>Ga0183095_10187_pt1 | contig 79562 bp, 78 predicted proteins | sample BioMet4_FD_130346 | JGI IMG/M metagenome (GOLD analysis project Ga0183095, IMG submission 130346) | Microbial communities from bioreactor (seeded with sewage sludge) at LBNL, California, USA - Biofuel metagenome 4 (v2) (version 3) | ecosystem: Engineered > Bioreactor > Anaerobic > Unclassified ... | reverse complement strand
CGCAGCCGGCGGAGGATCAGTACCGGCACATCCAGAACTCGATGGCGGTGGCGCTGAAGATGGAGAAGAAGGTCGAAAAGTTCGACCGGGCGTTCCAGGCGCAGTGCATCGCCGAGCGGAACTACGAAAAGCTTGAGATGTATGTGATGGACCTGCTGCTGGGAGAGTGACAGCGGAAAGCGCTGCGCGCATCGTACCGCTCCGTGTTTCCCGGGATGTAAGATCAAAAGTTTATGAGGATGAATAAGGATTACCAGATCGCCCTCCGGCGCCGGCGTGATGTCCGGCGGCGTGGGGGGATCTGTTCGGATACGCTCCCGGGCGGGCCTTTCTGGAAAAAGCCCGGCTCCGGCAGCACGTGACCGGCAGGACAATTTTTTGTCTCCCCCCGGTATCCGCCGGGGGGAGACAAAAAAGCGGCCGCAAAGCGCAGACAGAAGGCCGGGAAGGCGGGAGAATGACGGATGGAATACAATATTGCGCAGGGGGAGACGCTTGGACGGTATCTGTGGATGAGCGACGGCAGAACGGAAGCTGCCGTCGCGCTGGACTATGGAATTCGTATTGTCCATTTTTCCTGCAGGGGAATGAAAAATCTGTTTTACGAGCAGCCGAAAGACGCCGATTCTCTCAGCACGGCCGAAGGATGGCGCATTCACGCCGGGCACCGGCTGTGGCTTGCGCCGGAGGGAGAGGCGGATTACTACCCGGACAATCTGCCGGTTTCGTATGAACGGAAAGAAAACGGCGCCGTGCTTTGCCAGCCGGAAGACCCGTGGCTGCATGTGAACAAACGCATGGAACTGACATTCCTGGCGGACGGCACGCTGCAGGTCGACCACATTGTGCAGAACACGGATGACAAAACACGTCGGTGTGCGCTGTGGGCGGTCACGTCGACTGCGGCCGGCGGCCGCGCGTCCGTTCCTTTTGCATGGAGCGGATGCGAGGAAGAAAAATATCAGCCGTGCCGCTTCCTTTCCCTGTGGGGAACAACGAGCCTGAACGATCGGCGGATCACGTTTACGCCGGAGGGGCTTGACGCCCGGCAGGCGCCCGGCGACGACTATTTTAAGATGGGGCTGCAGGTCCGGGAAGGGCGCGCGGTTCTTCTGAACTTCGGTCAGCGCATGACGCTGCAGTTTGGATTCGCCCCGGGCAGCACGTATCCTGATAACGGCTGCAATTTTGAACTGTATCTGTGCCGCCAGATGATGGAACTGGAGACCCTGTCTCCGCTGTATCTGCTGGAACCCGGTCAGAGCGCCGCTCACCGGGAGCTTTGGCGGGTCGAACCGGTTTCTCCCCAAATGTAATATGCCATAAAAAAGCCCTTGAAGTCGCAGTGACTTCAAGGGCTTTTTTATGGTGGACGATATAGGACTCGAACCTATGACCTTCCGCACGTCAAGCGGATGCTCTAGCCAGCTGAGCTAATCGTCCGAAGCTCGTTTATTATACAAAGCATTTTTTGCTTTGTCAAGCTGTATTTCTCAATTCCCGCGGGCGAAAAGCACGGAGGCTTTCTTGCGTTTTCGGTCGAGTTATGGTATCTTATATTATGTAGACTATTTGAGGACGGAGGCGAGGGATATGAGGCGGTTTCTCATGGCGCTGCTTTGCTGCCTGCTCCTCGCCGCGGGCGTCCGCGCGGCGGGCGAGGACATCACCGTGACCTCCTATCAGGCCGAGGCCAAGGCCGCCTCGGACGGGCTCGTGCAGATGACTGTGACCGTGCAGATGACCATTCCCACCCCGGTCAGCCAGCTCGACCTGCCGGTGGAGGGCTCAGGCGCCTCCGTTTCCGGCTATTCCTCCGAGCGCGCCTCCGGCGAAAACGGCGATTATCTCCGCCTGACCTTCGACAAGCCGATCAGCGGCGCGAACACTTTTGTCCTCTCCTATACATTGAACGGCACCTTTACCGAGGATACGCACGGCCAGACCTTCAAGGCCGACCTCGTCAGCCCCGGCTGGGCCTGGCCGATAAGCGCCGCCTCCTTCCGGCTGACCATGCCCGCCGCGTTTGCCGGGCAGCCCTCATACACGGGCGGTTATTACGGCGACAACGTGGCCGATCACCTCGAGCTCACCAACAACGGCGCCGCCCTGACCGGCCAATTCACCGACGCGGTGCGCGACCATGACTCGCTGACCGTTTCGCTCGCGCTCCCGGCGGGGTACTTCACGCCGCGCGGCGCCCGGGGCATTTCGTCCTCCGTGTCGCTGATCCTCGTGCTCATCCTCGGCGTGCTGGGCGGGACCTACTGGTTCCTCACGCTGCGCAGCCCTGTGCTCCGCGTGCCCCTGCGTCCCCTGCCGCCAGACGGCATCACGGCGGGCGAGCTGCCCGCGCTGCTCACCGGCGATCGGGCGGATCTGGCGCTGCAGGCGGTACAGTGGGCCTCGCTGGGCTATCTCGGCGTCTCGCTCAGCGGCCGGGGCCGTGTTGCGCTCAGCCGCCGCATCTCCATGGGCTCCGAGCGCCGCCGCCGCGAGCAGGCCATCTTCGGGATGTTATTTGATAAAAAAACCGTCTGCGACGGAGCGAGCCTGCATTTCCGCCGCCTGGCCGAGCGCTACGCGGCGGCCACCCGTTCCTACTGGAACCGCCGCCTCTTCTCCCGTGAGAGCGGCTCCCCCGCGCTGCTGCGCGCGGCGGCGGCTCTCGCCTTCGGCGCGGCGGCCTTCGGCACCGCCTCGTCCGCCCTCCCGGCGATGACCGCGCGGCTGCTTCTCCTGCTGCTTTTCTCGGCGGTGGGCCTCGCGGCGGGTGTGCTGCTCCAGCGGGCCTGCCTCGCGGCGGTACGCCGCCGGTTCCGCGCTGCCGTGCTCCGCGCGATCCCGGCGCTCGTGCTGCTGGCCGTGTCGCTCCGATTCGGCGGCGGGCCGGCCGTCCTGCTCGCGGCGGCGTTCCAGCCGCTCGCGGTGTTTGCCACGCTGCGCGGCGGCCGCCGCTCGCCCGCCGGGGGCGAGGCGATCGCGCAGGCGCTGGGATTCCGGCGCTATCTCGCAAATCTCTCCCCCCATCAGGCGCTCCGTCAGCTCGGGCGCGACGGACAGTATTTTTACAAGCTCCTGCCCTTCGCCGAGGCCGTGGGAGAGGGCGAGCGCTTCGCCCGCCAGTTCGGAGAGGCGGAGCTGGAGCCCTGCGACTACCTGGCGCTGCCCGGCCGCGTGCCGCGCACGGCGGCGGAGTTTTACCGCACGTTCCGGGGAATCCTCGCACAGATACGGAATGAAAAAAACTAAAAGCTGTACGATTTGAACCGTGCGGCTTTCGTTTTTTGGTCATTATACCTGAAAATAAGGAAAATTCAAACATTTTGAAAAAAGTAATTACATTGTCCGCCCGATTTGTGGTATGATGGAGGTGGAAAATCAAACGGAAGGGTGAGAGATCTTGTTTCAGATTGGCGATTATGTGATCTACGGCGGGACAGGCGCCTGCCGGATCACCGGTATTACGGAGCGGCCGATACGCGGAGGCGGAAGCAGGCGGTATTACCAGATTCAGCCGCTCTATCAGAGCTGCCAGATCTATGCGCCGGTGGACAGTGACAAGGTCTTTATGCGGCCGGTCATCTCCCGCGCGGAGGCCGAGCGGCTGATCGACTCGATCCCATCCGTCCAGGCGGAGGCTGTGCAGAGCCGCGTGCTCAGGGATCTGGTGGAACGGTACGAGGCGTCGCTGCGCAGCCACGCGTGCGGTGATCTGGTCGAGCTGACCATGTCCATCTACGCGAAGAAGCGCGTCGCCGCCGAGAGCGGCCGTAAGATCGGAACCGTGGACGCGACGTTCATGAAGCGTGCGGAGGATCTGCTCTTCGGTGAGCTGGCTGTCGCGCTGGATATCCCGCGCGAGACGGTGCCGGGCTACATCGCCTCGCGCATCGGCGGAAAAACAAAACAGTCCTGATCGGAAAAAGACCGGGGCGCCGTATGCGGCGCCCCGGATTTTTTTACAGATTTTCCGACAGGATATACTCCGCCAGGTCGTGCAGCTGGGACTTGCCGGAGGAAAGCAGCGCGTCCGCGAGCGGGCGCGAGCCGAAGCGGCAGCCCAGCAGCCGCTGCTTCACGTCCTCGGTCAGCTCCACATCCATCGCGTCGGAGAAGACGCGCAGCTCTGCCACGCAGCCGTCGCGGAGCATCAGAAGCAGCTGCACGCCGCCCCACGGGAAGCGGGTCTCGATCTCGATGTCGAACTGCGGCGTCCCGCCGATGCGCCATTCCCAGGAGGAGTGCTTTTCGCAGTACCGCGCGATTTCGGCGGCCTGCGCCGGGGTGGGGCGGAAGTCGGTGTAGCCGTCGTAGGACCTGGCGTAGGCGCGTCGGAGCGCTTCTAGCATGACGGGCACGCTCAGGTCGGGCCGGAACTCGCTGAGGTTGCACACGCGGCTGCGCACGGAGCTGACGCCCTTGGCCTGCAGCTTGCGGGGATCGACCTGGAGGTAGTGCTGAAGTCGCGTCATGTCGGCGGAGATGAGGAGCGTGCCGTGGTGCTGGCGGTTGTGGCCGCGCGAGCAGAAGGCGTTGCCGGAGAATTTCCGCCCGTCGGCGAGCAGGTCGTTGCGCCCGGAGAACTCACAGGGGATGCCCAGCGAGCGGACGGCCTGCAAAATCAGGTCGAACTGCTTGTCCTGGTCGTAGCGTTCCCTGCCGGCGATGAAGGAGAAGTTGAGGTTGCCCTCATCATGGAAGACTGCGCCGCCGCCTGTCACGCGGCGGACGAGCTGCACCCCGTCGCGGTCCATCGCGGCCAGGTTGCACTCCTTCCAGGGATTCTGGTTTTTGCCGATGATCACGGCATTTCGGTTGACATAAAAATACAGAACCATCTCATCCTCGTCCAGATGGTCGAGGAACCACTCGTCGGCGGCGAGGTTCTGCCAGCCGTCGGTCGTACCGGAGACATAGAAATAGTTTTTCATCTGCGGAATCCTCCTGAAAAGACTGCGGTGAACCGCTCCTCCAGTATAGCGGATTCCTGCACAAAAGAACAGGGGATGCTTCGTGTATTTTTCCCGAAAATCAAATTTGTGCAGAAATAAGGCGCGCGGCCGTGTCAAAAAGAAAAAAAGAACGATCGGCCGGGAAATTCCTGTGGAAAACCTGTTGAATCTGTGCAAAACACGGATTTGGGGGCGCCAAAACCGATAGTTTTCCACAGGCTGCCCAAATGTTCCTGCGCAGCATTCCGGAAGGAAGCGGCGCGGCAGAGCGGAGGAACGGCACGCCCGCGCCCGTGAGGCCGAGGCCGCGCGGGCGGAAGGGAAGCCCGTCGGCGCGGCGGCCCCCGCGCCATCCCCGAGAACATCGGGCGCGATCTGATCGCGCAGGCCGGCGCGTACCCTGCGCGCATGTGCGCCGGCAGCGGCGCGGCGGAGTATCGCTCAGACCTGCCGGCGTTCATCCGCGGAGAGCGGGACAGCTTCCCCACCCGCCCCGTGCGGAACGCCGCCGGCTGTTCCCGCGGCGCATCCTGTTCTTTCTCCCTGCGGGCATCCGCGCGCAGATCCTTTTTTTGCCGCCGGCACGCCGCGTCCGGCCTGCATATCCCGGTTCCCCGCGGCGGGCAGCTTCCGCATCATCCGGCAGCGGATGGAGCGGGAATCCGGCTTCACCCCGTGGGTGATCGCGGCGCTCCTATGCCGCGTCTCGAACGGCGCGCCCGCCGCCTGCCGGGAGCGGAGGGACTGCGCGGCGAAATTCGACCCGCTTCGTCACCATTCTCCGTGCCGCTCATAGAATGAGACGGAAAGGAGAATTTCCATGAGTTGTTTTGATCCTGATTCCCAGTACCAGTATTTCGGCAGTCATACGGACGGAGCCCCCGGCGGCTGGCCGTGCCACAAAGGCCCCTGTGACCGGCACGACCACTGCGGAGACCCCTGCGACCCGCACTGTCCCGGCGGCGTCGGCCCGCTGCCGCCTCCGCCCCGCCCCGATCGCTGCGCGTGTGCGTGTGTGCAGTATTTCAGCCACCCCGATCAGGTGGTGCCTTCGGGCGGAAATCTGATCTTCTCCCGCAGCGAGCCGGACTGTGACGGCCCGGCCTCTGCGCCGTCCGACGCGGCACATCTGCCCTGCGGACTCTATCTCGTCACCTACGCGGTCAATGCGTCCGCGTCGCTGTCCATGCCGCTGTCGGCGGGTCCGGCGGAGCGGGCGGAATCCGCCGCGAGCGAGGAGAAGCTTGCGGGCCTTCTCACCTCCACGCTGGGCATCGCACCCAAGCTCAACGGCGTGCCCTTCCCGCGCGGCGGCAGCTTCGCTACGATCCCCTTCTCCCTGATCAACACGTACAGCACGACGCTGGCCTCCACGTTTCTCGTCCCGCTACGCAAAGCGGTCAATACCCTCGGGTTCTATAACACGGGGGCCTCGATCCTCCCCACGGAGTATCAGCTCCTCAACATCACCGTCAGCCGCGTCGATTAAACAACAGCCCGGCATCCAAACGGATGCCGGGCCGCGTTTTGCTCGGAGCGGCTGTTATTTGCCGAGCTCCCTGGTGCGGCGGAACGCCGCGGTCACGGCGTCCATCGTCAGAGCGCGGAAGCCGCCGCGCTCGAGCGCGTGCACGCCGACGATCGTGCTGCCGCCGGGGGAGCAGACCGCGTCCTTGAGCGTGCCGGGGTGCGCCCCCGTTTCCAGCGCGAGCTTCGCCGTACCGAGCAGCATCTGCGCGGCGTAGGCGTACGCTTTCGCGCGCGGCAGGCCGCATTCCACGGCTCCGTCGGCCAGCGCTTCGAGGAAGAGGTCGGCGTACGCGGGCGCGCAGCCCGCCACGACGCTGGCCGCGTCGATGAGGCTCTCGTCGAGCGTGTCGAACCGGCCGGCCGCGGCCATTTTTTCGGTGAACTCGGCGAACTCCTCCCCCGTGACGCGCGCGCTGCGCGCGCAGGTCACCATGCCCTCGCCCACGGACACGGGCGTGTTCGGCATGATGCGGATGACGGGATAGTCCCCGCCCGCGAGGGCGGTAATTTTCTCCATCGTCAGGCCTGCGGCCATCGTAACGAGGAGAAACCGGTCCTCCCGCGCCGCGAGCACGGGGGCGATTTCTCCGAGCAGGCCTGCCATCATCTGCGGCTTGACGCCGAGAAAAATATACTTCGCCTCGCGCGCGACGGTCGCGTTGTCCGCCGCATCGCAGCCGATCTCGGCGGCGAGCGCCCCGGCCTTCGCGGCCGTGCGGTTGGAGAGCACGACGCTCGCCGTGCTCTTCCGGGCAGCCCGCGCCAGCGCGCCGCCCATGTTGCCTGTGCCGAGGAATCCAAACAGATATTTTGTCATATGGTTCTCTCTCCTTACCGAGTCTGTCCGTTCCCGCGGACGACGTATTTGTACGACGTCAGCTCCCGCAGACCCATCGGGCCGCGCGCGTGGAGCTTCTGTGTGGAAATGCCCATCTCGCACCCGAGGCCGAACTCGCCGCCGTCGGTGAAGCGGGTGGAGGCGTTGACGTAGACCGCCGCGCTGTCCACCAGTAGGGTGAACGCTTTCGCGGCGTCCTCGTCACGCGTGACGATGGCGTCGCTGTGGTGTGTCGAATGGGCGGCGATGTGGTCGATCGCGCGGTCCACGCCGTCCACGACGCCCACGGCCAGGATATAGTCGAGGAATTCCGTGTCGAAGTCGCGCTCCCCGGCGGGTACAGCGTGCAGGATCGCCTGCGCGCGCTCGTCGCAGCGAAGCTCGACGGGCTGCGTTCCGGCGGCCGTGCGGTCGGCGCAGAGACGTTTTTGCAGCTTCGGCAGGAATTCCGCGGCGATTTCCGCGTCCACAAGGGCCACCTCCTCGGCGTTGCACACCGAGGGGCGGCTCGTCTTGGCGTTTTCGATGATGTTCAGAGCGGCCTCCTGATCGGCGGTCTTCTCCACAAAGACGTGGCAGATGCCCGTGCCGGTCTGGATGCAGGGGACGAGGGCGTTCTCCACGCACGCGCGGATGAGCCCCGCGCCGCCGCGCGGGATCAGCAGATCCACCAGCCCCACCGCGCGCATCAGCTCGTTCACGCCCTCGTGGGACGTGTCCTCCACCATGCTCACGCACGCCTCGGGCAGGCCCGCCGCGCGCACGCCCGCGCGCAGCGCCGTCACCACCGCGCCGGAGGTGCGGAACGCCTCCCGCCCGCCGCGCAGAACGCATACGTTGCCGGACTTGAGCGCGAGGCCCGCCGCGTCGGACGTGACGTTGGGGCGGCTCTCATAGACGATGGCCACCACGCCCATCGGTACGGCGACCTTCTCGATCTTCAGCCCGTTCGGCCGCTCGACGGTCTCCAGCACGCGCCCGACGGGGTCGGGCAGGGCCGCGACCTGGCGCAGCCCCTCCGCCATGGCGGCGATGCGCGCCTCAGTCAGGCGGAGCCGGTCGAGCATTACCTCGGAGGTCTTCCCCGCCGCCTCCGCAAGGTCCTGCCGGTTCCAGGCGAGGATCACCCCCGCCGAGGACTCCAGCGCCGCGGCCATTTGCAGCAGGGCGTAATTTTTCTGATCGGACGGGGCGCAGGCGAGCGCGGGACAGGCCCGCTTCGCGGTGAGCAGCAGTTCATGTGTGGTCATTTCCGAACGCCTCCCTTCGCGACGAAGCGGGTGCCTACGGACCTGCCGCCGGCGATATCGTAGAGCAGCTCCGGCTCGTCGCCGTTCGCGATGAGCATATCCGCGCCCGCGGCGGTGACGATCTTCGCCGCGTGGAGCTTGGTGGCCATGCCGCCCGTGCCGAGGTTCGAGCCCCTGCCGTCCGCGAGCGCCTCAATCTCTGGCGTGATCTCCTCCACGCGCTCGATGAGCCGGGCGCTGCGGTTCCGGTGGGGATCGGCGGTGTAGAGCCCGTTGATGTCCGAAAGCAGCACCAGAAGATCCGCCCCGACGCTGACCGCGACGATCGCGGCAAGCGTGTCGTTGTCGCCCACGCCGATCTCGTCGGTGACGACGGTGTCGTTCTCGTTGATGATTGGGATGGCGCCCAGCTCGAGCAGGCGCATCATGGTATTCTGGAAGTTGCGGTGGCGCTCCTCGTTTTCCACGTCCGCTCCGGTGAGCAGAATCTGCGCGACGGTGTGGTGGTACTCGCCGAAGAGCTTGTCATAGATATACATCAGCTCGCACTGGCCCACGGCCGCGGCGGCCTGCTTGGTGGGCATATCGCGCGGGCGGGCCTTGAGGCCCAGCTTGCCCACGCCCATGCCGATGGCGCCGGAGGAGACGAGGATTATCTCGTGGCCCTCGTTGCGGAGGTCGCTGAGCGTGCGGCACAGCGCCGTGACCCGGCGGATATTCAGCATTCCCGTGGCGTGCGTGAGGGTGGAGGTTCCGATTTTGACGACAATTCTCATTCGACCGCTTCCTTTTTGTAGTGGTATTGGCTGAGACAACTATACCACACGCCGTCCGCCCGCACAAGAATGTTGTTCCAAAGCGGCGCAAAATAGACGCATTTTGAGCGGTTATGAGTGATCCTGTTGGATACAATGTCAAAATGCTCATGTTTTTCCGTCGTGTCGCCAAATTCCGTTGGGCACAATGCCGAATCACAAAAAAGCGGAAAAATAATTAAAGGAAAAGTGGAAAACGTGATAAAACTATGCTATATTGATATTCGGTGAGAGTTGCATTTTCTTTTCTATTTTTTTGACAACTGCGCGGCTGCGCCCTTCACGCGATTGCCGCGCGGGCTAATTTCACAAGGAGGACATTCTAATGGAAACCTACGGTCTGGAAAAGTACGGCATTACCGGCAGTACAAAAGTGGTGTACAACCCCACTTACGAGCAGCTGTTTGAGGCGGAGATGGATCCCGCTCTGGAAGGCTTTGAGAAAGGCCAATTGACCGAGCTGGGCGCCGTCAATGTTATGACCGGTATCTACACCGGTCGTTCCCCCAAAGACAAGTTCATTGTGATGGACGAAAACTCCAAGGACACCGTATGGTGGACGTCCCCCGAGTTCAAAAACGACAACAAGCCCGCTTCCCAGGAGGCGTGGAAAGCTTGTAAGGAACTGGCTCAGAAGGAGCTGTCCAACAAGAATCTGTATGTGATGGACGTCTTCTGCGGCACCAACGCGGACTCCCGTATGGCGATCCGCTTCATCATGGAAGTGGCATGGCAGGCTCACTTCGTCAAGAATATGTTCATTGCCCCCACTGCGGAAGAACTGAAGAACTTTAAGCCCGACTTCGTCTCCTACAACGCCTCCAAGGCCAAGGTCGAGAACTTCAAGGAGCTGGGCCTGAATTCCGAGACCGCCGCCATCTTCAACATCACCTCCCGTGAGCAGGTCATCCTGAACACCTGGTACGGCGGCGAGATGAAGAAGGGTATGTTCTCCATGATGAACTATTTCCTGCCCCTCAACGGCATGGCCTCCATGCACTGCTCTGCCAACACCGACATGAACGGTAAAAATACCGCCCTGTTCTTCGGCCTGTCCGGCACCGGCAAGACCACCCTGTCCACCGATCCCAAGCGTCTGCTCATCGGCGACGACGAGCACGGCTGGGACGACAAGGGCGTCTTTAACTTCGAGGGCGGCTGCTACGCGAAGGTCATCAACCTGGACAAGGACTCCGAGCCCGACATCTACAACGCCATCCGCCGCGACGCCCTGCTCGAGAACGTCACCGTCGACAAGGACGGCAAGATCGACTTCAACGACAAGTCCGTCACCGAGAACACCCGCGTTTCCTACCCGATCAACCACATCGAGAAGATCGTCCGCCCCGTGTCCGCTGCTCCCGACGCGAAGAACGTCATTTTCCTCTCCGCGGACGCGTTCGGCGTTTTGCCCCCCGTCTCCGTGCTGACCCCGGAGCAGGCGCAGTACTACTTCCTCTCCGGCTTCACCTCCAAGCTGGCCGGCACCGAGCGCGGCATCACCGAGCCTACCCCGACTTTCTCCGCCTGCTTCGGCCAGGCCTTCCTCGAGCTGCATCCCACCAAGTACGCCGAGGAGCTGGTCAAGAAGATGGAGAAGAGCGGCGCCAAGGCCTATCTGGTCAACACCGGCTGGAACGGCACCGGCAAGCGCATCTCCATCAAGGATACCCGCGGCATCATCGACGCCATCCTTGACGGCTCGACCCTGAAGGCCGACACCAAGACCATCCCCTACTTCAATCTGGCTGTGCCCACCGCGCTGCCCGGTGTCGCCACCAACATCCTCGACCCGCGCAACACCTATGCCAACCCGGAGGAGTGGGACACCAAGGCCAAGGATCTGGCTGCCCGCTTCGAGAAGAACTTCGTCAAGTATACCGGGAACGACGCCGGCAAGGCCCTGGTTAAGGCGGGCCCGAAAGCCTGACGCCTGACCTTCAGCCCATAGCAAAACACCGGCAGGCATGCTGTGGAACCCGATTCTGCAGCATGCCTGCTTTCTGCCGCTTTTACCCCCCGCGCGGCGGGGGTTTCCGCCCGAACGGGCGGTTCGGCGGAACCCGGCCTCCTGCCGCTTCCGCCACAAAATACATACGGAGGTGTTCACATGAAAAAAGTACAGTTTATGGAAACCGTCCTGCGTGATGCAAACCAGTCCCTGATTGCGACCAGACTGCCCTATGATACATTTGAGCCTATTCTGACGACCATGGACAAGGCTGGCTACTATGCGGTTGAGTGCTGGGGAGGCGCGACCTTTGACGTCTGCCTGCGCTACCTGCATGAGGACCCGTGGGAGCGGCTCCGCAAGATCCGTGCCAAGATGCCCAACTCCAAGCTCCAGATGCTGCTTCGCGGCCAGAATATTCTCGGCTACAAGCACTACCCGGACGACGTCGTCCGCAAATTTGTTGAGTACTCCGTCAAGAACGGCATCGATATCATCCGTATCTTCGACGCGCTCAACGACGTGACCAATCTGAAGGTCGCCGTTGAGGAGACGCTCAAGCAGGGCGCCGTTGCCTCCGGTACCATCTCCTATACCACCTCGCCGGTGCACACGCTCGAAAATTATGTGAAGATGGTCAAAGAACTCAAGGAAATGGGTGTTCAGACCATCTGCATCAAGGATATGGCTGGCATCATGGGCCCGAAAGAGGCTTATGATCTGGTTTCCGCCATCAAGGACGCCGTCGATCTGCCGGTCGATCTGCACACTCACTCTACCACTGGCCTCGCGTTCATGACTTACCTCAAGGCAGTGGAAGCCGGCGTCGACATTATCGATACTGCGATCTCCCCGTTCTCCGGCGGCACCTCCCAGCCCGCCACCGAGACGCTGGCCTATGCTCTCCGTCAGCTCGGCTATGAGGTCGATCTGGACGACAAGGTGCTCAAGCAGATGGCCGACTTCTTCAAGCCCATCCGCGACGGCTTTGTGGCCGACGGCACTCTCATGCCCAAGTCCATGGCCACCGATACCCAGTGCCTGACCTATCAGGTCCCGGGCGGCATGCTCTCCAACCTGCTCAGTCAGCTCAAGCAGATGAACGCCCTCGACCGCTTTGACGAAGCCCTTGTGGAGACCCCGAAGGTCCGCAAGGATCTGGGTTACCCCCCGCTGGTCACCCCGACGAGCCAGATGGTCGGCGTCCAGGCCGTGACGAACGTCCTTCAGGGCGAGCGCTATAAGAAGGTTTCCAACGAGATCAAGGCCTACTGCCGCGGCGAGTACGGCAGGACCCCGGCCCCCATCGATCCCGTGGTGCTCAAGAAGATTCTCGGCGACGAGAAGCCCCTCACCGGCCGCTATGCCGACACCCTCGAGCCCCAGTTCGAAAAGACCAAAAAGGAACTCGGCGCGGCCGCCCGCTGCGACGAGGACGTCCTGAGTTACATCGCCTTCCCGCAGCTTGCTGAGAAGTTCTTTGACGAACGCAAGGCGAGAGAAGAAAATATTGCAAAATACTCCATCGTTGCCGACTAAGGGGGATAATGGAAAATGAATATGTCGTTTGGAGAAGGAGTTCTCTGTTCGATCCTCGGCATACTTGTCGTGTTCTTCGGCCTGGTCTGCCTGCAGTTTGTCATCCATCTGATCGGCGTTGCCGCCAAGGGCGGCAAGGCGGTTCCGGCCTCCGCGGCTCCGGCCGCTGTGCCCGCGGGTCTGGTCAGCCCGGCGCCCGGCAGCGCCGGCGAGATCAAGCTCTACGATACGTCCGACCGTGACGCCGCCATGTTGATGGCGATTACCGCGAACAAAATCGGCAAGCCGCTCAACGAGCTGCGTTTCAAATCGATCAGGGAGGTCAAGTAAAATGAAATATAAGGTAACTTTGAGAAACAAGGTTTATGAAGTCGAAGTCGAAAGCGGCGAGGCCATGCTCGTGAACGAGTATGAGGCCGCTGCCCCTGCCGCGCCGGCCGCCCCCGTGGCTCCCGCTGCCGCCCCCGTGGCTCCCGCTGCCGCAGCCGCCGCGCCCTCCGTTACCGCCGCCGGCGAGCTCATCAGCGCTCCGATGCCCGGCAACATCCTCCGCATCGAGGCCGTGCAGGGCGCTGCCGTCAAGGCCGGACAGACCCTGCTCATTCTCGAGGCCATGAAGATGGAGAATGAGATCGTTGCCCCGCGCGACGGCGTGGTTGCGCAGCTCATCACCGCCAAAGGCGCCGTCGTAGACACGGGTGCTCCGCTCCTCGTCCTCGCGTAAGGAGGGTGCCTTAATGAATATTGGTTCCATTCTCGGCCAGCTTTGGCAGTCCTCCGGTTTTTACGGCTTCGCGGCCGACTGGCGTCAGCTCATCATGATCGTTCTGGCCTGCGGCCTTCTGTATCTTGGCCTGGTCAAGCAGTTCGAGCCGCTGCTGCTTGTCGGCATCGCGTTCGGTATGCTGCTCACCAACCTCCCGGGTTCCAACGTGTTCCACCCCGAACTGTGGGACGGCATCCTCAACGGTTCGAAGAACTATAACGATGTTCTGACGACCGGCGGTCTTCTCGACATCCTCTACATCGGCGTCAAAACAGAGGTCTACCCGTGCCTGATCTTTATGGGCGTCGGTGCGATGACCGACTTCGGCCCGATGCTGGCCAATGCGAAGAGCGTTCTGCTCGGCGCGGCTGCGCAGCTCGGCATCTTCATGGCCTTCCTGCTGGCCGTCCTGCTTGGCTTCCCCGACAAAGTCGCCGCCTCCATCGGCATCATCGGCGGCGCGGACGGCCCCACCGCTATCTGGCTGACCAGCCATCTGGCGCCGGAGTACCTCGCCCCAATCGCCATCGCGGCTTACTCCTATATGGCTCTGATTCCGCTGATCCAGCCGCCCATCATGCGTTCTCTGACCACCAAGAAAGAGCGCGAGACCAAGATGGATCAGCTTCGCCCCGTCTCCAAGAAGGAGAGAGTCCTGTTCCCGATCATCGTGACTATTTTCGTCTGCCTGCTTCTGCCCTCCGTCGCTCCGCTGATCGGCTCGCTGATGCTCGGCAACCTGTTCCGTGAGTGCGGCGTCACCGACCGTCTGTCCGACACCGCGCAGAACGCCATGATGAACATTGTGACCATCTTCCTCTCGGTCTCCGTCGGCAGCACGGCTCTGGCCAGCCGATTCCTGACTTTGAGCACCATCAAGATCATCTTCCTGGGCCTGCTGGCTTTCTGCTTCGCCACGGCGGGCGGCACGCTCTTCGGCAAGCTGATGTACAAGCTGTCTCACGGCAAGATCAACCCGCTGATCGGCTCCGCCGGTGTGTCTGCCGTCCCGATGGCGGCCCGCGTGAGCCAGGTGGAAGGCCAGAAGGCCAACCCCTCCAACTTCCTTCTGATGCACGCCATGGGCCCGAATGTGGCCGGCGTCATCGGTACGGCCATCGCCGCCGGCTTCCTGCTGGCTGTGTTCGGCTGATCCCTTTCCCACAGATCCCACAGATAAAAAGCACGGAAGAAGCATTTGCTTCTTCCGTGCTTTTATTTTTCCGTCAGATCACGAAATCGTGGAAGTAAGCCTCCACACCGGAGGCGGAGTAGAGCAGGAGATTGGAATAGGGCCGCAGCTCACCGGAGCGGATGATGAACTTCGCGGCGTCCGCACGGCGCTGCAGCTCGGCCTGCGGCACCACGTTCCATTTCTGCGCCCGGAACGTGCGCCGGAGAAGGGAGAACGTTTCGGGATTGGTCTGTTCCATTTCCGCGGCGGAGGTGATCTCGTCGAAGATCGCCTCATGCAGCAGCACGCGCAGGCAGTCGTCGAAGGAAGGGACGCCGGCGGTCAGCGCGAGATCAACGGTCGGCTTTCCCTCGGGGATGGGGAAGCCCGCGTCGCAGATCATCACGCAGTCCGAGTGGCCCAGCGCGGCCACCCGGCCGGCCAGCTCGCGGTTGAGAATTCCGTCTTTCTTCATGCCGCGCCTCAGTTGATCTTGATAACGGCTTTGACAACGTCGGCGCTGTGGTTGACGACGAAGTCCATTCCCTCTTTGATCTGGTCGAAGCCAAACTCATGCGTCACGATGCTCTTGACGTCGATCGTGCCGTTGCTGATGGCGTTGATGGCGATCTGGTAGAGATTGCAGTAGCGGAACACGGACTTGATGGTGAGCTCCTTGTTCATGACCTTGGAGAAGTTGTAGGAGATCTCGTCGTCCGGGGACAGGCCGACCAGGCAGACCGTGCCGCCGCGGCGGGCCAGGAAAGCGGTCTGATGGATCGTGACCTTGTTGCCGGCGGTCTCGAAGACGATGTCCGCGCCGCGGCCATTTGTCAGCTCGTCAACCACCTTACAGACATCCTGCTCCCTGGCGTTGATGACGTGGTTCGCGCCGAGCTTTTTGGCGTAGTCAAGGCGCTTCTGGAGCACATCGACGACGATCACGTTGGACGCGCCGTTCGCCTTGGCCGAGAGCATCGTCACGAGGCCGATGCAGCCGGAACCGAGGATCACAACGGTGTCGCCCAGCTTGGTGCCTGCCTGCTTGTTCGCGTGCAGGCCGACCGCCAGAGGCTCGACCAGCGCGCCCTCCATGGTGGAGACGTTGTCGGGCAGCTTGAAGCACATATCGGCGGGATGCGCGACATAATCGCAGAAAGTGCCGTTGTAGGGCGGCGTGGCAAAGAATTTCACATCAGGGCAGAGGTTGTAGTGGCCGCTCTTGCAGAATTCACACTTGCCGCAGGTGATGCCCGGTTCCAGAGCGACGCGGTCGCCCTTTTTCAGCGTGGACACGTTCGGGCCGACCTCCACGACGGTGCCGCCGCTTTCGTGGCCGAGGATGAATTTGCCGTCGACGATGAAGTCGCCGATACGGCCGTTTTCGTAGAAGTGCACGTCCGAGCCGCAGATGCCGACGTACTCGATCTTCACGAGAACCTCGCCGTCCTTCGGCTTCGGGGTCTCCACGGTGTCGTATTCGATATTGAACGTACCGTTCATATAGGCTACTCTGTTCATAGTAATGCTCCGTTTCTTATTCTTTGCGGCCGGAACGAAAATCGCTTTTCATTCCGGCCGCGTTTTTATGGATTTACGCTTAAATTACTGGGGGAAATACTGGTTGATGTTGTCCTTGGTGATAAGAACGAACGGGATGTCGATGTCCTTGCCGGGGTTGCCGTTGACCATCGAAATGATCTGATCGACAGAACCGCGGCCCTGGCCGACGGCGTCCTGGAAGACGGTGCAGGCCAGAGCGCCGCTGCGAACGGCGGCCTGTGCGTCGGCAATGGCGTCGATGCCGCCGACAAGAACCTTGGCGCCCGAATCCTTGACGGCCTGCAGAGCACCCATGGCCATCTCATCGTTCTCGGAGACGATGCAGGCGAGGTCGGGGTTGGCCTGGAGCAGGTTCTCCACGGTGCTCATGGCTTTCTCGCGGCTCCAGTCGCAGGAGGGCTCGGCGACGATCTTGATGTCGGGATAGCTCTTGAGGATTTCGCCGTAACCCTGACGGCGCAGGACCTCGGCGGAGATGCCGTTCGGGCCGTGCAGAATGACGATCTTGCCCTTGCCGCCCATGGCGTCCGCCAGGGCCTGCATCTCCAGCTTGCCGGCGACGGTATCGTCGGACTTGACGCAGGAGTCAACCTTTGTGTTCACGCTGCCGTTGCAGACGACCATCGGAATGTTGGCCTTCTTCGCGGCGGTCACGCAGGGGATGCAGCCGTCGGCGTCCATCGGCAGCATGATGATGCCGTCAACGCCCTGAGCGATCATGTTATCCACCTGGCTGACCTGGGTGGCGGTGTCGTTCTGCGCGTCCATGGAGACGATCTTTACCTTGTCGGAGAGGCCAAGCTCCTTGATGTAGGAGGCGATGGCTTCGTTGATCGTGGCCGGGAATTCAGCAGAGAGGCTGAAGCAGGAGACGCCGATGGTGATGTTCTTATCGAGCGTCGGCTTCGCGGCGGCGGCGGTAGTGGTATCGCCGGCAGCAGCGGCGGTGGTCGTCTCGGCGGCGGCGGTGGTCGTCTCGGCGGCGGCGGTGGTCGTCTCAGCGGCGGTGGTGGTTTCGGAGGAGGTCTTGCTGCCCGACGAGCAGGCGGCGCAGGCGAGCACCATAACGGCGGCAAGGAGAAGTGCAATTAGCTTTTTCATACAGGGATCTCTCACTTTCATCATATTTTCAGCCGCACGCGCGGCCAAACGACAGGATTTCAGCTGCGCTTGGAGCGGGTATCGAGCAGGACGGCCAGAATGATGATGGCGCCCTGCGTGATCTTCTGATAATAGGAGGACACATTCAGAAGATCCATGCCGTTGTTCAGGATACCGATGATGAGCACGCCGATCAGGGTGCCCCAGATGTTGCCGACGCCGCCGTTCAGGCTGGTGCCGCCGATGACAACGGAGGCGATGGCGTCGAGCTCGTAGCCTTCGCCGGAGGCGGGGCTGCCGGTCGTGATGCGCCCGGCCAGTACGATGCCGGCGAGCGAGGCAAAGAAGCCAGAGAAGAGGTATACAGCGGCCTTGCAGGCATCCACCTTGATGCCGGAGACGCGCGCGGCGTTCTCATTGCCGCCGATGGCGTAGATGTAGCGGCCGAGGTGGGTCTTCTGCTGGATGATGCCGCCGATGACAAAGCAGCAGATCATGATGAGGCTGAGCAGCGGGAAAAAGCCCAAGATGTTGCCGCTGCCGATGAAGCAGAACGCATCGGAGAGGCCGGAGATCGGACGGCCCTTGCTGATGACCAGCGCTAAGCCCTTGGCGATGCTCAGCATACCCATGGTGGCGATGAACGGGACGATCTTCGTCCGCACGACGAAGAACGCGTTGACGGCGCCGACGACCAGACCCACAAGGAGGCCGAGCAGGACCGGCACGATCAGAGGATATTGGCCCGGATGGGCGAAGGTGGCGGATACGACGCCCGAAAGAGCCACGACCGAGCCGACCGAGAGGTCGATGCCGCCGGTCAGCAGCACGAACATCATGCCGACGGCGATGACGCCGTTCACCGACACCTGACGAACCACGTTCAGCAGGTTTTTCGAGGTGAGGAACGTGCCGGTTGTCAAGCTCAGGATCAGGAACATGAAGAGAAATACCAGCAGGACGCCGAACTTATCCATGTAATAGGACAGGCCTTTTTTTTGCAGGGCGTCGGCGCCGCCGGGCTGTTTTGTCTGGGACGGCATTCAGATGACCTCCTTTTTGGGTGTTGCAAATTGCATAATGGTTTCCTGGGTGGCTTCCGTGTGGTCGAGCACCGCGGTCTGCCGGCCTTCGCTGAAGACGATGATCCGATCGCTCATGCCGAGAACCTCCGGCATTTCCGAGGAGACCATGATGACCGCAATGCCGCTCTCGGCAAGGCTGTTGATGAGCTTGTAGATCTCCGTCTTGGCGCCGACGTCGATGCCGCGCGTCGGCTCATCGAGGATGAGCACCTTGGCGTCGCACAGCAGCCACTTGGCAAGAACAACCTTCTGCTGGTTGCCGCCGGAGAGGGAACCGACCCGGGACGAGATGGACGGCGCCTTGATTTTGAGCAGTTCCGCCTGCTTCTCCGCGACCTTGCCGAGTTTCCGGTCGCTGACGAACGGCGGCTTGCACAGGCTGCGGAGCGCGCTGAGCACAATGTTGTCCTTGACCGAGCCGATCAGGTTCAGACCGTAGAGCTTCCTGTCCTCGGAGACGAGCGCGATGCCGGCGTCGACCGCCTGATAGGGCGCCGTCGCGTTGAGCGCTTTGCCGCTGACGGTTACGGTACCCGCCGTCCGCTTACGCAGGCCGAAGATCGTCTCGCAGATCTCCGTGCGGCCCGCGCCGATCATGCCGGCAAACCCGACCACCTCGCCGGAACGGACTTCAAAGGAGACGTTCTGAAATTTCGGGGAGGAGGACAACCCCTCCACCCGCAGGACCACGTCGCCGGGCACCGCGTATTCCTTGGGGTAATACTCCTCAAGCGTGCGGCCGACCATGGCCTTGATGAGCATTTGCTCGGTGAGGTTTGCACACAGGTCGCTCGTGATGAGCTGTCCGTCGCGCAGCACCGTGATGCGGTCGCAGATCTGGTAGATCTCCTCCATGCGGTGGGAGATGTAGACGACCGAAACACCCTTCGCCGTCAGCGTGCGGATGATCTCAAAGAGATGCGCCACTTCTTTTTCAGAGATGGCAGACGTCGGCTCGTCCATAATGAGCACGGAAGAGTCGTAGGAGACGGCCTTGGCAATCTCGATCATCTGCTGGCCGGCGACGGTCAGCTTTTTCAGCTTGAGGTTGGGATCGATGTTCAGCTGGAGTGTGTCGAGAAGCTTTTTTGCCTCGCGGTTCATCTGCCTGTAGTCGATAAAGCCGTTTTTCAGCGGCTCCCGGCCGAGGAAGATATTCTCCGCCACGGTCATTTCCGGGATCAGGTTCAGCTCCTGATGGATCATGCAGATGCCGTCGGCGATGGCCTCGCGCGGATTGGAATAGGAGACCTCGCGGCCGCGCAGCCGGACGACGCCCTCATCGCGCTGGTATATGCCGAGGAGGATCTTCATCAGCGTGGATTTGCCCGCGCCGTTTTCCCCCATCAGGCCGTGCACCTCGCCCTCATGCAGCGTCAGGCTGACGTGATCGAGTGCGTGCACGCCGGGAAATGTTTTTGAGATGTCCTGCATCTCCAATACGATCTGATTGCTCATTTCGGCCTCCCGTCAGGGATTGATGATGATTTTGATGTTGTCGTGCCCATGGTACATCTTGTCGAGCATGTCGCCGTAGTGGTCCAGATCAAAGTGATCGGTGATCAGGTCATCCACCTTGACGATTCCGTTCTCCAGGAACTTGATGGCGCGGTCGAAGCAGTGGGTCTGCGCGTAGGAGGAGATCAGCTTGTACTCGCGGGAGAACATCTGGTACGGGCTGACCTCGATGCGGTCGGCCTCGTTGGCCACACCGTAGATCACGATCTTCGCGCCCATCTTGCCGAAGTTGAAGCACTGCTGGAGCACCTTCGGCGAGCCGGTGGCGTCAATGACGATGTCAAAACCGTGCGGGTACTTTTCCTGGAGAATCTTTGTGTGGACGGAGTAGTCGTTCCGGTCCATCTTCACGGTCTCGGCATAGCCGTCTCGCGCGATGAGGTCGAGCTTTTTCTGGTTCGACGCGCACACGACCACGTTGGCCGCGCCGCCGTACTTGATGAGCTGGGTGAGGATGATGCCCGTCGGACCGGCGCCGAAGATAAGCACATCGTCGCCGCACTTGACGTCGATCATGTCCATGCCGTGCACGGCGCAGGCCGTGGGCTCGGTGAACGCCGCCTGGTCGTAGGTCAGGCCGTCGCAGATGTGGAAGACCTTGTCGTAGTTGACCTTGACATACTCGGCAAAGCCGCCGTTTGTGTTGCAGCCGAGCGAGGTAAAGTTCTCGCAGAAAAGGGGCTGATTGCGGCGGCAGTAGTAGCACTCGCCGCAGAGCACCGTGTTGTCCGCCACCACGCGGTCGCCGGCCCGGAAGCCATGCGTGGCTGAGCCGACCTCGACAATCTCGCCCGTGAACTCATGGCCGTTCGTGTAGGGATAACGGGCGAGGAACTCGCCCTCGTGCAGGTGGATGTCCGTGCGGCAGACACCGCAGGCATGGACACGAATAAGCACCTGATTTGGCGCGATCTCCGGCCTGGGGACCTCACTTACCGTAAATTCCCGCGGCGCGGTATAGACGACAGCTTTCATTTTGGTTGACCTCCCAATCAATTCTGAATCAAAAAAGCGTTGTTCTATGATCAAATGAAAACGGTTACATTCTCGAAATTTGTAAACGTTTACATTTAAGTCCAAAAAATCAGGTCGCTTTCGGGGGCGCGCTCGAGTCGCGGATGACCAGTTTTGTATCCAGCCAGATGGTGCCGTGGGTGGGCTGCTTGTCGTTGATCTGGGAGAGGAGCAGCTTGGCGGCAGCCTTGCCGGTGTAGATGGGGTGCTGATCGATCGTGGTCAGGCGGGGGTAGATCTCCCCGGCCATGGGGACATTGGAGTAACCGACGACGGAGACATCGCCCGGGACGGTGCGGCCGCTCTCAAACACGGCCCGGATCGCGCCGATGGCCATCTGATCATTGGCGGCGGCGACCGCCGTGGGCAGCTCCGGCCGCTCCATCAGGAGCTTCATAGCCTGGTGGCCGCCGGATTCGTACATGTTGGTTTCCAGATAAAACTTCTCCCAGTCCAGGCCCAGCTTGCGCATGATCTGCTGGAAACCCGCCTTTTTGTAGGCGTAGGTGGTCATGGGAATGTGGCTGTTGAGGAAACCAATCCTGCGGTGACCGAGATCATAGAGGTGGGAAATGGCCTGTTCCACGCCTTTTCCCTCGTTATTCATGATAAAATTAACACTGGAATCCTCTATGTAGTCGTTGATGAGGACGACCGGGTGCTGCTCGGCCAGCTCGACGATATGGCGGCTCTTGGCCTTGTCGCACGGACGGGTGCCGATGAAGACAAAGCCGGCCACCCGGTAGGTGAGGAGCGTGTCGACATACTGCTTTTCCTTCAGAATATCGCCGTGCGTATTGCAGATAAAGGTGCTGTATCCGTGCTTCTCCAGCTCCCCCTCGATGCCGAGCATGATGGGGGAAAAGTAAATGTTGTTGATATCCGGCAGAATCACGCCCACTATATTGCTGCTGTTCATGATAAGACTGCGGGCCAGCTCGTTGGGCTTGTAGTTCTGCTCGGCAATGACCTGCGCGAGGACCTGCCTCTTTTTTTCGGAAACGGAATCAGGATTATTGATATATCGGGAGACAGTCGCAGTGGAAACCTGAGCCAGAGCGGCAATTGTTTTGATTGTAACAGACATGTAATAAGCTCCAAATGTAAACGATTACTTTTTATAATACTAGGTTAATACAATTTTCCCGCGAATGCAACTGTGACTCTTCACAGATTTTCAAACGCGTTTTTGCACTTCCCTACAAAATCACCGTCCGCCGCGCGCGTACGGCACGCGGAGAGGCCCAGGGCTGCCCGCGGACAAAAAACGCCGGCCTGCCAGCGGAAGGCAGACCGGCGCGGAAGACCGGGAGCGCGTCAGGGGATGGCTTTGGGCAGATCCCAGCGGAAGATCGTGGCGAGGAGGCGCAGGCCGACCACGACGGCGAGCGTCAGCGTGGCCGGGACCGCGCGGCCGCGGCAGTGGGGCGAGGCGAGCACATAGACCAGCCCGCCCGCGATGGCCGCGAGCGCATAGACCCGCTTGCGCAGGACGAACGGGATCTCCGTCACCATCAGGTCGCGGATGAGGCCGCCGCCCACGCCCGTGAGCAGGCCGAGGAAGACAAGAAAGAACGAGTTGTCCCCGTAGCCCGCGGCGATGCCCGCCTGGATGCCAGTGACGGTGAACGCACCGAGACCCAGCGCATCGAACAGGTTGTTGATCTGATCGACCAGCGCGGCGCGGCGGATATACTTCTCCTGAAACACGCGCGCCGTCAGAAAGAGCGCCATCGCCGCGGCGGCGGCGACGAGCAGATAGAGCTGATTGCGGAACACACGCGGCGGCAGGTCGCCGAGCAGCACGTCGCGCAGCATCCCTCCGCCCGTGGCGGTGGTCACGCCGAGCACCAGCACGCCGAAGATGTCGGTGCGCTTCCGGATGGCGACCATCGCGCCGGAGACGGCGAATGCCACGGTGCCGACGATCTCCAGCGTGGCAAAGACCCAGCCCATATCCATCCTCCTCAAAGAGCGGTCATGGCGCGCTCCGCGAGCCAGACTTCCGGCTCGAGCCGGAAGCGGCGGCAGGCGCCGCAGTGGGTTTTCCAGTCGAAATAGTCCCGATGCGGCGCGGCGAAGCCCGAGGCGGCCGCCATGATTGTACCGCCGTGCGCGACGATGACCAGCCGTTCATCCCCGCGCCGGAGCGCTTCGTCCGCCAGCGCGGCAAACGCGTCCCGCACCCGTGCGCAGAACGCCGCGAGGCTCTCGCCGCCGGGGCAGGGGGCGGCGCAGTTCGTGTCCAGCCACGCGGCATAAGCCGCGTTCCCGGCGAGCTCCTCATAGTTCTGATTTTCAAATTCGCCGAAATCCATCTCGCGCAGCCCGTCCACGGCGGACTGCGCCGCTTTGGGAAAGAGGACGGCGGCCGTCTCCCGCGCACGGCGCATCGGCGAGACGAAGACGGTGTCAGGGGAAAAGGGCTCGGGCCGCAGCGCCGCGAGGCCCTCGGGGCAGAGAGGCTCGTCGGTGCGGCCGATGTAGCGGCGGCGCAGGTTCCCGGCCGTGCGGCCGTGGCGGTAGAGCAGTATCTCCATGCCCTACCCCTTAATGACCGTGCCCACGCCGCAGACCACGCGCACCACCTGGTCCGCCTGCGCGGCGAGCGCGCAGCAGAGGCGTCCCACCCGCTCGCGCCGGGCGCGCTCGGCGGGATCGACCGGCACGAGGCCGCTGCCGATCTCGTTGCAGATCACGACCTCCTTGTCCGCGAGGGCCTCGGGGCCGGAGAGCCCGAGCTCCTGCAGATCGTAGAGCACCGGGCAGTTGTCCGACGGGTCGCGGGAAAAATCCTCCTCGCGCCGGCCGAGATGGTCGCGCACCCACGCGCGCTTGCCCGCGGCGAAGCCGCCGATCACGAGAATCATGCCGCAAAACCTCCTTTTTGCGCCAGAACCAGCGCAAAGAGCATCAGCAGCTCGCACAGCTGCAGGAACCACCCGGCGAGGTCGCCGGTGATGCCGCCGAACACGCGCCGGGACATCGCGAAATACGCGGTGAACGTCAGCCCCGCCGCGAGCAGCATCGCCGCGCCGCCGAGCCCCCCCGCGAACATGAGAGCCGCGGCGAGCAGAATAAGCTCCGCGAGCAGCACGCCGCGCACGAGCCGCCGGTCGGCGAGGCTTGCGAAGGTGTGGGCGAGGCCGGAATTTTTCGCGCACGGGAACGACGCCACCGCCAGGCCGCTCAGCACCCGGGTCAGGCCGTAGGTCAGAGCGAGACAGGCGAGAGCGCGGGGCGTGAGCGCCAGCTCGGAGGCGAGCGCCGCGTAAAAGACAAGGTAGCAGCCAACCGCGATCACGGCGAACGCGCCGCAGTGGGAATCCTTGAGAATTTCAAGCTTTTTCTCGCGCGGAGCGTGGCTCGCGAGCGCGTCGGACGTGTCGCAGAAGCCGTCCAGGTGGATACCGCCCGTCACGAGCACGGGCGCTACGGCGAGGCCCGCGCCGGTCAGCACCGGGCCGAAGCCCGCCGCGCGGCAGAGCAGCGCCCAGAGGAGCGTCAGCGCGGCGCACAGCACGCCCACCAGCGGAAACGCGGCCAGCGCGCCGCGCATGTTTTTTTCGTTCCACTCGAACTGCGGCATGGGAACGGCGGAGAACATGGACACCGCCACCGCGACGGTCTGCAGCACGATCACAGAAGAACCCCCTTTTGCGCGAGCGGAATGCCGCACACGACCTCCGTCACGGCGTCGAAGCGCCGCCCGAGCGCCGCGTTCACGGCCCCGAGCGAGGTGAGATAGCGCAGGGTATCGCGCTCGCAGGGAACGCCGTCGGAAAAGACCGCGTTGGTCACGACCACGAGGTTTTCGCTCTGCGCGGCGACGTGCTCCACGCCTGCGAGCATGGCCGCGGCGGGATCACGGGGCGGCGTCCCGCCGAAGAGCACGTTCGCGGCGAGGTTCCCCAGGCACTCGAGCAGCACCGTGCCGCGCGCGGGCAGCGTCAGACCGCGCAGGTCGCCGTAGCATTCCACGGTGGAAAAGCCGCGGCCGGCGCGGGCCCGGCGGTGCTTTTCGATGCGCGCGAGGCACTCCGCGTCCCACGGACGCATCGTGGCGAGATAGAGGAGCGGCTTACCGAGCGAAACGGCGGCGCGTTCGGCGTACTCGCTCTTTCCGCTGGCGCTGCCGCCGATGACCAGAATGTTCATCGGCTTACGCCAGAGGCCGGTAGGCCTCGATCTGAATATCGCTGAAGGTAGCCATCGTGGTGAAGACCGCGATCGCCATGTCGAGCAGAGGCATCGCGGCGACCGCGCCGGTGCCCTCTCCGAGGCGCATCCCGGCGGTGATGAGCGGCCTGAGGCCGAGCGTGTCGAGCAGGAGCTGCCCGGCGGGCTCGGCGCTGACGTGGCTGGCAAGCATGCAGTCCACTGCGGCGGGGCACATCCGCGCGGCGATCAGCGCGGCGACCGCCGAGATGAACCCGTCGATCAGACAGGGAATGCGCCGCTCGGCACAGCCGAGGAAGCAGCCGGCCATGCCCGCGATGTCGAACCCGCCGACCTTGGCGAGCACGTCGAGCGGGTCTTCCGGGTCGGGGCGGGTGAGAGCTACGGCGTCCCCGATGACGGCGATCTTGTGCAGCACGCCCTCGCGGCTCAGGCCCGCGCCCGGGCCGGTCATCTCCGCGGCGGGGCGGCCGAGCAGCACGCTCGCGACCGCGCTGGAGCTGGTGGTGTTGCCGATGCCCATTTCCCCGGTGGCGAGGAGCGTGTAACCCCCGTCCGCAAGCTCATGGGCGACGGCGATGCCGGCTTCGAGCGCGCGGACCGCCTCGTCCCGGGTCATCGCCGGGCCGAGGCGCATATTTTTCGTGCCCGCGGCGATGCGGTGCCGCCGCATGCGCGGATCGTCCACCACGGTGTTCATGCCCATGTCCACCGGCACGACGTCCGCGTCCGCGGCCTCGGCCATCTTGCACACGGAGGTGTCGTGCGTGCAGAAATTTTTCGCCACGATCGCCGTGACGGAGCTGTCGGTCTGAGCGACGCCCTCGGCGACCACGCCGTTGTCGGCGCAGAAGACGGCCACGCAGCGCCGCTTCACGGACGGGACAAGCGTGCCGCGGATCGCGCAGATGCGCGTCACGTCGTCTTCGAGGAGGCCGAGACTGCCGAGCGGCTTGGCCACGGAGTCCCACTTTTTCCGCGCGAGCGCCGCGACGTCCGCGTCGGCGGGGCGGATGGAAGCGATGGTTTCCATAAGGGTCATGGGCGGTTTGCTCCTTTGCCGCCGGCATGTGCCGGCGTATTATTCTTGCCTTTCAGTATACAGCCCGCGCGGCTGAAAATCAACGCCGGGCGGCGGGCCGCGCGTTTGCCCCGGGCGAAAAAGGCGGGACGCAGAAGCGTCCCGCGGGGTCAGTCGAAAGCGAGGCCGAGATAGCCCGCGGAGAGCGCGGGCGGCTGCGGGATGAGCCAGCGGATCATGCCGAACGGCTCGCCGCCCTCCGGCACGCGCACCTCGGCGGTCTTAGCGCCGAGCGCCGCGAGCACCATTGCCGCCCCCTCTGCCGGGTCGCCCGGCCAGAGCAGCTCATAGATCACGGCGCGCCCGCCGTCCGACGCGGCGCAGGCGCAGCCTGTCCGGCCGCCGCGCGAGAGCAGGAACAGCCCGCCTCCGCCGAGCCCGGCGAGCTTCCGCTGGTATTCCAGCACTGGCACGGGATAGGAGAGGTACGTCCGCCCGGCGAGCAGCGCCTCGCGCTCGGCGAGATATTCCGGCGCCCCGGCGGGCGAAGCTGTCCCGTCCGTGGGGACGGCGGGGCAGGTCAGCAGGCCGCGGGTGAAGAGGCGTGCGTAGCCGAGCTTCTCATAGAAGCGGTAAAGCTCCTCCGACCCGGGCACGAGACACAGGCACTTGACGCCGCGCCCCGTCAGCCAGCCGGAGGCAAAGTCCAGCAGCTGCCGGCAGCAGCCCCGGTGACGGGCCGATTCGTCGGTGGCCACGGCGTAAAGGTAGGCCGCCTGCCAGCCCCGCCGTCCCTCGCAGAGCGTCGCGGGGAACCACGCGGCCATGGCGAGCAGCCGCTCGCCATCCCGCAGGACGAACATGCCCTCGGGCGTCCACGCGTCGGTGAAGAACTGACCGATCACCTCGTCCGGGTCGCCGAACGCCTGCCGCCAGAGCGCTCTGAGCGCGGGCAGGTCCGCCGTGCGGGAAAGACCGGGCGCGGCGCTCACAGCTCACCCGCCAGCGTGGCCATGGATTTTTCGAGCAGGATGTCGGGGTGGTAGGACTCCTTGGCCTTGCGGAGCCCGGGCAGACCCATGTCGTCCTCGCGGTTGAGGTAGACGATCTCCGGGTGCGTCTCGCGGACATAGCGCGCGAATTCCCGGTTGATGAGCGGGTAAGCGCCCTGAACCTCGCCGAACGCCTTCTCAAAATTGACGTCGAAGGTGTCGGGGGTGATGCGGTTGCCCATGGTGAAGGCGAGAATGTTCCCCTCCGCGCGGAGGAGGATGCCCTCGAAGCCGAGCTCCTCGTACTCATCGAACGCGCGGCCGAGCGCGACGCGCTCCACGCGGAAATCGTGCTCGTCGGAGGTTTCGCCGTCGTACTGGGCGTACCACATCTCGGCCATCGCGCGCACCTCGGGCAGATTCTCCGGCGTGATGCGCTCGGTGTGCCACTCGGAGTGCTCGGCCTCGAAGCGGTTGATGTGATTGCGCTTGGACTGGAGCTTCTTGCCCGGCAGGTCGGCAAGGCGGGTTACCTCGTAGAGGTAGTCGAACGACGAGCGCACCGGCTCGTAGGTGAATTTGCCGGGGAACGCCTCCTCCAGGTTGTTTTTTCGGCAGTTGGTCACGCAGAGGATGCGCAGCTGGTGACCGTACGCCTTCGCGTCTTCGGCCAGCATGCGAATGAGCCAGCGGAAGTCGCCCTTGCCGGCGGGGTAGGCGTAAAACTTTTTGCCGTTGATCTCGATAAACTGCACGAGAAAGTCGCCGACCCGAGCGATCTTGCCGTAGCCGCGGCCCCAGAGGTAGAGGTTGACGAAGCTGCCGTCGCAGCCGCGGCAGCCCTCCTGCGCGTACTTCGCCGAGATCCATTCCCGGTCGTCCAGAGTGGGATGTCTGAATTCGATGTCCATAAAAGTCACCATATTGCTTTCTTTTTTGTTTATCATACCATACAGCTCGGAATTTGGCAACCCCGGCCTTTCTCCTGTTTTTTGCCGTCATGTAGCACAAATTCAAACAGTTCCTTTGAGAACTTTCCACAAAAGTTCTTGACATTTGCAATGCAAAGTGCTAAAGTACGAGTATCACAGGGAAAAGAGGCGCGACATGGACGCAGTCTTCTTCGGGTACGCGTATTCTTATTACTTCTACCGTTATCAGGTAGAAGCGATTTGCCGTGCCCGAACCAGTTGACCGTGCGAGCTTGATTTTATGCGCGGCAGCCGTTGGGCTGCCGTGCTTTTTTATTTCAGGAGGGTATTATTATGATTGTCGTTATGAAACCGGGCTTTTTGCCCGAACAGCTCAAGGCCGCCATCCGCGTCATGGAGGAGGGCGGCGTCCGCGTGATGATCTCGCGCGGTTCGGAGACCACGATCCTCGGCGCGGAGGGCAACGCCGCGAAGATCGACCAGGAAAAGCTCGGCATGCTCGACGGCGTGGAGAAGGTTATGCGCGTCACCGAGCCCTACAAGATGGCCAACCGCAAGTACCACCCCGACGACACTGTGATCGACCTGCCCGGCGGCGCACAGGTCGGCGGACGGCGTCTGGCCGTGATCGCCGGGCCGTGCTCGGTGGAAAGCCACGGGCAGATCACCGCCATCGCCGAGAGCGTCAAGGCTTCCGGCGCTTGCGCGCTGCGAGGCGGGGCCTTCAAGCCGCGCACCTCGCCCTACTCCTTCCAGGGGATGGGCAGCGACGGCATCCGCCTGCTCTGCGAGGCCCGCGAGGAGACGGGGCTGCCGATTGTTTCTGAAATTATGTCAACCGATGACCTCGATCTCTTCGAGGAGCATGTGGACGTGGTGCAGGTCGGCGCGCGGAACATGCAGAACTTCGACCTGCTCAAGCACGTCGGCGCGCTTGACAAGCCCATCCTCCTGAAGCGCGGCATGTCCTCCACCATTGAGGAGTGGCTTATGTCCGCAGAGCACATCATGTCCGCGGGCAACGCGCGCGTGATCCTCTGCGAACGCGGCATCCGCACCTTTGAAACGTTCACGCGCAACACCCTTGACCTCAGCGCGGTGCTGGCGGTCAAGCAGAAGAGCCATCTGCCCGTGCTGGTCGACCCGTCCCATGCGTGCGGAAAGGCATGGATGGTGGAGCGTATGGCGATGGCCGCCGTTGCCGCCGGGGCGGACGGCCTCATCATCGAGGTACACAACGACCCGAAGAACGCCCTGTGCGACGGGCCGCAGTCCATCACGCCCGCCGAGTTCGCCGCGCTGATGGCGAAGCTCACCCCGCTTGCGGGCTGCGTGGGTCGGGCGGTGTAGCCGGCTCAGTTAGAATAACCCGGAAAGGAACGGTTGATTCTGTGAAAATTACGCTTGTTTTTCAGCGCGGCCGCAGTATAATGGCGGTGCTTGGGAAGGAGGCAATTATAATGAAGAAAAGAATTCTGAGTCTGCTGATCGTTCTGTCGCTCTGCCTCGCCGCGCTCGGGGCGCCGGTGCTGGCGGCGGCGTATTCCGACGTGCCTGCGTCCGGCGAGCTTCGCACCGCGGTGGATTTCGTCACCAGCAGGGGCCTGATGGACGGCACCGGCAGCGGGAAGTTTTCCCCCGACGGGACGCTTTCGCGCGCCATGCTCGCCGCCGTGCTCTGGCGGCTGGAAGGCAAGCCCGCCGTCGATTACGCCATGACCTGCCCGGATGTGGCGGAGGGCGCCTGGTATACGGAGGCGGTGCGCTGGGCCGCGTCCGAGGGACTGGTCAGGGGCTATCCCGACGGCACACTCGGCCCGGAGCGGACGCTCACGCGCGAGCAGTCGGCCGTGATTCTCTACCGTTACGCGGCGAAGAAGGGCTACGACACGAGCGCCGCCATGGGTACCGCCGGCTATGAGGATATCATGACCGTTTCGTCTTACGCGCGCGACGCCGTCACCTGGGCGGGCGGCGCCGGCATCCTCAAGGGGTTCGGCAGCAAACTCCTGCCCTGCGCGGCCGAAACGCGCGGTGCGGAAGCGCAGTCCATCGCGTGGTTCTGCGGGCTGTTTGTGAAATAAGCGAAAGATTCCCAGCGGGGCGGGCCGGAGGGCCCGCCTCTTTTTCAGCGCAGCGGGAGCCAAATTTGCCGAATGCGACGGAATGCGGCAATAAAATTTTTTGGTTTTTTCTGGTTTATCCAGTGTTTTTGCCGCGAAGGCATGCTATGATTAAATAGTACAGCAAAACGGCACACGGGAGGCGGTACGATGTACAAGATCATGCTGGTGGAGGACGAGACTCTCGTCCGGGAGAATATGACCCAGAACATCGACTGGGAGAGCTACGGCTTCCACATGGCCTGCGCCTGCGAGAACGGGCAGGAGGCCATTGACAATCTCGCCTCGGTGCTGCCTGACGTGGTCATCACGGACATCTGCATGCCGCTTGTGGACGGGCTGGAGCTCGCGCGCTATTTGCAGGCACATTATCCCTCCGTGTTTGTCGTCATCCTCACGGGCTACAACGAGTTCAACTACGCCCAGCAGGCCGTCAAGCTGCGTGTGCATGACTTTGTGCTCAAGCCGGTCGTGCCGGGCGAATTCTGCGCGATGCTCCAGAAGCTCGCCGCCGAGCTGGACGACCGCAGCGTCCGGCGCGATGATATGCGCAATCTCTACCACCGCGCCCAGCAGGCCGAGGCCGCGCTGCGCGGCGCGCTTTTCAAGCGTCTGGTGCGCGAAAACCTGACCCTCGCCGACCTGACCGCCGCCGCTCAGCAGGCCGGGCTTGTCTTCGACAGCGAGGTCTACTGCGTCCTCCTCGCGGATACGGCCGAGAACGCCGCCCGTGTGTCCGTGCACACGGTCCAGCAGGTCGCGGACGCCGCGCAGGTCACAGCCACGCGTTACCCCCACTGCCAGTGCGCCATGTTCGACGACCGGTACGCCATGATGATCTTCGGCGGCCGGACGCAGGCGGAGGTCTCCGAGCGCGCGCGCGACGCGGCGGGAATGCTCGCCCCGGCGATGCAGCGCATCTGCCGCCATCCCGTTCAGGCAGGCATCGGCAGCTGCTGTTCGGACGCCTCCGGACTGCACCGCTGCGCGCGGGAGGCGTACCACGCCCTTGGGTACGGTCTTGCCCTCGAACGGAACGTGGTGATCGACCAGCGCGCGCTGGCCGCCGAGCGGCCCGTCACCGCGTCCGACCCGCTCCCCTCCGAACGCGCCGTGATGAAAGCGGCGGAGGCGCGCGACTTCGCGGCCGCGCAGGAGAAGCTTGCGGCCCTGTTCGACGACATCCGCCTCCGCGGCCTGCACCGGGACGCCTGCGTGCCGGTGCTCCAGCATCTGCGCTTTGCCCTGCTGGACATGATCCCCGCCGATCTCCAGAGCGCCGCGCCCCAGCTCGCGCCGCCGGAGGAGTGGCATTACGCCGGCGAGGTGCAGCAGAGCTTTTCACAGCTCCTCGCCTTTCTCGAGCAGACCTCCCGCCCGGAGCAGGACGACCCCGCGCAGCGCTGTGCCCACGAGGCGGAAAAATATATCTACGCCCATTATCACGACATGGAGTTCTCGCTCGCCGAGCTTCTTGCGAGCCTGAATGTGAGCAAGAGCTACTTTTCTTCGGTGTTTAAGGCGCAGACCGGCCAGACTTTTGTGGAGTACCTGACCGCCCTGCGCATGGAGCGGGCGAAATACCTCCTGAAGGCGACCGCGCTGTGCACCTATGAGATCGCCGAGCAGACCGGCTTTTCCGATCCGCACTATTTCTCCATCACCTTCAAGCGCTGCGTGGGCATGACGCCGCGGGCCTTCCGGGAGGCGGGGGCATGAGAGCAAACATCCGCCGTCCGCGCGCGAACAGCATCAGCACCACGATCCTGCTTGCGTTCACCGCGCTGATCCTCACAGTCATCCTCGCGACCGTGTTCGAGTCCTACCGCAACACCCGCGCCGAGCTCCAGAACAACGCCATGGACTACACCGCCCAGCTCGTGCGGCAGGTCAACGCCGACATCGAGCGGTATCTCGACTATATCAAAGACCTCTCCGACTTTATCGTGGGCAACTCCCTTGTGACGACCTATCTCTCCGAGGATGATCTCAGCGTGCGCGAGACGGAGCGCGACCGGGTGCAGCAGATCCTGCGCGACGCCGCGAATATCCGAAGCGAGATCTATACCGTCGCTCTCGTCTCCTCGGACGGGCGCGTGCTGTTCGGCAGCCCTACCAGCTCCCGCAACCCCAACGCCGACTGCCTCGGCGCCGAGTGGTACCGCCGGGCGCTGGCCTCGCCGGGGCGCGTGTTCGTCTCCTCCTCGCGGGTGGAGAACCTGATCGCCGGGCAATACCGGTGGGTCATCTCCTTCTCCAAAGCCGTCATCGGCGAGGGCGGCACGCCCGTGGGCGTACTTCTTGTGGATCTGAAATATGACTACCTCGACGAGATCTGCTCCAACGTGCAGCTCGGCAGCCGGGGCTATCTCTTCCTTGCCGACAGCAACGGCGAGGTGCTCTGGCACCCGCAGCAGAACCTCATCTACGCCGGGCTTAAGAGCGAGAGCGTCGGCGGCGTGCTCGCCGAGGCCAAGGGCCGCACCACCTATACTGTGCGCGGCGAGGAGAAGCTCTATATCGCCAGCCGCTCCGAGGCCACCGGCTGGACAACCGTGGGCGTGGCCTATCCCGAGGAGCTGCTGCAAAATCAGGGCGCGCTGGTGCGCCAGTATCTCATCCTCGGCCTGATCTCCGTGCTCAGCGCCTTCGGCGTGGCCATCCTGATTTCCCGCGCCATCACGAACCCGCTGCGCAAGCTCACTCAGACCATGAATCAGGTTGAGCAGGGCGACTACACCGTGCGCAGCACCGTCCGCTCGAACAATGAGGTCGGCCGTCTGCGCGACAGCTTCAACCATATGATCGCCAACACGCAGAACCTCATGGCGCAGATCGTCCACACCGAGGAGCAGAAGCGCCAGAGCGAATGGCGCCTCCTCCAGGCGCAGATCAAGCCCCACTTCCTCTATAATACGCTCGACTCTATCATTTGGATGAGCCACGCGGGCAAGAACGAGGAGGTTGTGGAGATGACCAGCGCCCTCGCGCAGCTCCTGCGCAACTCCATCGGCTCCGGGCGCGACATCATCCCGCTCGAGGAGGAGATCGCCCATGTGGAGAGCTATCTCGTCATCCAGAAGATGCGCTACCGCGAAACACTTCACTACGAGCTGGACATCGACCCGCAGACAAAGCCCTGCCTGATCCCCCGCCTTGTGCTCCAGCCGCTCGTGGAGAACGCGATCTACCACGGCATCAAGGTCAAGGAAACCGGCGGCACCATCCACATCGGCGCCATGCTCGACGACGACCGCCTGCTCGTCACCGTTGAGGACGACGGCGCGGGCATGACGCCCGAGCAGCTCGCCCACATCTACGACGAGAAGGAGAGCGACGAGGGCTCCTCCAAGATCGGCATTTACAACGTCAGCGAGCGGCTCCACATCTATTTCGGCGAGGATGCCGTCCTGAAGTATTTTTCCGAGCCGGACAAGGGCACGACCGCCATGCTGAATCTGCCGATCCGTCTGGAGGAGAAGGAGGAAAACAATGAGACGACCTGAACCGTTCCGGCGGCTCTGCGCCGCCGCGCTGTTTCTCCTGCTGCTCTCCGGGTGCGCCAGGACGAGCGCGCCGCCGAAGATCACCCTCGTGCTCAAGACGACCGTTGAGACCGCTGAATTCTGGGCTCAGGTCATGAAGGGCGTGCACGCCGCCGCCGACGAGCTGGGCGTCGACCTGACCGTGACCGGTTCCTCCTCCGAGACCGCCGTGGACGAACAGATCGGCATAGTAAAGGATGTCATCGCGGACAAGCCGGATGCAATGATTCTCGTGGCCTCGGACTGCGAACGGCTCGCGTCCGTCACGGACGAAGCCGTGGCGGCGGGCATCCCGGTCGTCACGATGGACTCGGACGTGAATTCGCCCCGCCGCGCGGCCTACGTCGCGAGCGACAATAAAAAGATCGGCCGCAGCCTGGGCGAGCTGCTCGGGCAGTTTCTCCCGAACGGCGGGAAGGTCGCCATCCTCACCCACAGTGTCACCGCCTCGTCGGGCATCGACCGCACGCAGGGCGCGCGCGACGTGATCGGGCAGGCCGGGAAGTACGACCTTCTGGGCGTGTTCAACTGCGAAAACGATCTGGATACCGCCCGCGCCCTCACCGCCGACCTCCTCGAAAAACATCCCGACGTGGATGCCATCCTCTGCACGAACGAGGTCTGCAACATCGGCGTGGCCCGCACCCTCACACAGGAGGGACTGTGCGGCAGGGTGACGGTGATCGGCTGCGACAACTCGTGGCGGCAGATCCAGTACCTTGAGCAGAACACCATCCAGGGCATCGTCATCCAGCGGCCGTTCAACATGGGGTATCTCGCGGTTGAGCAGGCGGTCAAGGTCGCCCGGGGCGAGGAGGTGGACGAGTTTACCGAGGTTGGCTGCGTGACGATCACACGGGACAATATGTACAATTCAGACAACCAAAAATTGTTGTTTCCGTTCAATTAATACAATAATTTTTTCAATTCACGGACGATTTTAACCTTTCCCCGGACGAAATTTCTCTCGTCCGGGGAATTTCTCTGCTACACTGGAAACATAAAAGTGATCTCTGCCCAATCGCGAAACGTTACGCTTTTGGCCGAAACACGCAAAGACAGGAAGGTGGTTGCCAATGGCTGAAACCATTCTCTACATGCACGGGATTCAGAAATATTTCCCCGGCGTGCACGCGCTTGACGACGTTCATCTGGAACTCCGGAAGGGCGAAGTCATGGCGCTCGTCGGCGAAAACGGCGCCGGTAAATCCACGCTGATGAAAATTCTGACCGGCATTTACTCCAAGGACGAAGGCACGATCGAGCTGTACGGCCAGCCCGTGGAGATCCATTCTCCCCGGCACGCGCAGGAGCTCGGCATCAGTATCGTCCATCAGGAGCTCAACCTGATGCAGGATCTCACTGTGGCAGAGAACATCTTCATCGGCCGCGAAACGACAAAGGGTGCATTCCTGGACAAGAAAAAGCAGAACCGGATGACAGATGAGCTGCTCGGCTCGGTGCACCTCGACATCTCCGCGAAGACGCCCGTCAAGCACCTCTCCGTCGCCAAGCAGCAGATGGTGGAGATTGCCAAGGCTCTCTCCTACAACAATACCAAGATCCTAATCCTCGACGAGCCCTCCGCCTCCCTGACCACCTCGGAGATTGAAGACCTCTTCTCCTTCATCCGCCGGCTCAAGGCCACGGGCGTGGGCATCATTTATATCTCCCACCGCATGGAGGAGCTCAAGGACATCACCGACCGCATCACCGTCATGCGCGACGGCCAGTACGTCGATACGGTCAACACCGCCGACACCACGATCGATCAGGTTGTTCAGATGATGGTCGGCCGCGTAATCTACGAGGAACCCAAGACCCACTCCAACGTTCCGGCCGATGCGCCGGTCATCCTAGAGGCGGAGCACCTTTCGTCCAACGTGGTCAAGGATGTCTCTTTCCAGCTCCGTAAGGGCGAGATCCTCGGCTTCGCGGGCCTGATGGGCGCCGGACGTACCGAGACGATGCGCCTTGTCTGCGGCGCCGATCCGAGGGACACCGGCACGATCAGGGTCAACGGCGAGGAGGTTCGCGTCAGAACGCCCGCCGACGCGGTCAAGGCCGGCATCGGCTACCTCTCCGAGGACCGCAAGCTCTTTGGCCTGTGCCTCAGCCTCTCGGTGGCCGACAACATCGCCATGCCGAGCCTGGATTCCCTGACCGGCGCTCTGTTCGTCAAGGATAAGCTCATTGAGAAGCACTCCCGCGAGTACATCGAAAAGATCAACGTGAAAACGCCCTCCTCTCATTCTCTGGTCAGAAGCCTCTCCGGCGGCAATCAGCAGAAGGTCGTCATCGCAAAATGGCTGCTCCGGGACTGCGACATCCTGATCTTCGACGAACCGACCCGCGGTATCGACGTCGGCGCCAAAAGCGAGATCTACAAACTGATGAACCAGCTCACCGCAACCGGCAAGTCCATCATCATGATCTCCTCGGAGCTTCCCGAGCTCCTGCGTATGTCCGACCGCGTCGTGGTCATGTGCGAGGGCCGCGTCACCGGCGAAGTCGATATCGCCGACGCCACCCAGGAAAAAATCATGACCTACGCAACAATGAGATAAGAGAGGCGAGCAACAATGAAACAGGAAACGATCAAAACCAAAAAAATCAACTGGCAGACACTGCTCGCGCCGCTGGCGCTTGTTATTCTGTACATCTTCTTCTCCATCTTCGGCAATAACTTCTTCTCCGCGGATATGCTCAAGAACATCCTGGAGTCCAGCTACTACATCGGCTTTATGGCCTTCGGCGTGACGTTCATCATCATCACCGGCGGCATCGACCTGTCCCTCGGCACCGTTATGATGTGCTCGGCGCTGATCGGCGCCTACGTCTTCAAGCAGCATCACTGGCCGCTGATTCTGGCCCTGCTCCTGACGGTCGGCGTGGGCGTGCTCTTCGGCTTCCTCAACGGCACGCTTGTCGCTCGCCTCAAGCTGCCCCCCTTTATTGCCACCCTCGGCACGATGATGATGTCTCAGGGCATCGGCTCCATCATCACGAGCGTCCAGTCCCAGACCTGGCCCACCGCGACCGAGCCGGTCGGCGGCTGGTTCAAGAAGGTCTTCATCCGCAACGATTTCGCCTCCTTCAGGGGTTTCCCCGTCGGCGCCCTGTGGCTCATCGTCTTCTTCGTCATTGCCACGCTGATCCTGCACAAGACCAAATTCGGCCGCTATACCTTCGCCATCGGCTCCAATGAAGAGGCGGCCCGGCTCTCCGGTATCAATGTCATAAAGTGGAAGACCGGCGTCTACACCCTCTGCGGCTTCTTCGTGGGCATGTCCGGCATCTTCTATGCCGCCGCCTACACCACCATCACCCCGGGCACCGGCAACGGCCAGGAAATGAACGGCATCACGGGCGTCGTCATCGGCGGCACTTCGATGAGCGGCGGCTCCGGCACGATGGTCGGCACCCTGATCGGCGTGTTTATCATGTCCGTCCTCAAAAACGGCCTCTCCGCCTGCGGCCTGCAGGCTCCCTGGCAGACCTTCTTCACCGGCCTCGTCGTCATCGGCGCCGTCCTGCTGGACATTCAGCGCACCAAGGCCGCCAACCGCGTCAAGAAGGGCTGAGTTTCCATCCGTGCTTAGGCGTGCCAACGCGCAACGCTTAACAATAACATACTAAAATCAGGAGGTACAAAAATGAAAAAAATCATCGCTCTGCTTCTTGCGCTGGCCATGGTATTTGCTCTTGTTGCCTGCTCTTCCAGCTCCAAGAAGACGGAAGAGACCACCACTGCGGCCGCCGAGACCACTACCGCAGCTGCCGGCGATACCACAGCTGCCGGTGCCACCACTACCGCCGCTGCCGCCACCGGCGAAAAAATGTACATCCCCGTTATGGCAAAGGGCTTCCAGCACGCTTACTGGCAGGCCGTTAAGAAGGGCTCCGAGGCTGCCGCGAATGATCTCGGCGTTGAGATCTACTTTGACGGCCCTGCCTCCGAGACTGAGATCGACTCCCAGGTCAACATGGTCAAGAACGAGCTGGCCAAGAACCCGAAGGCCATGTGCCTCGCCGCTCTGTCCACCGACTCTGTGACCGAGATCCTTCAGGAGTGCGCTGACAAGAAAATCCCCGTCATCGGCTTCGACTCCGGCGTCCCCGGCGATAAGACCGGCGCCGTCAAGGCTACCGCCGCCACCAACAACGAGGCTGCCGCCGCGATCGCTGCCGACAAGTTCGGCGAGAACGCCGGCCTGGTTGCCAAGATGAAGGCCGCCACTCCCGATTCTCCCGTCGTCATCGGCTGCCTGTCTCAGGATGCCGTCTCCGCTTCCGTCACCGGCCGTACCACCGGCTTTGTCAATGAGATGAGCAAGCTCGCCGAGACCTATCAGGCCGGCAAGGTCTCCGTCGAAGGCCACACCAAGTGGGAGAAGAAAGTCGACAAGCCCGCCATCATCATCAAGGTTGAAGTCTCCGCCACCACCGAAGCCACCGCTCTTCAGACTTCCGCCAACTCCCTGCTCTCCACCAAGGGCATCTCCGCTGTCTTCTGCTCCAACGAAGGCGCTGTGACCGGTTTCCTGGCCGCCACCTCCGACGGCGAGGATTTGGCTGAGGGCGGCAAGTACGCCGGCCTCGTGGTCGCTGGCTTCGATGCCGGCTCCGCTCAGAAGAACGCCGTCCGCAATGGCTGGTTCATCGGCTCCGTCACCCAGGACCCGTACCAGATCGGCTACAAGGCCGTCTCTCTGGCTGTCGACGCCGCTAATGGCAAGTCCGTCTCCGATGTCGATACCGGTGCGAAGTGGTATGACAAGACCAACATCGACAACCCGGACATCGCCCTGCTGGTCTACGACTGATCGAATCTGACAAATCAATATCTTTTCAAAAAGAGCGCCGCGGGAAATTTCCCGCGGCGCTCTTTCCTCGCGACCGATTATGTAAAGAAACGGCCGGAAAGCGCAAAAGGGCGGGGTTGGCAAACGGGAAACATATGATATGATAGAAGAAAAAAGAAGCCGAAAGGGAGAGAAACCGATGAAACTGAGCGTGTTTCTGTGCAGTTACAGCCAGCGCTGCGAGGAGGGCGCCTCCACGCGTGAGCTTGTGGAAGAGGCGGCGAGGCAGGGCTTCGGCGCGGTGGAGCCGTTTCCCGCGGCAGACCTGGGCACCGTCGCGCAGGCGGCCTCGATCGGCAGCCTCGCGCGCGGACTGGGGCTGGAGGTGAGCTGTTTCTCCACCTGTGCCGACCTGCTCTCCGGCGATCCGGCGGATGCCCTCGCGGCGCTGCGGCAGCGCATCGACATGGCCGCGGCGATGGGCTCGCCCTACTTCCACCACACCATCTATCCTCCGCTCACGCTCCCCCGCGCGGGCGGCCCGACGCTCGCGGGCGCGCTGCGGCGCGCCGTGCCCATGCTGCGCGAGCTGTGCGGCTACGCCGCCGACCGGGGCGTGCGCTGCGTCTACGAGGATCAGGGGATGCTTTTCAACGGCCGCGCCGCGATGGAGCGGCTGACCGAAGCGCTCGGAGACGCGCCGTTCGGTCTGGTGGCCGACGTGGGCAATGTCTTTTTTACCGACGAGCGGCCCGAGGACTGGATCGGCGCGCTCTCCGCGCATATCGTCCACGTCCACTGCAAGGACTACCTCCTCAAGCCCGGTTCCGGCCCCTGCCCGGGGCGCGGCTGGTATGTGACGCGCCGGGGCGACTACCTGCGCGACACCGTGCCCGGCCACGGAGCCGTGGACTACCCGGCAGTCTTCCGCGTGCTCAGCCAGATCGGCTATGACGGCTGGTACTCCCTCGAGTACGCTGCGATGGAGCCGGCCTCCTTCGGCATCGACATGGCCGCGGACAATCTGCGGCGGCTCTGGGAGGACACCGCCCGCAGCCCCGTCCAGTTCCCCCTGCTCGACGGCATCTCGCCCCGCTTCGTGTAAAAAAATTCCCAACCCCCTGCCTGTATGGTATACTGAAAGAGGATTGGGATTTTTTATTCCCGGGAGGGATTTTTATGGAAAAAGACAGAATTCGCGGGATCCTCACGCAGGTCGCCGAGGGTTCGGTGTCTGTGGAGGATGCGCTCGTGCACCTGAAGACGGAGCCGTTCGAGGATCTGGGCTACGCGAAGGTGGATCATCACCGCGCGCTCCGGCAGGGCGCGGCCGAGGTGATTTACGGCGCGGGCAAAACGCCCGCGCAGATCGCGGGCATCGCCGCCTCGCTCCGCCGCCACGGGCAGAAGACGGTGCTTATCACGCGCCTCGCGCCGGAAGCCGCCGAATTTGTGGGTCGGGAGACCGACCTGCACTACGACCCCGTCTCCCGCATCGGCCGCGTCGGCCCGCTGCCCGAGCCGGACGGCGTGGGCAGGATCGTCATTGCCACCGGCGGTACGAGCGACATCCCCGTGGCCGAGGAGGCCGCGCAGACCGCGGAGGCCCTCGGCAACGAGGTCGTCCGCCTCTACGACGTGGGCGTGTCCGGCGTCCACCGGCTGCTCGCGAATGTGGAGGTGATTGCTTCGGCGCGGGTGGTGATCGCGGTGGCGGGCATGGAGGGTGCGCTCGCGAGCATCGTGGGCGGCCTCGCCGACTGCCCGGTGATTGCCGTGCCGACGAGCGTGGGCTACGGCGCGTCGTTCGGCGGCCTGGCTGCGCTGCTCTCCATGCTCAACTCGTGCGCGAGCGGCGTGAGCGTGGTGAACATCGACAACGGCTTTGGCGCGGGGTATCTCGCGGGCATGATCAACCACCTGGAGGGCAAACGATGAAAACACTGTATTTCGACTGTGCCATGGGCGCGAGCGGGGACATGCTGCTCGGCGCGCTTCTGGAGCTCAGCTCCGACCGGGACGCGGCGCTTGCGCGACTGAACGCGCTGGGCATCCCGGGCGTGACGTACGCGGCGCTGCCCGCCGAGAAGCGCGGCGTGCGCGGCACGCATATGGACGTGCGCGTGTATGGCGGGAGCGAGGAGGAGCCGGGGCGGGATTTTTCCCACCGCCACGCCCGCCCCGGGGATCTCACGGCCCTGCTCGACCGTCTGCCCCTGCCCGAATCGGTGCGCGCGGACGCGAAGGCGGTCTATGACCGGCTCGCCGAGGCTGAGGCGGAGGCGCACGGCGTGCCGGTGGAGCTCATCCACTTCCACGAGGTCGGCCAGCTCGACGCAGCAGCCGACATCGCGGGAGTGTGTTTGCTGCTGCGCACGCTCGCGCCGGAGCGGGTGCTCGCCTCGCCCGTGCGGCTCGGCGGCGGTACGGTGCGCTGCGCGCACGGCGTGCTGCCTGTGCCCACGCCCGCCACAGCCGCGCTGCTGCGAGGCGTGCCCACGGTCGCCGGCGGGGCGGACGGCGAGCTCTGCACGCCCACCGGCGCGGCGCTGCTGCGCCATTTCGTCTCGGCCTTCGGCCCGAAGCCGCCCATGACGGGCGCGCGCGAGGGCGTGGGCTGCGGGACAAAGGACTTTGCCGCGCCCAATTGCCTGCGCGCCGTGCTCGGCGAAACCGAATAAAAAGGGGTGCTGCAAAGGCTTGCAGCACCCCAAAACTTCTTCCGGGCGGCATTTCCCGCGCGGCGGGGAAGATGCCGCGCCCGACTCAGCGGACGTAGAACCCGTCCATCATCATGGAGAAGAACGCGTCGAGCTTCCGGCGGAACATCTCGTCGGTGTAGTGGTCGATATCCGGCCACTGGAACTGCGCGATGTAGTAAAGGCCCATCAGGATGTCCACGATGTCGTCCGGATCGGCGTCGCGGCGGAACGTGCCCTCGGCCTGCGCCGCCAGGATCAGGCCGCGCAGCATATGGAACATGCGGCGGCCCGTGCCGTAAAGCGCGCTGTCCGCGCAGGAGCTCAGATAGGAAATGCGCCTCGCGAGGGAGGGATATTTCATTGAGGCGCGGATAAAGGTGGACATTACGCGGCGGAGCTTCATCTCGCTGCCGGAGCCGGCCGCGGCGGCCAGATCGTTCTCCGCCTCGTCCATGACATCGCTCACCGTTCCGATCAGCAGGCTCTCTTTATTCGGGAAGTAGTTGTAGACCGTTGCCTTGGAGACCTCGGCGCGCTGCGCGATGTCCTCCATCATGGTCTCCTCGTACCCCTTGGAGGTAAACAGGCGCCGGGATGCCTTGAGGATACGCTCTCGGCAGTTGATCTTGTTGCTCTCCCGTTTGGTCAGATTCGTTGTTTCCATACCAGCAGTATACAATAAGGAAAAGAGCCATGTCAACCCGATTTGTTTTATGTTAAAATTGACCAATTTCCCATTGACAAAAATTTAGACCCGAGTATAATATTATATGTAGCAAGTCGGTTCGGGAGCGGAGGTTCAAAACAACTTCATATTGGAGGGATAGCGGTGTCGATGAAGGTGATCGGGTACGATGTTGGCACGACCGGTTTTAAAGCCGGCCTGTACGAGGTATCGCAGGAGGATCTGCGCATGCTCGCGGGTGTCTGCGAACATTACAATCTGCATATCCTGCCCAACGGCGGCGCCGAGCAGGACCCCGGCGACTGGTGGAACGCCATGTGCCGGAGTACAAAAAAACTTCTGGAAGAGAGCGGCACCGCACCCGGGGACGTGCGCGCCATCGCCTGCTGCTCTCAGTTTTCCACGCTGGTGATGGTCGACCGGAAAGGCCGCGCCCTCCGCCCGGCCATGAGCTGCATGGACACGCGCGCGGCGAAGCAGTTTGAAACCTATATGGGCACGGGCCTGAGGGTGGAAGGGCTGAACGTTTCCAAGCTGCTTCGCTTCGTCCGAATCACCGGCGCCGCCTCCCTAAGCGCCAAGGACTCCATCTGGCGCTACCACTGGGTGCACGATAACGAGCCGGAGATCTTTAAGCAAACCTATAAGTGGCTCGACGCCAAGGAATATCTGACCTTCCGCGCCACCGGCAAAACGCTCGCGAGCCGGGACGACGCCTACGCGACCTTCCTCTACAACGTGAGAAAGGGCTGCTGGAGCGAGGAGCTCTGCCGAATGCTGGATATCCGCATGGAGCATCTGCCGGAGCTGTGCAATTCGTCCGACATGGTGGGCGAGCTTCTGCCCGGGCCCGCGGAGGAACTGGGGCTTCTGCCCGGCACCGCGGTGATCGCGGGCGGCAGCGACGTGAGCCTGTGTCAGGTCGGCTCGGGCTGCCTGCGGCCCGGAGACGTGAATATCTGCTCGGGCACGTCCGGCTGGGTGTGCACGACCGTAGGGCATCTCTGCCTGGATGTGAGCCACTCGGCCGCAAGCATCGTCGGCGCCGACCCGGACACCTACCTCTACTGCGCCGACTGCGAGACGGCCGGAAAATGTGTGGAGTGGGGCCGCGATCGTCTGGGCGGCACTGCGCTCGGGAGCTTCGACGCGATGATCGATTCCGTCCGCTCCATCCCCGCCGGGAGCAACGGCGTCGTTTTCTCCCCGTGGATGCATGGCAACCGCTGCCCGTTTGAGGATGCAAACGCGCGGGGCGTCTTTTTCAATGTGGACGTGGACAGCCACACCGGCGACCTCATCAAGGCCGTTATCGAGGGCGTGTGCCTGCATATGCGCTGGCTGCTCGAGACGAGCGAACTGAAGGTGAAGACCGGGGCCGTCGTCCGCTTCTCCGGGGGAAGCGCCATGTCGAAGACCATCTGCCAGATTCTCGCCGACGTGCTCGGCCGCGAGGTCGAGACGGTCGAGTCCCCGCGCTATGTCGGCACACTCGGCGCGGCAGCGCTCACGGCGGTCAGTCTGGGCCTGCTCACCGACATCAAGGACATCCGAAAGCTCATCCGGGTCGGGGCGCACTTTACGCCGGACCCGGCGAATACCGCGGTCTACGACCGCATCTACCCCGTGTTCAAGGAACTCTACCGATGCAACAAAAAGTCGTTCGCGGCGCTGAACGCCGTCCCTGCGGCGGCGGAACCCGCGGTCACGCATTGAGAAAGGAAGTTTCATGGAAGGAACCAAACCTGTTTACCGGGTTTACGGCTACCGCTGGGTTGTCCTGGCGGTCTACCTGCTCATCACCGCTACCATCCAGCTTCTCTGGGCCACCTTTTTCTCCGTCACCACCACCGCCTGGAAATTCTACGGCTTCACCGAGGCGGCGAAGGGCGAAAACGCCATCAGCCTCCTCTCCATCATCTTTATGGCCGGCATGATCGTGCTCTCCATCCCGTCGATGGCCGCGTTCGAAAAGTGGGGCTTTAAAAAGTCCGTGGGCTTCGGCGCGGTGCTGATGGGCGTGTGCGGCGTGCTGCGCGGCGTGTTCGGCGCGAGCTATGCGGCCGTCGTCGTGATGACGGTCGGCTTCTCCGTCGCACAGCCCTTTATTCTCAACGCGCCGGGTCTCGTGGCGGGCAAGTGGTTCCCCGAGAACGAGCGCGCTACCGCCAACGGCGCGGGCCTTCTCGCCAACTACCTCGGCATGGCCGTGGGGCTGCTGCTCACGCCGGTGCTCCTCGCACGCGGCCTGAGCGTGAAGGGGGTGCTCCTCGCCTACGGCGCAGCCGCCGGGGTCGCGGCGATCCTCTTCGTCCTGCTCGCACGCGAGCAGCCGCTCACGCCGCCGTGCTCCGCGCAGGAGGCTGAGCGCGCAGACTTTAAGGCGGGCTTCAAGGCCGCCGTGAAAAAGCGTAATTTTCTCACCTGCATCCTGATTTTCTTCTGTATGCTCGGCGTGTTCAACACGTTCTTCACCATGATCGAGCCGCTGATCGGCTCGATGACGGACGGCCGCGTGGACGCGACCGGCGCAGGCATCGTGGGCGTGGTCATCCTCGCCGCAGGCATTGCGGGCAGCCTTGTGATCGCAATGCTCTCCGACCGCGACCGGCTCCGCCGCCGCCTGCCGTATCTGATCCTTGCGAACGTCGTGGGCCTTGCCGGCCTGGTGCTTTTCATGCTGCTCGGCAGTTTCGCGGGCATGATCGCCGCGGGCGTGCTTTATGGTTTCTTCACCATCGGCAGCGCGCCGGTGCTGCTGACCTTCGCGGCGGAGGAGGCGTATCCCACCAGCGAGGGCACGAGCGAGGGCCTCATGATGTTCGCCGGCAACGTCGGCGGTGTGATCCTGCTCGGCCTCGCGTCGCTGCTCTCGGGGAACCACCTGGCTATCATGGTTTGTATGACAGTGATCTCAGGGCTGTGTGTGGCGCGGATGCTCTTCATCCGGGAAACAAAGCTCCTGAAAAAAATAAGCAAGTAAAAACTTGGGAGGGATCATCATGGAAAATCATTACGGCGTATCCCGCTGGCCTGATCCGCAGGAGGTCGGGATCAAAATGGAAAAGCTGGTGAACGGCCCGCTGCTGTCCATCAAGCCCGAGGCCATGTCGCGCTATCTCAATTACTTTGAGACGAAGTGCCGCGGCTCCAAGGCGCTCATCGCCGAGGCGAAGGATTATATCCCCGGCGGCGTGCAGCACAACCTTGCTTTCAACTATCCCTTCCCCCTCGCCATGGACAAGGCCGAGGGCGCGTACCTCTACGATGTGGACGGCAACCGCTACCTCGACTATTTGCAGGCCGGCGGCCCTACGCTGCTCGGCAGCAATTACGCCCCAGTGACCGAGAAGGCGCTCGCCGTCGCGCGGGAGCACGGCGCGGTCATCGGCCTCTTCAACGAGTATGAGCTCAGGCTTGCGAAGATTATCCGCGAGAACATGCCGTGGGTTGAGCGCTACCGCAGCCTTGCCAGCGGCACCGAGGCCGATATGGTCGCCATCCGCGTCGCGCGCACGTTCACCGGCAAGGCGAACATCGTCAAGGTCGGCGGCGCGTACCACGGCTGGAGCGACGAGCTGGTTTACAGCCTGCATATCCCCTACACGCAGACCTTCGAATCCCATGGCATCCCGAAGGAGTGCTTCGCGCACACGCGCGAGTGCGCGCCGGGCAGTGTGGAGTCGCTGCGTCAGGTGCTCGAGGCGAACGAGAAGGACGGCGGGACCGCCGCCGTGCTGCTTGAGCCGTTCGGGCCCGAGAGCGGCACGCGCGTGGCCGCGTTCGACTACTGCGCGAGGGTGCGCGAACTGTGTGACGAATTCGGCGCGCTCCTCATCTTCGACGAGGTCGTCACCGGCTTCCGCGCCGGCCCCGGCGGCGCGCAGGGCTACTTCAACGTCCGCCCCGACCTCACCGTATTCGGCAAGATCGTCTCGGGCGGCTTCCCGATGGCCGGCGGCATCGGCGGCCGGGCCGACGTGATGGACAGCATCGCCGCGGGCGTCGCGGGCGGTGCAAAGCGGGCCTACGTCGGCGGCACGCTTTCGGCCAATCCTCTCAGCAGTGCAGCGGGCTACTACGCCATCCGGGAAATCGTCGCGCAGGACGCGGCGAGGAAGGCCGGCGAGAACGGCGACAAGCTCTGCGCGGGCATTCAGGCGCTGATCGGGAAGTACGACCTGCCGTTTGTGGTATGGAACTTCGGCTCCATCGTGCATTTCGAGGTATCGGGTCTGATGTACCTCTCCGTGAAGGACCCGGATCTTTTCAAAAAACTTCCCGCGCGCAAGCGCAACATCGAGGAATTCGGCGCGGCCCTGACGGCAAACGGTGTCATCACCCTCGCGGGCAGCCGCATCTACACGAGCATGGCGGACAACGACGAGACGATTGCCGCGACGCTGAGCGCCTTTGAAGAAGTATTCCAAAATATTGACCGTTAACGGGAAAGAGGTATTTTTTATGATCCGTAAGCTGGATGACGTCAACCTGAATCACGCGTTCCCGGAGGTTGCTTTCTCCGAGGACTACATCATCGGCACCTATCAGGTGCGCATGAAGACGAGCAACATCGAGAAACTGGCCGTCGCCGTCGCGGACGAGCAGACCACCGGCACCTGGATCAAGGTCAGCCACGAGACGAACGACAAGCGCAAGACCTTCGGCGCGAAGGTCGTCGCGATCTACGAGGTGCCGGACACCGGCAACGACTGTGTGGAGCACGATCTGCCGCCCATGTACATCGTGCAGATCGCCTACCCGATGGCCAACATGGGCACAAGCCTGCCGATGATGCTCAGCACGGTCTTCGGCAATATCTCGGCCTCCGGCATGCTCAAGTGGATCGACGTGGCGTTCCCGAAGAAGTACATTGAGAAGTTCCAGGGGCCTAAATTCGGCGTGGAGGGCCTGCGCAAGGCTCTGGGCGTCTACGACCGGCCGCTCCTGAACGCGATGATCAAGCCGAACATCGGCTGGACGCCGGACGAGGGCGCGGAGCTCTTCTATCAGGCGGCCCGGGGCGGTGTGGACATCATCAAGGACGACGAGCTCATGCCCGCCGATGAGAGCTTCTGTCCTCTTGAGGAGCGCGTGACGAAGTTTATGGCCATGGAGAAAAAGGTCTTTGAGGAGACCGGCGAGCATACGCTCTATGCCGTCAACATCACCGACCACATCGGCAAGCTGCGCGACAACGCGATGCGCGCGCTGGACTGCGGCGCAAACTGCATCATGGTCAACACCTACACCGTCGGCCAGGCGGCGCTCAAGATGCTCGCCGACGACCCGGACATCCGTGTGCCTATCCTCGCGCATGTGGACTATGCGGGCGCCTACGCCGGCTCCACCTACACCGGCATCTCCGCCCCGCTGGTCATCGGCAAGCTGACCCGTCTCGCGGGCGGCGACTTCCAGATCAACGGCCATCCCTGGGGCAAGTTCCCCATCCCGTACAAGATGTTTGCGCGCAGCTTCAAGTTCTTCACGCAGCCGTGGTGGAACATCAAGCCGATGATGTACGCCGTCTCCGGCGGCACGACGCAGCTGATCGTCAAAAACGTCGTGGACGCGTGCGGCACGGACGTTATCCTCGCCGCGGGCGGCGCGGTGCACGGCCATCCCGACGGCAGCGAGGCCGGCGCGCGCTCGATGCGCCAGGCCATCGAAGCGGCGGTGCAGGGCATCGACCTCATCGAGTACGCCAAGACACACAAGGAACTCCTGCGCATGGTGCAGGTCCTCAATCCCGACGTGCTGAAGAATTTCGATCTGATGAATTAAAAGGAACGGCCGCCGGACTTTCGTCCGGCGGCCGTCTGCCATACTCCGAAAAAACGGGCGCGCTGCAGGGAAGCCGGCGGCGCGCCCGCGCTTTATCCGCCAAAAATCGTGCGTGTTTCCTCCGCGTTGCGGAGAATTTCGGCGCGCATGGCCTCGAGCGAGGAGAACTTCCGCTCGGGGCGCAGGAAGCGGTGAAATTCCAACCGGAGCGGCTGGCCGTAGAGATTGCCCTGAAAATCAAGCAGCCACGCTTCCACCCAGATCTTCCCGCCGCCGACCGTGGGCCGGTCGCCGACGTTGACTACCGCGGGGCGGCGCGCGCCGTCCGCCGTGACGGCCTCGGCCGCGTAAACGCCGAAGGCCGGGGCGAGCAGGCCGTCGGGCAGGGCGAGATTCGCCGTAGGGATGCCGAGCGTGCGCCCGAGCGCCCGGCCGTGCACGACGGGGCCGGTCAGGACGTGAGGATGGCCGAGAAAGCGCGTGGCGCGCGCCATGTCCCCGGCCGCCACGAGCGAGCGGATGTAGGTGGAGGAGACGACAATGCCGTCCTCCTCGACCTGACCGATCACGTCGCAGCCGATCGAAAGACGGGCCGCCTCCTCCGCGAGAAGAGCCGCGGTGCCCTCGCCGTGCCAGCCGAAGCGGAAGTCGTGCCCGCAGACGACGTGCGCCGCGCCCAACTCCCGCACGAGATAACCGCAGACGAACTCGCGCCAGGGCATCTCCATCATCGCCCGGTCAAAGTGGCAGAAGAGCACCTCGTCGATTCCGCACAGGCGGCGCATCAGCCCGGCGCGATCCTCCGGCGTGTTGAGCAGAGGCACCGGCGCGCCGGTCACGAGCGTGTCCGGATGCAGGTCGAAGGTCATCACCGCCGCGGAGACGCCGAGTGCGTCCGCTGTCTCGCGGCAGCGGCGCAGCAGCGCCGCGTGGCCCCGGTGCACGCCGTCAAAAAATCCAAGGGCGACCGCCCTGTACCGTTCCAATCTCAGGTCACCTCAAAAAAGCTTTTTTCTGTCTTGAGCGCGCCGTTTTCCGCCCGGCCGACCATCAGGAAGCCGCCGTCCGGCCCGTAAACGCGGTAACGTCCCGGCGTCAGGCCGGGAAGCGGAATGTCCGCGCCGTTGCGGCAGCGTTCGAGCGCGTCCGGCGGGAGAGTGCGCGCGGGAAGCTCCGAGAACAGCGAATCCACCGGAAGCAGCAGCGCCGACGGGTCGGCGGCGGCCACGATCTCCGCGAGGGGATGCGCGTCCGCGAGCGCATAGCGGCCTGCCACGGTGCGGCGCAGCGCCGCCATGCAGCCGCCGCAGCCGAGGGCCGCGCCGATGTCGTGGCAGAGCGTGCGGATGTAAGTGCCCTTTGAGCAGCGCACGCGCAGGAGGTAGTCCGGCGTGCCGTCCGGCCCGGGCCGCTCGCCGAGGAGCTCGAGCGCGAAGATCGTCACGGGGCGGGCCTTCCGCTCCGCGTCTTTTCCCGCGCGGGCGAGCTCATAGAGCTTCCTGCCGCCGATCTTCACGGCGGAGTACATCGGCGGGAGCTGTTCGATCGGCCCGCGAAAGCGCGGGAGCACGGACTCGAGCGCCTCACGCGGGGCGGCGGGACGCGTTTCGAGCACGCGGCCCTCGACATCCTGCGTGTCGGTGACGACGCCGAGCCGGAGCGCGGCTTCGTATTCCTTTTCGGCGGACTCGAAATACTCGGCCGCGCGCGTGGCGCGGCCGACAAAGACCGGCAGCACGCCGGTGGCCATTGGGTCGAGCGTGCCGCCGTGGCCGACGCGGCGCTCACGGAACACGCCGCGCAGCTTCGAGGCCACATCCTGCGATGTCCAGCCCGAGGGCTTGTCCACAATGATGATTCCGCTGGGCATAAGACCTCCTAGACCGGGAAGGCTTCGGCCCGCAGTGCGCCGAGCACCGCCTGACGCGCGTCGGCGAAGGAGCCGGGGACGGTCGCTCCGGCGGCGGCGACGTGTCCGCCCCCGCCCAGATGAGCGCATACGGCGGAGGCGTTGCAGCTCGGCGCAGTGCGGAGGGAGATCTTCTGACTGCCGTCGGTCAGTTCGCGGATCATGACGCCGACCTCCACGCCCTCCACGGTGCGCGGAAAGCCTGCGATGGAGTCGATGTCGTCCTCGGTGAGGCCGAGCTCGTCCATCCACGCGCGCGGCAGGCGGCACACGGCCAGCCGTCCGCCCGAGAGCAGCTCCATCGACGCGGTCAGGCGCGACTCGAGCTGGAGGCGGGCAAAGGACTTGGTGCCGAAAAAGAGCTTGTTGATCGGATAGGCGTCGCAGCCCAGTTCCTTCGTCTCCGCGGCAATACGGAGCGTCTGGGGGGTGGTGTTGGAGTACTGGAAGCAGCCCGTGTCGGTGGACACGGCGATGTAAACCGCCTCGGCGACACCGCGCGTGAGCGGCGCGCCCATCGCGCGGAGCACCTGGAAAACCAGCTCGCCGCAGGCGGCCGCCTCCGGCACGATCAGGCACGCGGACGCGAAGCCTGGGTTGGAGCCGTGGTGATCGACTACGAGGTCGATCTTTCCGGCGAAGCGCGCGGCATTTCCGGGCAGCATCGATTCGTCGGCGATGTCCACCGAGACAAGCGCCGCGCCCTCCGGCGCTTCAGGGACGACGAGGCCCTCGAGATACGGCGCGTAGCGGGGCGTAAACTGCGGATTTTTCAGCACGCAGGCGGCCTTTCCCAGGCCACGCAGGCCGCGGCAGAGCGCGGCGGCGCAGCCGATGGTGTCGCCGTCGGGGTTGCGGTGGGTCAGGACGCAGAAGTTATCGTGCGCCGCCAGCCAGGCGGCGGTCTCGGCGACGGTCATTTCTTCTCCTCCTCGGACTGATGAAGTTTGCTGATGAGGTCGAAGATATGTGCGCCGTGCTCGATGGAGTCGTCCTCGACAAAGACCAGCTCCGGCGTGTAGCGCAGCTGAAGCCGCGCGCCGAGCTCGCGGCGGAGGAAGCCGCCGGCGGACTTGAGGCCCTTGAGCACGTCGCGCGTTTTGCCCTTTTCCAGCACGCTCACATAGATTTTCGCGTAGCGCAGGTCACCGGTGGTGTCGACCTGGGTAATGGAGATCATGGCCTGCACGCGGGGGTCCTTGAGGGTGCGGATGAGCTCGGAGAGCTCCCGCTGAATCTCCTCGTTGATGCGGCCGATGCGGTTGGATGACATAAGAAAGCCTCCTTCAGAAAGGATACGTCGGGGAACCGGAAAATTCCCGACCCGGACAAAACGAGGGGAAACGGCGTTTCCCCTCGAATCGTATTACTGCTGGATCTGCTCCATGGTGAAGCACTCGAAAATGTCGCCCAGCTTGAGATCGTTGAACTTGTCGACGGACATGCCGCACTCGTAGTTGGCGGCGACCTCCTTGACGGAGTCCTTGAAGCGCTGGAGCGAGCCGACCTCACCCTCGTGAATGACGATGTTGTCGCGAAGGATGCGCACCTTGGCGTCGCGCGTGATCTTGCCGTCCTTGACGTAGCAGCCGGCAATGGTGCCGATGGCGGAGACCTTGTAGGTCTGGCGCACCTCGGCGTGACCGAGGATGACCTCGCGGAACTTCGGCGAGAGCATGCCCTTCATGGCAGACTCGATCTCGTCGATGCAGTCGTAGATGACGCGGTACATCCGCATGTCTACCTTGCTGCGCTGCGCGCTGGCTGCTGCGGCGGCGTCCGGGCGGACGTTGAAGCCGACGATGATCGCGCCGGTGGTGGAGGCGAGCAGCACGTCGGACTCGGAGATCGCGCCGACGCTCGCGTGGATGACCTTGACGCGGACTTCCTCATTGGAGATCTTCTCTAGAGAGGTCTTGACGGCCTCGGCGGAGCCCTGGACGTCGGCCTTGACGATGATGTCCAGCTCCTTCATCTCGCCCTGCTGGATCTGCGCGAACAGATTCTCGAGCGTGACCTTGTTCTGCTGCTTGGCCTCGGCTTCCTTCTCCTCGGCCTTGCGCTGCTCGACGAGCTGACGGGCCATGCGCTCGTCCTCGACGGCGTTGAACGTGTCTCCGGCGCCCGGGACCTCGCCCAGACCCGTGATCTCGACCGGGATGGACGGGCCGGCGTCCTGCACGGTGCGGCCCTTGTCGTCGGTCATCACGCGCACGCGGCCTACGGAGGTGCCGGCGATGATGACATCGCCCTGATGGAGCGTGCCGTTCTGCACGAGCAGCGTGGCGATCGGGCCGCGGGCCTTGTCGAGCCGCGCCTCGATGACGGTGCCGCGCGCCTGGCGGTTCGGGTTGGCCTTGAGCTCGAGCATTTCGGCGGTCAGCGTGACCATCTCGAGGAGCTGCTCCACGCCCATGCCGGTCTTGGCGGAGATGGGCACCATGATGGTGTCACCGCCGTATTCCTCAGGCACGAGGTCGTACTTCATGATCTGCTGCTTGATGCGGTCGGGGTCGGCGCCATGCTTATCCATCTTGTTGATGGCCACGATGATGGGGATCTTGGCGGCTTTGGCGTGGCTGATGGCCTCGACGGTCTGGGGCATGATGCCGTCGTCCGCCGCAACGACCAGGATGGCAATGTCGGTGCACATCGCGCCGCGCGCGCGCATGGAGGTGAAGGCGGCGTGGCCCGGCGTGTCGAGGAAGGTGATGGGCTTGCCCCCAACCTTCACGGTGTACGCGCCGATGTGCTGCGTGATGCCGCCGGCCTCTCCTGCTGCGACCTTGGAGTGACGGACATAGTCGAGCAGGCTCGTCTTGCCGTGGTCGACGTGGCCCATGACCACGACGACGGGGCTGCGGGACACGAGCTCCTGATCGGTGTCGGTGTGGTCGTCGATAAGGCGCTCCTCGATCGTGACGACGACCTCCTTCTCGACCTTGCAGCCCATTTCCATGGCCACGAGGGCGGCGGTGTCGTAGTCGATGCTCTGGTTGACCGCGGCCATCGTGCCGAGCCTGATGAGCTGCCTGATGACTTCGGAGGCGGTCTTCTTCATGCGGCTGGCCAGCTCGCCGACGGTGATCTCCTCGGGAATTTTGACAACCAGCTGGGCCTTCTTGGCGATCTCAAGCTGCAGGCGGCGCATTTTTTCCTGCTCCTCGCTGCGGCGCTTGTTGCCGAAGTTCCCCTTTTTCTTGTTGTTATTATTGTTCTGCTTGTTGCCGATGCGCTGTTTGCCGCCGGAAGCATTCCGCAGCCGCTCGGAGACCAGCGAATCGACATGGTCGTCAAAACGCGCCGTGTTGACGGTGACGGCAGACGTGTCGACCACCCGGCGCTCGCGCTTTCTCTCTTCGGCGGGTTTTGACGGCTTTGCCGGTGCGGTCTGCGGGGCCGGGGCATTCTGCCGGAACGGCTGGGGCGGCTGATGCTGCGCTCTGGGCGCGGCGGACGGAGCGGGCGCAGCTGCGGCGGGAGCGGCAGGCACGGCGGGAACGGCAGATACGGCCGGGGCTGCCTGGGGGGCGGCCGCAGCGGCTTTCGCGGGCTCGGCCGGGGCCGGGGCCGGAGCTGCTTCCGGGCGCATGTTTGCCGTGGCGAACACCGTTTCGAGCGAGTCCACCTGATGCTGCTTCGTGATGACGTCGAAAAGGAGGTTGAGCTGATCGTCCTCCAGAACCTGCATATGGTTCCTGGGCTTCCCGAAATATTTCTCGACAAGTTCCATCATGGTCTTGGTGGGCAGACCAAAGTCCTTTGCGACCTCGTGAATTCTATATTTTACCAAACTACTCAATAGAGCCACCTCCAGTTACTTTTTACCGTGTTTCACATTATATTCGTGCGCGCGCTCTTCCTTCCGGCGCTGCTCGACGCGGCGGACACGCTCGCCAAGGTCGGCGAGCACGGCGGCGTCCTCGGGCCGGTTCAGGGCACGGACGAAGGCCTGCGCGAGGCGGACGTCCGTCAGTGCGGCGCTGGCGCAGGACATGCGGCCGAGCGCGGCACCGAGTTCCTCCCGTGTGAAGGGCACGCGGATGACGTTTGTGCTGCCGGCGGCGTTTGCCGCCCGGCGGCAGGAATTTTCCGCCGCGTCCGACGCGAGCAGGACGAGCCTAGCGCGGCCCTCCCGGCAGGCGGAGCCGACGCTCTCCTCGCCCAGCTCGAGGTTCCCCCCCTTGCGTGCGATGGACAAAAGACCAAGCGATCTATTCTGCTCCATCTCCGGCCTCCATTTTCTCAATCAGGCCGTTGTAGACTTCCTGCGGGATCGCGGCCTCAAAACCGCGTTCAAGCGCCTTGGAACGGATCGCCTTTTTCAGGCACTCCGGGTTCCGGCAGACGTAGGCGCCGCGGCCGGGAGCCCTGCCCCTGAAATCCACGGAGATGACGCCCTCCGGCGATTTCACGATGCGGACAAGCTCTTTTTTGGGCTTCATTTCGCGGCAGCCGACGCATTGGCGCATCGGGATCTTCTTCTGCATGGCGATTCCTCCTTCCGGGAACGGCGGGACGGCGGTTTATGCTTCCGGCTGCTCGTCGGCCTGGGAAGCGGGCTTGATGTCGATCTTGTAGCCGGTCAGGCGGGCGGCGAGGCGGGCGTTCTGACCCTCCTTGCCGATGGCCAGCGAGAGCTGGTCGTCCGGGACGATGACGCGGCAGGCCTTCTGGCCGGGCAGCGTGGTCACGGAGATGACGTCCGCCGGGGACAGGGCCGAGGCGACAAACTTCTCGGGGTCTTCCGACCAGACAACGATGTCCATTTTCTCGCCGCGCAGCTCGTCTACCACGGCGCCGACGCGGGCGCCGCGCGGGCCGACGCACGCACCGACGGGGTCGATGTTCTCCTCGGTGGCGCACACGGCAAGCTTGGTGCGCGAGCCGGCCTCGCGCGCAATGGATTTGACCTCTACGAGACCGGACTCGATCTCGGGCACGTTGAGCTCGAAAAGACGCTTGACGAGGCCCGGGTGGGTGCGGGAGACGATGACCTGTGGCCCACGTGTGGAACGGCGGACCTCCACGACGTAGACACGGATGATGTCGCCCTCGGAGAAGGTCTCGCCGCGCACCTGCTCGGAACCGGAGAGGAGGGCGTCGGTGCGGTCGGTGCCGGTGCCGATGCGGACGATCATGTCGCCGGACTGCGGCTCGATGCGCAGCACCGTGCCGGTGAGGATCTCGTGCTCTCTCGAGGAGAAGCTCTCAAAGACCATGCCGCGCTCGGCCTCGCGGATGCCCTGAATGATGACCTGCTTGGCGGTCTGGGCGGCGATGCGGCCGAACGCCTGAGTCTTCACGTCCACGTTCACGAGGTCGCCGAGCTGGGCGTGCGGGTCGATCTTGTGCGCGGCATCGAGGGAGATCTCAGTCGCGGGGGTGAGCACCTCATCCACGACCTCCTTCTGGACGTACATCTTTAGGTCGTTTTCGGTTACTTCGACGCGGACATTGTCGCAGTAGCCCTCTTTGTCCTTCTTGTAGGCCGCGACCAGCGCCTGGGTGATCTTGTCAAGCATGTACTTTTGGGGAATGCCGCGCTCTTTTTCCAGCTGAGCGAGCGCGTCAAAAATTTCGGCGTTCATGTTTTGGTGTTTCCTCCCTTAAAAATCGGCGTGAAGCCGCACGAGCGCGACTTCTGCTTTTTCCAGTGTGACGGGGCCGGCGTCGGTGTCCAGCGTAACCGCGCCGTCCTGATAGGTGGCCAGGCGGCCGACGAGTTCCTTGCGGCCGTTCCGCGGGCGGTAGAGATGAACCTCCACGTCGCTGCCGAGGAAGGCGGTGAAATGCTCCGGCAGGCGCAGTACGCGCTCGAGCCCGGCGGAGCTGACCTCGAAGTGATAGCTCTCGGGGATGGGGTCCTTCTCGTCGAGGATGGGGTCAATCGCGCGGGAGACGGCCTCACAGTCGTTAATGTCCACGCCGCCCTCTTTGTCGAGGTAGAGCCGGAGGAACCATTCGCCGCCCTCGCGGACGTATTCCACGTCCCAAAGCGTGCAGCCGAGGGCGTTGACGACGGGCTCGGAAAACTGGCGGACCTGATCGGTGATCTTCATAAAAACAGCCTCTCTCAGCAAGAAAGACTGGAGCGAAGCTCCAGCCTTTCCTACACTACCATTTGAATCTACCCTATTATAGCATTATGATATGCGAATTGCAAGTAAAATATCAGGAAAATGCAACAATTCCTGAAAAAATCCCGCCCGGAGCGTTATCCGCCGTGCTTGGAACGGTAAAGACTTTCGTCCGCCGCGCGGATCGCTCCGCTCGGGCTGCCCGCCTCGCCGGCGGAGAGGCCGAAGCTGAGGCCTACCCCGATCTCCCGCATCTCGGGGGAGAGGGAGGCGGCGAACTGCGCGTGGATCGCGTCGCAGACGGCGCGCGCCTCAGCCTCGTTTCCATGGGGGAAGACCAGCAGAAATTCATCGCCCCCGTAGCGGAATGCCGCGAGCGAGGCGCTTTCCTCATTGAGCAGGATGCGGCCGAGCCCGGCGAGGACGCAGTCGCCCGACTCGTGGCCCCAGCGGTCGTTTACACCCTTGAAGTTGTCGACGTCGAACATCGCGTAGACCGGGCGGCCGTGCAGCCCGTCGATGTACTGCCGGAGGCCCAGCCGGTTGCGCACCCCCGTGAGGTGGTCGCGCGCGGCCACGCGGCGCAGATCCTCGATCTCAAGCTCGCGGAGCACAACGGCGTGCCGCCGCCGCTCCTCCCACTCCACGACCGTCAGGCTGATGAGGTAGGTGCTCAGCTCGATGAGGATGACAAGGCAGAGGCTGATGTGGTACGTTTCGTCGCGCACCGCTGTGGAGTCCCAGCGGTTGAAAAGCGGCAGGAACACATCCCCGAGGATCAGCACAAGGGTTGTGACGCTGGTGAGCTTCTGGTCGCCGTAGACGGTAGTGAGGGCAATGGCGGTCACGCCGCCCGCGTAGATCGCCACGAAACAGTCGTGAAAGAAGCAGACCGACAGGCACAGCAGCGCAAAGGCGAGCGAGATAACGTAGTTGAGCGGCCGGCCGCCGGGCTGGGAAAAGCGGCACAGGCAGAAGGTGACGGTGTCGAGCAGCAGGTACACCAGCGCCGGGATCAGAAGATAGCGCACCAGGTACAGCGGCATGGAGATCTGCATCAGGCTGGTGTTTCGGAGCACCAGCGCGAAAGAAGCCTCCGCCGCGATGACTACGAGACTCAGCACGAGCATAATGCGGAAATGCGTCTTCCGCCACTGTGCCTCCAGACGGGCGGACTCCTCTTCATAGATATTATCCAGCTGACCGGAGGGCTGCGTGCGGTTCATGTGCTTCAACCTGCCTCGCATTCATACTTTCCGCCGGAAGCGGAAGTACTTTATTATATCATATCCGGCCCGAAACTGCTATCGATTTATGGCGCCTGATAATAATCATCAGCCGGTTGCCGCAAAATATGTCTGAATGCCGTGCGTGATCGCCTCGGCGAGCTGCTGCTGGTAGCTCTCGTCGTTGAGGCGGGCGCATTCCTCGGCATTGGTGACGTAGCCGGTCTCCACAAGCACGGCGGGCATGAGCGTGTTTTTGAGGACGTAGTAGTTGGCCGTGCGGACACCGCGGTCGGTTACGTCCACAGAGGCGAGAATGGCGTTATGGATGTCCGCCGCGAGCGTTTTGGAGCGTTCTCCGCCGATGAGATAATAGGTCTCGAGGCCGCTTACCTCGGGCTTGGGCGCGTAAGCGTTGGCGTGGATGCACACGAAGATGTCGGCGTTGAGCGTATTGGCGAGACCCGCGCGGTCGGCGAGCGAAACGGTTGTGTCGGCCGTGCGGGTGTACTCCACGCGGTAGCCCGCGGAGGTGAGCAGCGCGCCGAGCTTGAGCGTGATGGCAAGGTCAATATCCTTCTCGTTGCACCCGTTGTAGGGCGCGCCGACATCGCTGCCGCCGTGGCCTGCGTCGAGGACGATCAGCGGGTTTTCGTTCTCGGGCGGCGCGGCCGGCGTGCTTCCGGCGGGCTGCGCGACGGTCAGAACGCCGTTTTCAAAGGAGATGGAGAGGTCGTTTTTCGCGTAGCCGTCGTTCAGGTCGAGCACAAGGCGCGCCACATGGGAGAAGCCCTCGTAGCCGCTGTCGAACTGGTTGTAGCGAACGGATCTGACGGCGGCGCCGGTCGCCGCGACGGTACCGTGGGACGAACCGGTGAACACGCCGCCCGGAAAGTCGATGACCGCGCGTCCGTCGAGGGCGAAGATCGTCGGCTGTGCGCCGCCCTTTACCGAGACGGTGACCGTGCCGTTCGTCACGACGGGCACAGAGACGTCCGAGGTGACCTCCTGCGCGGTGGTAATGGCGGCGGTGCAGCTTTCCGCGTCCCAGCCGACGCCCGCGCCGAGCTGGTCAGAGACGAAGCGGAGCGGCACCATCGTGCGCGTGACGCCGTCCTTCCGCACGAGCGCGGCGGGGACGCCGTCGTAGAGCTGCACGGTTTTGCCGTTCACAAGCGCCTCAGCCGAGCCGATGGTCAGCACGACTGTCGTGCTGCCGTTTTCGATCTGCACCTGCTGCGTCTCGCCCTGCCAGGTGACGCTCGCGCCGAGCTGCTCGGAGACAACGCGCACCGGCACCATCGTCCGCCCGTCCAGCAGGAAAGCCGGCACGTCCGGCGCGAGCGCCGCGCCGTTGTACGTCAGGCCGACGGCCGTGACGCCGCGGGAGACGTAAACGCCGTCCGCCCCGCGGACCTCCAGCGGGAACTGCGAGGCGGCTCCGGCGGTCAGCGCCAGCGCGGCGGCAAGCAAAAGCAGCAATAGCGGGATACGCAGATGTTTCATATTGATTCCTTTCCCTGAAAACGGGGCAATCCGGCGTCTGCCGAAATTATGTCAACATCAAAAGCATACCACAGCGGAGGTCCCGCGTCCAGTCGTAAAAAGTTACAAAAAGATGACAAAACGCGAATTTTCAATTTGCCGTTTCAAACCGCCCTCGGGTATGGTATAATACCGTTATCAATGTGCCGGGGCGCGATGCGGCGTCCCTTCTGAGGCGGAGGCGGAGAAATTGCAGAAAAAATCCATGCGCATTCCCGTGATGCTGCTTGCCCTGGCGGGCAGCGCGGCGGGATTTGTCCTGCGCCGCTGGCAGCGGGGCCAGGCCTACGACGAGCGGGGCCTGATGATCCGCGGCAGCTCGAGCATCTGGGTGCTCGCGGCGTTCTGCGCGGTGCTGGTGCTGGCGTTTGCGCTGCTCTCGCGGCGGCTGGAGAAGCGGCAGGACTACGAGAGCACGTTTTCCTCCTCGGCATTCTGCCTGGCCGTGTCCGTGCTCGCGGGGCTTCTGGTCGTCGCGGGCAACTCCTATGCCGCCGTGCAGGACATGACCGCCCTGCGGCTCATCCTGGGCTTTTTCGGCATCGCGTCGGGCATCTGCTTCCTCGCCATCGGCGCGGGGCGCTACCGCGGCTCGGCCGCCGGGCCGGCGGTGCACCTGCTGCCGGTGGTGTATCTGGTGTTCCGCCTGATCGTGGACTTCAAGAGCTGGAGCCGCGACCCCGCCGTGCTGGACTACTGCTTCAGCCTGTTCGCGGCCATCTCGGTCATGTGCGCGGCGTACCACATCTCCGGCTTCTGCTTCGGAAAGGGCGGCCGGCGCATCACGGCGTTCTGGTGCCTGAGCGCGACGGTCTTCACGGCGGTCGCCCTGGCGGACGGCGGGCTGGCGAATCTCCTGCTTCTCGCCGGCTTCTGGCTCTGGGCGGCGATCAACGCCTGGCAGGTGCTCGAGGACTGAGAATGAAAGACCGCGGCGATAACCGGTTCGGTTATCGCCGCTTTTTTTATGCGCCGGAAGACTTTTTTCGAAACGGCGTATGGTTTCCCGGCGTTCACAAATAATTTATAAAAGAGCTATTGACAAGAAGAAAAGAGCGTGGTACAGTACGTTTAGCACTCAAAGATGGCGAGTGCTAAAGCCGCAAAGGGAGTGAACCCATGGAACTGACAGACCGGAAGAAGAAGATTCTCCGCGCCATCGTCGACAGTTATATTCAGACTGCCGAGCCCGTGGGTTCCAAAGCCATCGCGGCCATGCCGGATATGGACTTTTCCTCCGCCACCATCCGCAATGAGATGGCGGATCTCACGACCATGGGCTACCTCGAGCAGCCGCACACCTCCGCCGGGCGCGTGCCGTCCGCGGCGGGCTACCGGCTTTATGTCGACGAGCTGATGCTGGATTACCGCCTCTCAGTCGATGAGACGAAGAGCCTCAGGGAGGCCATGGACACCCGTCTTCGCCAGTTTGACGACATCATCGCCCAGGTGAGCCGCATGGTGTCGAAGATGACGAACCTCCCGGCCTACGCGCTGGCCGCTCCGAAGAGCCCCACCGCCACGGTGAAGCACTTTGAGATCGTCCGCGCGGATGAGCGCAGCTTTATCCTCGTGCTGCTGACCAATGCCGAGGCCGTCAGAAACCGGCTGGTCAAGCTGCCCATGAAGCTCACCGAGCAGGATCTCAAGCTTCTTTCCGCCGTGCTCAACGCCTCGCTCACCGACCTCACGGCCGAGGAGATCACGCCGGAGCTGATGAACCGCATCTCCCGCAGCGCGGGCGCGGCGGCGAATCTGGTGCCTGTCATCGTGGACTACACCGCCCACGTTTTGCAGGAGCAGCAGCAGAGCGAGGTCTATATCACCGGCCAGTCCCGTCTTCTCGGGCAGCCGGAGTACCACGACGTGGAAAAAGCGCAGGAGGTGCTCGACTCGCTCGACGAGGAGACCATCGCCAACCTGCCCGCCGCCATCGGCGACGGCCCCGTGAAGGTGCTGGTCGGCCCGGAGAACATTGCCCGGGAGCTGAAGGACACCTCCGTCGTCATGACGAAGTTCGAGATCGGCGAGGGGATGCAGGGAATGATCGGCGTGGTTGGCCCGACCCGCATGGACTACGCGCGCGTGAGCGCGCGCCTGAGCTACTTTGCCGAGGGACTGGGCCGCATGTTCGGAAAGGACGTTCTCCCCCCCACGAAGGAGGAGCAGGAGGGACGCGGCGGCGCGGAAGCGCCGGAGCCGGACGATGAGGACGGCGAAAATCACGAATAGAATGCAGGAGTTCAGACATGACGAAAGAAAAAAAGCAGCAGGCGCAGGAGCCTGAAATCAATACCGCCGCCGCGGCGGAGAACGCCGCGGAGACGAAGCAGGCCGAACCGGCCGCAAGTCAGCCCGAACAGAAGCCTGAGACGAATCCCGTTCAGGCCGAGCTGGAGCGGACGAAGGCCGAGCTGACCAAAGAGCATGACAACTATCTCCGCCTCGCGGCGGAGTACGACAACTTCCGCAAGCGCACCCAAAAGGAAAAAGACAGCCTCTACACCGACATCACCGCCGATACGGTATCAAGGTTTCTGCCGGTGTATGACAATCTCGAGCGGGCATTCAACCAGATCACGGCCGACGAGGCCTACAAAAAGGGCGTCGAGATGACCATGGCCGGGCTTCTCAAGGTCATGGAGGAGCTGGGCGTCGTCCCCTTCGGCGAGAAGGGCGACGCGTTCAACCCGGCCATGCACAACGCGGTTATGCACGAGGAGAACGCCGATCTGGGCGAGAATGTCCTCTCCGAGGTGTTTCAGAAGGGCTTCCGCGTGGGCGACAAGGTCGTCCGCTTCGCGATGGTCAAAGTCGCCAACTGAGGCGCCTGCCCCCGTTATTCCGGGGAGGGCCGAAGGCCCGACACGCGAATTTGAATTTGTGTCCTCCGGGGCAGCCCGAAGGGCGGAGACGCGCGGGCCCGGTTCCTGTAATTCATTTGTAAATCATTAGCTTTTCATATAGGAGGAAAATATTATGTCGAAAATTATCGGTATCGATCTTGGTACAACCAATTCCTGCGTTGCGGTCATGGAGGGCGGCGAGCCTGTCGTCATCGCAAACGCCGAGGGCAACCGCACCACTCCGTCCGTCGTCGCGTTCAGCAAGACCGGCGAGCGGATGGTCGGCCAGGTGGCCAAGCGCCAGGCCGTCACCAACTCCGACCGCACCGTCTCTTCCATCAAGCGCCACATGGGCAGCGATTTCCGTGTGGACATCGACAACAAGAAGTACACCCCGCAGGAGATCTCCGCGATGATCCTCCAGAAGCTCAAGGCCGACGCCGAAGCCTACCTCGGCGGCTCCGTGAGCGAGGCCGTCATCACCGTCCCCGCCTACTTCAACGATGCCCAGCGCCAGGCCACCAAGGACGCCGGCCGCATCGCCGGACTCGATGTCAAGCGCATCATCAACGAGCCGACCGCCGCGGCCCTGGCCTACGGCGTGGACAAGGAAGCCGAGCAGAAGATCATGGTCTATGATCTCGGCGGCGGCACCTTCGACGTCTCCATCCTCGATATCGGCGACGGCGTCATCGAGGTTCTGGCCACCAACGGCAATACCCACCTCGGCGGCGACGACTTTGACGACTGCGTCATCAAGTACCTCGTCGGCGAGTTCAGAAAGTCCGAGGGCGTCGATCTCTCCGGCGACAAGGTCGCCATGCAGCGCCTCAAGGAGGCTGCCGAGAAGGCCAAGATCGAGCTCTCCGGCGTCACCTCCACCAACATCAACCTGCCCTATATCACCGCCGACGCCAACGGCCCGAAGCATCTGGACGTCACGCTCACCCGCGCGAAGTTCAACGAGCTGACCGCCCAGCTGGTCGAGGCGACCACCGGCCCTGTCCGTCAGGCTTTGTCCGACGCCGGGCTCAAGCCCGAGGACCTCTCCAAGGTGCTGCTGGTCGGCGGCTCCACCCGTATCCCTGCCGTGCAGGACGCCGTGAAAAAGATCACCGGCAAAGACGGCTTCAAGGGCATCAACCCCGACGAGTGCGTGGCTGTCGGCGCTGCCATCCAGGGCGGCGTGCTCGGCGGCGACGTCAAGGGGCTTCTGCTGCTCGACGTCACCCCGCTTTCTCTCGGCATCGAGACCATGGGCGGCGTGTTCACCCGTCTGATCGACCGCAACACCACCATCCCCACCAAGAAGTCCCAGGTTTTCTCCACCGCCGCGGACGGCCAGACCTCCGTTGAGGTCCATGTCCTCCAGGGCGAGCGCGAGATGGCCGGCGACAACAAGACGCTCGGCAAGTTCCAGCTCACCGGCATCGCCCCCGCGCCGCGCGGCGTGCCGCAGATCGAGGTCACCTTCGACATCGACGCCAACGGCATCGTGAACGTCTCCGCCAAGGACCTCGGCACCGGCGCCGAGCAGAAGATCACCATCACCGCCTCCTCCAACCTCTCCAAGGACGACATCGACAAGGCCGTCAAGGAAGCCGAGCACTACGCCGCGCAGGACAAGTCCCGCAAGGACGAGGTCGATACCCGCAACGCCGCCGACCAGATGGTCTACCAGACCGAAAAGACCCTGGGCGAGCTGGGCGGCAAGGTCAGCGAGTCTGAGAAGGCCCCGATCCTCGCCGCGATCGAGAAGCTCAAGACCGCGCAGAAGGGCTCCGACATCCAGGCCATCAAGGACGCGACCGAGGAGGTTCAAAAGGCCTTCTACGCCGTGTCTCAGAAGATGTACCAGAACGCCGCGCCGCAGGGCGGCGAGCAGGCCGGTGCAAACCCCGGCGCAGCCCCGAACGACGACGGCGTGGTCGACGCCGACTATACCGTCGTGGACGACGACAAGAAATAAGACAACCGAACTCCACCGCAGCCCCCGCGGCTTCCCGCCCGGGGGCTGTGCGGCGGTTTTTTCCAAAATTCATTCCCCGCAAGAGGTGAATCCAAGTGGCAGAAGAAAATAAAAGAGACTATTACGAGGTCCTGGGCGTTGAGAAAAACGCCTCGGACGCCGAGATCAAAAAGGCCTACCGCAAGCTGGCCATGAAATACCACCCCGACCAAAACCCCGGCGACAAGGCCGCCGAGGAGCGCTTCAAGGAGGTCAACGAGGCCTACGAGGTGCTCTCCAACGCCGATAAAAAAGCGCGTTACGACCAGTACGGCTTCGCGGGCGTCGATCCCAATTTCAACCCGAATTTCACCGGCGGCTTCGGCGGCGGCTCGGGTTTCGGCGGCTTCGGCGACCTGGGCGACATTTTCAACGACTTCTTCGGAGGTTTCACGGGCGGCGGAGGCGCCACGGCCCGCCGGAACGCGCCCCAGAAGGGCCAGAACGTCGTCGCGCAGCTGGAGCTGACCTTTGAGGAGGCCGCGTTCGGCACCGAGAAGGAGATCACCGTGGGCACGGTGGAGAACTGCGCCAAGTGCGGCGGCTCCGGCTGTGCGGACGGTACATCGCCCCAGACCTGCCCGACTTGCGGCGGCTCCGGTTCCGTGCGGGCAACGCGCCAGACGGCGTTTGGCGTCTTCTCCCAGACGGCCGCCTGCCCGAAGTGCGGCGGTACCGGCAAGATCATCGAGAAGCCCTGCCCCACCTGCCGCGGCAAGGGCAAGGTGCGGCGCAACAAGACCATCTCCGTGAAGATCCCCGCCGGCATCGACGACGGTCAGTCCGTCCGCGTGCGCGGCGAGGGCAGCGCGGGCTCCAACGGCGGTTCCGCCGGCGATCTGCTCGTGACGGTGGCCGTGCGCAAGCACGACGTCTTCCAGCGCGACGGCGCAAACGTCCTGTGCGAAATGCCGATCACGTTTGCCCAGGCGGCGCTCGGCGCGGACATCGAGGTGCCTACGCTCGACGGCAAGGTGCGCTACCATGTGCCGGAAGGCACGCAGACCGGCACGACCTTCCGCCTCAAGGGCAAGGGCATGTACTATGTGGGTTACAAGACGCGCGGCGACCAGTACATCACCGTCGTTGTGGAGACGCCCGCACACCTGACGCGCGAGCAGCGCGAGCTGCTGCAGAAGTTCGACCGCTCTGCCGGCGCGGACACCCAGCCGCGCCAGACCGGCTTCTTTGAAAAACTGAAAAAAGGCTTTGAGTCCTGATAAAAAATCCCGGAAACCTGATGGTTTCCGGGATTTTTATGTGATCAGATCTCCATGATGACGGGGAGGATCATGGGGTTGCGCTTGGTGGTTTTGAAGAGGTAGCCGGAAAGGTCGTTCTTGATGGCGCCCTTGATGGCGGCCCAGTCGTGAACATTGTTCGCCCGGCACTTCTCCAGCGAGGCGGTGGCCATGTTCTTCAGCTCGTCCATCAGACTCTCGGACTCCTTGACGTACACAAAGCCGCGCGTGATGATGTCCGGCCCGGAGATGACGGAGCCGTCCTCCGAGGAGAGGTTCACCACCACGACGATCATGCCGTCCTGCGCGAGGTGCTTGCGGTCGCGCAGCACCACGCTGCCCACGTCGCCTACGCCGGTGCCGTCCACGAGGACGTTGCCGGCGGGCACGGTGCCGGTGAGCTTACAGCTCTTGCCGGTCAGCTCGATGATGCGGCCCACGTCCGCGATGATGATGTTCTTCGGGTCCATGCCCATGGACACGGCCAGCTTCGCGTGTGTGCGCAGGTGGCGCTGTTCGCCGTGGATGGGGATGAAGAACCGGGGCTTGAGCAGCCCGTGGATGATCTTGATCTCCTCCTGGCAGGCGTGGCCGGAGACGTGCACCTCGGAGAGCTTGTCGCACACGACGTCGGCTCCCTTGCGGTAAAGCTCGTTGATGATGCGGCCGATGGCCTTCTCGTTGCCGGGGATGGCCGAGGCCGAGATGATGACGCGGTCGCCCGGCTGGATCTCCACCTGACGGTGGGTGGAGAAGGCCATGCGGTACATGGCGGACATGTCCTCACCCTGGGAGCCGGTGGCAACGATGACGAGCTTGTTGTTGGGGATGTTTTTGATCTGGTTGATGTCCACGAGCGTCTTGGGCGGGATCTTCATGTAGCCCAGCTCCGTGGAGACCTTTACGATGTTCTCGAGGCTGCGGCCCGTGACGGCGATCTTGCGGCCGTACTTGTGGGCGACGGTCAGGAGAGACTGGATGCGGTAGGCGTTGGAGGCGAAGGTAGAGACGATGATGCGCTGGTCGCAGTTTTTGAACATGCGGTCGAACGTCTCGGTGACGACCTGCTCGTTGGCGGTGTAGCCGGGCCGCTCCACGTTCGTGGAGTCGCACAGAAGGGCCAGCACGCCCTGCTTGCCCAGCTCGCCCAGGCGGCCGAGGTCGATCATGCCGTCCTCGGCGGTGGGGTCGATCTTGTAGTCGCCGCTCATGACAACCGTGCCCACCGGGGTCCTGATGCCGAACATCACTGCGTCGGCGATCGAGTGGTTGACATGGATGAACTCCACCTGGAAGCACCCGGCCTTGACCGTCTCGCCGGCTTCGTGGGTCACGAGCTTGACCTTGTCGAGCAGGCCGTGCTCCTCAAGCTTGAGCTTCACGAGGCCCAGTGTCAGGCGCGTGCCGTGTACCGGCGCGTTGATCTGGCGCAGAATGTAGGGCAGCGAGCCGATATGATCCTCGTGGCCGTGGGTCAGGAAGATGCCCCGGATCTTGCTCTGGTTCTTGACCAGATAGCTCACGTCCGGGATGACCAGATCCACGCCGTACATATCGTCCTCGGGAAAGCCGATGCCGCAGTCTACGATGATGATGTCCTTGCCGTATTCCAGCACGGTCATGTTCTTGCCGATCTCATTGAGGCCGCCGAGCGGGATGATTTTCAGTTTTTCAGCCAAATAATATCACTTCTCCTTTAGTAGGCCCGGGGCCGGGGGGCTGGCCCATGATGGCTCCGGGAGTATTCCGGCGCAGCCGGATTTGAATTTCAGGTATGGACGAAATTGCGGAAGGCGGCTCAAAGCGCGCACAAAATGCACGCACCCGGCTGCCCGGAATCCAGCCCCGTCTCGCCGGATTCCGCAGCACGCCGCCTGCTTGTCACACGTTGCTGCGATGTAACTTATCTGCATGTACATTTCGTACAGTACTGACTATAAAAAGACCGGTCATACGGCCTGATAAATTATTATAACACGCTTTTGCGGTTATGTATACCAAAAAAGCAAAAAAAGTCCCCGCGCCGTGCGGCGCGGGGACGGAGAGACGGAGAGATCAGCCCTCGGCCGTGAGGAGCGTGTAGCTCGAGAGGTCGCTCGGGAGGGTCACGGTCACGGCCGAACCGGTGGCTACGACCTTGGCGGCGGCGGTCATGTCGAGCGCCATCGTCTGGCCCTCGGCGGACATCTTCATGCCCAGGGCGATGTCGGTGCCGGCCACCTTGCCGTCCTTGACGGTGACGGCGGTGGACATCTTGGTGAAGGAGACCTGCGCCCCGGAGGTGCCGGTCAGGGAGGAGGCCATCTTGGTCAGGCCGCTGAACGCGGCGGGCGCGTAGTCGATCGTATAGACGACGGAGCCGTCGCTCTTGGTGTCTTTGCTGATGTCCTCGAGCAGGGAGACGGGCTGGGCCTGAGAGGAGCTCATCGAACCCATCTGGGCCATAACATTCTCAAAGGACAGCGCCATCTTGTTCTTCACGCCGTTCGCGCTCAGATAATAGTAACCGTTCGTGTAGTAGTAGGACATGTCGGTCTTGATCGAGCCGTTCTGCCCGGCTTCGAGATAGGCCGGGTCGATGGTCATGTCCACCTTGCTGGTTGCGGCCAGTTTGGACTGGTCGAGCGCGGCGAGGTTCATATCGGCGGAAATATCCATCGTGACTGTGCCGGTCATGAACTTTTTGCCCGCAAGGGTGCTGTTGAGGTTCATGTCCATGGTCATGCGGGACTTGGTCTCTTTGTCGGACGCGGCGCTCGCCGCGAGGAACTCGCGGTACAGGGCCAGCTTGGCCTCATAACCCTTGTCCGAGGCAATCGCGCCGTCCTTGACGAGTTTGGTCAGAAGATCGGCCTCGCCGGACTTGGGGGCGGTGGCGAGGGCGGTGTAGCTCATGGCCGCGACATCGTCGCGCAGGAAGTTGGTCTGGTTGCAGTTAATGTAGTCTGCGACGCCCTTCTGAGTGGCGAAGTCGATGGCCTTGGCGTAGGTGAAGTCGCCGTCCTTCTCATTGTAGCCCAGCGCGCGGAGCAGGAAGGTGGAATACTGCTGCGCGGTGCACTTGTCGGCGGGGCCGAAGGTGGTCGCGGTCTTACCGGTGGTGAGGCCGTTGCTGTAGAGATACTGGACATACGGCTGCGCCCACGCGGGGACGTCAGTGAAGGGGGCCGAGTAGGTCAGAGTCTTTGCCTCGTTCTCCTTGCCGAGCAGGCGGACGAGCATCGTCGCGGCCTCGGCGCGGGTGGGGGCGCGGTCGAGATCATAGCCGGTGGCCGTGCCCTGGAACAGGCCAAGGTCGTGCAGCGTGTCGGCGCAGTGGGTGAAGTCCGCCGCGAAGGCCGAAACGGCCAGCAGTGCGGTCAGCGCCAGTGTGACGGCCAGCGCCTTCAGAAATCGTTTCATATAAAATCCTCCTCTTGATTGATGGTTCTGCAATAACTGTATTAGACAGTATAACACAGATGTTGGGAAAAGCAACCCTTTTCTGTCGGATGCCCTCATTTCCGGTTGATCCGGCTGCTTTTTGGGACGGAGCAGAAATTTATTTGTTCCCGAAACAGTTCCGCGCGCGGAAAATGAGGCGCGACGGCGGGGCAGGGCGCGAAGCGCCCGATGCGGCCCGCACGCGCATCTACGGCCCGCCGCCGGGGAGCGGGAGAGAGGGGAGAAAAACCGGCCGCCGAAAAATTCCGGCGGCCGGTTCGGTTATTTTTTGCCGTTCTGGGGCCCGCGGCCGTGAGGACGGCCGTCGGCTCGGGCGACGACCCACCCGGGCAGCTCGCCGGGTTCGCGGCGGCGGGGCTTTGACGGCCCGGCGGGGCGCGGCGCGGCCTTCGGCGGCTCGGGCGTCCTCGCCTGCTGCGGGGCGGCCTGCGGCTTCCCCTGCTGGGGCGCGGGTCTGGACTGATGTTCCGGGCGGCGATGCTCCGCGGGGCGGGACGGCGCGGTCGGGCTGAACGGCCTGATCTGCTCTGCCGCGGGCCGCTCGGTCTGACGGGACGGCCTTGGAGCCGGCGGATTCGCCGCGCGCGGCGGGACGGAGTGCTGACGCTGCCGGCCGTTTTCCTGCGGCTGCCGCACGGACTTCTGCGTTTTCGGCGGCTGCGGCTTTTCCTGCCGGGGCTGACGCTCCGCGCGGGGCGGCCTCGGCGGGCGGACAGCCTTGGGTGTGAGCTCAAAGTGCTCCATCGGCCAGGGGTGATCCTCCACGACCGGTACCTTCTTGCCGATGAGCTTCTCAATGTCGCGCAGGTAAGCCAGCTCGTCGAAGTCGCAGAAGCTTACCGCGAGGCCGCTGCGCCCGGCGCGGCCGGTGCGGCCGATGCGGTGAACGTAGGTCTCGGGCACGTTGGGCAGCTCGTAGTTCACCACGCAGGCGAGGTCGTTCACGTCGATGCCGCGCGCGGCGATGTCCGTCGCTACGAGGACGCGGATCTTGCCGGACTTGAAGCTCTCGAGCGCGGTGACGCGGGCGGTCTGGCCCTTGTTGCCGTGGATGGCCATGGCGGCCACGCCCACGCGGCCGAGCTCCGTCACGACGCGGTCGGCGCCGTGCTTGGTGTTCGTGAAGACGAGCACGCTGTCGAGACTTTTGTCCTCCAGGACGTGCGCGAGGAGGTATTTCTTGTTGACCTTGTCCACCTTGTAGAGCGTCTGCTCGATGGCGTCCACGGTGGAGGACTGCGGCGCGACCTCGACGCGCTCGGGGGAGCGGAGAATCTTCTGCGAGAGGTCGGCGATCTCCTGCGGCATGGTCGCCGAAAAGAGGAGGGTCTGCCGCTCGCGCGGAAGGCGGTCGATGACCTTGCGCACGTCGTGGATGAAGCCCATGTCGAGCATGCGGTCGGCCTCGTCGAGCACGAAGACCTCGATGCGGCTCAGGTCGATATAGCCCTGGTTGCTCAGGTCGTTCAGGCGGCCCGGCGTGGCCACCAGCACGTCCACACCCCGCTGGAGCGCGGCGACCTGCGGGGCCTGCCCCACGCCGCCGAAGACGACGGTGTTGCGCACGGACAGGTATTTGCCGTACTGGTCGAAATTGTCCTTGATCTGGAGGGCCAGCTCGCGTGTCGGCGTGAGGACAAGGGCCCGGATGGGCTTGTGCGTCCGGTCGATGCGGGTGCTGAGCCGCTGAAGGATGGGAATGGCGAACGCCGCGGTCTTGCCTGTGCCCGTCTGGGCGCAGCCGATCAGATCCCGGCCGGCGAGGACCGGCGGGATGGCGGCAGCCTGGATCGGAGAGGGGGTTTCATACCCCATGTCCGCCACCGCGCGCGTGAGCGCGGGCAGCAGCTTTAATTCCTGAAATGTCATAATATTCCTTTTCTTGTTTGATTTGTAGCGCCCCCGGCGCGGGCCGACAGGCGGCAGTGCGTGAGCGCGGGCAGCGCGACGGCGGGAACGGCGATCATCACGGGGAGGCTCACTCCGCAGAGCGCACCCATCGGCCGGCTCCCGAGGAGTCAGACCGGGCCGAAGGCGCACTCGAAGATGCCCGGCGCGGCTGTCCCGGGCACCATCGTGGTGACGGCGGACTTGAGCATGGACTCCTGCGCGTCCGTTCTCAAGTTCCACAGCGCCGCGCCCGCGAGCAGCGCCGGGTCGGTCGGCGCGTCCGCCGCATAGCTGAGGATGACCATAGGCCGGCAGAGCTTTGTTTTATCGGTGAGGTGCTGAAAATATAGCGCGGCGGGTAGTCCGCCTGCTGACCCGGGCCTGAGACGAGGCCGATTGTCGCGAAGGGTGCGCCGCGGAGCGAGAGAAGCACGCCGCGGAGGCTCAGAGCGCTCTCGCGGGTCATGCCTGAGAACAGGCTGATCACACCGAACCGCTGAATTAAGCGCATCACTGCCGACAGCTTATGCGCTTTGGGGCCTTTCATGCAAACAAAACCATAGCTGCGGCGGGCGTCACCGGCTATTTTTCTTATCATACTACAAAAAGTGCGCTTAGGGAAGACTCGCCGCCGATTTTATTGGGCGTGCTCCATTTCGACGAAGCGCAGACCCATCTGATGCCGGACGCCGCCGCAGGTCGGGGCGGACGCGCCCTCACGGCAAAAGCCGGGCCGCGCGTATTTGGCGCGAGCTGCTCCCTGCACGTAAGCACCGGCTCTTGCCTCCCCTCTGCGCGGGTATCGGCGATCACGCGCTCCCGCAGCAGCCCTGCCCCCGGTACCCGGACACGGCATGTCGGATTCTCAAGACGCCGCCCCGCTCAGCCCGCAAGCAGGTGGACGAGCAGCGTAAGCGCGGCCGCAAAAGCCGCCGCCACATGGAGCTTCGTCATCAGTTTCGGGTTCGCCTTTCGCGCCAGGCCGATTGCCACGCTCAGCGTCACAAGGCCGCACATGAGGTAGCCCGTCAGGTGGCGGAGATCCGGCGCATGGGAAAAGTCGGCCGTCAGGGAGAAATGAAGCATCAGCGCCGCAACGGCCAGCGTGCCGACGCTGCGGTGAAAGGTGTGCAGCAGCCGGGCGGCCCGGGCGGCCCGGCGCTGAGCGGGTGCGGGCAGCTTGTTGGACCGGAGCAGCGTGAGAACAAGCCAATGGAACATTTCCGCGGCCATGGAGAAGAGCACCAGGAAACCGGTCGCCTCGGCGATTTTTCCGCCGCGCCAGCCGCTTGGGCGCGGCACGAGAAAGATCCGGCAGGCCAGCACCGCCAGCGCGGCGGCGACCAGGTAAATCAGGTTGGAAATCGTCTTGGCCGTTCTTGTTTTCATCGGAGGGGACCCACTTTCTTTTATCGGTTTGTCCAGATTCCGGAACCTGCCGGACGTCATGCGGAGATGGTACATGGGTTTGACAGACTGCGGAGCCGCTCTCCGAAAAACCCTGGCAGCGAGGGACATCCCGCGCCGCCCGGCGGCCGGCATGGGCACAGTGATGGAAATGATGAGGGAAAAACGGGAAGGAACCCGTTGCTGCGCACAGCGATCAGTGTGGAGGAGGCGCTGAGGGGAACGACAGCCGAGTAGTGGGCCATGGCGTTTTGCTCCTGTTTATCCTGATTCGAGCGGCTCTATCATAACATATTTGTCTCTGTGAACAACACTTTTCTGCCCGCCCGAGCCAAAAATTTTTTAACGGCGACAAGAAGTACCGGTTTATCCGGAGAAATCGGCGCTTTGAAACGCCGCTCATACTTTGGAAGGATTACAGAAAACGGATTGGACATTCCGCAGATACGTCCGTCCTGGGACCGGAAGAGACCTGTACCCGCGTGCCGATCATGACCTTCCCTTATTGCTGGAGCAGCAATAAGTGTCCGGTTTTGCCCGAGCGTTCCCCGGTACCCGGGTCGAATGGCCCCGCTTTGCCTCCCGGACCGGAAGCAGCTGCGTGTGTGCTCCGGGCGCGTTTTTCCCTGCGGCGGGATGAGCCGTCCCGTTTGCGGCAGGAAAGACTTGAAACTTAGAAAAGCTGTGTTATAATCATACAAGGCAATTTCTCCGTAAGCTCTCCCGTCAGCCGGGGTGCCTGCGGAAAAATCGGTGAAAGCAGTACAATTTCATAAATATCCGGGTGTAGCGCAGTTGGTAGCGCGGGTGGTTTGGGACCATCAGGCCGCAGGTTCGAACCCTGTCACTCGGACCAAAAGTCCTCTGAAATCGTTGATTTCAGAGGACTTTTCCTTGTAAAAAGTTCGGATATTGTATTTGCGCCTGCCGCCGGTTTCGAGAGCTCTAAAAATCGCCTTATTCTTTGATTATTGCGACGCAGAATTTGAAAAAGGATTTGTTACCAAGTTCTTATGTCACATACTTATATATCACGGCTCGTCCATTTTCGAAATCTATTTGGAATTCTACCCTCGTCTGATTATATATTAAGACGTTAAATTTTGATCCATTTAGAACTATTGCTATGGCAGCGCAATACTTTTCCAAATCCATTTGCGAAGGTTCAGCACTTCGAATAACTGTTGCTATATTCCAGTTTTTCGATTCAATTTCAAAGGCCACAAGACCGTATGCATATGATGTCTCGACAATCTGTGAAATGCAATCATCTCGTTCGGTTTCTTTAAACTTCTGAATAGGAGCAAGAGCGCCCTCGTGATCGATATGTATCAACGTATACGCTGTTTTGTGCATGTACAAAACAGTATCTAAAAGAACAAGAATATTTTCTAATTGTGCACACTCTAAGTATTGCGTGACAACATTCTTTTCGCCATAATTAATTTCGACTTTCCCATTCTGATCACATCGGTAGCTTCCATGATTGGCAATATTCCGCCATTGAGAAACCGAAATATCCAAGAATAATGTTTGATAAAGTGCTTTAAACACCTCATTACTTGAAATTAAATTATTAACTATGACGCCGAGTTTGTTCTTCTTGACGGGTTTAGAACAAGCTATATCTTGTATGGCATTCAGAAATTCCAAAAAGGGCTTTAGAGAATTTTCTATTCCGTCACCAATTAATTGAAATACCGTCTTTGCAAACAAGTCGAGTCTATCTGGTAGTTTGCCGTGCCGAGGAAGGTGTAGGCTCCGGCACCGCCCGTGACGCGGTCAGTCTTAAACTCTCGCACGAACAGCAGCACCTTGGAGCCTCGTTCCCGGTGGTGAATGTACCGCTGGCCAGTAGAGGAATCCTCCGCTGTGGTGCTCTGGCTCTGCCAGTGGAACAGACTCTCGCTCACGGAATAATCGTTGTACATAGTAGTTGGCGAGTAGTCCTTGTCCGCCTTGTTGAGAGTCACGAAGAACACGTCCAAGCCCTTATCCGGCAGCCACTTCACGCCCTCACGCACGGTAGCGGGCTTCAAAAAATCCATGGCAACCAGCAGCTGATCGCGTGTGTAGGTGCAGTGCAGATCCAGCGGACAGTCAAATCCCAAATCCACCGGCCCGTCAATAAAGTCAATGCGGTTATATTGGTAGCGCAGCAGCTCCATGAGCTCCGCGCGCATCACCGGGCTATCTGCCAGCCCATACAGGTTGTCCAGAACCTCATCAGCGTTCCAGTCCTCCACCGCCTTGCCCCAGACGGTGACGTAGAACATTTGCAGCATCCGCTTGTCCAGATCCGGCAGCGCGGTGAAATCCACATCGTCCAGCCGGGGCAGAAGGTCCAGCAAGAAAGAGATGAATCGCCGGGAGTCCAGCACAGAAAACCTCGTCAGCGCCTTTGTGATCGTGTCCTCCAGCGGCTCCGCAAAATCCTCCGCCACATCCGCACGGGCGCAGAGACGGGAAAAGGAGGAGAACTTGTAGATGGCGCGGGGGTCAAGGTGATAGTAATCGAGGAAGTTGCCCAGCGTCAGGTTAAGGCCGCTGTCGTCCGAAAAGCTGGCAATCCGCGACACCAGTCCGGCACTGTTGCCATAGGAGGCGCGAATGTTGTCCAAGATGTACTTGGCGGCCTTTTTCTCCAGCTGAATATAGCAGCCTTTGGGGACGGAGACAAAACCATCCTTCAGCTCACGGGTCACGCTGCGATTGGTGTTGGAAAGCAGCGCCGCGAACTTGTCCTCAAAGTTATATTTCCTGTTTGCCTGACCTATGAAGTCCAGTACGGTCAGGCATTCTTTATCTTCACTCAGGCGCAGACCACGCCCCAGCTGCTGTAAGAAAATCGTTAGGGATTCCGTGGGACGGAGAAACAGCACTGTATTGACCTCCGGAATATCTACGCCTTCGTTGTAGATGTCCACAACGAAGATAAAGCGCACGTCGCCGGCAACCAGACGCTGTTTGGCGGTCTGCCTCTCCTCGTCCGGCGAGGAACCGATCAGGTACATGGACGGGATGCCGTGGTCGTTGAAATAGCTGCACATGAACTGTGCGTGTTCAATGGATACACAGAAGCCCAGACCCTTCACATCGTCAATGTCGGTGACATATTTGAGCAGAGAAGAAACCACTAAATCTGCGCGGCGGTTCGCGGCGACTCCGCTGAGGGTATAGAGATTGGAGAGCTCCGTCTTGTCGTAGCCGCCGGCGCTCCAGCGCAGGGTATCCAGATCGATATTGTCCGTGACGCCAAAATACTGGAACGGGCATAGGAGCTTCCGGTCGATGGCCTCGGGCAGACGGATTTCCGCCGCAATGCGGTTACCAAAGTACGGCAGGATGCTCTTGCCGTCCATACGCTCCGGCGTGGCGGTGAGCCCCAGCAGTATTTTCGGCTGATAGTATGTAAGCAGCTTTTGATAACTGGGTGCGGCGGCGTGGTGGAATTCGTCCACCACGATGTAATCGTAGAAGTCCGACGCGGTCTTGTCGGTGAAGCTCTTAGAGTTGAAGGTTTGGATGGACAAAAACAGATTGCCCACGCTCTCCGGCTTGTAGCTGCCCACGAATAGTTCGCCAAAATTAGCGTCCTTCAGCACGGCGCGGAAGGTGTACAGGCTCTGCTTGAGGATTTCCTCCCGATGGGCAATGAACAGCAGGCGACAAGGTTTGCCGGGGGTTTGCTTGCGAAAGCGCTTGTAATCCAGCGCGGAGATAACGGTCTTACCGGTACCGGTTGCAGCAACCACCAGATTGCGGGTGTAGCCACGGACGGTGCGCTCGGCCTCCAGCTTGTCCAAAATCTCCTGCTGGTATGAATAGGGCGCGATGTCCATGGTGTAGAGCTCGGGATTGTTGGCGTCGTAGTATTTCTCCGCCTGCAACGCGCGGGCAAGCCGCTCCCGCTGATCCTCGGCATAATACTCAAATTCCCGGTCGTTCCAGTAGTACTCAAAGGTGGCGGCAATTTTGTCGATGGTTTCGGGTAGATCCCGCTTGGTGACCTTGGTGTTCCACTCCAAACCGCTGGTCAACGCCGCATTGGAGAGGTTGGAGGAGCCTACATAGGCGGTGGTGAAGCCGGTGTCCCGGAAAAACACATACGCCTTTGCGTGGAGCCGCGTTTGCTTCGTATTGTAGCTGACTTTGATCTGCGTGTTGGGCAGCTGACGTAACTCTTCAATAGCTTTCACGTCCGTTGCGCCCATGTAGGAGGTGGTGATGATGCGCAGCTCGCCGCCATTTTCGGTAAACTCCCGCAGCTCGTCCATGATGAGGCGTAAGCCGCTCCACTTGATGAAGCTCACCAGCATGTCGATGCGGTCGGCGGAAGCAATCTCTTTTTTCAGCTCCGTGTACATCTGTGGCTCGTGAACAGCGCCGGTGAACAGACTGCTCTGGGCCATGGAGGTCTCCGGACGGGTAAGGTCGGCGGCGGTTTTGCCGGCTGCCAGCCGGGGGTCTGCTTCCCGTAAAAGCGCAAGAAGCTGCTCTGCCTGCTCCGCGACGGACAGAGCGGCAAAGTCAGCTTCTTGTGTGGAAGCCTGTATTAAGGTGACGATTTGATTGGTGAGTGCCACTTGTGCGGCGATATCGCCGCCGTTGTCCAGTACGTTGTCCAGGCCCTTTTGAACAATGTCCGCCAGGTACTGCGAAAGCACATGCGAGGCTTCCGCCCTGTCGATGGGCGCAGTATCCTTGCGGGCCTGCGGGATCTCCGCGAGCTCGCTTTGCAGTTTTGTATTGATGACTTGTTCGTATAGGCCGGGATGAAGCATGTGTGGCACCTCTTATTAAAGGATTCTTTTGCTATTATCTTATAATTGATGTCCTATTTAACGGACCTGGCTTTCCTCGCATCCGTCGGCTTCTCGGCGTCCCTGGGAATGGCCCAGGCTTTGCCGAACTTGGTCAGGCCAGGAATGCGACCCTCGTTACAGAGAACCTGTACGCGGCGGCGGGTGATGCCCCATTTTGCGGCGGCTTCGGCGATTGAAATGTAATCCATAATTCACCTCATATGAGCATATAAAAAGAGCCCTGTCATGCGCAGGGCTTTGCCGTTATAAGCAGCTGGCTGCCATCCAAACGGTACAGGCCCTTTAGCTTTGTGACGCCGTCTTTCGACGGCTTTGCTAATGATTTTACAGTTTATTGTATACTTTTTGGCGAATGATTGCAACATAAGAAATAGTAATTGTACCATTCTGGAAATAAAGCGCGTCGGGCCCATTTCCGAAAAGGCCCGACGCGTTTCATTGTCGATTTACTTTTTCTTGTCAGTTCTACCGAGGATATAATCCACGCTGACCTTGTAATAGTCCGCCAAGGCGCAGAGGACGTGAGGCGGCACCATGCGCTGGCCGCTCTCGTAATAAGCGTAGGTGCGCTGCGGCACATTGATGGCCTTGCCCACCTGCTGCTGTGTCAGATCGGCATCCTCGCGCAAGTCGCGGATGCGCTGATACTTTTCCATATTTATCACCACGCTCAGTATAACTAAGAACAAAATGTTCTATTGCAATTTTGAATGTATTGTTCTAAACTATACCCTATGGGGTGAATGAATATGCCGGATTATAAAAAGATGTACCTGAGGTTGTTCCGTGCTTCGGAGGAGGCGGTCAACCTGCTCATCGCTGCTCAGCGGGAATGCGAGGAACTATACGTGAACGCTCCTGAACCGGAGCTTAAGGTCATAACCATGCCAGTCGCCGACGCGAAAGATGAAAAGTAAACACTACATAGCAAGAGACCGGGGAATTATCACCCGGCCTCGTCTGCATCCGGCCGTTCTCGCCGGCGTATTTCTTTGATTAAGCTCCGCAGATTTTGAGCGGCGGGCATCTTTCTCGATTCCGTTAAACGTGCAGATTTTCCAGATGCCTTGCCCAACATGATAATTAGCTGCGGGCACGTCATCTCCAATGAGTTGAACCATTCGGTAATTTCGAATGGTTCAACTTCTATTGCCTGCATCGGCAGCCTGGCTGAAATATTTATTGAGCAGTTCTTCCAGTTTGGCTCGAAACGCGGCGTCTTGCTCCGGCTTACGCTTGGAAGGGCCCTTGAGCCGTCCGCCGGCGTTGCGGATCTTCTTGGCCGTGTGGCGCTGCAAAAGCAACGCGTCGATATTGTCCGGCGTGTACTCCATGCCGTCCTGATTCACTACCACAGCGTTTCGCGCAAGGCACATGGCGGCGAGGCCGTAGTCCTGCGTAACCACGAGATCGCCGGGCTGAACCAGATTGACCAATGCGAAATCCACGCTGTCCGCACCCTTGGAGAAGGTCAGCGTCTTTGCGCCGCTGCGTTCAAAGACATGGGAGGTGTCGCACAGCAGAAGGCATTCTGTTTTGTGCGCTTTTGCCAGCGCAATGGTGCTGTCCACCACCGGGCAGCCGTCCGCGTCCACCAAAATTCTCATCGGTTCATACACTCCTGTAAATTCTCGAGAAAGCGGCAGGCCTGCTCGCCGTCCATCTGCACATGATGAAATTGAAACGACAGCTTCAGCTCGGTTTTCAGCCAGCGGCGGCGGTACTTGCTCCAGATGAGGAAGGGGTTGTTGAATATGCCGCTGTAAAAATTCGCTACGCCATCCAGATCGTAATGAACCAGCGCAGAGGTTCCGACGATTATGCAATCGGGCAGCTCATAATTATCGCAGCTTTCCCGGCAGCGCTCCGTCAGCTCCGAATAGGTGCGGGCAAATTCGTCCAGCTCGCCGCAAAACGGGATGTCGCAGGTGCTCAGTTCACCGCGCTTGTTTTTGACGATCACATTGACGCCCAAACTATCGTACTGCATCAGCTTTTTGCCCACGGGCAGCAGATAGAATTCCGATACGCTCTGCGCGGCGCGGACGATGCACCAGCACATGAGCATGTTAAAAGAATATCCCTTTTTCGCGAGCCTTACGAGGTGCGTCACATCCATCGTTTTGAAGATGGTGACCATGGGCATGGGCGCGTTGATGTAGTATTCGTAGCTCATGGCGCGGCTGGTGTTTTTTGGATCAACTTCTCTCATTTTGTGTTCTCCGTCCGCTGTTTCATTCATGTTTTCAGTATAACCCCTTGCGTGAGGGTTGGCAACAAAAGCCGCGGGGCAGGGGTTCCAGAATGCTGTGCTTGCTTTGGACGAGCATGACTTTCTCTTGTTTTCATGCTATGATAGTTTTACAAGGGGGTGGCCCTATGCAGTTCGGTTTTCTGAATCTGACAGGCTTTCTCATCGTCGCACTGATGATGATTCCCAACCTCATTTACGCACGGCGCAATCCCCATATCGAAAATCAATGCTTTTGCAAGCCGATGCTCATTCTGGAGCAGATTGGTCGGTACGGCTCCATGGCGATGATGGTCTTTCCGCTTTTCGTGTGGGAGTTCGGCTTCAAGTCCCCGGAGGAGCTTGTGATCTGGCTGTTTCTGCTTCCTGCACTCCTGCTGGCTTATTTCATTTTCTGGGCGGTCTATTTTCGCAGGCCGTCGCTGCCCGCCGCGTTGTGGCTGGCGATCCTGCCCAGTGCCATCTTCATTCTGCGGGGCGTGATTTTTCGGCATTGGCTGCTGACGGCATTCGGCGTCATGTTCGCTGTTGGGCATATTTATATCACTTGGTATAACAACAGGTCGGAGGGGACGGGCAATGAGTAAATATGAGCCGCTTTGGCAGGCGATCGGCGGGCGCACGGAGGACAGCTTTACGCTTACCTTCGCCGAGATCGAGGAGATCCTTGGCTTTCCCATCGACCACGCCTTTCTGACCTTCAAGAAGGAATTGCCCTCTTATGGCTACGAGGTGGGCAAAATCTCCATGAAGGCGCAGACGGTGGCGTTCAAACGCTGCGTTTGACAAGCGGCTGTGTTTCTGCTATCATCGGCTTCACCCATCCACGAAAGGAGAATCACGATGGAAAAATTCATCCCCTTTGAGAAGCTCTCAAAGAAGGAGCAGCAAAAGCGGAACGCCGCACGGCGCGGCAGTTGGTACGGGCTGAACCCCGTGACCCGCAAGCCGGAAAACTCAAAAGCGTATAACAGACGAAAGGCACAGAAATGGAGTGATGGCTCCGGTTCTGTGCCTTTTGC
>Ga0183095_10211_pt1 | contig 79573 bp, 73 predicted proteins | sample BioMet4_FD_130346 | JGI IMG/M metagenome (GOLD analysis project Ga0183095, IMG submission 130346) | Microbial communities from bioreactor (seeded with sewage sludge) at LBNL, California, USA - Biofuel metagenome 4 (v2) (version 3) | ecosystem: Engineered > Bioreactor > Anaerobic > Unclassified ... | reverse complement strand
TTGACCTCGGCGATCACGCCAGCCTTTGCACAGCTGCGCTTGAACCGCTTCAGAGCATTTTCCAAGGATTCGCCTTCCTTGACGCGAACTTCAGACATCGTTTTCCCTCCCTCCGACGCAGCCGGCTGATCCAGGCTGCTTTCAGGGCCAAAGTTTATTGGCTTGATTATTATAAATATTTCGGGGCTTATTGTCAAGAATTATTTGCAAGCAATCCGACAATTTCCGAAAACTCATTTGACGATCAGGTTGACCAGCTTGTTTTTGACCAGGATCGTCTTGACGATCTGCTTGCCCTCGCACAGCTTGGCGACCTTCTCGAGCTTCAGAGCCTCGTCTACGACGGTCTTCTCGTCGCTGTCCATGGGAACGGTGACGGTGCCCTTGAGCTTGCCCAGCACCTGCACGGCCATCTGGACGCTCTCGTCGATGGTCTTGGACTCGTCGTACTGCGGCCACGGCATCTGCATGGCCATCTTGCCGCTCTTCCCGGCGTAGCCGGTGAGCTCCCACATCTCCTCGACCATGTGCGGGGCGAACGGGCTCAGCAGCAGCATGAGGATTCTGAGGTCTCCCCTGCTCAGGCCGTTGGCGTAGAACTCGTTCACGAGCGCCATGAGCGCCGCGATGGCGGTGTTCATCTTGAGCTCGTCGATGTCCTGCGTGACCTTGCGGATGGTCTTGTGGATGACGGACTCGTTCGCCGCGGTCACATCCTCCGAGTCGGAGGCCAGATCCATGAGGTTCCAGCAGCGGTCGAGGAAGCGCTTGGAGCCCTTGACGGCCTCGTTCGACCAGGTGACGGCCTTTTCAAAGTCGCCGATAAACATGATGTGCAGGCGCATGGTGTCCGCGCCGTACTGGTCGACAATGTCGTTGGGATTCACGACGTTGCCGCGGGACTTGGACATTTTTTCGCCGCCCTCGCCCAGGATCATGCCGTGGCTCGTGCGCTTCTGATACGGCTCCTTCGTCGGCACGACGCCGATGTCGTAGAGGAACTTGTGCCAGAACCGCGAATAGAGCAGGTGGAGCGTCGTGTGCTCCATGCCGCCGTTGTACCAGTCGACGGGCGACCAGTAGTCGAGCGCTTCCTTGGACGCGAGCGCCTTGTCGTTGTGCGGATCCATGTAGCGCAGATAATACCAGCTCGAGCCGGCCCACTGGGGCATGGTGTCGGTCTCTCGCTTGGCAGGGCCGCCGCAGCAGGGGCAGGTCGTGTTGACCCAGTCCGTCATCTTGGACAGGGGCGATTCGCCGTCGTCCGTCGGCTCGTAGGACTCGACATTCGGCAGGACCAGCGGAAGCTGATCCTCGGGCAGGGGCACCCAGCCGCATTTCTCGCACTTTACGAGCGGAATCGGCTCGCCCCAGTAGCGCTGGCGGGAGAAGACCCAGTCGCGCAGCTTGTAGTTCGTCTTCGGGTGGCCGATGCCCTTTTCGGTGACCCACGCCTTCATGGCGGGGATGGCCTCCTTGACGGTCATGCCGTTGAGGAAGCCGGAGTTGACCATGATGCCGGTGTCGTCCTTGAGCGTGAAGGCTTCCTTCGTGATATCGCCGCCCTCGACGACCTCGACGATGGGAAGCGAGAACTTCGTGGCGAAGTCCCAGTCGCGCTGGTCGTGGCCCGGCACGCCCATGACGGCGCCGGTGCCGTAGGTGACGAGCACGTAGTCGGAGACGAAGATGGGGATCTTCGTGTTGTTCACGGGGTTGATGCCCTCGACGCCCTGCAGGCGGACGCCGGTCTTGTCCTTGTTGAGATCGGTGCGCTCGAGGTCGGACTTGCGGGCGGCCTCGTCGATATAGGCCTTGACCTCGCTATAGTTCTCGATCTGATCCTTCCACTTCTCGAGATACGGATGCTCCGGCGAGAGCACCATGTAGGTGACGCCGAAGAGCGTGTCGCAGCGGGTGGTGTAGACGGTCAGCTTGTCGCCCGGCGTGGTGCCGAAATCGACCTCGGTGCCCTCAGACTTGCCGATCCAGTTGCGCTGCTGGATCTTGACGCGCTCAATGTAGTCGACGTCGTCCAGATCGTCGATCAGACGCTCGGCGTATTCCGTGATCTTGAGCATCCACTGGCTCTTTTCCTTGCGGATGACGGGCGAGCCGCAGCGCTCGCAGACGCCCTCCACGACCTCCTCGTTGGCCAACACGCACTTGCAGGAGGTGCACCAGTTGACGGGCATCGTGGCCTTGTAGGCCAGCCCGCGCTTAAACAGCTGCAGGAAGATCCACTGCGTCCACTTGTAGTAGTCGGGGTCGGTCGTGTTGATGGCGCGGTCCCAGTCGAAGCCGTAACCGAGCATCTTGAGCTGCTTGGTGAAGTTTTCGATGTTCTTCTTCGTCACGACGGCGGGATGGATGTGGTTTTTGATCGCATAGTTCTCGGTCGGCAGGCCGAAGGCGTCGAAGCCGATCGGGAACAGGACGTTATAGCCCTCCATGCGCTTTTTGCGCGTGATGATGTCCATGGCCGTGAACGGGCGCGGATGGCCCACGTGCAGGCCCTGGCCGGAGGGATACGGGAACTCGATCAGGCCGTAAAATTTCGGTCTGGGGTCGCCGGTGACGGCGGCGTAGGGCTTCTTCTCCTCCCAGACGGCCTGCCATTTCTTTTCGATCGCGGTAAAATCGTATTTCATTGATTTCTCCCTTTCTTGCTCCTGATGAAAATGCCCCTGACCGTTCGGTCAGGGGCGAAAATCGCGGTACCACCCTGATTCGGCCGCCGGTTCTCCGGGCAGCCCTCAGTGACATGCAGTCAGGCCGTTAACGCAGCCGCGCGTCCCGCCCTTGTCAGGCGGAAAAGCTCCGGGGCCAGTACAGCGGACGCGCACGCCGGCTCGCAGCAGCCGCCGGCTCTCTGAAGATACGCTCTTCCGCCTTTTTCCCATCATTGCCGTATTCAAAATATTTCTTGGATATTGTAATGAGGATTTGCGCGTTTGTCAAGGCGATTATCCGTTTTCTGCGCCGATAAGGCCCGAAAGGTTGACGGCGCGTCCATCCTGCCACAAGCGCTCGAGATCGTAGAACGCGCGCGCCTCCTCGGTGAAGACGTGGACGACGAGGCAGCCGAAGTCCATCAGCACCCAGCTTCCGCCGCGATGGCCCTCGCGGTTGAGCAGCGGCTCCTCCGCCTTGTCCATGGCCTCCTCCACGGCGTCGCAGAGCGACTTGACGTGGGTGCTGGAGGTCGCGGTGCAGATGAGAAAATAGTCCGCCAGCGACGAGACGTCGGAGATTTCGATGAGCTTCAGATCCTGGCCCTTTTTGCTGTCGAGCGCCTTGACGGCCGCCGCGGCGATTTCTTTTGCAGTCAGCATGTTTACTTCCTTTCCGTATTGAGCTGCGGCCGTTCTACGGCCAGTTTTCTTCTGTCGGGGCGCCTGTGGTGCCTGTGGTCCCCGTGGTGTCGGTGCCGGTCGTGTCGCCCGGCGTGACGGACGGGTCGCCGGTATACTCGGGCGTTGTGGTGCCCGTGCCGGTGGTATCCCCCGCGGTGCCCGTCGTATCGCCGGTTGTCCCGGTGGTGTCGCCGGTCGTACCCGTCGTATCGCCGGTCGTGCCGGTCGTGTCGCCGGTGGTGCCCGTCGTGTCGCCTGTCGTGTCGGTGCCGGTCGTATCGGTGCCGGTCGTGTCGGTGCCTGTGGTGTCCGTGGGCGTGGTCGGGGTCGTCGGCGTGGCCGCCGCGGTGCCCGAGCCGGACGACGAGGAGTAGCTGCGGCGATAGCCGCCCGCGATATCCGGCGTGACTACGTTAATATTGGCGGCCGTGATGTCCGCGTCGTAGGGGTTGAAGGACTCGTTGACAATCTTCAGGATGCTGCTCGCGTAGAGCGGATAGTACGAGCCGCCGTTGATCATCATGCCCTCGCCCTCGACGGTGTAGGATTTCATCTTGTCGAAGTCACACTGGAGCAGCTCCTGCCCGAAGTAGACCATGTTGCCGACCGTCATGTCGGTCAGCACGTAGGTATAGAAAATATCGGCGAACTGCTTGATCTTCGTGAGGCTGCCGATGGAGACGCACTGCTTGGCGAGCGCCTTCAAAAAGTCCTGCTGCACCTTGGTCCTCTGGATGTCCTGCGAGGCGTAGCCCTTGCGGAACCGCACGAGCTCCATGGCCTTTTCGCCGTCGAGCAGCTGATAGCCCTTGGAGAGGTTGATATGGAGATTCTGGCTGGGGTCGTTGTAGTACATGTCCTGCGGCACGTCGAAGTTGACGCCGCCGACCAGATCGACCGTCGCCTTGAAGGCGTCGAGATCGACAAGCACGTAGCCGTCGAGCTCAAAGCCCAGCATGGAGCCGAGCTTGGTCTCCAGCCGCTTCATGCCCTCCTCCTTGCCGCCGGCATAGACGGAGTTGATCTTCATGATCCGGCCGCTGCCGCTCGTGACGACGGTGTCGCGCGGGATGCTCATAAGCGCCGTCTCGTGCGTGTTGGTGTTGAGATGGGCGATGATGATGGTGTCGGTGCGGGTGCCGTCGTCGTCGGTGCCGCAGATGAGGATGTTGTAGATGCCCGCCTGATGGCTGGCCGGCTCCTCGACGTCGACCTCGACCTCGCTGCCGGTAGCCTCGTCGATCTTCGTCACCTTGCGCACGACGGTGGGCGGCTTGACGGTCTCCTCGCTGCCGGAGGCCTGCACGGCCGCGGGCTGCTTGATCTCGACCGGCTTCACGATCGCCTTGTAGACGCCGTAGACCGTGCCGCAGAGGACGGCCAGCGACAGGACGAGAAGCACGACGCCGCGCTGCACGCCCGTCAGGACATGCTTTCTCTGTTTCTTTTCCAGATGCGCGCCGGCTTTTTTCTGCTCCGGCTTTGTCTCAGCGGACAAAATCTTTTCCGAGAGCTCATCCGCGGCCTCATCCTCCCGGACGGGGCTCTTTACCGGAGCGCTGTCTGTTGTTGCTGCCCTGCGGCCGCTGTGCGCCGCATGCTTGGAGCTGCCAAAGAGTTTCATAGTCCGGTCCTTTCGCCGAGTAAAAATTCCCTGGCCTGGATGGACTCCAGGGCCTTCGGCTGGTTCTTGCGCTCGAGCAGCTCGAGCGTCATATCCAGCCCCATGAGCACCGCCTCGTCCAAATCGCGCCAAACCGCTTCCCGCAGCTGCTCTACGCCCGGGAAGTCACGGCTCGGCTCCATGTAGTCGGCGATGTAAATGATCTTTTCCAGCGTGGTCATGTCGGCCTTGCCGGTCGTATGCCAGTTGATGGCGCTGCACACGGCCTCGTTTTCTCCGAAGACGTGCTGCGCGACGGCCGCGCCGCTCTTGGCGTGGAGCAGCTTGACCTGCGAGCGTTCAAAGGCTGTCAGCGGAAGCGCCCAGCGGTCGCAGAGGCGCAGATGCTGCTCGTGGCCGAGCGCCTTCGTGACGTCGTGAAGGATTCCCGCCCGGGCCGCGTCCGTGACGTCGGCGCCGTATTTTTCGGCCAGCGCCTGCGCGGTCTGGCAGCAGCCCTCCACATGGGCGACGCGGGATTTTTTCAGAAGAGACAGGCTTCTTTCTCTCAGCCGGCCGAAGGGCAGGTTCCGGCAGTCCTCGCGGGTGCCGTAGAGCCCCTTCCGGCGGATCTCCTCCGCGACGGCCTCGGGCAGGCAGCCCTCCGCGCAGTCGAAGAAGAGCAGGCGGCGGATCTCGGTCGAGGAGACGTCCAAAAAGTCGTTGTCGAGCAGGATCGGCTCGCAGCCGAAGCGCTTCTGAAGCGCCTCGGCCTGCTCCTTCAGCTGCTGCTGCAGCTCGCCCGTCTTTTCGCTGCGATAGAAGCAGACGATCCTTGCCGTCCGGGCGATCCCCTCGGGCTCGCGCCAGTCGGCGAACGAGAGGAACATGTCGGTGCCCATGAGCAGATACAGCTCGTCCCGCGGGTACAGGCGGCGAAACTCCCGGAGCGTGTCGACCGTGTAGCTCGCCCCGGCGCGCCGCAGCTCCAGGTCGCTGACCTCGAGTCCGCCGACGCCCTTTACGGCGAGGCGGCAGAGCGCGAGCCGCGTCTCGGCGTCCGGCGAGCCGTCCGCCAGGATCTTGTGCGGCGGGATCGCGGCCGGCACCAGGATCACGCGGTCAAGCCCCAGCTTCTCTAGGCACTGCTGCGCGGCCAGAATATGCCCGCAGTGCGGCGGATTGAAGCTTCCGCCGTAAATGCCGATCCTTGCCATCGCGCTCACCTGCCCCCTCGTAATTTTGTCAGCGGTTCGCCTGTTTTCTCTTTTCGATCGCGGCCTTGACGGCGGCGTCGTGGAAATACTGATCGCGCTGCTTGCGCTCTTCCTTCGCCTTCATCTTTCTCGCGTGAAGGCCGGCCTTGACGGGGTTGATCTTCTTAACCTTCACCTTCGCCTTTGCCGGCTTCGCCGCGGGCTTTTTCGTTTCCTTCGGCTTGTCGGACTTGCGGTAGATCACAAATTTGGAGCCGACCACCTGGATGCCCTCGGCGCCGGTTGCGCGGCACAGCTCTTCGCTGGCCTCGCGCGCCGTCAGCATGGCGCTCTCGAGCACGCGGCCTTTGACGAGCTCGCGCACGTCGAGCAGCTTTTCTGTCTCCTGCACGAGCGTCTCGGAGATGCCGCCCTTGCCCACGATCAGGATCGTGTCGAGCGTATTGGCCTGCGCGCGCAGCTCTGCGCGTTCTTTACTGTTCATGGTATTCCTCATACTTTCTGCAAAATTCCCGCAGCGCGTTTCCGCGGTGGGAGATGGCGTTTTTCCGTTCGCCCGACAGCTCGGCATAGGTCATGCCGTATTCGGGGAGATAAAAGACTGGGTCGTAGCCGAAGCCGTCGAACCCGCGCGGCGCGCGCAGGATCTGCCCCGCGCACTCGCCTCTCGCGACGATCGTCCGGCCGTCCGGCCAGAGCGCCGTAATGACGCAGACGAACCGGGCGCCGCGCTTTCCGTCGGGCACGTCCTTCATGTTCTCGAGCAGATAGTCGATCCGCTCGGCGTCGGACTTTTTGTGGCCGTAGCGCGCGGAGTAGACGCCGGGCGCGCCGTTCAGCGCGTCCACCATGAGGCCGGAGTCGTCGGCAACGGTGGGCAGGCCGGAAGCCGCGAGCACCGCCCGCGCCTTGAGCATGGAGTTTTCCTCAAAGGTGAGGCCGGTCTCCTCGACCTCGACGTCGAGTCCGAGCTCGGATTCCAGCACCACGTCCAGGCCCAGCTGGCCCAGGATTGTCTGCAGCTCCTGCAGCTTGTGCGGATTTTTGCTTGCGAGCACCAGCTTCATCAGACGAGCGCCTCCACAAAATCGCTGGCGCGGAAGGGCATGAGGTCCTCCGCCTTTTCTCCGACGCCGATGTACTTGACCGGGATCTGCAGGCTGTCCGCCACGGCGATCACGATGCCGCCCTTGGCGGTTCCGTCGAGCTTCGTGAGGACGATGCCCGTCACGCCCGCGATCTGCTGGAACTCTCTGGCCTGGATAAGCCCGTTCTGGCCCGTCGTGCCGTCGAGCACGAGCAGGACCTCCTTCGCGGCGTCGGGCAGCTCGCGCGAGAGGATGCGGGAAATCTTCCCCAGCTCGTTCATGAGGTTGGCCTTGTTGTGGAGCCGGCCGGCTGTGTCGCAGATGACGACGTCGCTGCCCCGGGCCCGCGCCGCCGCGATGGCGTCGTAGACGACGGAGGCGGGATCGGCGCCCTCGTGCTGACGGATGATGTCCGCGTGGGCGCGGTTCGCCCAGATCTCGAGCTGGTCGGCCGCCGCCGCGCGGAAGGTGTCGGCCGCGCAGAGCAGGACCTTCTTCCCCTCCTGCCCGAGCTGCGTCGCGATCTTGCCGATGGTGGTCGTCTTGCCGACGCCGTTGACGCCGATGACGAGCACGACGGACGGCGTGGTGGAGAGATCGAGCGATGTGTCGCCGACGTTCAGCATGTCGGTGAGGATGGCGCGCAGCGCCGTTCTGGCGTCCTGCGTGCTTTTGAGATGGCGTTCCTTCACGGCCGCGCGTAGGCGGGTGACGGCCTTGTCGGTCGTCTCGACGCCGAGGTCGGCCAGAATGAGGCTCTCCTCGAGCTCGTCGAAGAATTCGTCGTCGATCTCCGACACCGTGAACACGCTGCTGATGGAGCTGGCGGTTTTGCTCAGTCCCTGTTTGAGTTTTTCAAAAAAGCCCATGCTGTTTCCCCTGTCGTTTGATTGTCAGCCCGTGATGCCGAGCTGCTGTTCCATTTCGCCGAGATTGATGTGCAGGATCTTGGAGATGCCCTGCTCCTGCATCGTGACGCCGTAGAGCACGTCCGCCGCCTCCATGGTGCCGCGGCGGTGCGTGATGACGATGAACTGCGTCTTGCCGCAGAGCCCGCGCAGGTAGCTCGCGAACCGCTCCACATTGCGGTCGTCGAGCGCGGCGTCGATCTCGTCGAGCATGCAGAACGGCGTGGGCCGCACCTTCAGAATAGCAAAATAGAGGGCGATGGCCACGAACGCCTTCTCGCCGCCGGAGAGCAGCGTGATCGTCTTGAGCTGCTTGCCGGGCGGCTGCACCTTGATCTCGATGCCGCAGTCGAGCGGCTGGTCCTCGTCCTCAAGCTCGAGCGAGGCCTTGCCTCCCCCGAACATCTCCACGAAGGTGGAGGCGAAATACTCGTTGATCCTGCCGAATTCCCGGACGAAAATGCCGGTCATCTCCTGCGTGATGCTCTCGACGATCGACTGCAGCTCCTTCTTGGAGTGCTGCACGTCGTCGCGCTGGCCGGTCAGATATTCATAGCGCTCGTTCACGCGGGCGAACTCGTCGATCGCGCCCAGGTTGGGAGAGCCCAGCGCCGAGATCTTCCGCCGCACCTCCGCGATGCGCTTGTTGGCGGCGGTCAGGCTCTCGAGCTCGACCTTCTTCTCCTCGGCGGTCGAGGGCGTGAGCTCGTAATTGTCCCACAGCTTGTCGATAAGCTGTTTTTCCTCGAGCTCGCCTGTGGCCTTTTTCTGCTCGAGACGCGCGGTCTCCCGCTCGAGCAGCAGGATGTTCTTGTTTTTCTCCTGCGCTTCCTTTTCGGTCTTGTTGCGCAGGCCCTCCAGCTCCGTCCGGGCCGTCACGGCGGACTTGAGCTCCTCGCGCTTCTGCGCGGTCTTTTCGTCGAGCGCGCGGTTTTCCGCGGCCTTGTCGGCCGTCTGCTGCTCGAGCTCCCGGATCTCCTGTTCGTATTCCGCGATCAGCTTCTGCTTCTGCTCTCGGTCGCCCTGCATGGCCTCGCTGAGCGTCTGCAGCTGCCGGACGCTCTGCTCGGCTGTGGATCGTTCGGCCTCGCGCGCGGCCTTGTCGAGCTTCCACGCGCCGGTTTTCGTCTGGAACTGTCCGCGCTCGGCCTGGAGTGCCGCCTGGCTCTGAGCCAGCGCCCTGTCCTGCCCGTCCAGCTCCGCGAGTTGCTTTTCAAGTTCCCGGATATCCTTCTGCAGCAAGGCGAGGCGGCCCTCGTCGCTGCCGCTGCGGGAGTCAAGGCGCTTAAGCTCGGCCTCGCAGCCCGCGAGGCTCCCCCGGACCGTGTCCAGGAGCAGCTCCGTCTGTTTCGCCTCTTCCGTGCGGCGCAGCACCTCGTCCTCGGCGGTTCGGAGCTCGCCCTGCACGGCGGAGAGCTCGAATTCGACCTTGGCCGCGCTGCTCGCGGCCTCGTTTGTCTGCTGCTGCAGGCTCCTGTGCTTTTCCTCCAGCTGCGCGCGCTGGGCGTCCAGCTTGTGCAGCTCGTTCGCGCGCGAGAGCACGCCCGAGCTTCTGGCGGCCGAGCCGCCCGTCATGCTGCCGCCGGGGTTCATGACCTGGCCGTCGAGCGTGACGATGCGGAAGCGGTTCTGATAGGCCCGCGCCATGGCGACGGCCTGGTCGAGATTTTCGGTGATGACGATCCTGCCGAGCAGGTTGTCGACGATCTGCCGGTATCTGGCGTCGGTGCGCACAAGCGCGGACGCGAGGCCCAGATAGCCGGGCTGGCGCTCCAGGCCGCTCTCCTGCAGGGTTTTCCCTCGGATGGCCGAGAGCGGCAGGAAGGTCGCGCGGCCGCCGTCGCGCCGCTTGAGCATCTGGATGGCGGCCTTGCCGTCCTCCTCCGAGTCCACGACGATGTTCTGCATCGCGGCGCCGAGCGCGGTCTCAATGGCGGTCGTGTAGTCGTCGTCCACCTCGATGAGCTTGGACACGGGGCCGTGCACGTGCGGCAGGCCGCCCCGCTCCGACTCCTGCATGACGAGCTTGACCGCCTTGGAAAAGCCCTCGTATTCCTGCTCCATCTCGCGCAGCATCCGCAGCTTGGACTGGAGCGTCTCAAGTGCGACGCCGCAGCTGTTCAGATCCTTTTGCAGGCTGTCGCGTTTCTCCGTCCGCGCCTTGCGGCGCAGCTCGAAGCCCGCGATCGTGTTTTGGGCGGACACGACGCCCTCCTGCGCCGCGCGCAGGCGGTCGGCGCAGATCTTTTTCTGTTCCTCTATTTCGTTCTGCCGCTTTTCGGCGGCGTCGCGGTCGAGCTGCAGATCCTTGCGGCGCTGCTGCACCTCGTCCATCGAGGCGCCGAGCGAGGCGATGTCCGCCTTCTTTTCCGACAGCTGGCCCTGCAGCAGCGCGCGGCCGGCGGCCGCCGACGTCTGAGCCCTGTCCAGCTCCGCAGCCTTGTCGGAGAGGCGCTTTTCCTCGCTCTCGGATGCCTTCAGGCTGCTCTCAAGCGACGAAAGCTCGGCGTCCAGCTCTTCCATGCGCTTTTTCTGCGCCGCGATCTGCCCGGCCACGCCGCCGCTGCGGCTGGCCTGCTCGTCCATCTCGCGGCGGACGCGCTCGATATTCTGCTGTTTGTTAGCGATCCCGGCCTCCAGGACGGAGAGCTCGGTCTCGCGCTTCTGGTGCTCCTGCTCCATGGCGTAGATCTCGTCGCGGCGGCGGTCGAGCTCCAGCGTCTGCTGGTTGAGCCGCAGCGACAGCTGCTCGGACTGACTGTAGAGCCGGTTCAGCTCGTCGTGCGCCTGCTCGAGAATGAAGGCGGCGGAGGCATAGTCCTGCTCCGCCTTTTTGGCGGCCTCGCCGACCTTGCCGAGGGCGTCGAGCCAGACCGTGACCTCGAGCCCGCAGAGCTCCTCGCGCAGAACCAGATATTTTTTGGCTTTCTCCGCCTGCTCGCGCAGCGGCTCGACCTGCAGCTCCAGCTCGGAGATCTTGTCGCCGATGCGCAGGAGGTTTTCCTCGGTCGCCTCCAGGCGGCGCTCGGTCTCCTCCTTGCGGTGGCGGTATTTGGAGATGCCTGCGGCCTCCTCGAAGACCTCGCGGCGGTCGGTGCTCTTGACCGAAAGGATCTCGTCCACCTTGCCCTGGCCGATGTTGGAATAGCCCTCGCGGCCGAGGCCGGTGTCCATGAGCAGCTCGTTGATGTCGCGCAGCCGCGCGGATTCGCGGTTGATATAGTATTCGCTCTCGCCCGAGCGGTAATACCGGCGGGTGATCATGACCTCGGGCGTTTCGATGGAGAGGGAGCCGTCGGAGTTGTCGAGCACGAGCGTCGCCTCGGCGAAGCCGACCGGCGCTCTTTTAAGCGTGCCGCCGAAGATCACGTCCTCCATCTTGGCGCCGCGCAGCGCCTTGGAGCTCTGCTCTCCCATGACCCAGCTGATCGCGTCGGAGATATTCGATTTTCCGCTGCCGTTCGGACCGACGATCGCGGTGATGTCGCTGCCGAACTGGAGCACCGTTTTATCCGGGAACGATTTAAAGCCCTGGATCTCCAGAGATTTCAGATACACGCGCCTATACCTCTCCATTTTCGATTCTATCGTCTCATTGTAGCAATTTTCCCCACATAATGCAAGTGGGACGCCGCATTTTGCGGCGTCCCATAAAACGCTATGCTTCTCCGGGGAACAGGCTCTCGATGGCGGCCTCGGCCGCGGCCTGCTCGGCGCGTTTCTTGCTGCTGCCGGTTCCCTGCCCGACCTTGGCGCCGTTCAGCAGAACCTCGACGATAAACTGCTTGTCGTGGTCGGGGCCGGACTCCCCGATCAGCTCGTAGTGAAGAACCTGGTCCTTTTTCCGCTGTACAAGCTCCTGCAGGGCGGTCTTGTAGTCGTAGTTGCGGGGCTTGTCGGCCGGGATATCGCTCAGAATGAGCCGGTCGATGATCTCCTTGGCCGCGGCAAAGCCGCCGTCCATATAGGACGCCGCGATGACGGACTCCATGGCGTCTGAGACGATCGAGTCGCGCCTGCGGCCGCCGCCCTGCTCCTCGCCGTGGCCGAGCCGCAGAAACTCGCCCAGGCGGATGGTGCCCGCGGCCTTGGCGAGATTCGTCTCGCAGACGAGGTCGGCGCGGATGCGCGTCAGCTCGCCCTCCGGCCGGGACGGATAGTGGCGGTAGAGATATTCCGCGACCACAAAGCCGAGGATGGCGTCGCCCAGAAATTCCAGGCGCTCGTTGTCCGGCAGCCCCAGCTCGCGGTTTTCGTTGGCGTACGAGCTGTGCGTCAGCGCATTTTCCAGAAGGCTCTTGTCGGAAAAGACATAGCCGAGCCCGTTTTCCAGCTCACTCAACATGCTCGAGCTCCTTCGGTACGATCATTTTGTCGATATTTTCCTGCAGGTCGGCCGCCACGTTCGCGTTAATGGCCTCGATGGCCTGGCGGATCGCGCTGCACATGGCCCTGGCGTCCGCCGAGCCGTGCGCCTTGACGACGGGCTTTGTGACGCCGAGCAGCAGCGTGCCGCCGATCTCCTTGTAGTCCAGATTGCTTTTGATCTCATGCAGGCCGCTCTTGCAGAGCAGCGCGCCGAGCTTCGTGAAAATGTTTTTGGTGAAGGCGTCTTTCATGAGAGACGTCATGTAAAGAGCCGTGCCCTCGATGGCCTTGAGCAGAATGTTGCCCGAATAGCCGTCGGCCACGACCACGTCGGTTTTGCCGAGCAGCACGTCGCGCGACTCGATGTTGCCGATAAAGTTGAGATAGCCGTCCTCGCCGGCCTTTTTAAGGAGCGCGTAGGTCTCCTTTTGCAGCTCGCCGCCCTTGGTGTCCTCGGTGCCGATGTTGAGCAGCGCCACGCGCGGGTTCTCCCGCTTCAGCAGGCTTTTGGCGGCGTAGGAGCCCATAAACGCGAACTGCAGCAGAAATTCGGGCGTGCACTCGGCGGTGGCGCCGCAGTCGATCAGGATGGTACCGCCGGACTTGGCGGGCAGCACCGGGCTGAGCGCCGCGCGGCGGATGCCCTTGACGCGCTTGACGAGCAGCGTCGCCCCAGAGAGCAGCGCGCCCGTCGAACCGGCGGACACGAACGCGTCGCCGACGCCCCTGGCCAGCATCTGCAGGCCCACCATCATGGAGGAGTCCTTTTTCTTTTTGACCACCGTGGCTGGATCGTCGTGCATGTCGACGACGTCGTCGGCGTTGGCGATCTCCACACCCTTCGGCAGCGTCTCGATTCCGTGGTTCTTCAGGCATTCCAGGATCTGAACGCCCCGCCCGACCAGGATCATGTCGGTTCCGTATTCCTTTGCGGCCTGGATCGCGCCGAGCGCGATCTCATCCGGGGCATTGTCCCCGCCCATGACATCCACGATAATACGCATCAGGGAATCCTCCTTTTTCTTTTTTTATGTTTCCGGAAGCGCACCCTCAACGGAGGCCAGGCAGGTCAGCGCGCGCTCGGCCAGCGCCAGATTCTTGTTTGCCTTTCCCCTGACCCGGTGATCGAGCGGCGGCAGAATGCCGTAATTCACGTTCATCGGCTGGAAATTCGTCACGCTCTCGTCGGAAATATAGGCGGCCAGCGCGCCGATGGCAGTCTGCTGCGGAAAATCCGGGGGCGTTCTGCCCGCGAGCCGCGCGGCCATGCTGACCGCGGCCAGATAGCCGGAGGCCGTGGACTCCACATAGCCCTCGACGCCGGTCATCTGCCCGGCGAAGGCCACGAGCGGATTGCGGCGGTCTGAATAATAGCGGTCGAGCAGCTTGGGGCTGCAGAGAAACGTATTGCGGTGCATGACGCCGTAGCGCACAAACTCCGCGTCGTGCAGCGCCGGGATCATCGAAAAAACGCGCTTTTGCTCCGGGAATTTGAGGTGCGTCTGAAAGCCCACAATATTATAGATGGAGCCCGCCGCGTTGTCCTTTCGCAGCTGCACGACGGCGTACGGCTCCTTCCCTGTCCCGGGGTCCTTCAGCCCGACGGGCTTCAGGGGCCCGTAGCGCAGCGTGTCGAAGCCGCGGCGCGCCATGACCTCCACGGGCATGCAGCCCTCGAAGACCTTGCTGTCCTCGAAGCCGTGCACCTCGGCGGCCTCGGCCGTCGCGAGCGCCTGCACAAAGGCGGCATACGTCTCCTGGTCCATGGAGCAGTTTACATAATCTGCATTCCCGCGGTCGTAGCGGGAGGCGAACCAGGCCTTGTCCATGTCGATGGACTCGAAGCTCACGAGCGGCGCGGCGGCGTCAAAGAAGCTCATGTAGTCCTGGCCGCCGAAGTAGCGCTGAATCGCCTCGCTCAGGGCGTCCGAAGTCAGCGGCCCGGTCGCGATGATAACGGGCGCCTCGGGAATTTCGGTCACCTCGCGGGACTCGACCGTGATGAGCGGGTTTGTGCGGATTTTCTCCGTCACCATCCCGGAAAAGCCGTACCGGTCGACCGCCAGCGCGCCGCCGGCGTCCACGCGGTTGGCCTCGGCGCACTCGAGGATGAGGCTTCCGAGGCGGCGAAGCTCCTCCTTGAGAAGGCCGACTGCGTTCTCGAGCCGGTCTCCCCGCAGGGAGTTGGAGCACACCAGCTCGGCAAAGTCCGGGCTGTGGTGCGCAGGCGTGTATTTCTGCGGCTTCATCTCGACGAGGCGCACCGGTACACCCCGCCTGGCAAGCTGCCAGGCGGCTTCGCTTCCGGCGAGGCCCGCGCCGACGACGGTTACTTCCTGTGTCATTCTGCTTCCTTTTTCGCGGCGGGCTTTTTGGCGGCCGTCTTCTTCACGGCCGGTTTTTTGGCCGCGGGCTTCTTTTCAGCCGTCTTTTTCGCCGCGCTCTTCTTTGCGGCGGGTTTCTTTTCCTCGGGCTCTCCGGCGGGCTCGGCGGGCTTCCCGGCCTCCGCGTTTTCGGCGGCGGGCTTGCGGCGATAGCCGCGCTTGTCCTCGGGCAGGAAATTCGAGCACTCGGGGTTAATGCAGAAGGGCTTCATCTGGCCGCGGCCGGATTTTTTGAACATGGTCTGCCCGCAGACGGGGCAGTCGTTGGCCGTGGGCACGTCCCACGTCATAAAGCCGCACTCCGCGCCGCGCTCGCAGGCGTAATACGCGAAGCCGCGCTTGGACTTGCGCTTGAGGATCGTGCCGCCGCACTTCGGGCAGCGGCCCGGCATGCGCTCGACGATCGGCTTGGTGTTTTTGCACTCGGGGTAGCCCGGGCAGGCCAGGAATTTGCCGAAGCGGCCGGTCTTGACGACCATGTGCCGCCCGCAGAGCTCGCAGATCTCGTCCGTGACCTCGTCCGGCACCTTGAGCCGGGTGTCCTTGAGCGCCTCCTCGGCGTCCAGCATCTCCTGGTGGAAGCCGCCGTAGAAGTCGGAGAGCACGGTCTTCCAGTTGCGCTTGCCCTCTTCGACCTGGTCGAGCTGTTTTTCCATGCCGGCGGTGAATTCAACATTGATGATGTTGGGGAAGCGGTCCATCATGAGGCCGTTCACGACCTCGCCCAGCGGGGTCGGCGCCAGGCGCTTGTCCGTCTTCACGACGTATTCGCGGTCCTGGATGGTCGAGACGATGGTCGCGTAGGTGGACGGTCTGCCCACGCCCTTTTCCTCCATCGCGCGCACGAGCGTCGCCTCGGTGTAGCGCGCGGGCGGCTGGGTGAAGTGTTGCTGGCGGTCGGTGCCGGCGAGCTTCAGCGGTTCCCCGGTCTCGAGATCCGGCAGCGGGGATTCGATCTCGTCCTGCTCGTCGTCGCGGCCCTCCTCGTAGATGGCCGTGAAGCCCGCGAAGCGCAGGCTCTGATGCGTCGCGCGGAAGATATGGTTCCGGCAGGCGGTCTCGATGGCGGTCACGTCGTAGACGGCGTTCTCCATCTGGGAGGCGATAAAGCGGCTCCAGATGAGCTTGTAGAGCCGGAACTGCTCCTTGGTCAGATCCTTTTCGACCAGCTCCGGATAGAGGGAGATGTTGCTGGGCCGGATGGCCTCATGCGCGTCCTGCGCGGTCGACTTCGGCTTGTAGCGCCGGGGCGTGCCGCTGTAATAGCTCTTGCCGTAGCGGCTCACAATGACCTCTCCGGCGGCGGCGAGCGCCTCCTCGGAGATGCGCAGAGAGTCCGTTCTCATGTAGGTGATAAGACCGACCGAGCCCTCGCCCGTCAGCTCGACGCCCTCATAGAGCTGCTGCGCGATCATCATGGTGCGCTTGGGCGTCATGTTGAGCTTGCGCGAGGCCTCCTGCTGGAGGGTGGAGGTGATGAACGGCGGCGCGGGGTTCTTCTTCTTGTCAGATTTCTTGACGCTCTGGACGCTGAACGGCTGGCCGTCGATTTCGCTCAGGACCTTCTGCACATCCTGCTCGCACGTGAGATCCTTCTTCTTGGGATCGCCGTAGTAGTGCGCGGTGAAGCCGCCGGGTCTGCCCACGCGGTCGAGGCGCACGTCGAGCGACCAGTACTCCTGCGGCACGAACGCGCGGATCTCGTTCTCCCGGTCCACGACCAGGCGTGTGGCGACCGACTGCACGCGGCCGGCCGAAAGGCCCTTGCGCACCTTTTTCCACAGTAGCGGGCTCAGCTGGTAGCCGACGATGCGGTCGAGCACGCGGCGCGCCTGCTGCGCGTCCACGAGATCCTGGTCGATCGCCCTGGGCTGGCGGATCGACTTCTGCACGACGTCCTTCGTGATTTCGTTGAAGGTCACGCGCTGCGTCTTGTCGTCGGGGATATTGAGCAAATATTTGAGATGCCAGGAAATGGCCTCTCCCTCGCGGTCCGGGTCGGTCGCGAGAAAGACGCTGCTGCTCTTGTCGGCGGCCTTCCGAAGCTCTTCAATAATGTCTTCCTTGCCCTTGAGCGGCTCGTACTCCGGCTCAAAGCCGTGGTCGATATCCACGCCCATCGTGCTCTTCGGCAGATCGCGCAGATGTCCCATGCTGGCCTTGACCAGATAGTCCGGACCCAGGTATTTTCCGATGGTTTTCGCTTTCGAGGGAGATTCCACGATCACGAGACTGGTTTTCGCTTTCGGCATGAACTGCCTCCCTATCCTTCTTTTTCCGCCAGGGAAAAACGCTTCCCAGGCAGTCGTTTGACATAGCCCTTCATTTCCAGCAGCGTGACGGACGCGAGCACGCGGCCGGCGGGCAGCTGACAGGCGTCGATCACATCGTCGAGCTGCATGGGCTTGTCCTGCAATAGCAGCACGATGGCCCGTTCATCGGGCGAGAGAGTATTTAAAATCTCTTGTACGTCAATATAAGCCCTCGTTTCCGGCTTGTCAACGTCTTTTTTGTCGGCATTTCCCGGCGTTTTCCCGGGTTCCGTCCCTTTTCCGGAGGAAATTTTTTCCGAATCCGGCAGATCATCCCTGCTCAGCGTCATGGTGAAGCGGGTCGGTTCCCGCTTGGCAAGCTCCGGAAAGAGGCGGACATATTCCTTCATGACGTCCCAGCCGTCCTCCACAACGATGGCGCCCTCCTTGAGCAGCTGGATGTTGCCCTCGCAGCTCTCCACCCCGACGTTGCCAGGGACGGCGAAGACGTCGCGCCCCTGCTCGAGCGCGCAGCGCGCCGTGATGAGCGCGCCGCTCTTTTTGGGCGCCTCGATCACGACGATGCCGAGACTGAGGCCGCTGATGATGCGGTTGCGCACCGGAAAATGCTCGCCCAGCGGCGGCGTTCCCGGCGGATATTCGCTCATGAGGCAGCCGTACTGCGCGATATCCTCGTAGAGGCCGCGGTTGTTCGCGGGATAGACCACGTCGATGCCGCAGCCCAGCACGCCCACGACGGGTCTGCCCGCTGTGAGCGCACCCTTCAGACTGAGCGTGTCGATCCCGGCGGCGGCGCCGGAGACCACGATGCCGCCCATCCGGCCGATCTGGTAGCCCAGCTGCTTGGCCTGCACGAGGCCGTAGGCAGAGGCTTGCCGCGTGCCGACGATGCCGAGCACGGGCTCGGTGTCGAAGGCCGGCACCGTTCCCCGGCAGTAGAGCAGAACGGGCGGGTCGTCGATATTGCGCAGGCGCTCCGGGTAAGCGGCGTCCTGCATGGTCAGAATGCGGATGCCGAGACGGTAGCAGCTACCGAGGATCCGCTCGGCCTCCGTCAGATCCTTGTCCAGAAGCGGCGACGGATCCGTCAGGCCGTCGATATGCCCGAGGCTCTCCTCCGATGCAAAAAAAGCCTCCTCCGGGGAGGCAAAATGGCGCAGAACGGCCAGAGCGCCCCGGTTTCCGAGGCGCTTTCTCGTCGTGAGCCACAGCCAGTACTTCAGCACCGCATGTTCCTCTCTATCTCTTCATCTGCCACATGAGGATGGCCGCCGCCGCGGCGGCGTTCAGGGACTCGCAGCGGGGATTCATGGGGATGACGACGGTTCCGTCCGCCGCCGCCAAAAGCTCGCGGCAGACGCCCTGCCCCTCGCTGCCGACGATCACGGCCGCACCGGCCAGCGGCGCCTCGCGCAGATCTCTGGCCTTCTCGTCCATCGCGGCGGCAAAGAGCGGGATGCCCTGCGCCCGGCAGCTCTCCACCGCCTCGTCCCGCGTCAGAGACACCGGCAGCGCGCGGAAAACCGCGCCCATCGAGGCGCGCACCGTCTTGGGATTCCAGGGGTCGGCGCAGCCGTCCAGCAGCACGGCCGGCACCTCGAGCGCGTCGGCGGTGCGCAGGATCGTCCCGAGATTGCCGGGGTCCTGGATCCCGTCGAGCAGAAGGCTTCCCGGCAGCACCCGCGCCGGGGCAGGCTCCGGCAGATCGCAGATAAACACCGCGCCCTGCGGCGCGTCCATAAGCGAAACGCTTTTCATGACCGCCTCGGGCACACGCACGACGCGAACCCCGTCCGGCAGCTCGCCCAGCGGCACGCCGTCCTGCGCGACGACGGCGCGCAGGCCCGGATACCACCGCGCGGCCTCGGCCAAAAGCTTCGTGCCGTCGGCCGCAAACTGGCCGTTCTTCTCCCGGTAGCTCCGGGAGGTCAGCAGCTTTTTAAGGTGCACGAGCAGCGGATTGTGCGCGCTCGTGATGGTCTCTTCTCTCATTTCTTCAGCCGATCGAGCTGGTCGTTCCGGCCGAGGACGACCAGGACGTTGCCCTCCGCGATGCTGTAGTCGCCGCCGGGCGCGACGCTGATCGCGCCTTCGTGGCGGACGGCGATCACGTTGACGCCGTAGCGCGCGCGGACGTTCAGCTCCTTGATGGTCTTTCCGATCCACGTCTCGGGCGCGGGGATCTCCACGATGCCGCAGTCGTTCGAGAGCTCGATGTAGTCGAGGATGCTCGACGAGCTGAGCCCCTGCGCCAGCTTGATGCCCATTTCCCGCTCCGGGATGACCACGCGGTCGGCGCCCACCTTTTCAAGCGCGCGCTTCTGCACCTCGTCGGTCGCCTTGCAGAGGATCTGCGGCACGCCGAGCTCCTTGAGGTTGAGCGTCACGATCACGCTCGTGGCGAGGTCGGTGCCGATGGCCACGACCGCGCAGTCGTAGTTGCGCACGCCGAGCGAGCGCAACACGTCCTCGTCGCGGGCGTCGCCCACGACGGCGTAGGTCACGTGGCTCTCCACGCGCTGGACGTTCTCCTCCGAGGTGTCGATCGCCAGCACCTCGTTGCCCAGCGCAAAGAGCTTGGCGGCGACGGTGGTGCCGAATTTTCCGAGTCCGATCACAACATAAGTCTTTTTCATGGCAATCTCCTTCTCAGCCGATCATCAGCTTGGTATCCGCATAGCGGATGCGTTCTTCCACGCGGCTGCTCATCATAAATCCGACGCTGATGGTCATGATGCCGACGCGGCCGAAGAACATGTAACAGATCAAAATGATTTTGGACGCCGCGCCGAGCGTCGGGGTGATGCCGGTGGACAGGCCGACCGTGGCCAGCGCGGAAATGGTCTCGAAAACGGCGTTCATAAAGCTGCAGCCGTTGGCCGCGGAGAGATAGAGGCCTCCGCCGACCGCCAGAACGAACAGCAGCAGCACGAGCGAGGAGGCATTTTCGATCTGCTCGCGCGTGATCGTGCGCTTGAAGGCCGTGATGCGGGAGCGGCCGCGCGCGGTGCCGAGCGCGGAGAGCAGCAGCACGCCGATCGTGACGGTCTTGGCGCCGCCGGCGGTGGAGCCGCTGGAGCCGCCGATGAACATGAGGATGTCGGAGACGACCTTGGACGAGTCGGTCATCCCGTCCTGCGAGATGGACGCAAAGCCGGCGGTCCTCGTCGTGACCGACTGGAAAAAGCTCGCGAGGATCTTCTGCCCGGCCGGCAGCATGCCGATCGTGCGGGGGTTGTTCCACTCGAGCACGGCGATGAGCAGCGCGCCGCCAAAGATGAGGATGGCGGTGATGGTCACGGCCATCTTGGTGTAGACCGAGAATTTGGAAAAGCGCCTGTTCTTCCGGATGTCGCCCCAGGCGAAGAAGCCCAAGCCGCCCGTGACGATGAGCGCCATGATAGTGATGTTGATAACCGGGTCGCCGACATAGCGGCAGAGACTGCCGCCCGCATCGACGTCCCCCAGGATATCGAAGCCCGCGTTGCAGAACGCGGAGACGGAGTGGAACACTCCGTACCAGAGCGCGCGCGGAAAGCCGACGCGCGGCAGGAAGCGGAACATCAGAATGAGCGCGCCGATGCCCTCGACCAGAAAGGTGCCGCGCAGGACGTTTTTGACGAGCCCGACGACGCCGCTCATGCTGTTGAGGCCGAAGCCCTGGGCCATGACCATCCGCTCGCGCAGCCCGATCTTTTTATTGAGCGCCAGATAGAAGATCGTCGCCACGGTCATAAAGCCGAGGCCGCCCAGCTGAATGAGCAGCACGATGACGGTCTGGCCGAAGCCGCTCCAGTAGGTGCCGCTGTCGACCAGGATGAGGCCTGTGACGCAGGTGGCGGAGGTCGCGGTGAAAAGCCCCGTCAAAAAGGAAGTCGGCCGGCCCGACTGCGAGGCCGCCGGCAGCGTCAGCAGCGCGCCGCCCAAAAGGACGATGGCCAGAAAGGCCAGCACGATGATCTGCGCGGGGCGCAGACTTTTCTGAACTTTTTTTACAGCCCGTTCAAGGCTGCCGAAGATGGACGACACAAAATCCCTCCTGAAAAAAGAGGCATTTGCATGCCTCTGTTCGGTTATCCGCCAGGGTTTCCCAATTTTTGATTATAGCATACGGGATTTTTTCCCGCAACCTTTTTCTCCCGGCGGCGCGGGACGGCATGGCGCCGAGCCCGCGTTTCCCTACTCTACACCATTTTCGCGGCAATGACAAGCGCCGCGCTGCGGAATCGGCTGTTTGAAAAAAATCTTGTCATACGCTTGACAGGGCTATACTATGCGTCGTATAGTATAGCGTGTTGGGAGGCATGTCATGGACATTCAAATCAAGCGCGGACTTCTGGACGTGTGCGTGCTCGCGGCCATCCGGAACGAGGATTCCTACGGATACCAGATCATCAAGGACATGAAGCCGTATGTTGAGATCTCGGAATCCACCCTGTATCCGATTCTCAAGCGTCTGGAGGGCGCGGAGCTGCTCACGGTCCGCTCCGTGGAGCACAGCGGCAGGCTTCGGAAATACTATCACATTACCACCGCCGGTCTCAGACGGATTGAAGACTTTTCGCAGGACTGGAAGGAGATCCAGGCGATCTGCAATTTCATCATGAGAGAAGGTACAACATGAAAAAAGAAGAGTTCCTCCGGCAGCTGAAGGAAGCGCTTTCCGGCTTCCCGGCCGATTCGGCGGAGGAGACCGCCGAATACTACCGCGAGATCATCGAGGACTCCATGGAGGACGGCATTCCGGAGGACGAGGCCGTGCAGGCGCTGGGCCCGGTCGGAGACATCGCCGCCTCGGTGCTCGGCGAAACGTCCCTCCCGAAGCTCATCCGGGCCAGAGTCCGCCCGGCGCGCGCGCTCCGCGCCTGGGAGATCGTGCTGATCGTGCTCGGCTTTCCGCTCTGGTTTCCGCTGCTGGCCGCGGCCGCCGCGGTGTTTCTCGCGGTCTATGTCGTGATCTGGGCCGTGATCGTCTCGCTGTGGGCCGCCGACCTTGCCGTCGCGGTCTCCGGGCTGTACGGCATTTTTTACGGCATCGTGGAATTTTCAAGGGCCCTTCTGCCCCAGGGCGTCTTTTATCTCGGCGCGGGGCTGTTTTGCGCCGGCGCATCCGTGCTGCTCTTCTTCGCGTTCCGGCAGCTCTCCGTCTGGACGGTAAAGCTCAGCGGGAAGATTCTTCTCGGCGTCAAAGCCCTCTTCGTGAGAAAGGATGGTTCCAAATGAAGAAATCCAGGCTTGTTCTGCTGATCGCCGCCGGCGTCATGGCGGCCGGTCTGATCCTCGCTCTGATCGGCTTTATGGGCGTCGGCCGCGACTTTGGAAATCTGACCGAAAATCCCTATGTCACGACCACCCGCGTCGTGAAGGAGCCGTTTTCCGGCATTCGTCTCGACGCCGGCACGTCGGACGTGCGCTTCGAGCGCTCCGACAGCGGCGAGTGCCGCGTCGTGTGCACGGAGGACGCGGATGCGCCGTTCAGCGCCGCCGTCAAAGACGGCTTGCTTGTGATCGAGGACGGCGAATCGGCGCAGGGCAGTCGGAACTGGTACGAAACGCTTGTGCTGGGACCGGCTTTCTCCGGAAAAAAGGTCACGGTCTATCTGCCGGAGCAGGAATACCGCGATCTGCAGGTCACGCTCTCCACCGGCAGCGTTCAGATCGGCGGCGGGCTCGGCTTTGAAACCGGGACTGTTCAAACGAACACCGGCGACGTTTCGATCGGCGCGTCGGAAATCGGAAGCCTTTCCGCCGCGGCCGGCTCAGGCGAAATTTCTCTGGACTCCGTCTCATCCGGCTCGGTCAGCCTCGCCGTCGCCACCGGCGACGTGCGGATCTCCTCGCTCGAGTGCTCCGGCGACGTGCAGTTCTCCGCGGTGTCCGGCTCCGCCGAGCTCCGGGACGTCGCCTGCGCCGGCCTCCAGGGCAAAACGGATACGGGCGACATCCATCTCAGCCGCACCGTCGCCTCCGGCGAAATCCAATGCGAATGCGGTACTGGCACGATCCGGCTGACGGACAGCGACGCCGCCTCCCTCAAGCTGCGCACAACGACCGGCGACATCGCCGGAACGATCCTGACCGAGAAGATCTTTCTGGCCAAATCGAATTCGGGCGACGTCGACTTCCCTCTCTCGACAGCGGGAGGAACCTGCGAAGCCGTGACGAACTCCGGCGATATTCAGCTTTCTGTGGCCGGAAAGTCGTAGAGTTCCGCCCATATCCCGCAAAAAACGTCCCCGCGGAGGTCCGCGGGGACGTTTTGTTTATGATTCCTGCTCCTCCGGCTTCGCCGCGTCCAGCGGCTTCATCGTCGGGAAGAGGATGACGTCGCGGATGGAGTCGGCGCCGGTCAGCAGCATGACGCAGCGGTCGATGCCGATGCCGAGACCGCCCGTGGGCGGCATGCCGTACTCGAGCGCGGTGAGGAAGTCCTCGTCCATCATGCCGGCCTCGTCGTCGCCGCCGGCACGCAGCTCGACCTGCTTCTGGAAGCGCTGGCGCTGGTCGATCGGGTCGTTGAGCTCGGAGAAGGCGTTGCCCATCTCGCTGTGGCCGATGAAGAGCTCGAACCGCTCCGTGAGGCGCGGATCCTTCGGCGAACGCTTCGCGAGCGGCGAGACGTCGACCGGGTGCATGGTGATAAAGGTCGGCTGGATGAGCTTTTCCTCGACCTTCTGGTCAAAGCACTCGTAGAGCGCGTGGCCCCAGGTCTTTTCGGTCTTGCTGAGATCGACGCCGATCGCCTCGGCGGCCTTGACGGCCTCCTCGTCGGATCCGATCGCCATAAAGTCTACGCCCAGGTACTCCTTCACCGCCTCCGCCATCGTCAGGCGGCGGAAGCCCCGCGCGAGACTGATGTCGTAGCCCTGCCAAGTGACGTCGGTCGTACCGAGAATGGACTCGGCCGCGCCGGTGAGCAGGTCTTCGAACAGATCCATCATGTCGTTGAAGTCGGCGTAGGCCTCGTAGAGCTCGACCGTGGTGAACTCCGGGTTGTGCTTGGGGTCCATGCCCTCGTTGCGGAAGATGCGGCCGACCTCGTACACGCGGTCGAGCCCGCCCACGATGAGGCGCTTCAGGTTCAGCTCCGTCGCGATGCGGAGGTACATGTCGATGTTGAGCGTGTTGTGGTGCGTGATAAAGGGTCTGGCCGTCGCGCCGCCGGAGATGGAGTTGAGCACAGGGGTCTCGACCTCCATATAGCCGCGGTTGTCGAGGAACTCGCGCAGGTACTTGATGAACTTGCTGCGGATCTCAAAGTTGCGGCGCACCTCGGGGTTGACGATCAGATCGACGTAGCGCTGACGGTAGCGCGTCTCGCGGTCGGTCAGGCCATGGAATTTTTCAGGCAGCGGCAGAAGCGACTTGGACAGCAGCGTGATCTTCTTCGCGCGCACGCTCATTTCGCCGCGCTGCGTGCGGAACACCTCGCCGTCGATGCCGACGATGTCGCCGATGTCGTACTTCTTGAAATGGTCGTAGGAGTCCTCGTCCATCTCGTCTTTTCTGGCATAGAGCTGGATGCGGCCGGTCTTGTCCTGAAGGTCGCAGAAGGAGACCTTGCCCATGCCGCGCTTCGACATCATGCGGCCCGCGATCGAGACGGGTTTGCCCTCCATCTCGTCAAAATGCTCGCGGATCGTGCGGCTGTCGCTCGTGCAGACGAATTTGGTGATCTCGAAGGGATTTCTCCCCTCCTGCTGCAGCTGCGCCAGCTTCTCGCGGCGGATCCGGATCTGGTCGCCGACCTGAACTTCGTTCCTGTTCTCCTGTTCCATGGTATTCCCTCTCGCCCCGCGGGGCCTTTCTTTTTACTTCTCGATCGACAGAATCTTGTACTTAAGCGAGCCGACCGGCGCCTCGACCTCGACGAGATCGCCCACCGTGTGGCCGAGCAGCGCGCGGCCGAACGGAGAGTCGTCGGAGATGCGGCACTCCATGGGGTTGGCCTCCTGCGAGCCGACGATGGCATAGATCTCCTCGTCGCCCGTCTCCTGATCCTGCACCTTGATGGTGCAGCCCAGGCTGATGCGGCCGGAGGCCTCCTCCGTTTCGTCGATGATGACGGCGTGGGCCAGAATATTTTCCACCTCGGCGATGCGGCCGTACAGCTTGGCCTGCTCGTTTTTGGCTTCGTCGTATTCACTGTTTTCGGACAGGTCGCCGAACGAGCGCGCTTCCTTGATCTGCTCCGCGACCTCGGCTTCCTTGGTCGTCTTCAGATAGTTGAGTTCTTCCTCCAGCTCCTTGAGCCGGAGCGTGCTGATTTTAAATTCTTTCGCCATGCTTACCAATCCTTCCAGATCATAGTGTCCAGCGGGCAAAACCCGCCCTTTTCCTTATAATCGGTATGATTATAGGGGGTAGGACCGGTTCTGTCAAGAGAAATTCCGCACGCCTACTTCAATTCCTTGATCGCGGCCTGAAGCTGCGTGTCGTCCGCCCGGCTCAGACGGCCGTAATACAGGTTCTCATAATCCTCGTCGCTCAGATCCAGCTCGGTGTCCGGCGCCACGCCGACGTCCGTGAGGCTCTTCCCCTTCGGCGTGTAATACTTGCCGATCGAGATATTGAGAAGCGAGCCGTCGGAGAGCTGGAAGCCGGTCTGGAAATTGCCCTTGCCGACCGTCTTGGAGCCGACGATGGTCGCCGCGCCGTATTCCTGCAGCGCCGCCGCGAAAAATTCCGCCGCGGAATAGGAATCCTGATTGACGAGCACCGCCATGGGCAGCTTGACGCACGAGGCGTCGGAATAATCTATGTTCTTTTCGCCCGCGTAATCCACGCTCTGGAACAAAATCCCCTCGGGCAGCAGATAGTCGAGCACCTTGACGAGCTCATCCTTGAGCCCGCCCGGATTGAAGCGCACGTCGAAGAGCAGGCTCTTGGCGCCCGCGTCCGTCATCTTTTTGATGCAGGCGATCGTCTCCTCGGAGCAGCGGCTGTCGAAGTTGTTGATCTTGATATAGCCGATCTTGCCCGAAAGCATCTCGCAGGACGCCACGACGGTCTGGATGCTCTTGCGCGTGACGGTCACGGAATACTCCTTGCCGTCCCGCTCGAGCGTGAGGTCGACCGTCGTCCCGGCCTCTCCGCGCACCTCGTCCTTGGTGCCCGTCATGCCGAGCTCCAGGGTCGCCTCCCCGTTGACCTTCGTGAGGATGTCCCCGGCCTCGATGCCCGAGTCCTCGGCCGGGCTTCCGGCCGTGACCGACTCGATCTTCATGCCGCCGTCGTCCTTGCTCTCGGTGATCGTGACGCCGATGCCGACGTAGGCGTTGTTGAGATTGTCCTGATAGTCCTGATATTCGTCGGCGCTCAGATAATAGCTCCAGCGGTCGCCCGTGGCCGTGACCATGGCTGAGGCCGCCGCGTCGGCCAGCTTTTCATCGTCGTAGTCGTCGATGAAGTACTTTTTGAGATAGGACGACACCTCGTCCGCCTTCTGGCCCTCGACGGAGGCCGCGCCGCCCGCGGCGGCGTAGAGCTTGCCCGCCTCGCGGAATGTGATGAGGAAGGTCGCGCCGATCGCGAACACGAACAGGAATACGATCAGCAGGATTTTGGGAGTCTTTTTCAAGTCGGCACCTCGTTTCAGGCAAAAAAATCTTACCCACAGCCCGGGAAGGGCTGTGGGAAGGTAAGTACAGTGTTGGGATCAGGATACGTAGTTCATGGGGTTAACGCTCGAGCCGTTGTAGTAGATGCCAAAGTGCAGGTGCGGGCCCGTGGACCAGCCGGTGGAGCCGACGTAGCCGATCACCTGGCCCTGGGTTACATAGTCGCCCGCGCTCACGATGTAGTTCGTCATGTGGCCGTAGAGGCTGGAGTACCCGTCGCCGTGGTTGATCGTCACATAGTAGCCGTAGGCGTCGTCATACGCGGCGGTCGTGACCGTGCCGCTCTTGGTGGCGTAGATGGCGGTGCCGCTGCCGACAGCCAGATCCACGCCCTCGTGCATCTTGTAATAGCCGTAGATCGGGTGGTAGCGCATGCCGTACGCATCCGTGATCGCGGTGTAATACGGCAGCGGCAGCAGGAAGCCGCCCGTGGCCGTGGTGGTCTTGCCGGAGGTCGAGGAGGCGCTCACCTTATTGTTGTTCTTCTTGTTCTCGGCGGCGATGCGCGCGGCCTCTTCCGCGGAAAGCGCGTTGTAGTAGGCCGTTTCCTTCTGCTTGATCTGCGCGGAGAGATCGTCCTCTTTCTGCTCGGCGACCTTGTATTCGTCGGAGAGCGAGGCGTATTCATCGGCCATCTGGAGGATCAGCTTGTCGGATTCGGCGCGCTGGGTCTCCATGGTCGCCTGCTGCGTGTTGAGATCGGTCTTCGCGGACTCGAGCTCCGTCTTCTGGGACTCAAGCTCGGTGCGCTCCTGCTCGATCGACTTGGACATGTCGCTGAGCTTCTGCAGCATGACCTGATCGGAGGCCGCGATCTCCTTGATCATATCCACGCGGTCGAGCAGATCGGAAAAGCTGCTGGCCTTGAAGAGGATCGACCAGTAGGAGATGGTGCCGGACTCCTCCATGGAGCGCAGACGGGTCTTGTACTGCTCGGACATGGCCTCTTCCTGGGCCATGGACTGGTCCAGATCGTCCTGCTTCTGCGCGATGAGCAGGCTGTACTGCTGGATCTGGCCGTTCAGGTTGTCGATCTGCTGGCGCGTCAGGTCCATCTGCTGGTCGATGTCGGCCTTTTTGTCGACAAGCGTCTGCGTCTTGGCCTGGTTGTCGGCAATGCTGGCCTCGAGTTTGCTGCTCTGGGCCTGGATCTCGGACTGCTGCTGCTTGAGCGTATTGAGATCCGAGAGAATATCCTTGGAGCTGGCCGCGCGCGCCAGCATAATGAACGCGCCGGACACGAGCGAGCCGAGAATCAGCACCGCCAGCACGATGGAGATGATCTTGACGGCTGTGTTTCTGCTGTTGCGAGATTTCATAGCTACCTCCAGATTTTGCTGTGCCGTGAGACGACCGCGAAGCTGCGGCGGCGTCTCACACCTTCAGGAACTTGCGGATAGAAAGCAGGCTGCCCACGACGCCGATGATGAAGCCGGTGACCGCGTAGGCAATTGCCACCATTTCGATGACCTCCCGGAACGGGACGATCGTGATGAGCTGCAGGGTGTCGATCGTGGTGATCTTGGACTCGAGGAAGTCGTACAGGCCCCACTCGAGGAAGAAGCCGATCGCCGCGCCCAGGAAGCCCAGGATGAAGCCCTCGACCACGAACGGCAGCCGGATGAAGCTGTTCGTGGCGCCGACCATTTTCATGATCGCGATCTCCTCGCGCCGGTCGTACATGGCCAGCTTGACCGTGTTGGAGATGATCAGCAGGGATACGACGAAGAGCACGATAATGATGATCATCGAGGCGATGTTGAGCACCTTCTGCAGGGTCTGGAAGCCGTTGGAGATCTCATAGTGCGCCGTGACCTCGGCCACGCCGTCGATCTTCCGGATCTCGTCGACGGTCTTCTGCATGAGGGAATTGTCCTCCATCGTGACCACGTAGCGGTCGCGGAAGGTCGAGGAATCGAGGCCGGAGAACATGGTGGCATCGTTCTGCTCCTTGGCGAAGTCCTGCAGCGCCTCCTCGCGCGAAACGAACTTCGCGTTGAGGACGTTGGAGATCATGTTGATCTGCGAGCCGACGCTTTTGGCCTGGGCCTCGGAGTAGCTCTCGTCGATGTAGACGAGCACCTCGTTCTCCTGCTCGAGATCGACGATCATGACGTGCAGGTTGTAGAGAATGAGGCTGAACGTGCCCATGATGATGAGGCACGCGACCGTCACGCAGACGGCGGCGAAGGACATGAACCCGTGGAGAAAAACACCCCGGACGCCTTCGCGGAGCAAATATCCGATATTATTCTTCTTCATTAAAGTAGTACCCGTCCATTCCGTCGCTGATGATTTTGCCCTCGTCGATGGCCACGACGCGCTTCGTGAAGCGGTTGACCAGCTCCTTCTCGTGCGTGACCACCATCACGGTGGTGCCGAGCGCGTTGATCCGCTCGAGCAGCATCATGATTTCAAGCGATCTGGCCGGGTCCAGGTTGCCGGTCGGCTCGTCGGCGATGATGACGCTGGGGTTGTTGACGAGCGCGCGCGCAATGGCGACACGCTGCTGCTCGCCGCCGGAGAGCTCGTTGGGCAGGCGTCTGCCCTTGTTCTCGAGCCCGACCAGCTCCAGCACGTACGGCACACGCTTGCGGATCTCGCTCTCCGCCGCGCCGATGACGCGCATGGCGAAGGCGACGTTGTCATAGACGGATTTCTTGTCGATCAGACGGAAATCCTGGAAGATGACGCCGAGCGTACGCCGGAGATACGGGATGGAGCGGCTGCGGATCTTCTCGAGCGTGAAGCCGTTGACGAACACGCTGCCGGCGGTCGGAGCGATCTCCGCCGTGAGGATTTTGATGATAGTGGACTTGCCGGAGCCGGAGGGGCCGACCAGAAAGACGAATTCCCCGTCGTCGATCTTCAGGGAAATGCCGTTCAGGGCCTTTGTTCCGGTGTCGTAGGTCTTTACGACATTCGTTAATTCGATCATGTTTCTCTCCAGATGTCAGGGAGGCCTCGGGAAGCTCAAACGATGCGGTTCTCCCGGGAGACCAGATATTTTTTGACCATGAGGGCGACCTTGAAGATGATCGCGTCGTCAAATTCGCGCAGGTCGAGGCCCGTCAGCTTCTTGATCTTCTCGAGCCGGTAGACGAGCGTATTGCGGTGCACGAACAGCTTTCTGGACGTCTCGGAGACGTTCAGGTTGTTCTCAAAGAACTTGTTGATGGTGAAGAGCGTCTCCTGGTCGAGCGTGTCGATGGAGTTCTTCTTAAATACCTCGGACAGGAAGATCTCGCACAGGGTCGTCGGCAGCTGATAGATGAGGCGGCCGATGCCGAGGTTCTCGTAGGTGATGATGGTCTTTTCGGTGTCGAACACCTTGCCGACCTCGATGGCGACCTGGGCCTCCTTATAGGAGTCGGCCAGCTCGCGCAGATGGTTGGCAACGGTGCCGATGCCGATGACCGTCTTGATGTAGAGCTCGGTCTTGAGCGTCTCCTCGATGGCCTGCGCGGTCTTGATGAGCTCCTCCCGCTCCGTGTTCGGGGCGATCTGGCGCACGACCGCGATATCGGTCTCGTTGATGCTGAGGACAAAGTCCTGCTGCTTGTCGGTGAACATGCCGGAGAGGATGTCCACAGCCGCCACGTCGGCGCGGCCGATCTGGCGGATCAGGAAAACGGCTCTCTGCACGTCGGTCACGAAGTGCAACTCCTTCGCGCGGATGTAGATATCGCCCGGCAGGATGTTGTCGGTGATGATATTCTTCACGAAGGTGCCCTTGTCGTGCTTCTCCTCGTAATAGGTCTTGGCGCCGTTGAGCGCCACATAGGCCATGACGCAGAGCGTGCGCGCCGTCTCATCGTCGCCCTCGGCGAACACGGCATAGTCGAAATAGGCGCTCCAGCTGACAAGCGGCTTGAACGTTCTCTTGTCAACCACCACGATGGAATCCGGGGCGCTGTTGAGCTTGATGACCGCCTCCGGCCATTTTTCACCAATCAGGGACGTATCGCTGCAGGAAATGACGTTGCTGTCCGCGTCGATCACGCCGATCACACGGTCCGTGGCTTCCTTCATCTGCACGATAACACTCTGAAACACGCGACTGGACATAATATGCCCTCCCTCACAGAATGCTTTTTACACAAACAACCATTGACATAATACTACGTTTTCGGCAGTATTGCAAGTGGGAGTTGACATTTTATTTCAAAAATCGCTGCACTTTTTGTGCCATTTTCATAGTTTTTCGTCATTTGCCCCAAACAGCCGGAGTTTTCTTCTGCCAATAAGTACCTTTTTGACACTGGTAAAAGTCACAAATCCAGCCCGAGAAGGCGCACGGCGGCGGGAATGTCCAGCTCCCGAAGTTCGCCGAGCGGCAGCTCGCCGAGCCGGAGCTCGCCCTCCGCGATGCGGCGCAGGTAGTGAACCTTCATGCCGCGCGCGGCCATCATCCGGCGCACCTGGTGGTATTTCCCCTCCTGCACCTGGATCAGGCTCTTTCCGGGCCCCTGCGGGAAAAGCCGCGCGGGCAGGCACTCGTCCCCGCTCTGCAGGAGCGTGATGCCCGTCTCGAAGGCCCTGACGTCCTCCTCGGTCGCCTCGCCGCCGTGCTCGGCGTAATAGGTCTTCCAGACGCCGTGGCGCGGGCTGCAGAAGCGGTGCGCCAGCATGCCGTCGTTCGTGAAGAGCAGCAGTCCCTCGGTTTCCTTGTCGAGCCGGCCGGCGGGCTTGACGCCGAGCTTCCGGTACGGCTCGGGGATCAGCTCCATCACGGTCGGGTCGCGCGGATCGTCGGTCGAGGTCACGTAGCCCGCGGGCTTGTTGAGCATCAGCAGCACCGGGCGCAGCTTGCAGATCGGCGCGCCGTCGAGCAGCACCTCGCAGGCGGTCTCGTCGAATTTGCGCTCCGGCTCCGTGACCGGCTCCCCGTCCACCGTGACGCGGCCTGCGCGGATGATCTCCTTGAGCTCGCGCCGCGAGGCCACGGAGGCGTCGGAGAGTATCTTGTCCAATCTCTGCATCGTGTGTGCTTCCCCTGTTCTATTTCTCCCCGCCCGGTAATAGGTTGTACCATCCACTATCAGGATCGGAGGAACTGTCATGATGATAATGACCGCGAAGGTTTCCCGCGGCAAGCTTGCCCTGATCGCGCTTCTGCTCGCCGCCGCCGTGCTTGTGCCCGTTTTCCTGCTCAAAAGCGCCAAAAAGGAGTCCCCCGCCGCGGCAGAATCCGCGCAGCAGTCCGCGCCGGCGGAGATCCGCACCAACGAGGACCGGATCGCCTTCCTGCTGGGCTTCGGCTGGGAGGTCAAGCCCGACCCCGTCCAGTCGCAGGAGGTACGCATCCCGGCCGAACCCTCGGACGTCTTCGACCGCTACAACCAGCTGCAGCTCTCGCAGGGCTACGATCTGAGCAAGTATGCGGGAAGGGACGTCCAGCGCTACGTCTACGAGATCACGAATTATCCCGGGGACAGCGATAGCCACTGCGCCACGCTGCTCGTCTGCGACGGCGCGGTGATCGGCGGCGACGTCTCCTCGCAGGCGCAGGGCGGCGTGATGCACGGGCTTCAGATGCCGTCTAGCTCCAGAGACTGAGGATCGGCTTGCCGGTTTTCTCGGCATAGCGCACCGTCGCGCCCGTGCCGCCGGGCGAGCCGTCGTACACGGTGACGAGCAGATCGGCCTCGTCCACCATCGCGCAGTTGCGCCGGAGCATGCAGCCCGCCGAATAGGCGGGCTCGAGCACGCGCACCTCGTCGCAGGCGTCGAGCAGCGCCGCGCGGCGCGCGCGGTCGCGGGCCGGCCAGCGGTCGGCCTGGCTCGGACAGGGCACGACGGCCGCGAGCCGCACCTCCGGATACCGCTCGTCCCGCAGGCGAAGAACTGCCTCGGCAAAATAGGTGTCGCAGCCTCTGGCCATGCCGCAGAGAAACAGCCGGCAGCCCTCGCGTGCGAGCCTCTCCGCCGTGCGGAGGAGCAGCTCCTTGAGCGCCAGGCAGCGCTCGTCCGACTCGTTCTCTCCCCACGGGAGATTCTTCGGCCGGTGGCCGGTAAACGCGCAGATCACAGCCGGCACCTCCCCTGCATCTGACTCAGGAACTCTTGATGCCATAGTATAGCAGATCAGAAAAGACTTTACAAGCCGCATTCGCGCGTGTATAATAAGGCTGACAATGAAAGAGTGTCTTCAGGGCAGGGTGAAATTCCCGATCGGCGGTAAAGTCCGCGAGCGAAAGCTGAACCGGTGCGACTCCGGTACCGACAGTACAGTCTGGATGGAAGAAGGTGACTCTGCGAATATCACCGGCATGATATTGGCAGCGTTTAACACCTGAAGGATCGCTTTCAGGTGTTAATTTTTATAGGCTGGTGATATTATGTCAACTCTTTGGAAATCTGTTCAAGGCAATCTCTCGTTTATCGGCGTCTGCCTGCTCGTCTTCGCCGTGCTGGTCGGTCTGGCCGTCCTCGCGGAAAAGCTCGTCATGCGGCAGCGCCACCGCCTCGGGGCCGCGCGCACCATCACGTTCATCGCCATGTTCTCGGCCATCGCGGGCGTGCTGATGCTCGTGGAGATCCCGCTCTTCTTCGCGCCGTCGTTCTACAAGATCGACCTCAGCGAGATCCCGGTGCTCATCTGCACGTTCTATCTGGGGCCCGTCTCCGGCGTCGTGTGCGAGCTTCTGAAGGTGCTGCTCAAGCTGCTGTTCAAGGGCACGACCACGGCCTTCGTCGGGGATTTCGCCAACTTCGCAGTCGGCTGCTCGTTCGTGCTGCCCGCCTCCATCCTCTATCACAAGACCAAGACGAAAAAGGGCGCGATCCTGGCCCTCGGCGTCGGCACGCTCGTCATGACCGTGTTCGGCAGCCTGTTCAACGCCTGGTATCTGCTGCCGAAATTTGCCGAGCTCTACGGCATTTCGCTGGACGCCATTCTTCAGATGGCCGCCGCCGTCAACCCCGCGATCACCAGCATCCAGAAGCTCGTCTTCTTCGCCGTCGTGCCGTTTAACCTGCTCAAGGGCGTGATCGACTCGGCGCTCACCTTCCTGCTGTATAAGCGGGTGGAGAAGGTTTTCTTCCGAAAAAATCGGATCCGGGCCGCCTCTGCCGGCACCGCGGACAGGTAATCGGGACAGAGCGCTTGCATTTTCACGCCTTCTGCGGTAAGATGGTTCCATTATCCGAAGGAGTACGCTGCCATGGAACATCCCAAGCTGCCGAGAAAGCTGCGCCTGCGCGCCACCATCCACCACGATCTGCCCGTCTTTATCGTCTATCTGGTGCTGCGGCTGATCGTCGTGGTCTCGCTTGTGTCCGCCATTCTGCGGAAGGAATACGAGTCTGCCTTCCTCTGCGCGCTGGTGCTGGTGCTGTTTCTCGTCCCGCTTTTTGTGGAGCGCAACTTCGGCATCCAGCTCCCGTCCACACTGGAGATCATCATCCTGCTCTTCATCTTCGCCGCGGAGATTCTCGGCGAGCTGCAATGCTATTTTATTCAGTATCCGCACTGGGACACCATGCTCCACACCACGAGCGGCTTTCTCTACGCGGCCGTGGGCTTTTCCCTCGTCGACGTGCTGAACCGCAACAGCAAGCTGAAATTCAAGATGACGCCCCTCTATATGGCGATCGTGGCGTTCTGCTTTTCCATGACGATCGGCGTGATGTGGGAATTTTTTGAATTCGGCATGGACCGGACCTTCGACACCGACATGCAGAAGGACACCGTCGTCCACACGATCTCGAGCGTCACGCTCGACGAGACGAACAGCAACAAGCCCGTCGTAATCCGGGATATCCAGTCGGTCAGCGTGAACGGGGCAGATCTCGGCCTGGACGGCTACCTGGATCTCGGCCTGTACGACACGATGGAGGATCTTTTCGTGAATTTTGTGGGAGCCGTCGTATTCAGCGTGATCGGCTACTTTTATATCAAGCACCGGGGCCAGGGCAATTTTGCGAGGCAATTCATCCCAACGCTGAGAGAGGACACGGACACCGCCAATGACGAAGCAGAGTAAGAAAAACAATCTATGGAATTTCGGGACCGTCGAGGGCTGCCACCATCATTGGCTGATGCTGATCTGGATCCTGTATTTTATCGTCTTCATCGTCGAGGAGCATTTCATCACCACGGGCTACTGGGTTTCCTACCTGCCGCTCGATGACAAAATCCCCTTCTGCGAATACTTCATCATCCCCTACTGCACCTGGTATCCGCTGCTTCTGTGCATGACGCTGTATCTCTGCTTTTTCGACAAGCCGGGCTTCATCCGCTTCATGAGCTTCATCGGCGTCGGTTTTCTCTCCGTCTGCGTGCTCTACGCCATCTTCCCCAACGGCCAGGACCTGCGCCCCGCGGTCTTCGAGCGGCACAATTTCTTCACCTGGCTGATCGGCCGGATCTACGCCGCCGACACCAACACGAACGTCTGCCCCAGCCTCCATGTGGTCGGCTGCTCCGCGCTCATCTGCGCGTCGTTCGACTCGCCGGAGCTCCGCAAGCGGCACATCCCCTGGATCATGCTTCCGCTCGGCATTCTCGTGAGCATCTCGACCGTCTTCATCAAGCAGCACTCCGTGCTCGACCTCATCACCGCGATCCCCTACAGCGCGGTCGTCTGGCTGGTCGTCTACCACGTGATGTTCCCGAACAAAAAGATGCGTCCTGAGCGGGTCCGCCCGAAAACGAAATCATAAGCGAACGCCCTGCAAAACCTCTGTTTTGCAGGGCGTTTTCAGAACTTTTTTTGAATCTCCGCAAGGCCGGCGTCCAGGATTTTCTCCGTGTCCGCCCCCAGCGCGCGCCGCAGAAGCGCGTATTCGTCGAGCGTCCCCTGGCCGTGCAGGACCCGGTAGGCCCCCGCGTCGCTGCCCGCGGCGATCCTTGCGCCCCTTGCGGCGGCAAACCGCACGTTTTCCAGCTGCTGCTCCAGAAGCGGCTTCAAAACCGCGTCGGGATAGCGTCCGTCCCCGATGAGATTTCCGATCGTGACGAGCGTCGGCACCCACACGGCCCCGCTCTCCGCCAGGCGGCAGAGCGTCTCCCCGCGCAGATAAGCCCCGTGCTCCACGGAGTCGACCCCCGCCGCGAGCGCCGCGGCGACGGTCTCGTCGCCGTTGGCGTGCGCCATGACGGCAAAGCCCTCGTCGTGGGCAAACGCGATCCAGCTGCGGATCTCCTGCGGCGAGAGCGGCTCGCTCGTCACCACGCCGAGATGGTCAAAGTCGATGAGCCCGGAGATCATCAGCTTCACGAAGCGCCCACCGGCCGCTTTTGTCCCCCGCACGAGCGTCTTATATTCCTCGAACGTCTCGCAGGTTCGCCCGATGAACGCCCCGTAGCGCCCCTTCCGGCAGATGGGCCAGGCGGGCGCGCGATAGCGGATGCCGTACTCCGGCGCGAGCTGCGCCGCCCGCAGCGCGGCGCCCCAGCGGTCGCCGCCGTCGCGCAGATAGGTGACGCCGCGCTTTTGATATTCCACCAACGTCGCGCGAACCGCGTCGTCCCGCACGCCCGCGCGGTACCGGTCGATCGCCGCGCGCCAGTACACGCCGTCGAGCACCATGTGAATGTGACAATCCGCCGTCAAGCCGGCCGCCTCCTTCAAAAAACACCCGCCGCTTTCGCGGCGGGTGCCTGTCTGTACCGTATCAGTCCTGCTCCCAGTTGTGCCAGACGTTCTGCACATCGTCGTCATCCTCGAAGATGTCGAGCATCTTCTCCATGTTTTCGATGTCCTCCGGCTTTTCGAGCTTCTGATAGTTCTGCGGGACCATCTCTATCTGGGCGGAGTCGAACTTGTAGCCCTTGTCCTCGAGCGCCTTGGCGACGGAGTTGATGTCGTCGGGCGCCGTGTAGACCGTGAAGCAGTCCTCTTCGGGCTCGAAATCGGCCGCGCCCGCATCGAGCGCGTCCATCATGACGTTGTCCTCTTCGAGCTCGCCGTCCTCGTTGTCGATGACGATGACGCCCTTTTTGTCGAACATCCAGGAGACGCAGCCGTTCGTGCCGAGCGCGCCGCCGTATTTGTCGAAGTGATGGCGGACGTTGCCCGCGGTGCGGTTGCGGTTGTCGGTCATGGTCTCGACGATGACGGAGACGCCGCAGGGGCCGTGGCCCTCGTAGTTGATGGTTTCATAGCTGTCGCCGCTGCCGGCGGCGGCCGCCTTTTCAAGCACGCGCTTGATGTTGTCGTTCGGCATGTTGGCCGCCTTCGCCTTGGTGATGGCGGTCGCCAGACGGGAGTTGTAGGCCGGGTCGGCAATGCCGCCGCCCTCCTTGACTGCGACGATCATTTCCTTGGAAATTTTCGTGAACACAGCCGCGCGCTTGGCATCCTGCGCGCCCTTGGTCTTTTGAATGTTATGCCACTTGGAATGTCCGGACATGAGGTTCTCTTCCCTTCCTGAAAATTGCTTTTTCTAGTTTAGCACACGTCCCTGTGCAAAATCAACTGTTTTAGAGAAAATGCGTCTCGTCCCGGTGATTTTTCGACCGCAGAACCTCGAGTCCGGGGAACGCGGCGCGCAAAACGGCCTCGATCCGGCCGCAGACGGGGTTTTCCGTCTCGAAATGGCCGGCGTCGACGAGATTGAGGCCGCGGTATTTGGCCTCTTCAAAATGGTTATATTTGAGATCGGCCGTCACGAAGGTGTCACACCCGGCGCGGAGCACATCGTCCATTTCGCTGCCGCAGGAGCCGCCCCCGACCGCGACCAGGCGGACGGGTCTGCCTCCGTCGGCCCAGCGCAGGCCCGGGCAGCCGAGCTTTTCCCGGACGAAGGCCGCGAAGTCCGGCAGCGCCGCGAGCGGCACGGTGCCCGCTCGCAGAAGGCCGTAGGGCCGGCCCTGCTCGTCCGTCCCCGTGGGGTTCAGCACGCGCACGTCCCGCAGGCCCAGCAGCTCCGCCAGGCAGTCGTTGACGCCGCCCGGCGCGCAGTCGAGATTGGTGTGCAGATTGATGGCCGCGATGCCGTTTTCAATGAGGAAAAGCAGATTCCGGCCCGTGACGGTCTCGTCCGTGACGGCTTTGACGCCCTCGAAGATCACGGGGTGGTGCGTCACGACGAGCTCCGCGCCGAGCTCGCTGGCCTCCTCCAGCGTGTCGAGCATCGGGTCGAGCGCGACCAGCACGCGGCGCACCTCGCGGTCGGCTCTTCCGCAGAGCAGGCCGACGTTGTCCCAGTCCATCTTCATGTACGCGGGCGCGGCCGCGAAGAGCGCGTCCCGGATTTCACGCACGGTTGCCATACAGTCTCCTCTTTTCCGTGATCTCGCGCAGCGCCTGCCGGTAGTAATCCAGCTTTTCCGGCTGCGGCTCCGCGGCCTTCTGCAGACTGTCGAGCGTCTTCTGCAGGGCTTTTTCGATGTGCTCCAGATATTCCGGCACCAGCGGGCAGCCGCTCTCAAGAAGCTGCGGCGGGGCGTACTGCTCGCCCGGCGTCAGCGGGAGCGACTCCCCCGCCCGCGCCAGGAGCACGTTGTAGAGAAATCCGCCGTCCCGCGCCAGCGTCTCGCGCTCGAGCCGCCAGCCGTTTCTCGTGAGATAGCGGCGCAGATCCTGCCCGGCGCTCTGCGGCTGCAGAACGAGCGCGCAGTCCCGCTCCCGCACCCAGGGCGCAGCCTGCAGGATGAGGCGGATGAGGTCGCCGCCCATGCCCGCGCAGACGATTGTGTCGGCCGAGCCCGGCTCCACAGCGGCCAGTCCGTCGGAGAGCAGGAACTCCATCCGCCCGGCCACGCCGAAGCGCTCGGCGTTGTGCCGCGCCTTCTGCAGCGGCTTCGGCCGCAGGTCGGAGGCGATCACATGGGAGGCGAGGCCGTTTTCGAGCAGATAAATGCCGAGATAGCCGTGGTCGGCGCCCACGTCGGCCACGCGGCTGCCCGGCGGCACGAGCGACGCGCAGCAGCGCAGGCGCTCGGAAATTGGCAGTTTCATGGTACCCCCACAAGGAAAAAGGAGGCCGAAGCCTCCTTTTTGGGTTTTTTACAGGCCCGCTTCCTCGCTGGCCTCCAGGAACTTGTTGACCTGGGTCAGGAAGGCGTCGGCGTCGACGCCGTGGACCATGCAGGCCTCTTCGACGGTCTCGCCGCGGGAGGACGGGCAGCCCAGGCAGTGCATGCCGATCGCCATGAAGAGCGGCGCGGTCTGCGGCGCGATGTCGAGCACGTCGCCGATGATGGTGGACTTTTCAATTTTTGCAGCCATAGTTTTGGCCTCCTGTTGTGATTTATGTGGCTATTATATCCAAGTTTTCTTCCTAATGCAATAGGAAATCAAACGCGCTTCCACTTTGCTCCGCCCGGCACGTCGGTGAGCTCGACGCCCTGCGACTTGAGTTCCGCGCGCAGCTCGTCCGCTTTGGCAAAGTCCCTGGCCTTTTTGGCCTCATAGCGCGCGCGGATGAGCGCCTCGACGGCCTCGTCCTGCTCGCCGGACTCGGAGACGATCGCGTATTCCCCGCCGGACGGCGCGGCCTTCGCGTTCTTCTCGCGCTCCGCCGCAGCCTTCTTGAGAAGGTCCAGCCCCAGCACCGTGTCGAATTCGCCGAGCAGCGCCAGCTTGGTCTCATCGTTCGTCTGATACTTGAGCACGTCGTAGAGCGCCGTGACGGCGAGCGAGGTGTTGAGATCGTTGCCGAGCGCCTTGTTGAACCGCTCGCGCAGCGCTGTCTCGGCCGCCTCGTCGATGGGTTCCTGCCCGTTCGGCTTCAGGGCGGCGATCTTGGCGATCAGCTTCTGGTAGGCCCCGGCCGCGTTGTCGAGATTCTCCCACGAGAACACCAGGCTCTTGCGGTAATGGCTCTGCAGGCAGAACAGGCGGTAGGCCAGCGGGTCGTAGCCCTTCTGCTCGAGCAGCGAAACGGTCAAAAACTCGCCCTTGGACTTGGACATCTTGCCGGTCGCGGTGTTGAGATGCAGCACGTGCATCCAGTAACGGCACCAGGGGTGGCCCAGATAGGATTCGGACTGCGCGATCTCGTTCGTGTGGTGCGGGAAGGCGTTGTCGATGCCGCCGCAGTGGATGTCCAGATGCTCGCCCAGGTGCTTGATGGAGATGCCGGTGCACTCGATGTGCCAGCCGGGATAACCGACGCCCCAGGGCGAATCCCACTTGAGCGCCTGATCCTCGAACTTCGACTTGGTGAACCAGAGGACGAAGTCGTTCTTGTTGCGCTTGTTGGTGTCCTCCTCGACGCCCTCGCGGACGCCGACGGCGAGATCCTCCTCGTTCTGCTCGTTGAAAATATAGTACCGCTCGAGCTTGGAGGTGTCGAAATAGATGTTGCCGCCCTCGGCGTAGGCGTAGCCCGTGTCCATGAGCTTCGAGATGATCTGGATATATTCGTCGATGCAGTGAGTGGCGGGCTCGACGACGTCCGGCCGCTTGATGTTGAGCTTGCGGCAGTCGTCAAAGAAGGCGTCGGTGTAGAACCTGGCGATCTCCATGACCGTCTTGTGCTCGCGGCGGGCGCCCTTGAGCATCTTGTCCTCGCCCTCGTCGGCGTCGGAGGTCAGATGGCCCACGTCCGTGATGTTCATGACGCGCTTGACCGGATACCCGACGTAGCGCAGGTACTTTTCCAGGATATCCTCCATGATGTAGCTGCGCAGGTTGCCGATGTGCGCGTAGTGATAGACGGTCGGCCCGCAGGTGTACATCCGTACCAGGTTTGGATCGTACGGCACAAACTCTTCCTTCTTGTGGGATGCGGAATTATAGAGATACATAACAGCTTATCCTCCTGTTTTCATTTCCATTTTGGTTTGCAGCGCCTCAAACTGGAGCGACAGCTCCGCGACCTGGAGCTTGAGCGCGTCGATTTCGAGCGAAATGGGGTCGGGCGTGTGGATCTGGTCGAGCTTTTCGTTGCAGATCTTCACAATGCGGCCTGGGACGCCGACGACCGTGGCGTTTTCCGGCACCTCGCGCAGCACGACGGAGTTGGCCGCGATGCGGGCGTTGTCGCCCACGCGGAAGGGCCCCAGGACCTTGGCGCCCGCGCCGATCATCACGTTGTTGCCGATCGTCGGGTGACGCTTGCCGACGTCCTTGCCGGTGCCGCCCAGCGTGACGCCCTGATACAAAAGGCAGTCGTCCCCGATCTCGGCCGTCTCGCCGATCACGATGCCGGTGCCGTGGTCGATGACGAGCCGCCGGCCGATCCGCGCGCCCGGATGGATCTCGATGCCCGTCCACCGCTTGGAGTGCTGCGAGATGGCGCGCGCGATAAAATGACAGTGGTGCCGGTTGAACCAGTGGGCGATCCGGTAGTCGATCGTCGCGTGCAGGCCGTTGTACAGGAGCAAAATCTCCGCAACGCTCCTCGCGGCGGGGTCGTTTTTCTGATAGGCGCGGATATCCTCAATAAGATGCATAATGCCTCCAACGAAACCAAATAAAAGGAAATGACCCGCAGGGCGCGGGCCGGCGTGCTCCGGAAAAGCCCGTCCTCCCCGAAAAAAACAGCCCGCCTCTTGATTGTTTCTCAAGAGGCGGGCATAAAACTCGCGGTTCCACTCTGATTTATCACTTCAGCCTTGACGCGGCCGACGGGGTCTCCCCTCGCTCCCGAACGCACATTCCCGCAGAATCCGGGATTCCCGCTCTCAGCCGGCGGCGGGAACTCTCTGGCGCATCCTCTGCGATACTATTTTCGGTCATCGCGATATGTAATTTTCCATTTCCGCCGCCATCATACCATCGCGGCGGCTCGTTTGTCAACCCTTGAGATTGAGGCAGTCCCAGTTCTTCACAAAATATTCGACGCCGGAGTAGACCGTCGTGAGCACGATGATGATGGTCACGATCCAGTCGAACGTCTGGGAGCCGGTGAAGAGCATCATCGCGGTGAGGCCCACCAGCGTGGAGGCGGTCTTGAGCTTGCCGCTCTTGCCGGCGGCGATCACGCGGCCGGACTGGACCGCGACGAGGCGCAGGCCCGTGACGGCGAATTCGCGCGCGACGACGATGACGACGGCCCACGCGGGCATTCTCATCCACTGCACGAAGATGATGAGCGCGGAGGTGACGAGCAGCTTGTCGGCCAGGGGGTCGAGGAACTTGCCGAAATCCGTGACCTGGTTATAGTGACGGGCAATATAGCCGTCCAGAAAATCGCTGAGGCTCGCCACGACGAAGACGCCGAGCGCAACGTAGCGCAGATAATCGAGCTGTTCGCTGCTGATGGCCAGCAGCAGACACACCATGAATACCGGAATCAGGATCACGCGAACCAGGGTAATTTTGCTTGCAGTTGTCATTTTTTCTCTTCCTCCATTATTCCAACGAGCTCTCCGTCGCAGGTGTCGACGACCTGAACGTCCACAAAGCTGCCGACCGGGACATGCCCGGGGCTTGTGAACCAGATTCTGCCGTCGATGTCGGGCGAATCGGCATAGGTGCGTCCGTAGTAGCTCTCCTCGTCGGGGTCGTAGCCCTCGCAGAGAACCTCCATGGTCTCGCCCAGCCTCTGCTCGTTGTATTCGTCCATAATGCGGGACTGCAGCTCCGCGACCGCCTCGGCGCGGCGCTGGGCCGTCTCGAGATCGGGATGCTCCATCTGCGCGGCCTTCGTCCCCTCCTCGGGGGAGAACGCAAACGCGCCGACGCGCTCGAGCTTGTATTCCCGCAGGAAATCGCACAGCTCCTCAAACTCCCGCTCGCCCTCGCCGGGCAGGCCCGTGATGAGGCTCGTGCGGAGCACCAGCCCGGGGATCCTGGCGCGCAGCTTCGTAAACAGCTCGCGCAGATACTGGCTGTTGCCGCGTCGGTTCATGCTGCGCAGGATGGGATCGTCGATGTGCTGAATGGGAATGTCCAGATATTTGACGATCTTCGGCTCGTTCGCGAGCACGTCGATCAGCTCCTCGGACATCTCGTCCGGGTAGAGGTAGTGGACGCGGATCCACACGAAGCCGTCAATTTTGCAGAGCTCCGTCAGAAGCTCCGCGAGCTTCCGCTCGCCGTAGAGGTCGATGCCGTAGCGGCTCGTGTCCTGCGCGACGACGATCAGCTCCTTGACGCCGTCCTCCGCGAGGGCGCGGGCCTCGGCCAGCAGATCCTCCATCTTCCGGCTGCGGTACTTGCCGCGCAGCGACGGGATGACGCAGTAGGCGCAGTGGTTGTCGCAGCCCTCCGCGATCTTCAGGTAGGCGTAATAGCTCGGCGTCGTCAGAATGCGGGCGGACTCGTCCGCCGGGCCGTCGATGTCGCCGAACTCGCGCACGGTCTTGCCCTCGAGCACCTGGCGCGCGGCCGAGACGATGTCGTAATACGAGCCGGTGCCGAGCACGCCGTCAACCTCGGGCATCTCCTTCAGGATCTCCTCCTGGTAGCGCTGCGCGAGGCAGCCCGTCACGAGGATCTTCCCCACGCGGCCCTCGGATTTGAGCTCGGCCATGGCGAGGATGTTGTCGATCGCCTCGGTCTTGGCGGAGTCGATGAAGCCGCAGGTGTTGACGATGACGAGATCGGCGCCGTCCGGGTCGCCCAGAATGGTGCAGCCCGCCTCTTTAAGGCGGTAGAGCATCTGCTCGGCGTTCACCTGGTTCTTGGCGCAGCCGAGCGAGATCATGCCGATGGACTGATTCATTTACGGTTCCTCCATATCCGGTTCCTGGAGCTCCAGGTCCTGCTGGTAGCGGCGCAGCCCGTCCGCGATGGCCCGCCAGCTGTGGCCGCGGCGCAGAAGCGCGTCCACGGTCTTTTTGACGGTCTTCTCGTCCGGGGCCTCTCCGCCGAAGCGCTGGCGCAGGAATTTGTCGATCGCGCCGTCCGGCCCGGGCAGGCCGGACATGGCCTCGTCCCACAGCTCCTGCGGAATGCCCTTCTCGCGCAGGATATTGCGGATGCGCGCGGGGCCGTAGCCCTTCTGCGCCGCGGCGCGCGCGAGCTGCGCGGCCGTCTCCCCGTCGTCGAGAAAATGCAGGTTTTTCAGCCAGCCGGCGGCCTCGTCCGCGTCCTCAGGCGATTCGCCCTTGCGCACAAGGCGGCGGCGCAGCTCCTTTTCGGAGATGGCCGTCGCGGAGACGATGTGCGCGGCCCTCTGGCGCACGGCCGCCTTTTTGACGGCCTCGCGCAGGCCGGAGAGCGTCTCATCCGAGAGCTCCATGCCCGCGTACAGGCCGAGGTCGGCCGCGACCGTCTGCGCGGTCTTGAGCCTTTCCCCGTTTTCCAGCACCAGCAACAGCCGCCCGGAATGCTCCCCGAGCGGCTCCAGCTTCTCAAGTTTCATCGCTGAAATCGTCGGCGGACACGTCCACCGGCTTGGACGCCGGGGCGATCGGCGGCTTGGCCTTGTCGCCCTGCAGCTTCCACATGTTGTCGCGGATCTCCTGCTCGATGCGGTCGGCGACGTCGGGATGCTCGACCAGATACTGCTTGGCGTTGTCGCGGCCCTGGCCGATGCGCTCGTCGTTGATGGAGAACCAGCTGCCGCTCTTCTGGATGAGCTCGAGCTGCACGCCGAGGTCGAGGATCTCGCCCCAGCGCGAGATGCCCTCGCCGTACATGATGTCGAAAATGGCTTCCTTGAAGGGAGGCGCGACCTTGTTCTTGACGATCTTCGCGCGGGTGCGGTTGCCGATGATCTCGCTGCCGTTCTTGATGGCCTCAATGCGGCGGATGTCGATGCGCACGGAGGCGTAGAACTTGAGCGCGTTGCCGCCCGTGGTCGTCTCGGGATTGCCGTACATGACGCCGATCTTCATGCGCAGCTGGTTGATGAAGATAACGACGCAGTTGCTGCGGGAGATATTGCCCGCGAGCTTGCGGAGCGCCTGCGACATGAGGCGGGCCTGCAGGCCGACGAAGGTGTCGCCCATCTCGCCCTCGATCTCGGCGCGCGGCGTCAGCGCCGCGACGGAGTCGACGACCACGACGTCGATGGCGCCGGAGCGCACGAGCGCATCGGTGATCTCGAGCGCCTGCTCGCCGGTGTCCGGCTGGGAGACGAGCATGGAATCGATGTCCACGCCGATCTTACTCGCGTAGGTCGGGTCGAGCGCGTGCTCGGCGTCGACGAACGCGACCTCGCCGCCGCGCTTCTGCGCCTGCGCCACGATGTGCAGGGCGAGCGTCGTCTTGCCGGAGGACTCGGGCCCGTAGATCTCGATGATGCGGCCCTTGGGCACGCCGCCGATGCCGAGCGCGGCGTCGAGCGCCAGGGAGCCCGTCGGAATGGAGTCGACGTTCATTTCGGGCTTGTCGCCCAGGCGCATGACCGCGCCCTTGCCGAAGTTCTTTTCGATCTGCTGCAGCGCGGTCTCCAGCGCCTTTTTCTTATCGCTGGACGGAGCCTCGAGGACGGACGATTTCTTTTTATCCATGGTTCATTCCCTCTCCTGTCATATTTTCTGGGAATATTTTATCACAGCGTCTGCCATAAATCAAACATTTGTTTTATCTTTTTTTGCGCGCACCGCGCGGATGATTCCGCCGGTGTCCTTGGCGAAGCGCAGCTCCGAACAGCCCGCTTCCCGCAGGAGCGCCCCGACCGCCTCGTGCTGGCCGAGGCCGAATTCCAGGCAGAAAAAGCCCCCGTCTTTCAGGCTCCCGGTGAAGTTTTTCACGATGGCCCTGTAGAAATCGAGCCCGTCCTCCCCGCCGTCGAGCGCCAGATGCGGCTCAAACTTCCGCACCGAGGGCTCGAGCGTCTTCATCTCTTTTTTGGTGACGTAGGGCGGATTGGAGACGATCAGATCGAATTCCCCCAGAAAGGCCGGGGCCGGCTTTTTCATGTCGAGCTGGACGGGCACTGCGCGGGCCTTGAGCCCGAGGTCGGCCGCGTTCTGCTTTGCGAGCTTCAGCGCCTCCGGCGAGCAGTCCGCCAGCGTCACGCGCGCGGAATCCACGCTGTGCGCCACGGCGAGGCCGATGCAGCCGGTGCCGGTGCCGAGATCGAGCACGCGCTGAGGCGGCTCCATGGCGCGCAGCGCCTCGACGGCGAGATCGGTCACGGCGGCCGTGTCGTCGCGCGGAATGAGCGCATCGGGCGTGACTGTCAGCGTGAGCCCGTAGAAGCTCCACTGGCCGAGGATATAGGCCAGGGGCTCCCCCGTTTTCATGCGCGCGACATAGTCCTGGAGCTTCGCGCCGATCTGCTCGGAGGCATAGAGCTCGCGGTCGGCCATAAGCGCCGCCGTGGATTTCCCGGAGGCGAAGGCCAGGAGCTCTCTCGCCGCGTTGGCGGCGTTCTGCCCCTCGGTCTCGCGCAGAGCCTGCCGGGCCTCGAGATACAGTTCGCCGTATTTCTTTACCATGTGTCCGCGCCTTCCCGCTCCGGGATGACGAGGGTCAGCGCCTCGATGGCGACCTCCATCATGCCGTCGTCCGGCTCGTTCGTCGTGAAGTGCTGGAACCACATGCCGGGCGCCGTGAGGATGCGCGTGAACCAGTTGTCGTGCCGGCCCACAAAGCGGTTGCACTCATAGCTGATCGACACGACGAGCGGCAGAAGCGCCAGCCGGACGAGCAGCTTGACGAGCATGTTGGCCGTGGGGATGACGGCGCTCACGAGCGCGAAGAGCAGGATCGAGATGATCACGACCACAAACAGGAAGCTCGTGCCGCAGCGGGGATGCAGCCTCGTCTGGACGCGCACGTTGTCGACCGTGAGCGGCAGGCGCGCCTCGTAGCAGCGGATGGTCTTGTGCTCCGCGCCGTGGTAGGAAAAGACGCGCTTCATATCCTTCAGCTGCGAGACCAGGATCATATAGCCCATGAAAATGGCGATCCGGATGAGGCCCTCGATGAGGCTGCGCACGACGGCGTTCTGCACGGCCCTGTTGAAAAGGCCGGAGAGCAGCGTCGGCAGCAGGATAAAGAGCGCCACCGAAAACAGGATGCCCAGGAAGACCGAGAAGGAGATGACGGCCTTCTCCAGCTTCTCGGAGCCGAACTTCTTCTCGAACCACGTCTCGAATTTGGACGGCTTCGCGTCCTCGTCGTCGGGGAAAAACTCCGCCGAGTACATGAGCGCCTTGACGCCCGCGACCATCGAGTCGCCGAAATTCACGACGCCGCGGATGAGCGGCCAGCCGAGCCAGGGCTTTTTGTCCTTGGTGAGCTTCAGCTCCTCCACCTTGGTGACGATGCCCTCCGGCCCGCGCACGACGATGGACTGCTTTTCCGGGCCGCGCATGAGGATGCCCTCGATGAGCGCCTGGCCGCCGATCAGCGTTTTAAATTTTTCCTGGCAGGCAGGTTGTTTGCAGTTTGCCATGGAATCCCTCTATTCTTCCCCTGACGGGATGGAAATTGTCACGAGCGTGCCGCCGCCCTCCGCGTTCTCGAGCGTCAGCGTGCCGCCGTGCATGGTCACGATCTCCTCGCAGACGGCCAGACCGATGCCGCTGCCGCGGGCCTTGGAGCTGCCCTTGTAGAATTTCATTTTGACGTGCGGAAGCTCCTCCTCCGGGATGCCGGGGCCGAAGTCGCGGATGCGCACCACGACGGCCTTGCCCTCGTGGTGGATGGTCGCCACGATGCGCTTGCCCTCGCCGCCGTGCTTGGCCGCGTTGTCGAGGATGTTGAGAAAGACCTGCCGCATGCGCGCGACGTCGCAGGGGATCTCGGGGATCTCCTCGTCGGTCGCCTCGTACTCGAGGGCGATGCCCTCCTGCTTGAGCCGGCTGCCGTACATGAAGATGGTGTCCTCGAACTCCGCGAGGATGTCGGCCGTCTCGACGTTCAGGGTGAAGCGGCCGTCCTGCATACGCGTGAACTCCAGCAGCTCCTCGACCATGCCGGTGAGCCGCTTGGCCTCGCGCAGCATGATGAGCATGCCGCGTCTCGTCTCGGGCTCGAGATTCTCGGACGCCAGCAGCGTCTCGCCCCAGCCGGTGATGGCCGTGAGCGGCGTGCGCAGCTCGTGCGAGACGGAGGAGATGAATTCCGACTGCATCTTCTCGGACTGGCTGATCTTGACGGACATGTCGTTGATCGTGTCCGCGAGCTCGCCGATCTCGTCGTCGAAGCGCTTGGGGATCTGCACGCCGTAGGAGCCGGCCGCGATGCGCTTGGCGGTCGCGGTGATCTGCGAGACGGGCTCCAGGATGGAGCGGATGAAAAAGCTGCTGATGAAGAGCATGAACGCGATGAAAATAAGACCCGCCGCGATCGAGACGATCGCGATCAGCAGGACCTGCCGGTCGACAAGCTTCATGCTCGTCACATAGCGCAGAACGCCGATGACCTCGCCGTTCGTGTAGATCATGGGGCTGGAGACCGCCATGATCCGCTCGCCCGTCGAGGGATTCTTGCCCTGGAAGACGGCGATCCTCTGCGTGGACACGGCGTCATCAATGTCGGAGGTCTGCGGGGACTCCCCCGCCCACTGGCCGTAGGAGGAGGCCACGAGCTTGCCGTTCGTGCTGATGAACTGCAGCTCCAGCGTGTTTTTCCCCTCGAACGTCTGCGCGAACTTGATGCAGGACTGGTAGTATTCGTTATAGCTCTGGCTGATGTAGTTGCTGAAAAAATCCGTGGTGGTCTCCGCCTTGGCCTTGAGGCCGGAGCGGAGGTTCGAGTAGTAGTAGAGCGTCAGGGAGACCGTCACGGCCGCCACGCAGAGCACCGCCAGCGCGATCATGATGCTGACGTTGTTCACAAGCCACCGTTTTTCGAGGCCCGATACCTTTTTGACTTTCAGCAAGGCTGCGCGCCCCCCTTCGCGAGAATCTGCAGGCGACTACACGCCCCATTTATACCCGAAGCCCCAGACCGTCGTGATGAAGGTGGGGTTCGCGGTGTCGTCCTCTATTTTAATGCGCAGACGCCGGATGTTGACGTCCACGATCTTGAGCTCGCCGTCGTAGTCGCGGCCCCAGACCGTCGTGAGGATATCCTCGCGCGAGAGGGCCCGGCCGGGATTCTGCATGAAGAGCTTGATGATGGCGTACTCCACCTGCGTGAGCTTGACGCGCTTGCCCTCCTTGTCGAGGGTGCGGTTGCGCGTGTTGAGCACGAACGGCCCCTGCTGCAGCTCGACGCTGTCAGTGTTCGTGTCGCTGCCGATGCGCCGGTAGAGCGCGTCGATCCGCGCGGTGAGCTCCGCCGGGCTAAAGGGCTTGGTCATATAGTCGTCGGCGCCCGTCATGAGGCCCGTGATCTTGTCCATTTCCTGCGCTCTCGCCGTGAGCATGATGATGCCGATCTTCTTGTCGGTCGCCCGGATGGAGCGGCAGACCTCGAAGCCGTCGATGTCCGGCAGCATGATGTCGAGAATCGCCACGCCGACGTCGGGGTTGCTCTTGAGCTTTTCCAGTGCCTCCATGCCGGCGCCGGCCTCCACGACCTCATACCCGGCGCGCTTGAGATTGATGACGACAAAGCTTCGGATGCTGACCTCGTCTTCCAGAATCAGTACTTTTTTCATTGTGCCCTCTCCTTCAGGTTTCCCCGGAATTCCAATCAATGTGGATAAAATTAAACATGGTCTTGAGCGTCTTCTCGGACAGCGAGGCCGCCCACGAGCTGGTGCCCAGCTCCGCGGCGTAGGTCACGTCGCCCTTCTCCGCCAGGATGAAGCGTCCGTCCGCGGAGGCGACAGTGTTCCGGTCGTCGCCGGAGAAGGCGTAGATCGTGAAGATCGGCGAGGCTTTTTTCGTCGCGCCGTTCCACTGGGAGAAGACATAGCCGCGCACGCCGGAGACCTCGCTGCTCTTGGAGACCGTGAGCTTCCCGTCCCACTTCTCGGGCAGCGTGACGTACCAGCCGCTGGAGAAATTGTGATAGGTCGTGAGCTTGACGGTCTGTTTGCCGTCGAGATCGAGGTTGTACCAGTGGATGATCGAATAGGACTCGCCGTCCGTGCTCGGGAGCGCAACCAGCTCGGGCAGCTCGGTCAGCCCGTCGGAGTCGATGTCCGTGGCGTAGACGAAATAGTTGCGCACGGTCTGCACGCTCATGCCGTTTTCCGTGGAGGTGACGTTCTGGAACGTGTCGTCCCGGAAGGCGAAGATATCGGTCAGGATGCTGTTCTCGTCGTAGACGCTCGCCACGAAAATCGCGGGGACGTCCTTGTCCATAAAGCCCGAGACGATGCGCTTGACGGACTCCACGCCCGTGGACATCGAAGCCTCGGCCTCGCGCGCCATCTGGCCGTCCCGGTAGCGGTACAGCTCCGCCACGCCCTTCCGCTCCTCGGCGTCAAAGCGCAGGATGAAGATGTCCTTGCGTCCGTCGCCGTCCAGGTCGGCCGTCGTGTACTGGGTGTAGTTGGCGGACATGAGCTCGACCACGTGGCCGTCCGTCAGCGTGTAGGCGCTCATGGCCTGCAGCACCTGGTCGCTCAGCTGGCGGCCGATCAGGATCTCCAGGCCCGGCTTGTCGTCGAGCTGGAGGTATTCCACGCTCTCGAAGCCGCTGCCGTTGCCCTCGACGACCGCGATGTTTTTATAGTGGCCGTCGACCTGGTCGAAGATATAGGCGTTGAGCGGCTTGTCGCCGGAGGACTTTTTGAGGAACACCAGCGCCTCGTCGTCCCCGTCGCCGTCCAGATCGGCCAGCTGCACGGACTGCTGGTTGATGCCGGAGACGGGCGCACTGTACTCGGCGCCGGAGGCCATGACCTCGTCGATCGCCTTCTGCAGGTCGTAATACTCGTCCGAGTGCTTGGGCAGCGCGTACAGCTCGTCCACCGTCTTGACGAAGCAGCCGGAGAGCAGCAGCGTCATCGCGGCCGCCAGCGCGGCGAGCAAAAACTTTTTTCGCATCCCCGGCTCCTTTCCCGCAGAATTTCACACTTTGTTTATTGTAGCATAATTTGTTACGATTGTGTAGTTCTTTTGTAAAGCCGGCTCATTTGAGAACCACATTTTTTTCGCCCAGCAGCGAGCGGAGCTCCTTCAGAAGGTCGTCGTCCAGCAGGCAGGCGCCCGCGCGCCTGGCGCCGGTGTCGGCGTAATAGAGGACGGTCCTCGTCTTGCCCGGGAACATCCGCAGAAGGGGCAGCAGCTTCTTTGCCCCGGGCGCCGACTCGGAGGCCACCTTGAGGTAGAGCGTCCTGGCCTTCCCGGACTCCTCCCGCTCCGCCTGCGCGGCGTCGCCGTCCTGCAGCTCGCCGATCGGGCGCGCGCGGTTGAGGAGCATCTGAGGGTCCTTGTCCTCGCGCACGGAGAGCTTGCCCTGCGCGATGATCGCGGAGTTTTCGCGCAGATAGCTGCCGTAGAGCCCGAGGGCTGTGGAAAAGACCAGCATTTCCATGGCGCCGGTATCGTCCTCGAGCGTCACGTAGGCCATCATGGAGTTGTTTTTCGTCGTCTTCATCTTGACGTTCTGCACGATGCCGGCGACGGAGACCTGCTGCTCGTCCTCGTACTGGCCGTCGCGGTTCTCGAAGCTCTCGAGGATCTCGCCCAGCGGCGCGATGTTCTGTCCGCGCAGCAGCGGCCGGTAGTCGTCCATCGGATGGCCGGAGAGATAGAGGCCGGTGGTCTCCTTCTCCATGGCCATGCGCTCCTGCGCCGTGAGCTCCGGAATATCCGGCACGCGCACGCCGGGCACGGCCGCGGCCTCCGTCTCCTCCCCAAAGCCCTCGAACAGGCCCAGCTGGCCGTCCACGTTCTTCCGCTTGCTGTTCGTGACGGAGTCGAGCACGTCGCCGCTGATCTGCAGCATCTGCGAGCGGCGCAGCCGGAAGCAGTCGCAGGCGCCGCACTTGATGAGATTTTCCAGCGCCCGCTTGTTGAGATCGGTGCCGTACATCCGGCGGCAGAAATCCTCGAGGCCCGTGAACAGGCCGTTCTTCCGCTCCTCCATCACCTTCTGGATGAAGCCGCGGCCGATGTTCTTGACGGCCGCGAGGCCGAAGCGGATGCCCTCGGGCACGACGGTGAAGTCGTCGTCCGACTCGTTGACGTCGGGCGGCAGCACCGCGATGCCCATCTGCTTGCACTCGGCCATGTACTCGGAGATCTTGACCGAGCTGTCGAGCACGGAGGTCATGAGCGCCGCCATGTACTCGCGCGGATAGTAGTATTTGAACCATGCGGTCTGATAGGCGATGACCGCGTAGCAGACCGAGTGGGCCTTGTTGAAGGCGTAGTTGGCGAAGTCGTACATCTCGTTGTAGATGGACTCCGCGATCTCGCGCGGCACGCCGTTGGCCTGGCAGCCGCAGATATTCCGAGAGGGGTCGCCGTCGATGAACGCGCCGCGCTCCTTTTCGATGTCCTTGACCTTCTTCTTGGACATGGCGCGGCGCACCATGTCGGCCTGGCCGAGCGAGTAGCCGCCCAGCCGGCGGAAGATCTCGATGACCTGCTCCTGATAGAGGATGCAGCCGTAGGTGACGGAGAGGATGGGCTTTAGGAGCGGGTGCTTGTACACGACCTGGGCGGGATTCTGCTTGCAGGCGATGAGGCGCGGGATGGAATCCATCGGGCCGGGCCGGTAGGCCGCGACGATGATGGACAGATCCTCGACCGACTGCGGCTTGAGCCCCACGCAGACGCTCGTCATGCCCGCGGATTCCATCTGGAACACGCCGGAGGTGCGGCCCTGCGTCAGCATCTCGTAGACCTTCGGGTCGTCGTCCGTGACGCGGGCCATGGTGAAGTCGGGCTCTCTCCTGCGGATCTCGCGGATGGCCTCGTCGAGCACCGTGATGTTGCGCAGGCCGAGGAAGTCCATCTTGAGAAGGCCCAGCTCCTCGAGCGTCGTCATGGTGTACTGCGTCACGATCGTATCGTCGTTCGTGGACAGCGGCACATAGTCGTAGACCGGCAGGCGCGTGATGACGACGCCCGCCGCGTGCGTGGAGGTGTTGCGCGGCATGCCCTCGATCGCGCGGGCCGAGTCGATGAGCTTTTTGACCCGCTCGTCCGAGTCGTACATCTCCTTGAGCTGCGGAGACAGGCGCAGCGCGTCATTGAGCGTGATGTGCGGCGTGTTGGGAACGAGCTTCGCCACGACGTCCGTCTCGGCGTAGGTGAAGTTGAGCACGCGGCCGACGTCGCGGATGGAGCCGCGCGCGGCCATGGTGCCGAAGGTCACGATCTGCGCCACGTGATCGTCGCCGTATTTTCTTCTGACGTAGTCCACGACCTCGCCCCGGCGGGTGTCGCCGAAGTCCATGTCGATATCGGGCATCGAGACGCGCTCGGGGTTGAGAAAGCGTTCAAAATAGAGCCCGTACTGAATGGGGTCGATGTCCGTGATATAGAGCGTGTAGGACACCATCGAGCCCGCGGCGCTGCCGCGCCCGGGGCCGACCGGGATGCCCGCGCCCTTGGCGAAGCGCACGAAGTCCGAGACGATGAGGAAATAGTCCGTAAAGCCCATCTTTTCGATCATGTTGATCTCGTAGTCGAGCTGTTTGCGGTAGTCCGGGTGGCCCTCGCCGTAGCGCTCGGCAAAGCCCTTGTCGCAGAGCTCCTTCAGATAGCGCAGCGAGTCGTACCCCTCCGGCAGCTTGAATTCCGGCAGGTGGTATTTGCCGAACGTGAACTCCACGTTGCAGCGCTCGGCGATCCTGACCGTGTTTTCGTACGCCTCCGGCACGTTGGGAAAGAGCGCGCGCATCTCGTCCTCGGACTTGAGATAGTATTCCTGCGTGGCAAAGCGCATGCGGTCGGGGTCGTCGATCGTCTTGCCGGTCTGGACGCAGAGCAGCACGTCCTGCACCTCGGCGTCCTGCTTGCGGAGGTAGTGCGCGTCGTTCGTGACGACGAGCGGCAGCCCCGTCTCGCGCGAGAGGCGCAGAATACCCTGCGCGACGGGCTGCTCCTCCGGCAGGCCCTGGTCCTGGAGCTCCAAATAGAAGTTGTCCGGCCCGAAAATCCCGGAATACTCGAGCGCCGCCTGTCTGGCGGCCTCGAAGTCGTTCTGCAGAAGCGCCTGCGGAATCCGTCCGGCCAGGCAGGCCGAGAGGGCGATCAGCCCCTCCGAATGCTCCCGCAGCAGCTCCATGTCGATCCTCGGCCGGTTGTAGAAGCCCTCGAGGAAGCCGCACGAGACCATGTAGCTGAGATTCCGGTAGCCCGTCTCGTTTTTGCACAGCAGCACCAGATGGTACGCCTCGCGGTCGAGCGCGTGCACCTTGTCGAAGCGCGTGCGCGGGGCGACGTAGACCTCGCAGCCGATGATCGGCTTGATCCCCGCCGCCTTCGCCGCCTTGTAGAAGTCGATCGCGCCGTACATGACGCCGTGGTCGGTGATGGCGATGGCCGTCTGGCCCAGCTCCTTCACGCGGGGCATGATGTCCGCGATGCGGCAGGCGCCGTCCAGCAGACTGTATTCCGAGTGGACGTGCAGATGGACGAATCCCATGGCTCCGGGCCTCCTCAGTTCGTTTTGGACAGTTCGATCAGCTTGCGCATCCGGTGGTTCATGGCGGACTTGCTGACGGGCGGCGTCAGGAGCTCCGCGAGCTCCTGCAGCGTGGCCTCCGGGTTCTCCCGGCGCAGCTGCGCCGTCTGGCGGAGCTTCGGGGGCAGCTGCTCGAGCAGCCCCTTCTCCCCCAGCTTTTTGATTGCCGCGATCTGGTCGATCGAGGCGTCGACGACCTTCGTGAGGTTGGCCGTCTCGCAGTTGACGCGGCGGTTGACGCCGTTGCGCAAATCCTTTTCCACGCGCGCCTCCATGACGCCCATCGCGCACACGGGCGCGCCGATGGCTGTCAGGAAATCCTCTATGTAGTCGCTCTGTTTAAAATACAGGATGCTGCTGCCGTTGCGCGTGAGCTCCTTGGGGGAAAAGCCGACCTCGTAGAGAAGGGCGCTCGTCTCCCGGCTGACCTTGTAGTGCGAGGTCGTGAGCTCCAGGTGGTAGCGCTTGGCGGGGTCCGTCACGGAGCCGCCCGCCAGAAACGCGCCGCGCAGAAACGCCAGCTTGTCGGACTCCTCCTCGAGGACGCCGAAGTTGACGTGCAGCGTCACGTCCGACGAGGCGGACGCGCCGTAGGCCGAGAAGATCTTCTGAATCTTTTCGCCTGCCTGGATGAGGAAGGTCAGCTTGCCGCCGGCTTCCTCGTCCGGCTCCTGGTCGAAGGCGAAGCCGAAGGCCTTTTTGAAAAGTCTAGGCAGGCGGAGCGCGAAATCGCGGCTCTCCGTCACGATGCGGACGCTCTCGGCGGAAAAGGTGTTGCAGTAGAGCAGCACGCCGTAGGCCTCGGCCAGCGCGCTCTGGCGGCGCGAAAGCGCCTCGCGGCAGAGCTCGGCCTTGCAGTTGGATGAAAAGGACATGGCTGGCCTCCTATCGTTTGAATTCGTCCCAGACGGCGAGGATGGCCCTCGCAAGCTCGTCGGGGCTGTGGCGGATGTAGCGGCTGCCCTCGGAGAGCGGGAACTCCCGCACGGCGATGCCCATGGCCTCGATTTTCTCGCGGCACAGCTCGATCTGGGCGACGCCCTCCTTGCGGTACGGCGTCATGTATTCCTCCGGGACGGTGCGGTTGTTGGCGATGCAGACCTCGACGACGCCCGGGCCCGCGTGCTCGATGAGCGCGCGGACGTGGTCCTCGCCCGTATAGCCGTCGGTCTCGCCGTCCTGCGTCAGGATGTTCATAATATACGCCTTCACCGCGCCGGATTTGGCGATGGCCTCGGAGATCCCGTCCACGAGGAAGTTCGGGATGATGCTCGTGTAGAGGCTGCCGGGGCCGAGCACGATCATGTCGGCGCAGGCGATGGCGTCCAGGCTGTCCTGCAGCGCGGGCGGATGCTCGGGCACGAGGCGCACCTGGCGGATGCGGCAGTCGTTCATCTTCTTGGCGTAGAAGATCTTGCTCTCGCCCAGAACGCGCGAGCCGTTGTCGAACTCCGCCTCGAGATAGACGTTCTGATTCGTCACGGGCAGCACGCGGCCCGTGATGGCGAGCACGTCGCCCATGCGCTGCACGGCCTCGTCGAACGAGCCCGAGATGCCGTTCATGGCCGCGAGGAAGAGATTTCCGAAGCTCTGTCCCGAGAGGACGCCCTCGGTGAAGCGGTAGTTGAGCAGCTGCTGCATGGTGGGCTCGGTGTTGGCCAGGGCCAGCACGCAGCTGCGGATATCGCCCGGCGGCAGCATGCCCAGATCCTCGCGCAGCATGCCGGAGCCGCCGCCGTCGTCCGCGACCGTGACGATGGCGGTGATGTTTTTCGTATAGCGCTTGAGACCGCGCAGCATGGCGGACAGGCCGTGTCCGCCGCCGATGGCGACGATGCGGGGCGGCCGTCTGCCCGGCTCGTAGAGCCGGACGTTGTCAGAGGGCTGTCTGTCCATAATCGCTCACTTCCTGATCATATCCCGGTGGCTGACCACCGTGGCGTAGCCGCGCTTGGCGACGAAGTCGCCCAGCTCCTTGGCCATGGCGACGGAGCGGTGCCGCCCGCCCGTGCAGCCGATGGCGATGACGAGGTCGCTCTTGCCCTCGTCCACGTACTTGGGGAGCGTAAACGCGATGAGATCCTCGAGCTTTTCCATATAGTCCTTGGTCTGCTGATACTGAAAGACGAAGTTGCGCACCGGCTCGTCGAGCCCGGTCTTCTGCTTGAGCTCGGCGATGTAGAAGGGATTCGGCAGAAACCGCACGTCGAATACGAGATCGGCGTCGAGCGGCAGGCCGTATTTGAAGCCGAAGGACACGACGCGCACCGTCATGGCGCGCTCGCGGATGCCGCCCGCGACGAGGTCGATGAGCAGCCCGCGCAGCTTGCCCGTGGAGAGCTCCGAGGTGTCGATGATGGCGCTCGCGCGGTTGCGGATGGGCTCGAGCAGCTCCCGCTCGCGCTCGACCGCCTCCAGAAACGGCGTGCCGTCGCGCATGAGCGGATGGGTGCGCCGCGTCTCCTTGAAGCGCTTGATGATGACGTCGGTCGAGGCCTCCATGAACAAAATGGAGTATTTGAGGTGCATCTGGTCGAGCGCGTCGAGCGACTGGAACAGCGTGTCGAAGGTCAGGCTGCCCCGCACGTCGGTCACGAGCGCGACCTTGTCGTAGCGTCCCTTGGTGGCGAGGCAGATCTGCGCGAACTGCGGGATCATCTCCGCCGGCATGTTGTCCACGCAGTAAAAGCCCAGATCCTCGAGATCGGACGCCGCGCGGCTCTTTCCGGCGCCGGACAGGCCGGATATTATCACAAACTGCATACTGTTTCTCCTACCAGATCCGCACCTCCGGCTCGAGCCGGATGCCGGACGATTCCAAAACGCGCTTCTGTACGAGCTCCATCGCGGCGCGCACGTCCTTTGCCGTCGCGCCGCCCTCGTTCACAAGGAAGCCCGCGTGCTTCTGCGACACGCGCGCCGCCCCGACGCCCTGTCCCTTGAGGCCCGCGGCCTCGATGAGTGCGGCGGCATAGCCGCCCGCGGGGCGCTTGAAGGTGCTGCCCGCCGAGGGCAGATCCAGGGGCTGCGACGCGCGGCGGCGCTGCAAAAGCTCCTGCATCCGCGCGCGGATGGCCTCCGGGTCGCCGGGCGTCAGCTGGAAGACGGCCTCCAGAATGATGCAGCTCCGCTTTTCAAACGCGCTCATGCGGTAGGAAAAGCCCTGCTCGGCTCCCTCGAAGATTTTTTCCGTGCCGTCCGGCAGCAGCACCGTCGTCTGCACCGCGACGTCCGCCAGCTCTCCGCCGTAGGCGCCCGCGTTCATATACACGCCTCCGCCGACCGTGCCGGGGATGCCGTGCGCGAATTCAAGCCCGCTCAGACCGAGGTCCCGGGCAAACACGGCCGTTTTCGCCAGCGTCTCCCCCGCCATGGCGGCGATCTTTCCGCCGCCGAGCTCCCGCAGGCCGAGCAGGCAGTCCTTCGTGCAGATCACAAGGCCGTCGACGCCCTCGTCCGGGGCCAGGACATTCGTGCCCGCGCCGAGCAGCCGCACCGGCACGCCGTGCCGGGACGCGCTCAAAAGCAGCGCCTTCAGCTCCTCCGCCGTCCTGGGAAACGCCATGGCGGCCGGGCCGCCGATGCGGAACGAGGTGTGCGCGCCGAGGGGCTCCTCCCCTCTGAGCTCCGTCTCCGGGCAGTCCGCCGCGATCTTCCTGATAAGTTCTGCTTCCAAGCTCATAAACGCCTCCGGGTGGACAGTTTTTACTATCATAGCACAACCGCGCGGAAAATAAAACCCGGAAACGGCCAGACGAAAAAAATGGAGCGCCCCGGCGGGCGCCCCATTTTATTGTTATCTTCCGTCTCGTGATTCAAAGAACTTGCTCATCTGCTCGGTGAACTCGAGCGCGGCGTTGTAGCCCATGCGCTTCTGGCGGTTGTTCATGGCCGCGACCTCGAAGATAACGGCCAGGTTCCGGCCCGGCGTGATGGGCACCGTGATGGACGGCACCTTGACGTCGAGGATCTCCGTGTACTGCGTCTCCATGCCGAGGCGGTCGTAGGCCTCGCCGTCGCGCCAGGGGACCATGTTGATGATGAGGTCGATGTTCGAGCTGTCCTTGACGGCGCCCATGCCGAACAGCTTCGCCACGTTGATGACGCCGATGCCGCGCAGCTCGATGTAGTGCCGCAGCACCTCGGGCGCGGCACCGATCAGCTCGCGCGAGGAGACCTTTTTGATCTCGACCGCGTCGTCCGCGATCAGCCGGTGGCCGCGCTTGACGAGCTCGATGGCCGTCTCGCTCTTGCCGATGCCGCTGTCGCCCACGATGAGAATGCCCTCGCCGTAGATTTCGACCAGCACGCCGTGGCGCGTGATGCGCGGGGCCAGGGCGCTCTTGAGATAGGTGATGAGGCTCGAGACGATATAGGAGGTGGTGTCCTTGGTGCTCAGGACCGTGATGTCGTGCTTCTTCGCCATCTCCAGGCACTCGGGCAGCGCCTCGATGCCGCGCGCAATGATAAGCGCCGGGATCTTGTAGGACAGGAAATGGTCGAAGATGATGAGCCGCTCCTCCGACGAGAGCTTCTGCAGGTAGGCCGTCTCGACGGTGCCGCAGACGTAGACGCGCATCGGCTCGTAGTGGTCGAAGAAGCCCGCCAGATGCAGGCCCGGACGGCTGATATCGTCGACGGTCACATGGATCTTCTCATAGTCGGAGGACTTGTAGAAAAACTCCAGATTGAACTCCGACACGAGCTCGGAGAGCAGAACGGAATACGAATTGGACATCATACCCACCTCGGATGCTTCATTGTTTCTGATTATACCCTTTTTCTGTTCTTTTGGCAATATGAAAAAGTGTCCCCGTTTTCACGGGGACGCTTTTAGGAATTATGCCTTTTTTTCGTCCTTCGGAAGGATGACGTTCAGCAGCACGGCCAGGAGCGTGGCGATCACGACGGGCGATTTGCCGAAGATGATCGTGATCTCCTTCGGGAACTGGCTGAGCGCGGAGGACGCCTGGGAAATGCCCACGCCGAGCGCGGCGGAGAGCCCCACGATGGTGGTGTTGCGGGCGTTGAGCGTCTCGGAGGTGATGAGCTTCATGCCGGTCATGGCGATGGTCGAGAAGACCGTAACGGTCGCGCCGCCCAGCACGCACTGGGGAATCGTGGTGAGGATGGCGGCGAACTTGGGGCAGATGCCCGCGAGCAGCAGGAACAGGCCCGTGAGCGTGAAGACCGTGCGGTTGACCACCTTGTTGGTGGAGACGATGCCGACGTTCTGCGAATAGGTCGCGGTCGGCAGGCCGCCCAGCAGCGCCGTGAGCATGTTGCTCGCGCCGTAGGCGATGATGCCGCCCTGCAGCTCGCGGTCCGACGGCTCGCGGCCGAAGCCGCCCACGGTCGTCGCGGTGAAGTCGCCGATGGCCTGGATCGAGTTGATCGCAAAGAGCAGCCCGATGGCGATGCAGGCGGAGGGCTCGAACGTGACGCCGAACGGCACGGGCTTCGGCAGGGAGAACCAGCCCGCCTCGCCGATCTCCGAGAAATCCACCATGCCGAAAGCCGCCGCGACGAGATAGCCGCAGAGCATGCCGAGCAGGATGGAGGCCAGCTTGCAGATGCCCTTCCCGTGGTTGCCCAGCAGCATGACCGCCGTCAGCGTGACGGCCGCGATCAGCCAGTTCTGCCACGAGCCGTAGACGAGCGCGCTCGTCAGATGCTTCGTCGTGACGACGAGCTCATAGGTGTTGGCGCTGCCGCCGGCCATGTAATTGATGGCGGTGGGATAGAGCGAGAGGCCGATCGTAAAGACGACCGTGCCGGTGATGATCGGCGGGAAGAGCTTGCGGATGGGCTTTACAAAGATGCCCACCACGACCGCGACTGCGCCGCCCACGATCATGGCGCCCGTGATGGCCGCGATGCCGCCGCCCTCGGACGCGATGACCTGCATGCTGGGCAGATAGGCGAAGCTGACGCCCAGGATCACCGGCAGGCCCGCTCCGAAGTGCTTCCCGAGCGGATAGAGCTGCAGCAGCGTGGAGATGGCCGACATGACGAGCGACGCCTGGATGAGCAGGATTCGCTGCGCCTGCGGCAGGCCGACCGTGTTGGCGATGATGATGGCCGGGGTGACGCAGCCGATGATCATGGCCACCAGATGCTCCAGAGACAGGGAGACCGCCGCGCCGAGCGGCGGCGTGCCCTTCCACGCAAAAAGATTTTTTTGGTTTCCCTTTTCGTTGCCCAAGAGATCGCACTCCCTTTCGGAAGAATCTTAACTTTTCTTTTCTATAGTATCATGCTCCCGCGGGAAAGACAAACAGATTCTGGCTGATTCTCTATAATTCGGCCATGTCGAATAGCTGAATATTTTTTAGCTTCTGCGTTCTTTCGCGGCTCCGCGGCAAATTTTTTTCCTTTCCGCACAATTTGTGCTTGCATTTTTTGAGGTCATCTGATATTATACTAGTCGGCGTCTTTGGGACGCCCGGTTTTTGATTTTCCAACGGCAAGGAGGTGCAGCTGATGGCAAAGTGCGATATCTGCGGCAAGGGTGTTACGTTCGGCATTAAGGTCTCCCATTCTCATAGACGTGCCAACCGTGCATGGAAACCCAACGTCAAACGGGTAAAAGCGATTGTTGACGGTACTCCGCGCCATGTATACGTCTGTACAAGATGCCTCCGTTCCAACAAGGTTGAGCGGGCGATCTGAGTTTTCGGACACAAAAGACAAGCCATCCGGCTTGTCTTTTTTTCTTTTCCGCGCTTGGTGAACACAAGCCTCTTGACGTTCAGATAGATTCCTGTAAACTGGGCACATAAATACCGCAAAGGAGATTTTCTCATGCAGGCTGTTATGGAGACCCTGTTCGACATCCTCTATCTCTCGACCGTCATCACGCTGGGCGTTTTGATGATCCGCCGTGCAGGCGGGCGCAGCCAGGTGCTGCTTTTCGGCGTCATGGCCGTCGTGCTGGGCTGCGGCGACGCGTTCCACCTCGTCCCCCGCGCCTGGGCCCTGTGCACCAAGGGGCTGGCCGCCTATCCCGAGGCGCTCGGCTTCGGCAAGCTCGTGACCTCCGTCACGATGACCGTGTTCTACGTCATCCTCTATGAAATCGCCAGGATGCGCTACCGTCTGAAGAGCAGGCTGCTCTCCGCGGCCGTCTACGCGCTGGCCGCCGTGCGCGTCGCGCTCTGCTGCTTCCCGCAGAACGACTGGCTCTCCGCCGACGCGCCCCTCTCCTGGGGCATCTACCGCAACATCCCCTTCGCCGCGCTGGGACTCGTCATTCTCGTGCTGTTCGCCGCGGAGGCGAGGCGCCATCAGGACAAGCCGTTCCGCTTTCTCTGGCTGGCCGTGCTGCTGAGCTTCGGGTTCTACATCCCGGTCGTCCTCTGGGCGGACGCGATGCCGCTCGTGGGCACGCTGATGATCCCCAAGACCTGCGCCTATGTCTGGATCGTGCTCATGGGCTGGGACATGATGAAAAAGGAACCCGCCAAACTGTAAAAAACCGAGGAAAACGGCTGATCCCGTTTTCCTCGGTTTTTTTACTTGTCGTCCTCGTCGCCCTTCTGGCGGATCGTGATCTGGATCGGCGTGCCGGTCAGCCCGAACACCGAGCGGATCTGGTTTTCGAGATACCGCTGGTACGAGAAGTGGAACAGCCGCGCGTCGTTGCAGAAGATCACGAAATGCGGCGGCTTCACGCCCACCTGCGTCATATAGTAGATCTTCAGCCGTCTGCCCTTGTCGGTGGGCGGCTGGACGCGCGCGGTGGCGTCCTCGAGAATGTTGTTGAGCATGCCGGTCGTGATGCGCATGGAGTTCTGGTTCGAGACCGCGACGATCTGATCGAACAGCTTGTCCACGCGCTGGCCCGTGAGCGCCGAGATGTAGAGCACCGGCGCGTAGGTCATATAGCTGAGGTCGCGGCGGATGTCGTCCGTCATCTTGTCCATCGTCTTGGTGTCTTTTTCGACCGCGTCCCACTTGTTGACCACGATGATGCAGGCCTTTCCGGCCTCGTGGGCCAGGCCCGCGATTTTCGTGTCCTGCTCGGTCACGCCGTCGTTGGCGTCGAGCAGGATGAGGCAGACGTCCGAGCGCTCGATCGCGGAGATCGCGCGCAGGTTGCTGTATTTCTCGATCGTGTCGTCCACCTTGGACTTCCGGCGCATGCCGGCCGTGTCGATGAAGAGGAATTTGCCGGACTCGTTTTCAAAATAGCTGTCGATGGCGTCGCGCGTCGTGCCCGCGACGTCGGAGACGATCACGCGCTCCTCGCCCAGGATGCGGTTGAGCAGGCTCGACTTGCCGACGTTCGGCTTGCCGATGATCGCGACCTTGATGACCTCGGGGTCCTCTTCCTCCTCGGATTCGGGCGGGAACTGCGCGACGCAGGCGTCGAGCAGATCGCCGGTGCCGTGTCCGTGGACGGCCGAGACCTCGATCGGGTCGCCGAGGCCCAGAGAATAGAACTCGTAGCTCTCGGGGTTCACGCCGCCGGTCTGGTCGCACTTGTTGACGGCCAGCACGACGGGCTTTTTCGATTTCTTCAGGATCGACGCGACCTCGGCGTCCGCCGCGGTCAGTCCGATTGTCACGTCTACCACCATCACGACGACGGTCGCCGTCTCGATGGCGATCTCCGCCTGACGGCGCATGAATTTGAGGATCTCGTCGTCGGTGCCGGGTTCGATGCCGCCCGTGTCGACGAGCAGAAAGCTCCGGCCGTTCCAGTCGCAGTCGCCGTAGATGCGATCGCGCGTGACGCCCGGCGTATCCTCGACGATCGCCATGCGCCGGCCGGTCAGCTTGTTGAAGAGCATGGATTTGCCCACGTTCGGGCGGCCGACAATGGCCACAACAGGCTTTGCCATAGAAGCGCCTCCTTTTTTGGTTTGTTCGGCAGGATCGCCCCCGGCGCCTTTCCGCGCCCGGAGCCGATCGTACCGACCGATTCTTTTCGTTGTCTGAAATTTGATTCCGGTCCTTCCGGCGGGCCTGAGAGCCGGCCGGACAAGAAAAGAGGAAGGCGCAAAGCCCTCCTCTCATTCTCGTATCGAGCGAAATTACTTAGCCGCCTCGACCGCAATCACTTCACGGCCATTGTAATAGCCGCAGGCCTTACAAGCTCTGTGAGGCAGGCGGGGCTCGCCGCACTTCGGGCAGGCGACAATGCCGGGGATCGCCAGTTTCCAATGGGAGCTGCGTCTTTTATCTCTTCTTGCTCTGGATACTTTTCTCTTGGGTACTGCCATTTGGTACACCTCCTTGGCTTAAATGCCTGTACGGCATGTTGTTACTGATTAAGAAGCTTTTGCAGGACAGCGAATCGGGAGTCGGGCTCCGGCTTGCAGGAGCAGGGTCCGTCGTTCAGATTGGCGCCGCAGCGGAAACAAAGTCCCTTGCAGTCCTCTCTGCACAAGAGCTTGCTGTCCATGCTCAGGACGAAGGCCGTCGTCACGATGTCGTCCAGATCCGCGCTGTCCTCGGTGAGGGGGAAGACCCAGGGGTCTTCTGTTTCGCCGCTCTCCCCGCCCGCGGTCAGAATCGCGCGCACGGGATACTCCACCGCCCGGGTAAAGGGCGCGGCGCAGCGGTCGCAGACCGCGTGCAGCGTGGTGGAGACGGTGCCTGTCAGCTCCAGAACGCCGGCCACATTCCGCACCTCGCCCGCAGCATGCACAGGCTCGGATACAGGGTGGGACGCGCCGAAGGTGAGGTCGCTCAGATCAAGGCTTACATCGAAGGGAACCACGCCGCCCGGGCAGTCAATAATTTTCGACAATCCTAGCAGCATAGGGGCCTCCATTCCATAATCATGCAGTGGATATTATACCGGATGGATTTGAGGAAGTCAAATACTTTTTCCGAAAAAACCAGGAAATATTCCGCATTCCGGCGGCCGCTCCCCGCTTTACACCTGCGGCCGCGCGTGGTAAGATGAAATTGTACTCACAGACACGGAGGAACACCATGAAGGAACTGATCGTCGGCCAGAACGACGCCGGCCAACGGCTCGACCGCTTTGTCGCAAAGGCGGTTCCCCTGCTCCCGGCCTCGCTGCTGCAGAAATATATCCGTCTCAAAAGAATCAAGGTCGGCGGCGCGCGCGCCGAGCGCGACACGCGCCTGCAGACAGGCGACGCGGTGCAGCTCTACATCAACGACGAATTCTTTGAGACGCCGAAGCAGGAAAACGCCTATCTCACGGTCGCGGCGCCGAAGCTCAACATTCTCTACGAGGACGAGAACGTGATTCTTGTGGACAAAAAGCCCGGCCAGGCCGTCCACCCGCACGACGGCGCCGAATACGGCAAGACGCTCATCGATCACATCCAGGCCTATCTCTACGCCAAGCGCGAGTGGCGCCCCAGGGAGGAGCACGCCTTCGCCCCGGCCCTCTGCAACCGCATCGACCGCAACACCGGCGGCATCGTGATCGCGGCCAAGAACGCCGAAGCGCTGCGTATTTTAAATGAAAAGATCAAAAACCGCGAGCTTGAGAAGAAGTATCTCTGCATCGTCCGCGGCACGCCCAGCCCGAAAGAGGGCACGCTCGAGGGATACCTATTTAAAGACGCGGTGCAGAACCGCGTCTACATCACAAAGAACCCCCAGCCCGGCTCGAAGACCGCCGTCACGCGCTACAGGACCCTGCAGAGCCGGAACGGGCTCTCGCTCGTCGAGTGCGAGCTTGTCACGGGCCGCACGCACCAGATCCGCGCGCAGATGGCCGCCGCCGGCTGGCCGCTGCTCGGCGACGGGAAATACGGCAAGCTCGACAGGCAGTACGACCGCAAATACCAGGCGCTCTATTCCTACTCCCTGCGTTTCGTTTTCACGACCGACGCCGGCATTCTCTCCTATCTGGATGGAAAATCGTTCCAGGTAAAGGAAGTCGATTTTGTTCAGGAGTACTTCTCCTAAGTCCCATCCCTCTTCGTCAGGAAAATTCGTCTGTTTTTTTCGCGAATCTTTATTGACAAAGAGGGATATTCCATATATATTGCAATCAGCGCGCGCATTCGACTTTGCGCGCCAAAGAGAAAAAAAGAGAAACGGGGGAGGATAAATGTCCAAAGAACTCATCCGCTTGTCGGATCTGACCATGACCTTCGAGGATGGCGAGACCATCCTGGACAACATCAACCTTTATATCAACGATCAGGAATTCCTGACATTACTGGGGCCCAGCGGCTGCGGCAAGACCACGACGCTGCGTATCATCGGCGGGTTTTTAACGCCAACTTCCGGTAGTGTCTTTTTTAACGGCCAGAAGATCAACGACGTCCCGTCCTACCAGCGCAAGATCAACACGGTCTTCCAGCGGTACGCGCTTTTCCCGCATCTGGACGTATACGACAACATTGCCTTCGGCCTGCGCATCGCCAAGCTCCCCGAAAAGGAGATCGACGACCGCGTGACCGACATGCTGGAGATCGTGAGCCTGCGCGGCTTTGAAAACCGCAAGATCACTTCCCTCTCCGGCGGCCAGCAGCAGCGCGTCGCCATCGCGCGCGCGCTCGTGAACCGGCCGCAGGTGCTGCTGCTCGACGAGCCGCTCGGCGCGCTCGACCTGCGTCTGCGCAAGGACATGCAGAACGAGCTCAAGCGCATCCAGCAGCAGATGGGCATCACCTTTATCTATGTGACGCACGACCAGGAAGAGGCCCTCACCATGTCCGACACGATCGTCGTCATGAACAAGGGCAAGATCCAGCAGATCGGCACGCCCGAGGATATCTACAACGAGCCGAAGAACGCCTTCGTGGCCGACTTCATCGGCGAGTCGAACATCCTCGACGGCGTCATGCTGGACGATTTCAAGGTCAAGTTCGTCGGCCACGTGTTTGAGTGCGTGGACAAGGGCTTCGCCAAAAATGAGCCCGTCGACGTGGTCATCCGCCCCGAGGACGTCGATATCGTCCCGCCCGAGCAGGGCCATCTGACCGGCACCGTGACCTCCGTCACCTTCAAGGGCGTCCACTACGACACCATTGTCGACTTCAAGGGCTTCAAGTGGCTCATCCAGACGACCGACTACTGCCCGGTCGGCTCCTTCATCGGCATTCGCATCGAACCGGACGGCATCCATATCATGCACAGAAGCGAGTATTCTGGTCTTTACGGCGATTACAGCTCTTACAGCGCTGAGTACGACGAAATCGCCGAGGTTTCGGAGGACGCAGAGGATGAAGAATAAACTGCTCGCCAGCCCCTACATCGTCTGGATGATCCTGTTCATCCTGATCCCGCTCGGCATCGTGTTCTACTACGCGTTCACCGACTCGATCACGGGCCAGTTCACGCTCGGGAATCTCGCCAACATGGGCGCCTATCTGCCGATCTTCCTGCGCTCCATCTGGCTGTCGTTCTTCTCCTCGATCATCTGCCTTCTGATCGGCTATCCCGTGGCCTACTACATCGCCCAGTGCAGCCCGTCGAAGCAGCGCCTGCTGGAGATGCTCATCATGCTCCCCATGTGCATGAGCTTTTTGCTCCGCACGCTCGCGTGGGTCTCCATCCTCGAGGACACCGGCATCCTCAACAGCTTCCTGCAGAAGCTCGGCATCGGCCCCTGGCCTCTCATCCGCACCAACGGCGCGGTCATCCTCGGCATGGTCTACAACTACCTGCCGTACATGATCCTGCCTCTCTACACGGTCATCATGAAGATCGACCCGCGCCTCGTCGAGGCCGCGGCCGACCTCGGCTGCACGCCCGGCAAGGTCTTCGGCAAGGTCATCCTGCCGCTCTCCGCGCCCGGCATCCTCTCGGGGCTCACCATGGTCTTCGTCCCGGCCGTCTCCACCTTCTACATCTCCCAGAAGCTCGGCAGCACCGGCACGACGCTCATCGGCGACGTCATCGAGTCGCAGTTCAAGACCGCCTACAACCCCAATCTGGGCGCCGCCATGTCTCTCGTTCTGATGGTCATGATCTTCCTCTGCGTGAGCATCATGAACCGCTTCGGCGAGAGCGACAGTGAAGACGGGATGGTGACGGTATGAGACGATTCAACCGCTTCATGACCGTGCTGGTCTTCATCTTCCTGTACATCCCCATGATCGTCCTGGCCGTGGCCTCCTTCAACTCCGGCACCGACGTCGCCACGTTCAAGAGCTTCACCTTCTCGCAGTACGGCAATCTCTTCCGCGACGACTCGCTCCTGACGCTCCTGCGCAACTCGCTCATCATCGCGGTGCTCTCGAGCCTCATCGCCACCGTGTTCGGCACCATGGCCGCCGTCGGCATCCACGGCATGCGCGGAAAGCTGCGCAAGGCCGTCATGACGCTGACCGACATCCCCATGACGAACCCCGACATCGTGACCGGCGTCGCGCTCGCCCTGCTCTTCGCGTTCACGGGCGTGCTGCTCCGCACGAACTCCGTGCTCGGCTTCTGGACGCTTTTGATCGCGCACATCACGTTCAACTTCCCGTACGTCATTCTGAACGTCATGCCGAAGCTGCAGCAGATGGACCCCGATCTCGAGGAGGCCGCGCTCGATCTCGGCTGCACGCCCTTCCAGGCGTTCACCAAGGTCATCATCCACGAGATCATGCCGGGCGTCCTCTCCGGCGCGCTCATGGCCTTCACCATGAGTCTCGACGACTTCGTCATCTCCTATTTCGTCACCGGCTCCAGCTTCATCACCCTGCCGGTCGAGATCTACAACTACACTAAAAAACCGATCCAGCCGAAGATCTACGCGCTCTTTACGCTGATGTTCGGGGTCATCCTCGTGCTGATGATCCTCATGAACTTCCTCCAGTCCCGCGGAGAAAAGGACAACCGCGGCCGGCACACCCGGAAGGAGGCGCAGGCGGGATGAAAAAACGCGTGTTTGCCCTCCTGCTCTCCGCGCTGCTCGTGGTCGGCTTCCTGCCTGTGCGCGCCAGAGCCGCCGGCAGCGAGATCACGGTCTACAACTGGGGCCAGTATATTTCCGATGGCACCGACGGCTCCCTTGACGTGCTGGCGGAATTCACCAAGGAGACCGGCATCAAGGTCAACTACCTGACCTACGATAGCAACGAGAGCCTCTACACCAAGCTCAAGACCGGCGGCACCACCTACGACGTCATCATCCCGTCCGACTACATGGTCGCCAAGCTCAAGGACGAGGATATGCTGGAGAAAATCGACCTCGACAACGTCCCCAACTATCAGTATATCGACGACTCGTTCAAAAACCAGGCCTACGACCCCGACAACGCCTATTCCGTCCCCTACACCTGGGGCACGGTCGGCCTCATCTACAACACCAAGTACGTGAGCGCCGAGGACGCCAAGAGCTGGTCCTGCCTCTGGAACGCCAACTACGCCGGCAAGATCCTGATGTTCGACAACTGCCGCGATTCGTTCGCCATCGCCGAATCCATGCTGGGCTACAGCCTCAACACCGAGGACGGCGCCGAGCTCAAGGCCTGCGCGGATCTTCTGTCCACGCAGAAGAGCCTGGTGCAGAGCTACGTCATGGACCAGATCTTCGACAAGATGGAGCGCGAGGAGGCCTGGATCGCCCCCTACTACGCGGGCGACTACCTGACCATGGCCGAGGAGAACGCCAGCCTGGCCTTCAGCTATCCCAAAGAGGGCTTCAACATCTTCATCGACGCCATGTGCATCCCGAAGGGCTGCCAGAACAAGGAGGGCGCGGAGGCGTTCATCAATTTTCTCTGCAAGCCCGAGATCTCCGGCCAGAACCTCGAGTATCTGGGCTATTCGACGCCCGAGACCGAAGCCAAGCAGTACATGGACGAGTCGGTCGCCACCAGCCCCATCGCCTATCCCGACAGCGACACGCTCGCCCGGAGCGAGAGCTTCGGCGATCTGTCCGTGCAGGCCACGCAGACGATGAACGATCTGTGGCTGTCGGTCAAGACCTCCGGCAGCAACACGACCACCTATCTCATCCTCACGATCGCCGCCATCGTGGCGGTCATCGCGTTCTTCCTGTTTTCCAATCTCCACAAAAAACGGAAACGCGAACGCCGCTGCCGCAAGTGGCGGGAACAGAGCCAATAACGCGCGGCAGTGAAAACTGCCGTTAAAAGAACGCCGCGAACGGAAAACCGTTCGCGGCGTTCTTTTCTTTTGAAACAGATACCGGGGTCCGGGACGTCTTTTTGCCCTCCGGTCTGCGGACTCCGACGAACTGATCTCCGGCTGTCCGGCCGGGCCCTGCCTTCCCGCGTTTTTCCGAAAAGCGCCTGTCATTTCGGGCCCGGCCGGTCCTCCGGATAATAGATCACATAGCTTTTCTCCATATCCGGGTAGGGCCGCACCTCGGCCCGCACGCCGTAGACCTCGCGGATGGATTCGGCCGTGATGGCCTCCTGCGGCGCGCCCTGCCCCCAGACCTGCCCATCCTTCAGAAGATAGACGTAGTCGCAGTAGAGCAGCGCCAGATTGAGATCGTGCAGCGCGCAGAGAACCGTGAAGTTCTGCCGCTTCACCGCGTCGAGCATCTGCAGCTGAAAGCGGATGTCGAGGTGGTTGGTCGGCTCGTCGAGGATGAGGCACGGCGTTCTCTGCGCCAGCGCCCGCGCGAGCAGAACGCGCTGCTGCTCTCCCCCGGACAGGGTGTTGAAGCCGCGGTGCGCGAACTCGCGCATGCCGACTTCGCCGAGCGCCTCGCCGGCGATGCGGTAGTCCTCGGCGGTGTCGGGCTCGAGCGCCTTCTTGTGCGGGCTGCGGCCCATCAGGACCACCTCCAGCACCTCGAATTCGAAGTTGTAATTGTTGTGCTGCGCCACCACCGCCATTTCGCGGGCGCTCTGCTTCGCGGTGTACGTCCGCAGCTCCCGTCCGTCCAGCAGAACGGCGCCGCCGTCCGGCTTCAGGACCCGGTAGACGCACTTGAGCAGCGTGCTTTTGCCGCTGCCGTTCGGGCCCAGAATGCCCACGATCCGGCGCTCGCCGGACTGCAGGCTGACGCCGCGCAGGATCTCCGCCGCGCCGAGCCGGATGCGCAGCTCTTTTGTCTCGATCATGCGCCGCCTCCAAACGAATAAGCTTTGCGGAACACCAGCCACAGGAAGAACGGCGCGCCGATGAGCGAGACGAGGATGCCGATGGGCAGCTCCCCGCTCTTGAGCACGCTTCTGGCCGCGACGTCCGCCCAGACGAGAAAGATGGCGCCGGCCAGGCTGCACATCGGCACCAGACGGCGGTGATCCGTCCCGGAGAGCATCCGGACAATATGCGGAACGAGCAGGCCGACGAAGCCGATCATGCCCGCCTCGCAGACGACCATACCGATCATCGCACTCGTCAAAACGAGATAGGCCGTCCGCCAGCGGCAGAGGTCCGTGCCGAGCGTCACGGCCGTCTCGTCGCCCAACAGCATCAGGTTAAGCGTGCGGTACTGCGTGCAGAAAAAGGCCGTGCCCGCCGCGACGGTCAGGATGGCTGCGCCCATGGAGCCCCACTTCGCGCCCGCCAGGCTGCCCATGCTCCAGAACGTCAGGCTCTGGATGCCCTGCTTGTCCTGGCAGAAATAGACGATGGTGTCGGAGAACGCGGCCGCGACCGCGCTCACGGCGATGCCCGCCAGGATGAGCTTGGTGCTGTTGGCCCGGCCTCCGATCCCGGAGATCGCCTGGACGAGCATGTTGGCCCCGAACGCGCCCAGGCAGGCGCACACGCCGGTGGCGTTCGAGCCGAACGCCGCGCCGACGCCGAGCAGGATGCTGGCCGTCGCGCCGAGCGTCGCGCCGCTGGACACGCCCAGAATATACGGGTCGGCCATCGGGTTTTTGCAGATGGCCTGCATCACGCAGCCGACCACCGAGAGCCCCATCCCGACGAACACCGCGAGGATGGTGCGCGGCAGCCGGATCTGCCAGATAATGTCGTGCTCGGAGCCGCTGCCGAGCGAGCTTTCGCCCGTTCCGAACAGCTCGTGCCCGATGATGCGGTAGGCCCTGGCAAAGGGGATCGGAACCTTTCCGATCCCCACGGCCAGCACGACGCTCGCGAGAAGACCCGCCAGCAAAAGCAGCATGACCGCCGAGAAAGCGAGCTTTCCCCGCAGCCGGGGTCTCCTGGCGCTGCTCATTTGCTGAGATCCGGATACAGGCCGGCCGCGATCGTGTTGATGCCGTCGATCGTGCGGACGCCGGAGGCGTACATGTCGCCCAGCATGATGGGATAGACGCGGCTGTTTTTGACGGCAGAGAGGCTGGCGAAGGCGGCGTTGTCCGTGACCTTGGCCGTCACCTCGTCCGCGGGCGTGTTCTTCTCCATGTAGACAACAAAGATCACGTCCGGGTCGGCGGAGATCAGATCCTCGTTGCTGAAGTCGTCCTGATCGGGCATGGAGAGCTGGCCGCCCAGCTTCGTGACCATGTCGCCCGCCAGCTCGGCCGCGCCGTAGTTCGCGGTGTAGTCGTCGCCGAATTCCACGACCGCCACGGTGGGCGCGGCCGTTCCGGCGCTCTTGACCGCCGCGACGGTGTCGTCGATCTTTTTCGTCATCTCGTCCACAAGTTCCTGCGCCTTGTCCTCGACGCCGAAGATCTTGCCGAGGTTCAGAAGGTCCGTGCACTCGTTTTCAACGGTGCGGTTCATGGTCTGGCCCTCCTGGCTGCGGCGGGTGTTGGTGTCGATGTAGATGTTGCAGCCGCGGCCGTTCCAGTCGGCATAGTCGCCGAGGTTCTTTTCGCTGAACAGGCTGCCCCAGCTCAGGATCATGTCGGGCTGCAGGGCCACGACCGTCTCCTTGTCGGGCGCGAAGACGCTGTCGTCGTAGTGCATCTTGGACAGGCCGTCCTTCCATTCGTCCTTGACGTCGTTGTCCAGGCCGTAGCTCGCGATCACATGGTCCTCCAGGCCGAGGGCGATCATGTTTTCGATGCTGCACTGGTAGACGCACACGACGCGCTCCGGCGCCTTGTCGAAGGTCTGCTGGATCTCGCTGCCGTCGTAGGCGTAGGTTGTGACGGTGACCGGATAGCCAGAGGTCTGTTCCGACGAGCTCGCGGAGGCGCTCTGCGAGGCCGAGGTCTCGGCGGAAGCGGCGCTCTGCGAGACGGACGCGCTCTGCGAGACCGCCGCGCTCGCGTCCGCCGCGGCGGACGAGGCTGCCGCCTTGCTGCCGCAGCCCGCCAGAAGGCTGAAGATCAGGATTGCCGCCAGCAGGGCGGCCGCCGTTTTGATGCTTTTTCTGTTCATGTTTCTGCTCCTTTTTTATTCACAGCGAAGTGCCGTGCGTTCCCCGCACGACCTTCATGCCGCGTTTTTCCGCCAGACGCGCGATCTTTGTGATGCTGGGGCATTCTCTCCCTTTTTGCAGGGTGCAGACGCCGAGATGCAGCGCCTGCACGCCCGACTCGCGCAGCCGGTCGAGCTTTTCCAGCATGCCGGGGTCGGTCTCCGGGTCGCTTTCGCAGCCGTTGCAGCGCAAAAACGCCGTCAGCTCCGTCTGCGCGCCGGCATACCGATAGAAGGCGCCGCTCCGCTTCCGGTAGGCGCCGAGACAGGCCTCGCCCGTGCAGACCGCGTTCGCCTTCAGACAGTTCAGTATGGCAATCTTGAGCATAAAAAAACTCCTCCCGGGCACAATGTGCCGGGAGAAGCGCATCCGCCTTTCCGGCGGACAAAAAAACGTCCGCCGGAAAAGGGCGGACGGACGGACTGCCTGAGCAGTCCAGCGCGTCAGTGGTTCCGGCACTAAGCGTGATCTGCTTCCATGTATCTGACTAGGCCTTTGAGGCCGCACAGTGACCGACTCGTGGGTTTTGAACCCTTTCCATGTTCCGACTGAACGGTAAAGCAGATCGATATTCAATTGACAGCGTTTATGGTAGCACCCCGCCCGCTCTTTGTCAAGCGGGCGGGGCGCCGGTTTCAGAGATTCTCCAGCGCCAGCTGCAAAAGCGCGCGGGCGGCGGCCTCGCGGATCTCCGCCCGCGAGCCGGAAAGATGCAGCTCCTTCACAGCCGTGTTCGTCCCGTCGGAAAACGAGATATACACAAGCCCCACCGGGCGGCCGGAGCCGTCCCCGTCGGGGCCGGCCAGGCCGGTCACGCCGAGGGCGCAGTCCGCGCCCACCGCGATGCGCGCGCCCTGCGCCATTTTTTCCGCCGTCTGCCGCGAGACGGCGGTGTACTGCTCCAGAATTTCCTCCGGCACGCCCAGCAGTCTTCTCTTGACGCCGTTCGTGTAGGAGATCACGCCGCCCAGGTAGACGGCCGAGCTGCCGGGAATGTCCGTAAGCAGCTTGCCGACGAGTCCGCCGGTGCAGGACTCGGCCGTGGCCAGCGTGCGCCTCTTCTCCCCCAGCCGCTCCAGCACGGCCCGGGAGAGCTCCTCAGTCTTCATAGTAGCGAACCGTCACCTTCTCCGTGTTCGCGAGCGCGCGCTCCATGAGGCCCTCGACGTCGAGCTTCTGCTCCTCCGCCTCGACCTGCTCGCGCACCGGGCGCGTCTTGGGATGCTTTGGGGTGAAGACCGTGCAGCAGTCCTCGTACGGCAGGATGGAGGTCTCCATGGTGCCGATCCTGCGCGCGATCGCGACGATCTCGCCCTTGTCCATGCCGATGAGCGGGCAGAACACGGGCACGTCCACGACGGAGCCCGTCACAGCCATGGCGTCCATTGTCTGGCTCGCGACCTGGCCGAGGTTCTCGCCCGTCACGAGGCACTTGGTGCCGTGCTCCGTGCCGACCTTTTCGGCCAGGCGCATCATGAACCGGCGCATGATGATCGTGAAATACTCCTCGCGGCAGTGGTCGCGGATGGCCTCCTGGATCTCGGTGAAGCCCACGATGTCCACGGTCATCCGGCCGCAGTACTTCGTAAGCAGGCGCGCCAGCTCGAGCACCTTTTCCTTGGCGCGCTCGGAGGTGTACGGGTAGGAGAAGAAGTGCACGCACTCGATCTCCACGCCGCGCTTGGCGATCATGTAGGCCGCGACCGGCGAGTCGATGCCGCCGGAGAGCAGCACCGCCGCGCGGCCGCTCGTGCCGGTGGGCAGGCCGCCCGCGCCGGGCACCGCGGGGCCGTGGATATAGGCCGCGTAGTCGCGCACCTCGACGCCCACCGTGTAGCCGGGGCTGTGCACGTCCACGGGCACGTTCGGGAACGCCTCGGCCAGCCGCCCGCCGATCTCCTGCGAGATCTGGATGGAGTTGTACGGGAACGCCTTGTCCGAGCGCTTGGACTCGACCTTGAAGCTCCCCGACGCGGCGATCTCCGGCCCGAGATAGTCCATCACGGCGCGGAAGATGTCGTCGAGGTTTTTCTCGCAGGGGCGGCAGCGGCAGCGCGTCGCGATGCCGAAGATCGTGCCGCAGGCCTCCCACGCGCCGTCGAGATCGCAGCTGTCCGAGAGCGGCTCGACGTAGGCGGTGGACTGGATGATGTAGACCTTGAAATCGCCGAAGAAGGCCATTCTGCGGCGGATATTGGCGCGGAGCTTGTCTTCAAAGGTGCGGCGGTTCTGTCCCTTCAGGACGACCTCGCCCAGCTTCAGCAAAAACATTTCATTCATGGCAAAATCCTCATTCTATCCTATCGGTTTGGAAATCGAAACGAGCGGTACTGCACGGCCTCGGCCAGATGCTGCGGCCGGATCTCCGCGCTGCCGTCGAGATCGGCGATCGTCCTCGCGACCTTGCGCACGCGGTCGTAGCTGCGCGCGGTCATCTGCAGCCGCTCGAAGGCGGACTTCATGAGCGCGGCGCCGGGCTCGTCCAGCGCGCAGAACTGCCGCAGCTCGGCGGGCGTCATGAGCGCGTTGCAGCGGGCGCCGTCGCTGCGGAAGCGCTCGTGCTGTCGCTCTCTCGCGGCGTCGACGCGGCGCTTGATGTCTTTCGACGGCTCCGCCGTGCCGCGCCGGCTGAGCTCTTCAAAATGGACGGCCGGGACCTCGACGATCAGGTCGATCCGGTCCAGAAGCGGCCCGGAGATGCGGCCGAGATACTGGTCGACCGCGGTCTGCGAGCAGGTGCAGCGCCCGCTGGGGTCGCCGTACCAGCCGCACTTGCAGGGATTCATCGCGCAGACCAGCATGAACTCGCTCGGGTACGTCACGGTGCCCTGGACGCGCGAGATGGTGACCTGCCCGTCCTCGAGCGGCTGGCGCAGCACCTCGAGCGTGTCGCTGCGGAATTCCGGCAGCTCGTCGAGGAACAGGACGCCCTTGTGCGCGAGCGTGATCTCGCCCGGCTTCGGGTTGGAGCCGCCGCCCGCGAGCGCCGCGGACGAGACCGTGTGATGCGGGCTGCGGAAGGGCCTTGTGCGGATGAGCGGATCGTCCGCGGGCAGCAGGCCCATCACGGAGTAGATCATCGTAACCTCGAGCGATTCCTCCCGCGTCATGTCGGGCAGGATCGAGGGCAGGCGCTTGGAGAGCATGCTCTTGCCGGAGCCCGGCGGGCCGATCAGCAGGACGTTGTGCCCGCCAGCGGCCGCGATCTCCAGGGCGCGCTTGGCGTTCTCCTGCCCCTTCACGTCGCAGAAATCGGGCAGCGGCAGCTCCTCCGCCTCGGGCTCCCATTTGGGCGCGGGCGAGAGCGGCGCCTGGCCGCCCAGATGCGCGGCCAGCTCCTGGACGCTTTGCACGCCGTAGACCGTCAGCCCGTCCGCCAGCGTGGCCTCGGCGGCGTTTGCCGCCGGGACGTAGAGCTCCCGGATGCCGAGCGCCCGCGCGGCCATCGCCATGGGCAGCACGCCGCTCACCGGGCGGAGCTTCCCCTCGAGGCTGACCTCGCCCAGAAACGCGCTATCGCTCCCCGGCTGGCGCACTGCGCCGGAGGCCGCGAGAATGCCGAGCAGGATCGGCAGATCGTAGAGCGTGCCGGTCTTCTTCTGTCCGGCCGGGGCCAGATTGACCGTGATCCTGCTCACGGGGAATTTGTAGCCGCTGTTTTTGGCGGCCGCGCGGACGCGCTCGCGCGCCTCCTTGACCGCCGCGTCGGGCAGGCCGACCACGTCGAAGCCCGGCAGCCCGTTCGTAATAAAGCACTCGGTCAAGACCTCGTAGCCCTGGATGCCCGTTAAGCCAAGTGACCGGATATGACTCGTCACACACTCGTCCTCCCGAAACTTTCAGTGATTTTATCATACAGCATTTTCCTCCAAAAACCAATACAAATTTACATAACTGCGCGATTTTAATTCAGTTTCCCGCTTTTTCCGAAACTTTGCCGTGAAAGGGGGGATTTTAAGTTTACATCGGCAGAAAAATATGCTATTATGATCGTGCATGCGATGAATTACTTTTAGGAGGTAATATAAATTGGCTCGTAAATTTAAAACCATGGACGGCAACAATGCTGCGGCTCATGTATCCTATGCGTATACAGAAGTCGCCGGCATCTATCCCATCACGCCGTCCTCCCCGATGGCCGACTTTGTCGACCAGTGGGCAGCTGCCGGACTGAAGAACATCTTCGGTACGCCCGTCAAGGTCGTCGAGATGCAGTCCGAAGCCGGCGCATCCGGCACCGTGCACGGCTCTCTGGCCGCCGGCGCGCTGACGACCACCTACACCGCCTCCCAGGGCCTGCTGCTGATGATCCCCAACATGTACAAGATCGCAGCCGAGCAGCTCCCCGCCGTGTTCCACGTCTCCGCCCGTACCGTCTCGACCCACGCGCTCAACATCTTCGGCGATCATTCCGACGTGATGGCGTGCCGTCAGACCGGCTTCGCCATGCTCTGCGAGACCAACCCGCAGGAAGTCATGGACCTCGCGCCCGTCGCGCATCTGGCCGCGATTGAGGGCAAGGTTCCGTTCATCAACTTCTTTGACGGCTTCCGTACCTCCCACGAGATCCAGAAGGTCGCCGTGTGGGACTATGCCGACCTCAAGGAGATGTGCAACATGGAGGCCGTCGACGCCTTCCGCAAGCACGCTCTGAACCCCGAACGCCCCGCCATGCGCGGCAGCCACGAGAACGGCGATATCTTCTTCCAGCACCGCGAGGCCTGCAACAAGTTCTATGACGAGCTTCCCGCCGTTGTGGAAAAGTATATGGGCAAGGTCAACGAGAAGCTGGGCACCAACTATCAGCTCTTCAACTACTACGGCGCGCCCGACGCCGACCGCGTCATCATCGCGATGGGCTCCATCAACGACGTGGCCGAGGAAGTCATCGACTACATGAACGCCCACGGCGAAAAGGTCGGCCTCGTCAAGTGCCGTCTGTACCGTCCGTTCGTGGCCGAGAAGCTGATCGCCGCCATCCCCGCCACCGCGAAGAAGATCGCGGTGCTCGACCGCACCAAGGAGCCGGGCGCGCTCGGCGAGCCGCTCTACATGGATGTGGTCACCGCTCTTGCCAACGCCGGCATCAAGGCCGACATCGTCGGCGGCCGCTACGGCCTGGGCTCCAAGGACACGCCTCCTTCGAGCGTCTTCGCCGTGTTCAACGAGCTCAAGAAGGCTGAGCCGCGCCGTCAGTTCACCATCGGCATCGTGGACGACGTCACGAACCTCTCCCTGCCCGAGGACAAGGACTGCCCGAACACCGCGGCAGAGGGCACCATCGAGTGCAAGTTCTGGGGTCTCGGCGGCGACGGCACCGTCGGCGCGAACAAGAACTCCATCAAGATCATCGGCGACCATACCGACAAGTATGTGCAGGCCTATTTCCAGTACGACTCCAAGAAGACCGGCGGCGTCACCATCTCGCATCTGCGCTTCGGCGACAAGCCCATCAAGAGCCCGTACTACATCAACAAGGCCGACTTCGTGGCCTGCCACAACCCGTCCTACATCACGAAGGGCTTCCCCATCGTGCGCGACGTCAAGGCGGGCGGCGTGTTCATGATCAACTGCCAGTGGACGCCGGAAGAGCTCGCGCATCATCTTGACGCGGCCTCCAAGCGCTACATTGCCAAGAACAACATCCAGCTCTACACGATCAACGCCATCGACCTCGCCCAGTCCATCGGCATGGGCAAGCGCACGAACACCATCCTGCAGTCCGCGTTCTTCACGCTGGCCAAGGTCCTGCCCGAGGCGGACGCCATCCGCTACATGAAGGAGAAGGCCACCGCCTCCTACCTCAAGAAGGGCCAGGACGTCGTCGACATGAACCACAAGGCCATCGACGCCGGCGCCACCGCCTTCGTCAAGGTCGAGGTTCCCGCCGACTGGGCGAACGCCAAGGACGAGCCTGTCGATCACAAGCTCGAGGGCAAGCCCGAGCTCCTCAAGCAGGTCAAGGATCTGCTCATCCCGATCGACAAGATGGACGGCGACTCGCTGCCTGTCTCCGCGTTCCTGCCGCACGTCGACGGCCAGTTCGAGCTGGGCGCCGCTGCGTATGAGAAGCGCGGCGTGGCCGTCATGGTCCCGACCTGGGATTCGGCCAAGTGCATTCAGTGCAACAACTGCGCGTATATCTGCCCGCACGCCACCATCCGTCCGTTCGCGATGACCGAGGAAGAGGCCAAGAACGCTCCCGCGGCCGCCAAGATCGTTCCGGTCAAGGCCGGCAAGGGCAAGGGCGTCTATCAGTTCACCATGGCCATCTCCCCGCTCGACTGCATGGGCTGCGGCGTCTGCGTCTCCGTCTGCCCCGAGAAGGTACAGGCCATCAAGATGGTCCCGCAGGAGGGCGAGCTTGCCCAGCAGGACGTGTTCAACTACTGCGTCTCCAAGGTCTCCGAGAAGAAGGAGCTCCAGGGCACCGACGTCAAGGGCAGCCAGTTCCACCAGCCGATGCTGGAGTTCTCCGGCTCCTGCGCAGGCTGCGCCGAGACGAGCTATGCCCGCCTCGTGACCCAGCTCTTCGGCGACAAGATGTATATCTCCAACGCCACCGGCTGCTCGTCCATCTGGGGCGGCCCCGGCGCCATCTCCCCGTACTGCACCAACAAGGAAGGCCGCGGCCCCGCGTGGTCCAACTCCCTCTTTGAAGACAACGCCGAGCACGGCTTCGGCATGTATCTCGGCCAGAAGGCCATCCGCCTGCGCCTGGCCGATCTCACCAAGCAGCTCCTCGCCGTCAGCTACACCGACGCCGACCTCAAGGCCGCCGCGCAGAAGTGGCTCGACACGATGGACGACAGCAAGGCCAACAACGAGGCTGCCGAGGCTTACAAGGCCGCGCTCAAGGACGGCATCGTGGAAGGCTGCAAGTGCGAGGCCTGCACGCTCGCGCGCGAGATCCTGAAGGACGCCGAGTATCTCGGCAAGAAGTCCGTCTGGATCTTCGGCGGCGACGGCTGGGCCTACGACATCGGCTTCGGCGGCGTCGACCATGTCCTCGCCTCCGGTGAAGACGTCAACATCTTCGTCTTCGACACCGAGGTCTACTCCAACACCGGCGGACAGGCCTCCAAGGCTTCCAACATCGGCCAGGTCGCGCAGTTCGCGGCAGCCGGCAAGGAAATCAAGGCCAAGTCTCTGGCGGAGATCGCCATGTCCTACGGCTACGTCTACGTCGCGCAGGTCGCCATGGGCGCCAACGCCGCGCAGACCCTCAAGGCCATCGAAGAGGCCGAGGCCTATCACGGCCCGTCGCTCATCATCGGCT
>Ga0183095_10532_pt2 | contig 79662 bp, 102 predicted proteins | sample BioMet4_FD_130346 | JGI IMG/M metagenome (GOLD analysis project Ga0183095, IMG submission 130346) | Microbial communities from bioreactor (seeded with sewage sludge) at LBNL, California, USA - Biofuel metagenome 4 (v2) (version 3) | ecosystem: Engineered > Bioreactor > Anaerobic > Unclassified ... | reverse complement strand
AAACGGGCGGCAGCACGACAGGCGGCGGCAAAACAGGCGGCAGCACAGCGGTAACCGGTGAAACAAAGGATACCGTCGGAAACGGCGCGGTCGTTTTGGTAGACGGAACAATCTATCAGGCCGGAACCGTAACGGCCGATACCCAAAACGGGAAAAATGAAATAAACGTTACTGTATACGAAGATAAACTTACGACATCAATAGCAGAGAACAAAGACAAAAGCATTGTAAGAGTTAATGTGCCGGCAGGCGGAGATGTTTCATCGGCTTCATTTACAGCGAAAACTTTAAATGAGGCGGCTAAGAAAAACAACAGTATAGAACTGGCAACACAGGCCGGAAACATAAGATTTGACTCAAATATGATAAATACCGAAAATATTAAAAAGGCTTTGTCTGACATGTCGGTAAATGCAAACGACATTTCGCTTTCCGACGTAATATTAAAGATAAGTATTTCAAATGACGCCGAGGGAAGTATTGCCGAAAATCAGGGCTCATTTGCTAATGTTACCGTAAATATAGAGGCTTCATACGGCAAGAAAAAGATAAATCTGGATAGTTTATCTGCTTTTTCAAAGATAATGATTCCGATTTCCACCGAGAGAAATGCGGCTGGCAATATCATGGGGAAAGCCGTTGGAAATGGTGAAGACACAAGGCCGGTACCTGTAAGCACAGAGATTGTTGACGGAAAGCTTTTTGCCGTTATAAACACTATGAACGGCGGAACATTTGACATTTCAATAGGTGTGCCGGAAGATTTTTCAGATACAAAGGGACACTGGGCTGAAAGCAGCATCCGCAACCTGAGCGCACGCAAAATGGTTTCCGGTGTCGGAAACAATCTGTATGAGCCTGACAGAGACATAACGCGCGCTGAATTTACAGCCGAAACTATCAGCTGTCTTGGCATTAAAAAGATAACGGAAGGAAGCAATTTTACAGACGTGAGGGATACGGACTGGTTTAAAAACTACATCAATACGGCCGTTAATTACGGGTTGGTATCGGGACGCCCTGACGGAAGCTTCGGCTCAAACGAGCCTATAACACGCCAGGACGCTATGGTTATAGCTAACAATGTTATGAAGCTTATCGGCGCATATGACAGTCTTAGCGAAAAAGATATTGATACTGTTTTGGGCGTTTTCGCTGATGGAAACGAAGCTGCGTCTTACGCTAAGGAAGCTGTAAGCAGATGCGTTGTTTCCGGAATAATAAGCGGAAGAGCTTCAAACCGTCTGGCACTTAACGAAAAAATAACCCGCGCGGAATCAACGGTTATGACTGAAAGACTTTTGAAAGCACTTGGCTTTATTAACAAGTAATATAGTGTAATGCGGCGGGCGGGAAATGTGTTTCCTGCCCGTTTTTTATGTTTATATGTTTGCAAATGCGTCTTTTTGCATAGCCGCGCCTGCAAGCAAGCTTGCGCTCGTCTATGCGCAAAGCCGTTTTTTCTCCGCTTTTATGGTAAAAGATAAAATTTTGTGGTAAGATATTTTAAAAATAAAGAAGCCGCATTATAAAGGCGCTTTTTTACGGAAAGGAAAATACAATGAATTATTCAGATGGAAAAATGACTGTACAATGGTATCCCGGACACATGACAAAAACCGTAAGGATGATAAAGGAAAACCTTTCGCTTGTGGATGTGGTAATAGAACTTCTGGACGCAAGGATACCGCAAAGCAGCAAAAATCCGGATATAGATATGCTTGCCCAAAACAAGTTCAGAATACTGATACTCAATAAAGCCGATCTTGCTGACGAACAAAAAACAGCTGTTTGGAAAAGCTGGTATGAAAACAAGGGCTTTAAGGTGCTTACGGCAGACAGCCAAAAGGGTATGGGAGTAAGTCTTATTACAAATGCGGCAAAAGAGCTTATGGCCGAAAAAATAAAACAACAACAGGCAAAAGGCCGGCTTTTTGTGCCTGTAAGGTGCATGATATGCGGAATACCTAACGTGGGAAAGTCCACGTTTATAAACAAATATGTTGGTAAAGCCATAACCCAGACGGGTGACAAGCCGGGAGTTACACGGGGAAAACAGTGGATAAGGCTTAAAAAGGACATAGAGCTTTTGGACACACCGGGAATTTTATGGCCAAAATTTGATGACCGTGAGGCCGGACTTAAGCTTGCTTTTACGGGCGCTGTAAACGACGACATACTTGACAGCGTTTCTCTTGCCGAAGAATTTGTCACACTTCTTAAAAATATTGCTCCGTCGGCAATTGCCTCAAGATATAAGATTTCGATTGAGGAAAGCGATAAAAGCCACGACATACTTTCAAAAATCGGAAAAGCCCGCGGCTTTATAGTTAAAGGCGGCCAGATAAACACCGAAAGAGCGGCAGATATGCTTCTTGACGAATTCAGAGCAGGAAAGCTTGGAAGGCTTACACTTGAGGAGCCGAAACAGGAATAATACCGCCGCCAAAGATTGAAATTAATGCACATAAACATATTACTGTGTGCAATTATGAATTTTTTGTAAATATTAGCACTCAACACTTGCATTGGCTAACAATAAGTGCTATTATATGTTTGTAAAAAGAAAAAGGAATAAAGACAAAGGCTTGGGCAACAATATTAAAGTGATAACCTGAACCTGAAATTTAAGGAGGTATGGCTTATGATGATGCCGAGTATTTTTGGAAGAAACTTATTTGACGATTTTGATGATTTTGATGGTTTTTCATTCCCTTCGCTTGGAAAGTACAGCCGTTATTTGGACAAAGAAATGCACGCAATGAAAACCGATATTAAGGAAAAAGACGGAAAATACATCATGGAGATGGATGTTCCTGGATTTGATAAAAAGGACGTAAGCATTAACCTTGAAAACGGCTGCCTTAACGTTTCGGCAAAGAAAGAGGAAAACAAGGACGAAAAGGACGGCAAGGGCAACTTTATCAGGCGTGAGCGTTACAGCGGAAGCTACAGCAGAAGCTTTTATGTAGGTGAAAACCTTAAGCCGGATGATATAAAGGCAAAATTTGAAAACGGCATACTTCGTGTTGAGTTTCCAAAGGCGGATGAAAAAAAGCAGCTTGAAAGCAAAGCAAATATAGCAATAGAAGGATAAAAACAAATTTACAAAAAGGCGGCAGAGCAAAATCTGCCGTTTTTTTTGTGCGAAAACGGGTAACGCAAAAGGAATTAAAAGAGTTAGCCTTTATAAAAAGATATTATAAAGGAGAGAAACTTATGGAAAAAGCAGAGGAAATTAAAGACAACAGCGGTTATACAGCAGGAAGCAGGGAATATTTCAGGCATATAAACGAAAACTCGGCAATAGGGCGCCTTGCGTTAAACAAAGAAAGTGAGGATTATTTTGAAATATTAAATTATCGCGGAAGTATTGTGGGAAGATATGTTCAGGAAATTTCAGACAGCCTGAAAAACGCGGCCGCTTACTTATTTCTGATAGATTCGTCAAAGAGGGACAAACTTGCGGATTTTATAAAAGGACTTTATATATTTTCCGGCTGGACGGGGTATGCCGCCACAGAATGCAACAAGTGCATTGACCTTTTAAAACTCTCGCAAAGCGGTGCTAAAAAAATGAGCAATGCCTCTGAAAGTGATATTGACAATGCTGTAAACGTCATGTATAATGAAGGTAAATCGAACATTTATTCGCCGTACAGCGTGATAACAGTTAATAGAAGGGTTTAAAGCGTTAGCCAAAAATATGGCATTGGAAACTTTGTTTTTATATAGCTGGTTTGATGATCCTAGGGACTGGAAAGCGATAGATTATGGCTTTAAACTGCACGACCTCATAAGGTAAGAGACTGTATTGTTTTCAAAAAGGAAGATATATATGGATAATGAAAATAACAATGACGAAAACAATAATAACGAAAGTATTAACGAAAAAAGCAACAGTACAGAAGAAGAACCGAGCGGATTTAGTGAATTTTTGCTTTTGATATTTGCGCCATGTGAGTTTATAGCTGTGTTTTTCTCCCTTGGCGGATATTTGCTTTATGTAAGCAGAGACAGCATAGTGCATGCTCTTTCACAGAACAGTTTTAAAAATTATTTCAATGGGTTGTTCGGCAGCCTGGTTTTAAATTTTATACCTATAATAATAACGACAGTGCAGTATTTTCTGGGGAAAAGAAGATTCAGGATGTATTTGGCAATGGTTATTTTTTCATATTTTTCTATAGCGTGTATGATTTATTTCTTAGACTGGAGCATTGAGGTTTAAAAGGGCTTTGCATAAGGCAAGCAAGCACCCGGGAGAATAATATGGATAACGAAAAGAACAGTGAAAACAAAAATAGTAGAAAAGAAAAGATTTCAAGAATACTTAACGAAATTTTGTTTTTTACATTTGTGATTTGCGAAATTTTTTCTTTTTTCTTAAGCACTTTGGGATATCTTTTTTCGGCAAGCCCGGAAACCATATTATACAGTCTTTCGCATATCGATGTTTATTATTATTTAAGCTGCCTGGTAATTTGCCTTATTTTAAATATTATACCTATAGCCATAACGGCAGTGAAATATTTTCTGGAAAAAGACAGATTCAGGATGTATTTGGCAATGACGCTGTTTACATATTTTTTTATGGCAAGCACGTTTTTTTTGCAGGACGGGTACGCAGCATAATAAAAGCATTTTGGAGTGAGGTACAAAAATATGGGGTTATACATGGATAATGTAAGCAGCAATAATGAAAATATAGACAATACCGACAATAAAAATACGCCGGAGAAAAAACGAGGCGGAGTATTTGGAACGGTTCTTTTTTATATATTTATCCTGTGCGGGGTTCGGTATGCAATAGGCGTTTCACACAACTGGTTTCCGGAGTTAAACGCTTTAAAAATAGCATACCGTCTTATTAATTTCGACTTGCAGCTCTTTTTTAAAAGCCTGGTATATGCGTTTTGTATGGATAACACGCCTATATTAATAACCGTATTGGAATATTTTTTTAAAAGGGAAGTATTCAAAGTGCTTTTTGTGTCAACACTTTTTATGTTTATGATTAGATGCTACGTATTTTGCTTTGTTTTTTGAAAAAAGGATCAGCACTTTTCATGTTTAAATGCCGTCCGGTTTGCTTTGATGTTTTTTGCCTATAGTTAATGAAGCGGGCATTGGTAAGCATGACATGCCGAATTATAAAAATGGGGGATTAAAATGGTAAAAAGCGAAATGGTATTATCACGGATATTTATGGTGATTTTGGGGCTATATGAAGCGGTGTACATATTCGGCCACACCGCAAATTTTTCAGGCACGTTCAGGTCGGCGGCTATGCAGGCAAGCAAAGACACCAGTACGGCACATGTGTTTTTGATGTGCATGGCGATAAGCATGGTATTCAGTATACCGCCGTTTCTTGCTTCGGCAGTACAGCTGTTGCTGTGCAAAAAGGCTTTTTTGCCGATGTTTCTGATTTCTCTTGCCTGCGCCATAGGTGTTGGACTTATTCAGTATTATATGCCGTTATGATATTGAAAACGCAAGTTTATATACTACAATATTGAACATAGCTTTGATATAAAAGAAAGGCGGTATTATTTGCCGCTCTTTTTTTATTATATTTTTCATTCTGATAACGAAATAGTTTGAAGGTCAAATAAAACCCTGAGTCATGTACCGAAACGGAATATCTGATGTTTACATCAGATTAATTTGAAAACAGGATAAATGCCGAATTTTCGTGATTTTTTACAAAATTAGTTCACAATACGTGATTTTTGCTTCACATAATTTTAAAATTTATGCAATGTGCATTAAAAAATACAAGTATGTAATTTGAAATCTTATGTAATTTATTTTGTATTTTTTAAACTGTTGAGGCCATTTATATTGTATAATTAATTAAGAATCATTTTTGTTATGCAAATGCTGCTCTAACAATAGTGTTATGTACAAAGACATTGCCATGTCAGGCCAGCAGGCCGAAATTTTTTTTCTGCCGCACCGACGACAATTACATTAACAAAAAGGAGGACACAGCATGTTTTTTATTCTTCTATACGCCGCATGGTTCATATTCAACGGACGCATCACGCCTGAAACGGCTGTGACAGGCTTTTTGCTGTGCATTTGTATTTACCGTTTCTCAGTCAAACACCTTGGCTACGACAGGAAAAAAGAAAAAAGAGCTTTGAAATGTTTTCCGCTTATTGTCAAATATTTATTTGTGCTTTTGTATAATATAATCTATTCAAATATTTTAGTCATTAAAGCAATAATTTCAGGCAAAAAAGAAAAATCAGTTACAGTGAAATTTAAAACAGACATCCGCAGCGACCTTTTAAGGTGCGTACTTGCAAACTCAATTACCCTTACTCCCGGAACGTATACTGTAGAGCTTAATGACGGAAGATTTGTTGTACACGGTCTTTTGCCTGAGTTCTGCAAGGATATGGACAAATCGGATTTTGTAAATCAGCTTAAAAAAATGGAGGATATAAAGTGACTTTTTCATCGTTATCATTTGTTGGAAAAGCCTTGGCGATATACATAATAGTGATGGCGGTGCTTGTTATATTTTGTATGATACGCGCCGTTAAAGGGCCGAGGTTTACAAACAGGGTAGTTGCCGTAAACGTTATAGGCACTATGGCTACGGCAATGATAGCCGCAATATCCGCATTGCTTAAAGAAGATTTTCTGGCGGATGTGGCAATAGTATATGCGCTTTTGAATTTTCTTTCGGTAGTGGTGCTCTGCCGCGTTGTAACGCTCCATCACAAAGGCAGGCTTAAGCACATTAAGGAGGAGAAAAAATGACCATAAGAGATATTTGCGGTCTTATTATGCTTTTTGGCGGTCTTTTTGTTTTTATTGTATGCACAATAGGAATTTTCAGGTTCAGCTATGTGCTTGACATGATGCATGCCGCGGCTACAGGCGATACCCTGGGAATTCTCCTTTCGGTTATAGGAATTATTTTACTTTCGCATACGCTTTCACACGCGTTAAAGCTTCTTGCTGTAATATTGTTTATATGGCTTACATCTCCTGTGGCCACACACCTGATAGGGAAAACGGAGCTTCTGACTTATAAAGATGTAGATGAGTTTGTAAGGAGGAACAACGATGATACTTGATTATGTGCTTTTGGGCTTTCTTATAATTTGCGCCATAGGAACAACGTATGCCAAAAGACTTCTTGACACAGTAATAATATTTATGGCTTACAGCTCGGTAATGGCTGTAATATGGGCGCTTTTGGAATCGCCGGATCTTGCCATAACGGAAGCAGCAGTAGGTGCAGGAGTTACGGGAATACTGTTTTTTGTAACGCTTAAAAAGGTTCATGCTTTAAAGGGGACGCGTGATTAATGAAAAACGATGCCGGAAAATGGGAAAAGTTTTTTAAATGGATAAACGGTGAAACAACGCTTGACTCTGTGATACTTGCCAAAAGCCGCAGAAAGCGTTTTTTAAAGCGCAAGCTAAGGCAGCAGAAGGCACAGATAATGGCCAATAAGCTTAAGCGTTCCAAAAGGAAGATAGAAAATGTTATATGTTTAATCGTTGCCGCCATTTTTATAGGGATACTTCTGTATACGGCTTCAGGGCTTCCGATATGCGGCAGATGGGAAAATCCGGCCAATAACGAGGTAACAAAACGGTATATAGAAAAAGGCGTGGAGGAAACAGGCGCGGTAAATCTTGTATCCGGAATGATACTTGATTACAGAGCCTTTGATACTTTCGGCGAAAGCTGCGTGCTTTTTACGGCGGTTATATGTGTTGCCATACTTTTAAAACGTGACAAAAACAATACCGATATTACAGAGGACACGGAAACGGCTGAAGATGATGCCATAAGCAATGCCGACGGAAATCTTATACTGAAGCTTTCGGCAAAAATAGTTACACCTTTTATACTTTTATACGGAATATATGTAATACTGAACGGACATCTTTCGCCGGGCGGAGGATTTTCCGGCGGAGCCATTATAGGCGCGGGGCTTATTCTTTATACAACAGCCTTTGGGCAGGAAAGCACACGACGATTTTTTACTTATGAAACATTTAAAAAAATATCGTCGGGGTGTCTGCTTGTATACTGCTTTTCAAAGGGCTATTCATTTTTTACTGGCGGAAACCATCTGGAGAGCATGATTCCTTTGGGAAAACCGGGAAATATTCTGTCGGGAGGACTTATACTGCCGCTCAACATATGTGTTGGCATAATTGTTGCCTGTACAATGTACGGCATATATTCGTTTTTTACAAAAGGGGACATTTGATATGCTTAAGTTTCTTACCGAAAACCATTATGAAGCCGGAGCCATAATACTGTTTGGCATAGGCTTCCTGAACCTGCTTTTACAGGACAACCTTATAAAAAAATTCATAGGGCTTAACATAATGGATACGGCGGTATATCTGTTTCTTGTGGCTCAGGGATACATAGTGGGGCATACCGCACCTATAGCACAGGCGGGCGAGGCGGCCCTTGCCACAAAATTTGTAAATCCGATACCAAGCGGCCTTGTACTTACGGGAATTGTCGTGTCGGTAAGCGTTACGGCTTTTTCCCTCGCACTGGTGCTCAGGCTGTATAAAAAGTACAAAACGCTCAGCCTTGATGCCGTGCTGGAGCTTCTGAAGGAGGACAAAGAAGATGAATCTAATCCTTAATATACCTTTCTTCAGCATATTTCTGGCTATGTTCGGCGGTATTGTAACAGTGCTTATAAAAAAAGGCGATAACGCAAGACGACTGCACATGACTATAACCTCTATTACGGCTGTGCTCAGTTTTATTCTTTTGCTTTATACATATTACGGCAGGCAGAGGTTTACGTTTATGATGGGTCATTTTCCCGCACCGTGGGGAAACGAACTTAAGGCAGGGCCGCTTGAGGCAATGTTTGCACTGCTTTTTTCGGTTGTAATGTTTTTAAGTATTGGCGGAGGAAAGCTTCTGATAAAAAAAGACGTTTTGCCTGAAAAGCAGGGCTTCTACTTTATCATAATGAATATGATATTCGGCTCTATGCTTGCTCTTATATACACAAATGACCTTTTTACGGCGTATGTGTTTATTGAGATAAATACTATCTGCTCCTGTGCTCTTATTATGGCCAAGGATTCGGGAAACAGCATAATAGCTACAATACATTATCTTATAATGAGTCTTCTCGGCTCGGGATTCATACTGTTTTCGATTGCGCTTCTTTACTCGATAACAGGCCAGCTTCTTATGCCTCAGCTTAAAGAAAGCGTGACGCTGCTTTTGCAAAGCGGACGGTACAATTTTCAGCTTACGATTATAGTTGCGCTTTTTACAATAGGAATTGCAATTAAAAGTGCGCTTTTCCCGTTTCATACAATGCTTCCGGGAGCGTATGATTCTGCAAACACGTCATCAAGCGCCGTGCTTTCCGGCCTTGTGCTTAAAAGTTACATAATACTTTTGATTAAGGTATACTACTGTGTTTTTACGATAGATATGATACGCAGTATGCGTATTTCAAATCTGCTTTTCTTCCTCGGTCTTTGCGGAATGGTTGCAGGATCGCTTATGGCGTTAAAGGAAAGACGAATAAAGCGTGAGCTTGCGTATTCTTCCGTTGCGCAGATAGGATATATATACATGGGCATAGGTCTTGGAAGCGATCTTGGAATAGAGGCTGCCGTGCTTCATATAATTGCGCACGCGCTTGCAAAATCACTGCTTTTCATAGTTGTAGGCAGGATGAAGGATGTATCATTAAGCCAGGACTATAACCATTGTCTGAAATGCGCGGCACATAAGGATCCTGTAGCCGGCATCGGATTTCTTGTAGGTACGTTTTCAATAATAGGCGTTCCGCTTTTTGCGGGCTTTGCATCGAAGCTTTATTTAAGCATAGCGTCATTTATATCGCCTGTAAAAATGGCCGCGGCGCTTATTATAATAGCGGCAAGCATGATACTTAACGCCATGTATTTTATACCGCCTACGGTTGACATATGGTCTCCGGTGCATGTAGGCGACGGAAACTATGGCCCGCGGGCAAAAATGTCAAAGTCATTTGTAATGGCTTGTGTGGCGTTTATAGCGATAAACTTTTTTGTGGGAATAAACTACAAGTACATAGTACATATTGTAGAGCTTGGCATTCAGCTTATGGGCTGATAAAACGAAAGGAGAAAAGGATGAGCGGCATAGTTTTGCTTTTTCCCGTGTTTTTTCCGATGCTTGCGGCACTTTTCATGCCGTTTGTCAAAAAAGATACGGTACGCAATACTTTAATTATATGCGTTATGGCTATAGAGCTTGCGGCTGTTATTTTTATTGCGCTTAACGGAAGTGTTGAGATTACTTTCTGGGAGATAACAAACAAGCTCAGAATAAAGTTTAAAAACGACGACTTAAGCAGGCTGTATTCGTGCTTTATAGCGGCAGTGTGGCTGATTGTCGGTATTTATTCGTTTGAGTATATGAAGCATGAAAGAAACGTAAGCCGGTTCTTTTTGTTTTATCTTACATCTCTTGGCGTGCTTATGGGAATATCGTATTCTTCAAACTTTATGACGATGTACCTGTTTTATGAGTTTATGACACTCTGCACAGTGCCTCTTGTGCTGCATAACGGAACAAAGGAAGCCATAAACGCTGCGCTCAAATATCTGGGATATTCGGTTTTCGGAGCAGGATTGGGGCTTATAGGTTTTTTCTTTTTGAGCAGCTATGCCTCAACAACAGTTTTTACGGCAGGCGGAGTGCTTACGGCAGACGTAATAGCGCGTCACGGCAGGCTTCTTAAGGCAATTTATTTTGGAATGATGCTTGGTTTTGGCTGCAAGGCCGGAATGTATCCTTTGCACGCATGGCTTCCTACGGCGCATCCTGTAGCTCCTGCGCCGGCAAGCGCACTTCTTTCAGGCGTAATTACAAAATGCGGGGTGTATGCCGTTATACGCACGACATATTATCTTTTCGGCGTGGATTTTCTGCGGGGAACATGGGTGCAAAATGCGCTGCTTGCGCTTTCAATATGTACGATACTTATGGGCTCGTTTCTTGCGTACAAGGAAAAGCTTTTGAAAAAACGCCTTGCGTATTCAACCATAAGCCAGGTGGCATATGTGCTTTTCGGAGTATACCTTATGACTCCGGCGGGTTTATGCGGCGCCCTTTTGCAGGTGGTGGCACATTCAATATCCAAAAACTGTCTGTTCCTTTCGGCAGGTTCGGTAATTGTGCGCACCGGCAAAACATATGTAAACGAACTTAAGGGTGTTGGAAAACAGATGCCTGTTGTTATGACATGCTTTACAATAGCCGCGGTTTCGCTTATAGGCATTCCGCCTCTTGCCGGATTTATAAGCAAGTGGTATCTGGCAGCCGGTGCTTTTCAAAGCCAAAGCGGCGGTTTTCTTCCGGTAATCGGTGTTGCGGCGCTCATTATTTCGGCCCTTCTTACATTTGGATATCTGTTTCCGATAATAGCGGATGCATTTTTTCCGGGAACGGGCTTTGACGCGGAAGCGTCAGAAAAAAAAGAACCGGGAAAGCTTATGTATATACCGTTAATTATTTTTGCCGTGGCTATAGCCGGACTTGGTATGTTCCCGTCGTACATTACGGGCTTTTTCGGACAAATAGCCGGTACTCTTTTCTGATTTGATTTTTTGCAAAGGTGGAATAAAATGGCTTCGATAATAATACTGCTGCCTATAATACTGCCGTTCTTCGGCAGCCTGATACTGATAGCAAAGCCTTTTAAAGACAGAAACAAAATGCGGGCCTGCACAATGACGCTTGTGCTTTTGACATCGTTTATTTCGCTTTACGCCATTTTCTTTTCAGGCGTTGACAAAGTGACGCTTTATCATTTTGCGAAGAACCTGTCATTTTCGTTCAGGCTTGACGGCCTTGCGAAATTTTACGGCACCCTTGTGTGTGTGCTGTGGCCGGCAACTACGCTTTATGCCTTTGAATACATGAGCCATGAAAAATACGAACAACGGTTTTTTATGTTTTTTACAATGACATTTGGCGTAGTAATGGGCGTTGCGTTTGCGGCAAACCTTCTTACGCTGTACCTGTTTTATGAGTTTCTTACTCTCACAACGCTTCCGCTTGTTATGCACGGGATGGATAAAAAAGCGTTTCATGCCGGTAAAATATATATTACACACATGATGCTTGGAGCAAGCCTTGCCTTTATCGGGCTTGTGGTTTTGATCTGCTGCAGCGGAAATATTGATTTTCGGTTTGGCGGAGTGCTTGACCCGAATATGGTGGCGGGAAACGAAAACACACTGCGGTTTGTATTTTTGATAGCTTTCTTTGGTTTTGGAGTAAAGGCGTCGATTTTTCCGCTGCACTACTGGCTGCCGACGGCATCGGTTGCGCCCACGCCGGTAACGGCGTTGCTTCACGCGGTAGCTGTTGTAAAATCAGGTGTTTTTGCCATAATCAGGCTTACATACTTCTGTTTTGGAGTCGGACTTTTAAAAGGCACGTTTGCACAGGATATAATGATGGCAGCGTCACTTATAACGATACTTGTGGGCTCGGCTATGGCGCTTAAAACATCGCATATTAAGCGCAGATTTGCGTATTCCACAATGAGCAACCTTTCGTACATAGTTTTCGCGGTGTCGATGATGACTTCAAACGGTCTTGCGGCAGGGCTTTTGCATTTGCTTTACCATGCCGTAATAAAGATTACGCTTTTCTTCTGCATAGGCGCGATACTTGTTCAGACTCACAGGGAATATGTAAAACAGATAGAAGGCCTTGGGCTTAAGCTTCCTATAATCTTCGGCTGCTTTACGGTTTCGGGTCTCGGGCTTGTTGGCATACCGCCTTTTGCGGGATTTCACAGCAAATGGAACATAGCCGCGGCGGCGATACAGTCGGCAAATCCGCTGGCATACGCCGGTATAATAGTGCTTATAATTTCTGCGCTTCTTACGGCGCTGTATCTTTTTACGGTAGTAATATCGGCATATTTTCCTAAAACGGGTGTGCTTGAAAACAGGGATGACACAGGCGCCCATGATCCGCCTCGGCTTATGAGCTGGCCTATAATCGCGCTTACGGTGCTGTCGGTAATACTGGGCTTTATGCCGGCGCAGATAATGCAGGCGCTCAGAGTAATGATAAGCGGACTGGTATAAGAATTTTTTGGCAAAGGCAGGTGATATATGTGGGATTTTTGCTTCCGGTTTTGATTTTACTTCCTGTGGCAGGCGCTTTTGCGGCAGCTGCTTTAGGACGAAAAAGTGAAAAGGGCAGAAATATTTGCGGCATAATAATAACAGCTGCGGAGTTTTTTATTGCCTTATACATGAGCGGTAAAAATGCTGATTTTGGTTATGCGTCTTTCTGCGGACTTGGGATTAATCTGAAATGCGGCGGTTTCAGAGGCGTGCTTACTGTGCTGACGTGCTTTATATGGCTTATTACAACGCTTTTTTCGGCGGAATATTTTAAGGCGTATAAAAACAAGAACAGATATTATTTTTTCATGCTGCTTACTCTTGGAGCGACTGTCGGGGTATTTTTATCGGCGGACTTTTATTCGCTTCTGATATTTTTTGAGATAATGTCTTTTACGTCTTACGTGCTTGTAGTGCATGACGAAACAAGCGAGGCGCTTTATGCCGGGGGAACATATATAACGGTAGCAGTACTTGGCGGGCTTGTAACGCTTGCGGGATTATTTTACATGTATCATCTTACGGGAACGCTCGACATGCGTGCTCTTGAAAAAATAGTTTCAGCGGCAGCTGACAAACGGCCATATTATGTTGCCGGAGTTTTGATTTTAACCGGTTTCGCAGCGAAGGCCGGCGCTTTTCCGCTGCATATATGGCTTCCGCTTGCGCATCCGGTGGCTCCGGCTCCGGCAAGTGCAATACTCAGCTGCGTGCTTACCAAAACCGGTATATTCGGTGTATGTGCCTTAAGCTGTCAGGTATTTGCACAAAACAGAGGCTGGGGACTTTTTATACTGATAATCGGAACAATAACAATGGTTATAGGCGCCGTGCTTGCGCTTTTTTCAATAAATTTAAAGCGCACTCTTGCCTGCTCGTCGCTTTCGCAAATAGGTTTCATACTTGTGGGCATAGGAATGAACGGGCTTTTAGGACATGAAAATACACTGGCGGCGGCAGGAACGGCAATGCACATAATAAACCACAGTGTTATAAAATGTATGCTCTTTATGTGTGCCGGAATTATATATATGAATACCCACAAGCTGGATTTAAACAGTATTCGCGGCTGGGGAAAGAACAAACCGTTTTTGAAAGCGGTGTTTGCCGTAGGCTTTTTGGGAATAGGCGGAATACCGCTTTTCGGCGGATACATAAGCAAAACGCTGCTTCACGAAAGCATAGTGGAATACATGCACATACTTTCGTCAGCCGGCGTTTCAACAGTGTTTATGAAAACAACGGAAATACTGTTTTTGGTTGCGGGCGGCTTTACGTTAGCCTACATGCTTAAGCTTTATATGGCAATATTTATGGAAAAGCCGGATAATGAAATATCCGGAAAATACATGAATAAAGCTACTGCGTTTTCTCTTTGCATATGTGCGGCAGCGGTTTTGGTTTTCGGAATAATGCCTGCGGCGTCACTTGAGATTTTTGCAGACAGCGCGGCGGAATTTATGAACAGCGGCAGCATTCGGGCAACAGTGCATTATTTTGCGGCGGGGAATCTTTTTGGAGCTGTGATTTCGGTTGCCATAGGCGCCGTATGTTTTGCATTTTCAAGAAAGTGCCTTATGCGTACGGATGAAAGCGGAAACAAGGTATATATTGATGCATGGCCAAAATGGCTTGACATTGAAAAAAACATATATCGTCCGCTTTTAAAAGGTATGGCAAATGCCGGAGCAAAAATATCGGCAGTTGTATCGGGACTTTTGGAAAACACGGTTTATATGCTGCTTGTGATAGCGGTAATCATAATACGGTTTCTTACTGATACGGCGCAGTATGCGGTTGACATAATAATGAATATTTTTATGAATAAAAAAATGCCGCAGTATGGTGAAAAAAGCGACATAGGTGACGATGTGTATTTCAGCGAATATTCGCCTGAATTTCATGACGAGGAAAAAGGCTACAGAGAAAACCTTTCCGGCGCCCTTGTGCTTTTCGGCCTTGGAATGGTACTTGCAATGCTTTATATAATAGTATAAAATAGTGATATACGGATTTTTTTATCTGATTTTATAATCGTAACAATTTTGGGTGAGCACCTACCGACAGTCAGGCTATTCTGGCTGTCTTTTTTTATTACGGAGGGAAAACAAATGACATTTTCAATGGCTGCGCCTATAGTGCTTATTGTGGTTTCAAATATTTTTTATAACGTATGCTCAAAGGAAACTCCGGCAAATATAAATCCGCTGGCATCCCTTACGGTGACGTATGCCGTTGGCGCAGTGTTTTCAGCAATACTGTATTATGCGCTTAACAAAAATGGCAATCTTATGCGCGAATACGCAAACATAAGCTGGAGCAGCTTTGTGCTGGGATTAGCGATTGTGGGGCTTGAATCGGGGTCGATATACATGTATAAGGCCGGCTGGAATGTGAGCAGCGGCCAGATGGTATACAGCATTATTTTGGCGGTATGTCTTGTTTTTATCGGAATATTTGTTTACAAAGAGTCGGTGAGCACAACAAAAATAATAGGGATACTGGTGTGTATGTTTGGATTGTTCCTTATTAATAAGTAAATTGTTTTGAAGGCTGAAAAAAAGCTCCACGCGCGGTTTTATCCGGCATGGAGCTTTTGCTTTTATTTGATTTATTTTAATCAGAAATCGATTATAGCGCCCTTGTGAGCAGAAGCTGCTACTTTTGAATAAAGTCTGAGATAACCTTCCGGTATTTCCTTTTCAGGCTTCTTCCAGTTTGCCAGTCTTCTTGCTATTTCCTCGTCACTTACTTTAAGCTCAAGCTTTCCGTCTATGCAGTCGATATAGATTTCGTCATCGTCCTCAACTATTGCAAGAGGGCCGCCTTCCGCCGCTTCAGGAGAAATATGTCCGACGAAGCAGCCGTTATTGGTGCCTGAGAAACGTCCGTCGGTAATAAGCGCTGTTGAAAGATTAAGGCCCATGCCATAGAGATATTTCATTGCCTTATACATTTCTCTCATTCCAGGGCCGCCCTTTGGTCCCTCATAGCGGATAACAACAACATTGCCCGGCTTTATCTTGCCGTTAAGGATAGCTTCTTCCGCTTCTTCCTCACTGTTGAACACCTTTGCGGTGCCTGTAAACCTTCTAAGCTCCGGTGCGAAAGCGCCAGGCTTTGTAACTGCCGTCTGAGGAGCAAGGTTGCCTCTTAAAACCGCTATGCCGCCTGTCTGGCTGTAAGCTGTTTCCTTGTCTCTTATAAGCTCCTTGTTTTCAGGATAGGTAAACTTGAATTTTCCCAAAGCTTCGCCTAATGTGCATGCATTGGCTGTCATAACTGTTGTGTCAAGAAGGTCGCCCAGCTTTTGCATTACTCTCGGCATACCGCCTGCAAAGAAGAAGTCTTCAAGGCTCCAGTTTGAGGCAGGATTGATTTTTGCAAGCTGCGGTGTTGTCTTATTAAGCTCGTCGAAAGCATCCATTACGTTCATGTCCTTAAGACCTGCTTCAAGAGCTATCGCACTGAGGTGAAGGACGGCATTTGTTGAGCCGGATACTGCCATTACGCACTTTATTGCATTTCTTATTGAAGCTTCGGTAATAATATCTCTCGGCTTAATGTCTTTTTTGCAAAGCTCAACTATCTTCATGCCTGAATTGTAAGCGCATCTGAGTCTTTCAGCGTATACGGCAGGAATTACAGCGCAGCCTGTAAGGGACATTCCGAGTGCTTCTGATACACAGCCCATTGTGTTTGCCGTGCCGAAAAACGAGCATGAACCGCAGCCAGGGCCGCAGGCGTCAATAAGGTTGTTAAGTTCGTCTTGAGTAATTTTTCCTGCTGCAAGCATTCCCTTTGCTTCGTCAGGCGATGTGCCGTCAGACTTTCTGCCGTCGAAGAATATTCCGCCAAGCATAGGCCCGCCGTTTACAAGTATTGCAGGGATATTAAGTCTTGCGGCAGCCATAAGCATACCAGGTACGATTTTATCGCAGGAAGCAAGAAGCACTACGGCGTCAAGCTGATGAGCCTGTACCATTATTTCTACTGAGTCACAGATTATTTCTCTTGAAGGAAGGATATACTTCATTCCGATATGTCCCTGTGCAATACCGTCGCAGGCAGCCATTACGCCAAACTCGCAGGCAACGCCGCCGGCAGCATATATGCCTCTTTTTACATATTCCGCTACCTGTCTGAGGTTATAATGTCCTGGAACAAGCTGGTTCCATGAGTTTGCGATACCTATTCTCGGCTTATGTCCAAGCTCGTCTTCGGAATAGCCCATTGCCTTGAAATAGCCCTTGCATGATAAGTCCATGATTTCTTCACTGCGGAATTTTTCCATTTTTTTCTCCTCCTCAAATTAGACCAAAATTCGGTTTGCAGCGGCGGATAACGCCTGTCATCCGCTGCCGCTTTTCACAGCACACACAGATTTTTTATTTACAGCCACAAGTCTTTTGATATGTTTTCCGCGGCCGATTTAAGATCGGCTACAAGAACATTCATGTCCAGTTTCCTTATACGAAATACCGGCCCGGTAAGACTTATTGCTGAAATTACATTTTCATTTTTGTCAAATACCGGCACGGCTATACAACAGATACCGGTTTCATATTCCTCGTTGTCAAAGGCATAACCCTGTTTTCTGATTTTTGAAAGCTCGCTTAAAAGCTGTTCTCTGTCGGTAATGGTGTTATCCGTCTTTTTTTCCAAAACGGCCGAAATGAGCGCCGCTTTTTTTTCATCCGGCATATATGCCAGATACACCTTTCCAACGCCTGTACAATACAGCTCTTTTTTTGTGCCTATCCGTGTTTTTATGGCAATGGAACTTGTAGATTCGGTTTTGTCGATGTATACAACAGAACCTTTTTCCTCAATTACACAAAGACAGGTTTCCTGAAATTTATCGGAAAGCTTCTGCAAAAAGCCGTGAGCCGTTTTGGCAATCATATCGTTGCCGCTTACTGCACTGCCAAGCGACAGCACCTTCGGCCCAAGATTATACTTTAACGTTTCTTCATCCTGACGCAGATAGCCAAGATTATAAAGTGTGTTTATAAGGCCAAAAACCGTGCTTTTGCTGAGCTTAAGCTCCTGTGAAATTTCTTTTACGCTTAAAAGGCTGTTTGTTTCGCCAAAAAGTTCAAGTATGGCGAAAGCTCTTTCAAGGGATTGAATATTCTTTGTTTTGCCCAAAGGGATCAGCTCCAAACCGTGCGACATTATCGTACTGCGTTTTGAAATCATGTATATTCTATCAAAAATAAATTTGCATGTCAACAGTATTATCAAAAATATTGTGAAAAATTTATCGCTGCAAAAAAACATCCGTAAGGAATAAAAATATTCCATACGGATGTTTAAAAAACTCAAATCAGTCTCAAAAGCTCGGGTATAAGACCTATTACAAAGCCAAGCACTCCGCCTATGGCGGTTATAGCCGAAAGTTCTTTTTTGGCTATGGATAAAATCAGCTTTTCGGTAAACTCAACGCTGAAAGAATTTATCTTTTCTTCGACCACACCTGATACGCTGAAGGCTTCAATAATCTTTGGCGCGGCAAGACGCACTGCGGCACAGTAACATTTGCGTACAGTCTTTTTAAAGGAATTAAAGCCGTCAAGGCTGAAACGCGCAGCCGGAACGGAAATACGAAGTTTTAAAAGAGCTCTGAGCTTCTCCTCAACATACTGCGGGGTAAGCGCTTTTGAAAGCCGTTCAAAAATATTTTCGGTAATCGTTTCGCCAAAGGCATAAAGCTTGTCCTCGGCATCTTTATCAAAACTCGATAGAATGTCGAGAATTGTCTTTTGGGAGTTTTCGCTTATCAAACGCGCAATTTTTTCACTGTAAAGATTTATGTTTCCATCCTTTGAAGCTTCGCAAACAATGAAGCTTGTAATGCGGCTTACGGTATTTTCGCGTATCTGGCCGCAGACAAGAGCTGCTGCGCCGCCTACAGTATTATCCATGAGCTTGTCACAGGCAAGGCTTACCTGCTCCTCGATTTCCGGAATATTATCGGGGTCAGAAAAATAATTTGTTATGCCTTCAATAATATTTACGTATATTTCATCGGGCTTTATAAACATTCCTATTATAGGGCCGGAATAGTTTGAAAGAGCGGCTGCAAGCTTGTCCTTTAAAAAACCTTCGACTTGCGGAATTTCAGTAAGTGCCAATAATGATTTGGCTATTTCGGGAGCCTTAAGCGACATATAATCCTTAAATTCATCGGCTGCCGAAAATGTGACAAGTTCGCTTATTTTGCGTTCATCATTTTGAAGGGAAGTAAGAAAGCCCCATACTGATTTTTCAACAGCTTCAGCCGCTTTGCCTGATGAAACAAGCTCCTTTGAGGCTGAAAGCAGTATTTCGTTTAAGTGCGCCGTTATAATGTCAAGAGGAAGTTCCTCCACGCGCTTTGAAAGTATACGCTTTATATTGCCGTTTACGATTTCACATGCGGCAATACGGCAGGTTTGGGAAGAAGCAAACTCCGTAAGCTTTTCGCATATCACGCCCGACATTGAAGCTGAAATATCAGGCCATTTATCGCCGAATATTTTACCGGCGGCATCGTCAACGGTAAGATAGCTCAGCTTTACGCTTTCAAAGGCTTTGTCCATAATTGAATCTATGCTTTCAAGCACGTTTTCTTTTGTAAGGGATTCGATTATGGTATCGTTTGTAAGAAGCTCGCTGCCGACGGCAGAACCGAGCGAACGGGCTATACGGTCTTTTTCCTTTGGTATGAGTCCGGGTGTAAAGGGAAGTCTAAGGCCGAAAAGGCGTTTTTCCTTATACGGTCTGAAAAGCATTTTTATTGCGAGCCAGTTTGTAAAATAGCCTATAACAGCCCCGGCAACAGGTGTTATTATAAATCCAGAATCCATATATCCTCCGATAAAAAAAGCCTGTATAAAAAATACAGGCTGCAAACGACTTTATTTATCAAAATCATCTATCTTGCTTTCGTCCATCTCGACTTTGTTTATCTTATATAAAAGCGTCATAAGACTGTCGGTAAGATGTACATTTTCAACTATTACGTCAGTAAGCATGTTAAGGTCAACATGTGAGAAATTCCACATTCCTTTAACACCCCACGACGCCAGATCTGTTGCAACCTTGCTTGCCTGTGAGCGAGGGAGAGTAAGAATGGCAACATCAACCTTGTTGTTTTTAACGTATTCCTCCATACGGTCTACGTCGTATACCTCAACTCCGCGGATAGTCATTCCTATAAGGCGCGGGTTTACATCGAACACTGCCGTTATAACAAAGCCGCGTTTTTCGAAGTTTGTGTAATTTACAAGTGCCTGGCCGATGTTTCCCCCGCCTACAACTATAAGCCTGTAAATTCTGTCGAGGCCGAGTATTTTTTTAATTTCGTTATACAGATACTCTACATTATATCCGTAGCCCTGCTGGCCAAAGCCGCCGAAATTATTCAAATCCTGCCTGATTTGCGAAGCGGTTATATTCATTTTGGTGCTTAACTCCTTGGAGGAGATTCGAGTTATATCGCTTTCAAGCAAATCTCCAAGGTATCTGTAATATCTCGGAAGCCGGTTAATGACGGCGCTTGATATTTTCCTGTCATTATTGTTGTTCATTTTATCAACCACCCCTTAATCAGTAAAGTATATCACTTAAGTTATTTTTCTGTCAATGTTTAGTCTTTCAATTTCAGATGTTTTCTGCTATTATTTTTAAATGGGTAAGGCATAGCTGACCGCATAGGATATGCCTGAAAAAAATTATACCACAAAACTACAGAAATTAAATGTTTTTTTATATATACGAAAAATTTGGAACAAAAATGTTTATCGGAGGCACACTATGATTTTTTCATGCAGCGGCATAAGCAAAAGCTACGGCACCGACGTGATACTTGAAAAGGTGACATTTAACATCGAGGACAAAGAAAAAGCGGCAATCGTAGGCGTAAACGGCGCCGGAAAAACAACGCTTTTTAAAATGATAACAGGCGAAACAATGCCTGACGGCGGAGATATATTCATAAGAAAGGACTGCCGGCTTGGGTATCTGAGCCAAAATACGGTTTTTGATTTTGAGTCGAGCATATATAACGAAATGCTTAAGATTTTCAACCCGATAATCGATATGGAAAACCGGCTTAGAGAATCCGAAAAGGAAATGAGCGCTCTTTTTGGCGAAGCGCTTGAAAAGCACATGGCGGAATACTCGAATCTTCAGCATGAGTTTGAGCAGGCGGACGGCTACAGCTATAAAAGTCGTATCAAAGGCGTTTTAAGCGGCCTTGGCTTCTCGCCGGACGACTATGACCGTCCGGTAAGCGAGCTTTCAGGCGGGCAAAAAACGCGCGTATTTTTGGGCAGACTGCTTTTGTCAAAGCCGGACATGCTGCTTCTTGACGAGCCTACAAACCATCTGGATATCGAGTCCATAACGTGGCTTGAGGATTTTCTTCGTGCATACCAGGGAGCGGTTATAATAATTTCCCATGACAGATACTTTCTTGATAAAATCGTAACTAAAACCATAGAAATAGAAAATAAGAAATCATACATATATGAGGGGAATTATACTTTTTACGCAAAGCAGAAGGCTGTAAACAGACAGATACAGATGAGTCATTATGTTCAGCAGCAAAGAGAAATTAAGCATCAGGAGGATGTAATAGAAAAGCTGCGTTCCTTTAACCGTGAAAAATCAATCAAACGTGCGGAAAGCCGTGAAAAGGCTCTTGAAAAAATAACTCCTGCCGAAAGGCCCGAGGATCTGCCTGAAAAAATGCGGCTTACGTTTTCGCCTAAAATAATATCCGGAAACGATGTGCTTCATATAGAGGGGCTTGCAAAAAGCTTTCCTTCAAGACCGCTTTTTTCGGACATAGACATAGATATAAAACGCGGTGAAAAAGCAGCGCTTATCGGCCCAAACGGCATAGGAAAAAGTACGCTTTTAAAAATACTTCTTGCAAAGGAAACGCCGGACAGGGGCGAAATACGTCTTGGAACAAACGTAAACATAGGCTACTACGACCAGGAACAGCATAATTTTGACGAAAATAAAACAATTTTCCAGGAAATATCAGACACATACCCAACTCTTACAAACGGCGAGATACGAAATATCCTGGCGGCGTTTGTGTTTGAGGGCGACGATGTGTTTAAGGTAATATCGTCGCTAAGCGGCGGTGAAAGGGGGCGTGTGTCTCTTGCAAAGATATTTTTGTCAAAGGCAAATTTTCTTGTGCTTGACGAGCCTACAAACCACTTGGATATATATTCAAAGGAAATTCTGGAGGATGCCTTAAACCGATATGAGGGAACAGTGCTGTATATTTCCCATGACAGATATTTTATAAACAAAACGGCACAGAAGCTTTATGAGCTTTCGCCAAAGGGAGCGCGCCTTTTTCTCGGAAACTACGACTATTATATAGAAAAGAAAACAAAGGAAGAACGTGAAAGAGAGCTTTTTGAGCCGAAGCAGGAAGACGGCGCAGAAAGCCGTGCTTCCGACAGCAAACTTTTATGGCAGGCACAAAAGGAACAGCAGGCTAAAGAACGCCGGCTTAAAAATATGATAGAAAAGACGGAAACACAAATAGACGAAACTGAAAAGCAGATAGAGAGCTTTGACGAGCTGCTTTTAACTGCGGAGGTGTCCACCGATTACACAAGGGCACAGGAGGTTTGCAAACAGAAGGAAGAAGCAAAAAAACTTCTTGATGACCTTTATTTAAAATGGGAAGAACTGCAAAACGAACAGGACGTTTGACAGAATATTTATTGTTAAATTCAAAATAGTGAAATATATAACAAACAATAGTAAAATATAACATTGTATTGAAAAGAGGACATACATATATCAATCAGTATATTGAAATAGTACTGCTTGTATGGTATTATCGAATAAATCAAAAAAAACAGTACAGGTATATCAGCCGGAAATGATTCCGACAGAGTTTTTAATGATATTTATTTCAACTGTGTGTATTTTTAAACAAACTTATTAGTAAAAAGGAGATGTAAAGATGAGTGAAATCTGTAATTGTGTTCTTGAGCAGGAGCAGGCGCTTGCCAAAATAGGCATTGATACTGCGCTTTTGGAGCCTGTGCTTAAGCAATACGCACCGGTAAAGGGAAGCCTTATAACCATTCTCCAGCACGCGCAGGATATATACGGCTATCTTCCTGTGGAACTTTTAAATTATATTTCGTTAAAAACCGGCATTAAGCCTGCGAAGATTCTTGGTGTAGCAACGTTTTACGCACAATTTCGGCTGGAGCCTATTGGAAAATACCTTGTTATGGTCTGCCAGGGAACGGCATGTCATGTAAACGGTTCGGAGGCTATACAGGCAGCGGTTTGTGAATATCTTGGCATAAAAGACGGCCAGACTACTTCTGACGGCCTTTTTTCAATAAAGAGCGTGGCATGTCTTGGCTGCTGTTCGCTTTCGCCGGTAATGATGATAAACGGAGAAGCTTACGGCACTCTTACCCCGGCTAAGGCAACGGGTATTTTGGCCGACATAAAAGCAAAGGAGGCACAGGGCAGATGAAGCTTATAATAGGAAAAGGAAGCTGCGGAATTGCGGCCGGAGCCGATAAGGTATCGGATGCCGCTGAAAAATACATCGCTGAAAACGGTTTTAACATAAGCACAGGAGTAACGGGCTGCATAGGTATGTGCTATCTTGAGCCGATTGTTGACGTTTATAAGGATAACGGTGAAAAGACAACCTACGTAAAGGTAACGGCGGATTCCGTAAAGGAAATAATAGACGCCGAGCTTGAGGGGAAAACGGCTGAAAAGTATCTTATACCGCAGGAAGACAAGGAATCTCTTGCCGGCCAGACACGTATAGCCTTAAGAAACTGCGGCCTTATAAATCCTGAGAGCATAGACGAATATATGGCAAAGGGCGGTTACAAGGCTATCGAAAAGTGCGTAAAGACCCTTAAGCCTGAAGAAGTTATTGAAATAATAAAGACATCCGGACTTGCCGGAAGAGGCGGAGCCGGTTTCCCTACATGGTTTAAGTGGAACGCGGCGAGAAGCGCACCGGGAAACAAGAAATATACTATCTGCAACGCCGACGAGGGCGACCCGGGAGCGTTTATGGACAGAGCCGTAATCGAGGGCGATCCGAACTCGGTTATAGAGGGAATGCTTGTAGGCGCGTATGCAATGGGTTCTGACGAGGGTGTTGTATATGTTCGTGCAGAGTATCCTCTGGCTATCAAACGACTTGCAAACGCAATAAATCAGGCACGCGAAAAAGGAATGCTTGGAAAAAACATTTTCGGCACAGGCTTTAATTTCGATATACGCATAAAAGCCGGCGCAGGCGCTTTCGTCTGCGGCGAAGAAACAGCTCTTATCGCGTCGATAGAAGGCGAGAGAGGTATGCCGCGTCTTAAGCCGCCGTTTCCTGCACAAAAAGGCTTCTGGCAGAAACCGTCAAACATCAATAACGTAGAAACGTACGCAAACGTGCCGTGGATAATTTTAAACGGCGGAGAAAAGTTTGCCGCTATGGGTACTCCTGACAGCAAGGGAACAAAGGTCTTTGCCCTTACAGGAAAAATCAAAAAAGGCGGACTTGTTGAAATACCTATGGGCGCCACAATAAACAGCGTAATTTTCGGTGTTGGCGGCGGAATCAAAAATGACAGAAAGGTAAAAGCGGTACAGATGGGCGGCCCGTCAGGCGGATGTATTCCGGCTGAGCTTTTTGATACCCTTATTGACTATAAAAAGCTTGGAGCAACAGGCGCTATAATGGGTTCGGGCGGAATGGTAGTAATGGATGAAACCACATGTATGGTAGACATGGCAAGATTCTTCCTCGACTTTACCTGCAAGGAATCCTGCGGAAAATGTATTCACTGCCGTGTAGGTACAAAGCGTATGCTTGAAATACTTACGCGTATTACAGAGGGCAAGGGAAAAGACGGCGACATAGAGCTTCTTGAAAATCTTGCAAACGAGATAAAATCCTCGGCACTCTGCGGCCTTGGACAGACTGCTCCGAATCCTGTGCTCACAACTCTTAGATATTTCAGAAATGAATACGAGGATCATATATACAACCATAAGTGTACGGCACATCAGTGCAAGGCGCTTGTAACATATTCGATTGATGCCGAAAAATGCAAGGGCTGTACGCTTTGCGCGAGAAACTGCCCGGCGGGAGCCATAAGCGGCAGCGTAAAAAATCCGCACGTAATAGACGCAACAAAATGTGTAAAATGCGGAAAGTGTGCATCGGTATGTAAGTTTGGCGCGGTAGTTGTTGACTGAAGGAGGGGATAAAAAGTGGCTGATAAGATTAGACTTAACATAAACGGCAGGGAGGTCTGCGGCTTTGCCGGACAGACTATCCTTGAGGTGGCAAGGGAAAACGGCATAGAGATACCTACCCTTTGCTACGACGAAATAGTTGATATATACGGCGCCTGCGGGCTGTGTGTTGTTGAAATGGAGGGAAGCCCAAAGCTTTTCCGCTCCTGTGCAACGACCATTTCCGAAGGCATGGTAATAAACACCGAATCAGAGAAAGTAATAGAATCAAGAAAAACGGCTCTTGAGCTCCTTTTAAGCGACCATAACGGCGACTGCCGTCCGCCGTGTTCTCTTGCATGTCCTGCCGAAACGGACTGCCAGGGCTACGTCGGCCTTGTGGCAAACGGAGAGTACAAGGAAGCGGTAAAGCTTATAAAGGATAAATTTCCGCTTCCGGCATCTATCGGACGTGTTTGCCCGCATCCATGCGAGGAAAAATGCCGCCGCGGACTTGTGGAAGAGCCTATATCGGTAGCGTTTATAAAGGCGTTTTTGGGCGACAAGGATCTTGAAAGCGAAAGACCGTACATGCCTGTTCCTCAAGCTGACACAGGTCACAGCGTGGCTGTAATCGGCGGCGGCCCTGCCGGACTTACGGCAGCATATCACCTGAGGGAAAAGGGTCATAACGTAACCGTTTACGATGCAATGCCTAAAATGGGCGGTATGTTAAGATACGGAATACCTGAGTACAGACTGCCTAAATCGGTGCTTGACAAGGAAATAAGCCTTATTGCCGATATGGGAATAAAGATGGAAAATAACGTAAAAATCGGCTCAGGCATTTCGTTTGACAGTATAAGAAAAAACAATGACGCGGTTCTCGTGACAGTAGGCGCATGGACAAGTATGAAGATGAATATTCCCGGAGAGGACAACGCAAACGTATTTGGCGGAATAGATTTCCTCAGGCATGTGGCAATGGGCGAAAACATACTTGCCGGAAACGAAATAGCGATAGTTGGCGGAGGAAATACCGCGATGGATGCCTGCCGCACCGCTGTTCGTCTGGGCGCGAAAAAAGTTTACTGCATATACAGAAGGACAAAGGCCGAAATGCCTGCCGAGGCTGTGGAAATACAGGAAGCCGAGGAAGAAGGCGTAATATTCAAATACCTTACGAATCCTGTTGAGGTGGTAAGCGCGCCTGACGGAACGATAGACCATGTAAAGCTTCAGCTTATGGAGCTTGGCGAGCCTGACGCAAGCGGCAGAAGAAGTCCGAGGCCGATAGAAGGTGCCGTGGAGGAACTTAAGGTTTCAAGCCTGATTATGGCTCTGGGCCAAAAGCTTGATCCGGCCGGTCTTGACGGAATAAGCCTTACAAAGAAAGGCACGATATCTGCCGACGAAAGCACATTCAGAACGAATATAGAAAACGTTTTTGCTGCCGGCGACGCTACGAACAAAGGCGCGGGAATTGCCATTGCCGCCATAGCTGAGGCAATGAACGCTTCAAAGGTCATAGACAGCTTTCTTAAGGGACAGCTTGTGCCGTATAAAAAGCCGTACGTTTCGGAAAGAACCGACGTTACGGCCGAAACTCTTGCCGACAGACCAAAACAGCCGAGAGTTCAGATGCCACACCTTTCATCAGACGAAAGACGCGATAACTTCCATGAGGTAAACAACGGTTTTTCTGAGGAACAGGCGAAAAAAGAAGCAAGCAGATGCCTTGAATGCGGCTGCCACGACTATTACGAGTGCAAGCTTATAAAATATGCGAGAATGTACGACGTAAAGCCTGAAAAATATGACGGCGAAAGCCACAACAGAACGATAGACAACTCACATCCGTTTATCGACAGAAATCCGGATAAATGTATACTTTGCGGCCTTTGTGTAAGAGTATGCGACGAGGTTATGGGACGCACGGCTCTTGGTCTTGTAGGCAGAGGCTTCGACACGATAGTTACTCCGGCGCTTAATCTTCCGTTAAAGGCTACCGACTGCATATCCTGCGGACAGTGCGTTAATCTTTGCCCTACGGGTGCGCTTGGTGAAAAGTTCACATACGGAAAGAGAATACCGCTGGATACGAAATGCACGGCTACGGCATGTTCTTTCTGCTCTGTCGGCTGTACAACCGTGCTCCATACAAAGGGCGAAACAATAGTGAAATCAACACCGAAAGAGTCTGCTACACTTTGTGTAAAGGGACGTTTTGGCTTCGGCGAGGCGCAAAAAGACAGGCTTACAACGCCTATGATAAGAAAAGACGGAGCTCTTACGCCTGTATCGTGGGAAGAAGCGGCTATATATATCGCCAAAAAACTTCAGTCGGCGGCTGTCAGATACGGATACGACTCTCTTGCCGTTTCAGTTTCGGATAAGCTTACAACAGAGGAAATTTATCTTGCAAAGAAGTATGCCGAAGAAGTTGCGGGCGCAAAGACTGTTTTTTGCTGGAACACAAATAAGAGCGGAGTATCGGAAGTAACCGGTTTTAACGGCTCTACCTGTAATGCAGACGAGCTTTTGTCGGCCGACACGATTGTGCTTGTGGGAACCGATCTTATGAAGGACCACGCAAGCCTTGGGGTTAAGGTTCGCAAGGCTGTAAAGCGCGGAGCAAAGCTTATAACGATAAATAACGCTCCTGATTCAATGGAAGCGCAGGAAGCGGCGGTTTATATCGAAGGCGACAAAATTTCAGCAATAAAGGAAGTTCTTAAGGCGCTTTGCGATAAAGGCTGCAAGGCTGATGAAGCTTTTGCTGAAAGTCTTAAGGGCGTAGCCGCTACGGAAAATGCGCTTGCTGCGGCTGAGCTTCTTACGGGTAAGAAGGGGTCAAAGGCAATAGTTATAGTTGACCAGTTCAATGTAAGAGCGGACGCTGCAAAGGCCGCGGCCGACATAGCTGTTTTAAGCGGACATATAGGTACGCCGAGAAACGGTGTTATACAGATAAAGCCTAACGTAAACTCGCAGGCGATAGCGGATATCGGAATACTGCCGCTGTGCTTTGTTAAGGACGATCTTGCGGCGCGGAAATTTAAAGCAATGCTTGTTATCGGCGAAGACATAGATGATTTTGACAGAAGCGGCATGGAGTTTGTGGCTGTTGCCGACACATGCCTTACGGCTACGGCAAAGCTTGCCGACGCTGTGCTTCCGCTTATACCGCTTTGCGAAAGCAACGGTACGGTAATAAGCATGGACGGAACAAAACACGAGGTACATGCGGCTGTTTCGGCACAAAGCAAGACAAATATAGAGGCAATATCCGCTCTTGCAAATGCCATGACGCCGAAATTCGGTTACTGCTGTGAAAAACCGGTGGCAAGGGAAATGGCAGAAAAGAATGTTTTTGTAAAACATACGCTTACGCCGGTATTAAAAGCGGTTGACGACGGAGATATTTATATTGAAAGAGTAAACACGAACATTGATTACAAGAGCTTTGATACGATGCTTAAGGTAGAAGGAATCAAATAAAGATAAAACAGGAGCCGCACAGAATATGTGCGGCTCCGATTTTTATATGGTCAGGTTTTGTTTTGCAGCCATTTTCCGCTCCAGCGTTTCATCGCAAGAAGCACGGGATCGAAGTCACGGCCTTTTTCGGTAAGCGAGTATTCTACAGTAACAGGAACGGTTGGTATTGCCCGACGGCTTATAACGCCGTTTTCTTCAAGATGCCTGAGAGTATCGGTAAGGGATTTGGTGCTGACGCTAAGCGCTTTTTCAAGCTCGCTGAAACGCATTGTGCCGATGTGAAGCTGCTCAAGCACAAGAAACGCCCATTTTCCGCCGAATACGTCCATTACGCTTAAAATGCTGCTCAGACATACAGAATCATAGGTTTCAAATTTTGGGAGCATATTTTCGTCCATGATAAACTCTCCGTTTAACAAATAAGCTTTCTTTTATAAAGCTTATTTAAATTATGTAACAATATAATATTAAAGTGCCTTATTTACAAACTGAATTATATCAGTCTATACTGTTATTATCAAGCATGAAAACGAAAAGAACGGAGGCTTTGCCATGAACACGAAAAAGAAAATGCCGGTTATTTTTACCGGACACGGATCGCCTATGAACGCCATAGAAAACAGCCGCGCAAGAGAAGGCTGGAAGAAAACGGGTCTTGCACTGGGAAAACCGGAAATAATCGTTGCGGTATCGGCCCACTGGGCCACAAACGGACTGTATGTCAGACGAAGCAATACAAACAAACAAATATTTGACATGTACGGTTTTCCGCAGGAATTGTACGATGTGTATTATGAGCCAAAAGGCTCATCGGAATATGCAGATCGTATTTTGAAGCTTTTGGGAAACAGCGCTTCGGCAAACGACGAATGGGGAATCGACCACGGTGTTTGGACAGTGCTTGCAAACATGTATCCCAAAGCCGATATCCCTGTTGTGATGATAAGCACGGATATTTCGGCAGACGCAAAAACTCAGTTTGAAACGGGAAGAAAGCTTTCAAAGCTTAGAGACGAAGGTGCGCTTATACTGGCAAGCGGAAACGTGGTACACAATCTGCGGATGGTAAGCTGGGATAAAAACGACGGCTATGCGTGGGCCGACAGCTTTGATGAAGCAATACGCGATGCGGTTTTGAAGGGCGATTTTCAAACTCCTGTGGAATATAAAAAGCTTGAATACGCCGACAAGGCGGTTCCGACAGCAGAGCACTATTATCCGCTTCTTACGGCGCTTGGTGCGGCGTCTGAAAATGACAAGGTAACGGTATGGAACGAATACCGTGAGCTTGGGTCTATGTCTATGACAAGTTTTTTGTTTGAGAAAAGTGAATAAAAAAAGGGCGCCTGACGATTTGTCTGACGCCTTTTTAAGTTTGAGAGAATGTCTTTTTTATTTTTTTGTTTTTACGGACACATAATTGTTTCCCTTTGCAGTAAAGCGCCACATGAAGTCTTTTGCCTCATCGGCATAATCAATGTTTATTCTTTTTGAAACTTCAATTTCAGGCGAAAAGCCGCAGTCTTCTATATAAAGCTCGTTTTGGCAAAGGTCACAGCCGTAAATCGAACGGTCGATGGCCATTGCGTTACAAAGCTTTCCGGGGCCGTTTGCAAGATTTCTGATATTTTCGGTATGCCGTCTTTTTTTCATAAGCTCGATTCCGTCCAAAGGCTCAAGAGCACGGATGAGTACACATTCGGGTTTTCCTTCGCTGCCTGTTACGACGTTAAAGCAGTAGTACATTCCGTATATGAAATATACATAGGCAAAGCCGCCTGGGCCGTACTGCACGGCCGTTCTTTCGGATTTACGGTTGCCGTAGGAATGAGCTGCCTTATCAAAAGGGCCTATGTAGCTTTCGGCCTCAACTATAATACCTTTTGTAACGCCGTCGGGAGTGTTTCGCACAAGAACCTTGCCTATAAGTCTTTTTGAAATTTCAAGGGTGTCACCCAAATAAAAATCACGTTGGAGCTTCATTTTTTCCCTCCACAGTATAAAAATAAAGTATGGCAATGATAATGTATGCAGGGGTGAAATTAATGCGGCAAACGGGAATATATTTCGCATAACGCATCAAAACGGTATTTGTTTAATTCCAATGATTCTCGTGCCTTTGGATAGTTTCTTTCGCCATAAATCGCGCAAATTCATGGTCGTTCTTACAGTTTACAGGCATACGGTAATATTCGCCGGGATAATCCCAAACAAGACAGATGTATGTTCCGTAGTCGTCTATATCAAAGACGTCTTTGATGAAAGATATTTCGGGGTGTGTTTCATGCACAATCCGAAGGGCTTCATTCTTGATTTGAGTAAGACGTGCATAATTTTTTCGATTCATATCTGACGGCTCCGGTTTTACGTAATATAAATTTTTTTATTTGGGATAAGTATATCAGACAACACGCAAAAATTAAAGAGGAATTACCACGGCGACAAATCACCCGGTAATTCCTCTTGTCATTCAAACGTTTTTACAACGGTACTTTGCGCATTATTTTGTCAGTTCCTGGAATATGTCATGTACGGTAGTCATTTTTTCAAGCCGATAGGCGTTTTCACCGCAGAATATAAGTGAATTGTCTGCTTCCTTATCACTTCTTACAGCACGAATAAGCGCCATTGTAATGCAATAAGGCGTTGTAGCCGGATCGCATTTTTCAAGGCATCTGAAGCAATGTGTTATTTTTTCGTTGCATTTTTCGCGTTCTATTACATATGGATTTCTTATGGCGCGTCCCGGCATTCCTACCGGACTTTTTACTATTACGATATCCTCTTTTTTTGCGTTAAGATATGCCTGCTTAAAGCTCATAGGCGCGTCGCATTCGTAGGTCGCTACAAAACGGGTGGCCATCTGCACTCCGTCACAGCCAAGGGCGATATAATGGTCAATGTCATCTCTTGTATACACTCCGCCTGCGAAAAACACAGGTATGTGTCTTTGGTACTTTTCTTCAAAGGAACGCACGTATTCAACTATTTTTACGACTTCCTTGTCATATTCTTCCTTTGTAAGATTTACGGCTTCATCAGCCTTAAAGCCAAGGTGTCCGCCGGCCTTAGGCCCTTCTATTACAACAAAATCCGATATTTTTTTGTAGCGTCTGTCCCAGAGGGAAAACAGTACCTTAACCGCTTTTTGGGAGGAAACAATAGGCGCAAACTTCACTTTTGTATCCATCAAAAGCATAGGAAGCTCTATAGGAAGTCCGGCTCCGGAAATTATGCAGTCGGCGCCGTTATCAACACAGCACTGAACATATTTGTCGTAGCTGCAGGAGGCGCGCATGATATTTACGCCTATAACGCCGTTATTTGATATTTCCTTTGCTTTTTTTATATGCCATCCGAGCGCCTTAAGATTTGCCCCAAGAGGATCCGGACCCCATTCAGGAAGCGCAAAACCAGGCTGGGCGGCAGATATAACACCCATGGCGCCTTCCTTTGCGACGGCTCCGGCAAGTGAAGAAAGGCTGACGCCTATACCCATGCCGCCTTGTATTATCGGCACCTCAAGCTTTAAATCTCCTATATTTACAGGTTTTAATTTCATACCGTTAATTCATCTCCGTGTAATGGTTTGAACATCAAAAAAGAAATACAACTGCATAACTTAATGTAGTTATTAATACTATATTACGCAAAACAAACAAAGTCAATAATGATTAAGTAAAATATGTTATCTGTTTTGAACATTATAATTGTAAGTTTTACACAAAACATATGCTTATATAAAAGTATAAAACTGCTATTGAACACAAAGTGGTTTTTAAAAACATGTCTGAATATTTTTTAGTTTCTTTATGAAAACAGATGTACTCGCGAGTGATATGTGTTATAATGAATAAATATTTTATAAAGCACATTATATAAAAATGATTTGAATATCAAAATATATTTTCGCTAAGGAGAGCTAATTTATGGAAGGAAGGGACGATTTTTTAAACAACCTTATAGTTGACATCTATAACGGGATACTGAAAATTGAAGCGGATGCCTTCAGAAGCGGACAATTTAGTGACATATCAATAACAGAGGTACATACTGTAGAGGCCATAGGTCTGTTTGAGCTTAAAAGCATGAGCGAAGTGGCTAAGGCGCTTCACATAACGGTGGGAACTCTTACTGTTGCAGTAAATAATCTGGTAAAAAAAGATTATGTTCAACGATTTAAAAGTGAAAGCGACAGGCGCGTTGTAAAGCTTGGGCTTACCAAAAAAGGCAGACTTATATACAGACTGCACTCTAAATTTCACGCCGAGCTTGTAAAAAGCATGACAAACGGACTTGATAACAATGAAACGGCAGTGCTTGAAAAGGCGCTTTCGTCAATGAATAATTCTCTGAAAAACAAATATTTTAATGGGAAAAGCGAATGAAATGGGGACAGAAATATGTATTTTTCTAAAATTACAGCCACGGGAGCCTGTGTTCCCGAAAAAACGGTTACAAATAGCGATCTTTCAACGCTTGTCGAAACAAGCGACGAGTGGATATCTTCAAGAAGCGGAATAAAAAACAGACATTTTGCAATGAGCGAGGACGAAAATACGGCAAGCATAGCAACGGGAGTATGCGAAAAGATAATTGAAAGAAGCGGGATATCCGCTTTGGATATTGATCTTATAATAGTTGCCACCGTAACGGCGGAATACACAACCCCTTCCACGGCGTGTCTTGTTCAGGCAAAAGTAGGAGCTAAAAACGCGGTTGCCTTTGACATAGGAGCGGCATGTTCTGGCTTTGTGTTCGGCCTTTCGATTGCGGACAAATTTATAAAGGCCGGAACAGTAAAAAACGCAGTTGTAATCGGAGCCGAGGTAATATCGAAATTTCTTGACTTTGACGACAGAGGAACCTGCGTGCTTTTTGGCGACGGAGCCGGCGGAGTTCTTTTGCAAAGAAGCGAAAAAAGCGGTATAATATCAGAAGAAATCGGAAGCGACGGTACAAAGGGAATGGCTCTTACCTGCGGAAGCGCCAAAGTAAAAAACGCCTTCGGACATTTTGAGGACGTAAAGGACAATCCGAGTCTTAAAATGGACGGCAGGGCAATATTTGATTTTGCCACAAGACAGGTGCCCAAATCAATAGAGGCTTTACTTGGAAAAGCGGACATGGACAAGGAAGAAATAGATTTTGTTATAGCACATCAGGCAAACAGCAGAATCGTGCAGATAATAAGCCGTAAGCTTAAAATACCGATGGAGAAATTTTATCTTAACATGTTTGAGTACGGCAACACATCGTCGGCAAGCATACCCATAGCCTTAAACGAGATGAACGAAAAAGGAATGATAAAACCGGATTCCGTAGGTCTTTTAACCGGGTTCGGGGCAGGGCTTACATGGGGCTCAATGCTTATCAGGTTTTAAAAATTTGGAAAAGGTAAGGTATAAAAATGTACGCAGATATTTGTAAAATGCTCGGAATAAAATATCCGATAATACAGGGCGCAATGGCGTGGATTTCAGACGAAAGTCTTGTATCGGCAGTGTCAAACGCGGGCGGCCTCGGAGTGCTTGCAACGGGACATCTTGACGGTGAGGGCTGCAAAAAAGCCATAGAAAACATAAGAAAACTTACAGACAAACCTTTTGCGGTAAATATAATGCTTATGTCGCCGCACGTTGATGACATAGTGCGTGTGGTATGCGAAGAAGGCGTGCCGGTTGTGACAACAGGCGCCGGAAGCCCCGGAAAATACATGGAGGCAATGCACGAAGCGGGAATAAAGGTGCTGCCTGTGGTTTCAACAGTTGCCATAGCCAAAAGAATGGAAAAAGAAGGTGCCGACGCCGTAATAGCGGAAGGCTGCGAATCAGGCGGACATATAGGAAAAACAACTACAATGGCGCTTATTCCGCAGGTTGCTGACGCTGTGAATATTCCGGTAATAGGCGCTGGCGGAATAGCCGACGGCAGGGGAATGGCCGCGGTAAGAATGCTCGGCGCATCGGCCGTACAGGTCGGAACGCGCTTTCTTGTGGCAAAAGAGTGCACAGTGCATCAAAACTACAAGGACAGGGTGCTTAAGGCAAAGGATCTTGACACAACGACTACCGGAGCTCTTACCGGACATCCTGTAAGGGTGATAAGAAACAAGCTTTCAAGAGAGTTTGAAATTCTTGAGAAAAACAACGCTCCGGCCGAAGAATTCAATAAAATAGGCACAGGCGCATTAAGACGTGCGGTAAAAGACGGAGATGTTGAAAACGGTTCTGTAATGTGCGGACAGATAGCGGGTTTAGTCAGAAAAGAACAGACTGCTGAAGAAATAATTGAAGAAATGTACAATGAATATATAGACTTACTTGGCAAAGCGAGTGTATTATATAAAGGTGGAAAATAATATGAAAACAGCGTTTATTTTTGCAGGACAGGGTGCACAGTATAAGGGAATGGGAAAAGAACTTTGCGAAAACTTTGAATGTGCCAAAAAGGTATTTGACGAAGCTGACGAGGCTCTTGGCTTTTCGATAAAGGATATTTGTTTTGAGGATGAGGAAAAACTTAACCAGACCGAATTTACTCAGCCGGCCATACTTACAATGAGCACTGCCGCACTGCGTGTGCTTGAGGAAAAAGGTGTTAAGGCGGATTATGCAGCCGGGCTTAGCCTTGGGGAATATACGGCTGACGTTTGCGCCGGAGTGTTTGACTTCAGAGAAGCCGTTGCGCTTGTAAGAAAAAGAGGCCGTTTTATGACGGAGGCTGTTCCGCAGGGAAAAGGCGCAATGTATGCCGTTCTTGGGCTTGCAAGAGAAGATGTTGAAAGCGCATGTGAGCAGTGCCGTCAGGTCGGCTATGTTTCATGTGCAAACTTTAACGCCCCGGGACAGATAGTTATAGCGGGAGAAGCCGAAGCCTGTGAAAAGGCCGCAGCTTTGTTGAAGGAAAGAAAAGCAAAAATGACTGTTAAGCTTAATGTAAGCGGCCCGTTTCATACGGCGCTTTTAAAACCGGCAAGCGAAAAACTTGCCCTTGAGCTTGAAAAGGTACACATAGGGAATATGAATATTCCGGTAATAACAAACGTAACGGGTATGCCGATTGAAAAAACGGAGGATATTGCGCCTACGCTTATCAAGCAGGTAATGAATCCCGTTAAATGGGAAGACACGGTAAACTATCTTTACTCCCAGGGAGTTGATACATTTATTGAGATAGGCCCGGGAAAAACACTTTGCGGATTTGTTAAACGCACCTTAAAAGGTGTTAAAATATTCAATGTAGAAGATATGAAATCACTTGAGAGAACCCTTGAAGGGCTTAAAGAGTGACATTCGGTCGGGAGGAGAAAGCATGCTTAAAGGAAAAACTGCCGTTATAACGGGAGCTGCAAAGGGCATAGGCTTTGCCATAGCCGTGGCTTTTGCTAAAAAAGGATGCAACATAGTTTTAAATTATAAAAGCCAGCTGAAGCAGGAAGTTATTGACACAATAACCGCTTTAGGTGTAAAATGTCTGCCGGTAAAAGGCGACGTAAGCAAATTTGACGAGGCTCAGGAGGTTGTGAAAAAGGCCAAAGATGAGTTCGGCTCGGTTGATGTGCTTGTAAATAACGCAGGCATAACACGCGACGGACTGCTTATGAGAATGAGCGAAGAAGACTTTGACGCCGTAATAAACACAAACCTTAAGGGCGCTTTCAACACTACAAGACATGCCTGCGGAATAATGCTCAGGCAAAAAGCCGGAACAATAATAAATATTTCATCAGTTGTGGGCCTTATCGGAAACTTCGGACAGGCGAACTACGCGGCTTCGAAGGCCGGCATAATCGGCCTTACAAAAACAACCGCCAGAGAACTTGCTTCAAGGGGCATAACCTGCAACGCAATTGCGCCGGGATTTATCGAAACGGATATGACGGGCGTACTTACAGAAGAACAGAAAAAGAGAATGACCGACAACATTCCTTTGCAGAGAGCGGGGAAACCTGAGGACGTGGCCGATGCGGCGGTGTTTTTGGCCGAAAACAGGTATATAACCGGACAGGTGCTCAACGTTGACGGCGGAATGGTAATGAACTGATGGGGGTTATACTATGAAAAGAAGATGCGTTGTTACCGGCATAGGCGCGGTTACGCCTATTGGAAATACTGCTGAGGATTTTTGGGAAGGCCTTAAAAACGGAGTAAACGGCATCGATTACATTACAAAGTTTGACGCCTCCGATTTTAAAGTGCAGATAGCAGGCGAGGTTAAAAACTTCGACGCCGAGCTTTATGTGCCTAAAAAAGAAGAAAAAAGAAACGATATGTATGCCCTTTATGCCATTGCGGCAGCAAAGCAGGCATATGATATGAGCGGCCTTAAGGACGAGGAAATAGACCACGACAGATTCGGAACATTTGTAGGAAGCGGAATAGGCGGTCTTTTTACAATGAACGAACAGGTAAATAAGATCGTTGACAAAGGCCCAAACAAGGTATCACCGCTTTTTGTGCCTATGACAATAAGCAACATGGCGGCAGGAAACATTTCTATAATGTATAAGGCATACGGAATAAGCGCCAACATAGTGTCAGCGTGCGCAACAGGCACAAACTGCATAGGCGAGGCATATATGAAAATTGCCGACGGATATCAGGACATAATGTTTGCGGGCGGCGCTGAAGCGGCTATATCGCCTATAGGCGTTGCAGGATTTACAAACCTTACTGCGCTTTCAAGAAATCCGGATCCAAAAAAGGCGTGCAAGCCTTTTGACAAAAACCGTGACGGCTTTGTAATGGGCGACGGTGCCGGAGTGCTGATTCTTGAAGAGCTTGAACATGCTAAAAAACGCGGAGCAAAGATTTTAGCTGAAATAGTCGGCTACGGCTCGACAAGCGACGCATATCATATAACGGCTCCGTGCCCTGACGGAAGCGGCGCTGCAAAGGCAATGAAAGCGGCTATGGAAATGGCCGGCATAAAGCCTGAAAATGTGGACTACATCAACGCCCACGGCACAAGCACAAAGGCAAATGACAGCGGCGAAACGGCGGCCATAAAGCTTGCCCTTGGCGAGTATGCCAAAAAAGTGGCCATAAGCAGCAGCAAGTCGATGACAGGCCATCTTTTGGGCGCGGCAGGCGCAATAGAGGCGATAGCGTGCATAAAAGCCGTAGAATGTGATTTTGTGCCGCCTACGATAAACTATGAAACGCCTGACGAGGAATGTGACCTCGATTACGTTCCTAATGTTGGAAGAAGCATGAAGGTGAGATACGCTCTTTCCAATTCCCTTGGTTTTGGCGGGCATAATGCCGTATTATGCTTTAAAAAATGGGAGGACTGAAAATGAATTTCAACGAGGTTAAGGAACTTATCGCCATAATCGATAAGTCAAGCCTTAAAAGCTTCGAGCTTAATATAGATAACTGCAACATAAAAATGAATAAAACAGGCGCTGCAAATGTTGAAAGTACAGTTGTATCCGCATCTCAGCCGGAAGCGAAAGAAGAAATTACGGCTGAAAAGAAACCTGAGCCTGCGATTAAAGAGACTGAAGAAAAGGTAAAAACAGTCGGAAACACAGTAAAAGCACCGCTTGTAGGAACATTTTACGACAGCGCCGCTCCGGGAAAGCCGCCTTATGCGCCTATCGGCAAAAAGGTTAAAAAGGGCGATGTGCTCTGCATAATAGAGGCAATGAAGATAATGAACGAAGTCGTAAGCGATTTTGACGGCGAAGTGCTTGAAGTCTGTGCTGAAAACGAGCAGCTTGTGGAATACGGACAGCCGCTTTTTGTAATAGGCTGAAAACGGAAGGGACTGGAAAACAATGGTTGCTGATATAAACGATATAATGAAGGTGCTGCCGCACAGGCCGCCGTTTCTTTTGATAGACAGGATAGAAGAACTTGAGGAAGGCAAAAGAGTAGTGGCAATAAAAAACGTTACCATGAACGAGCCGTTTTTTGCGGGACATTTTCCTCAAAAGCCGGTAATGCCCGGAGTGCTTATAGTTGAAGCCATGGCTCAGGCAGGCGCCTACGCTGTGCTTTCAAAAGAAGAATTTAAAGGAAAGCTTGCGTTTTTCGGCGGTATAGACAAGGCAAAGTTCAGAAAACAGGTAGTGCCGGGAGATACGCTGAGAATCGAAGTTGAGATAATAAAGCTTAAGCTCAACGCCGGTATAGGCAAGGGAATCGCCTATGTTGACGGGAAAAAAGCCTGCGAGGCCGAAATCACGTTCCTTATAGGATGATTTGAGGTGACACCGAAGTGTTTCAGAAAATATTGATAGCAAACAGAGGGGAAATAGCCGTAAGAGTAATACGTGCGTGCCGTGAAATGGGTATAGCGACGGTTGCCGTTTTTTCGGAGCCTGACCGCGACGCACTTCACACTCAGCTTGCGGACGAGGCTATCTGCATAGGCCCGGCAAAGGCTGCCGACAGCTACCTCAACATGAAAAATATAATAAGCGCCGCCGTTGCCACAAAGGCTCAGGCTATTCATCCCGGATTTGGTTTTCTTGCCGAAAATGCTGTATTTGCCGGGATGTGCGCCGAATGCAATATAAAATTCATAGGCCCTGATGCCGATATAATAAATGCGATGGGCAACAAGTCAAACGCCAGAAGCCTCATGATAAAGGCCGGAGTGCCTGTAATTCCGGGAAGCGACGGAGTAATAGAAAACATAATACAGGCAAAGGCAACAGCCAAAAGGCTTGGTTATCCGGTTATGGTAAAGGCTTCTGCCGGAGGCGGAGGCAAAGGCATAAGAATAGTGCGCTCGGAAGACGAGCTTGAGGCGGCGTACATAAGCGCCAAAACGGAAACAAAAGCTGCTTTCGGTGATGACGACATGTATATGGAAAAGGTCATCGAAAACGCGCGTCATATAGAAATACAGATTTTGGGCGATGAGTATGGAAACATAGTATACCTTGGAGAACGTGACTGCTCTATTCAAAGGCGAAACCAAAAAGTCCTTGAAGAAGCACCTTCGCCCGCTTTAAGCGACGATACAAGAAAAGAAATGGGCGAGGCCGCTGTAAGAGCGGCAAAGGCCGTGGGATACAAAAACGCCGGAACAATAGAGTTTTTATACGACAGAAGCGGACATTTTTACTTCATGGAAATGAATACCCGTATACAGGTGGAGCATCCGGTAACGGAAATGGTAACGGGAATTGACATTGTGAAGGAACAGATACGCATAGCCGAGGGAAAACGTCTTTCGATGAACCAAAATGAAATAAAGGTTACGGGTCATGCCATAGAATGCAGGATAAATGCTGAAAATCCGGATAAAAACTTTGCTCCGTCGCCGGGAAAGCTTGAGTATCTTCTGGTGCCCGGCGGAACGATGGGAGTAAGGATAGACAGCGCTGTATATGCAGGCTGCTCGATTTTGCCGTACTATGATTCCATGATAGCCAAGGTTATTACCTATGGAAGAACGCGGCAGGAGGCCATTGAAAAAATGCGCCGCTGTTTATATGAGTTTGTAATAGAAGGCGTGGATACAAATATCGAGTTTCAGGAAAAGATACTTACAAACGAAAAGTATGTCGAGGGGTTATTCGATACCGGCTTTATTGCAAGGGAAATTATTAAGTGACAGGTGACATCTGAATGAATCTCTTTAAAAAGAAAAACTATATACCTATCGGAAGCAGCTCACAGTACAAAAGACCTATGCACCCGGAGGCACAGCCGGATGCCGACAGCCCTATGATACCTGACGGACTGTGGGTAAAGTGCAGGCATTGTTCAGGCACCATTTACAAAAAAGAAATGGATGCCTATCAGCTTTGCCCGAAATGCGGCGGACATTTTCGCATAGGCGCAAAAGAGCGCATAAGCATTACCTGTGACGAAGGAAGCTTTGAGGAGCTTGATGCCAAAATGAAGGCAAAAAATCCTATGGGCTATCCGGATTACGAGGGTGTGCTTAACAAAGCACGCGAAAAAAGCGGTATTTTGGACGGAGTAATAACCGGACTTTGCTCCATAGGCGGCTACAGGTGCGTTATAGCTGTTATGGACAGCAACTTTATGATGGGCTCGATGGGTTCGGTAGTGGGCGAAAAAATAACAAGAGCCATAGAAAAATCAACGGAGCTCGGGCTTCCGGTAATTATTTTTACTACATCGGGCGGAGCCAGAATGCAGGAGGGCATAATTTCTCTTATGCAGATGGCAAAAACAGCCGCAGCCGTAAGAAAACACAGCGACGCCGGGCTTTTATATGTTACGGTAATAACCGACCCTACAACAGGCGGCGTAAGTGCAAGCTTTGCAAGCCTTGGGGATATAATAATTGCCGAGCCAAAAGCAATAATCGGCTTTGCCGGCAGGCGTGTAATAGAGGGTACGATAAACGAAAAGCTTCCGGAGGATTTCCAAAGTGCCGAGTTTCAGCTTGAGCATGGCTTTATTGACAAAATAGTTGACAGGCGTGAAATGAAAAAAACACTTGCGGCCATACTTCGGCTTCACAGAACAAAGGAGGCTGACAAAAAATGAGCAAAGCTTCCGAGATACTTTTTAATTCAAGAAAGGTTTCACGTCCGTCGTCGCTTGACTGCATAGGAAAGATATTTGAAGATTTTATAGAGCTTCACGGCGACAGGTGTTTTGCCGACGACTGTGCAATAGTAGGCGGAATAGCTTCCCTTGAGGGAATGCCGGTAACGGTAATCGGCATACAAAAGGGGCATACGGTAGCCGAAAACGTGGCTCGGCGCTTTGGCTCGCCAAACCCGGACGGCTACAGAAAAGTAATAAGGCTTATGAAGCAGGCTGAAAAATTTCATCGGCCGGTAGTGGAGTTTATAAATACTTCCGGCGCATATCCGGGAAAAGGCGCCGAAGAACGCGGACAGGGCGAAGCCATAGCCAGATGCCTTTATGAATCGGCAGGTATAAAAACACCGATAATAAGCATATTTATAGGCGAAGGCGGAAGCGGCGGGGCAATAGCCATGGCGGCAGGAGACAGGGTATGGATGCTTGAAAACGGCATGTATGCCGTGCTTTCACCGGAAGGCTTTGCGTCAATACTGTGGCGTGACCCGTCAAGAAGCGGCGAGGCGGCCGAGCTTATGAAAATAACGGCTGAGGATCTTTTGGCAAACGGCGTTATAGACAAAATAATACCGGAAGCAAGAGAGGGTATTGAAAATAACGTGGAATACACAACGGATATAATCAGGAAAAACCTGATTTCCGAGCTGGTAATACTTTGTGCAAAGCCCGTGGATGAGCTTTTAAAGGAACGTTACCAAAGATTCAGAAAATATGGCGAGTTTGAAGAATAAACGGCATTGCGTGGGGATTTTTCTTTCCCACGCATTTTTTTGTTGATTATATGGCCTGTATAGTATATATTATTAAAATTAAAGACTTAAAAAAACAGCGGAGATGACGATATATGAAAACGGAATTCAAAATAAAAATATTTGCTGACGGCGCAGACGCCGAAAAAATGAAAAAACAATACGAAGAGGGTATAGTAAGCGGCTTTACTACAAATCCGTCGCTTATTAAAGAAGCAAGAGTAAGAGATTACAAGGAATTTGCCAAAAATATCGCAAAAAGCATACCTGATCTTCCGGTTTCATTTGAAGTGTTCGGCGACGACTTTGAAACAATGGAAAAAGAAGCCAGAGTCATAAGCGGACTCGGTGAAAATATATTTGTAAAAATTCCGTCTATGACGACGAAATACGAGTCTACAGCGCCTCTTGTAAAAAAACTTACAGACAGCGGCATAAAGGTAAACATAACAACAGTAATGACGACCGAACAGGCGGAGGAATTCATAGGCTGCGTAAACAAAGACACGCCATGTTTTTTGTCTATATTTGCCGGCAGGATAGCCGATACGGGCGCGGATCCATTGCCGATAGTTAAAAATGCCGTTGAAAAAAGCAAAGACAACAGAAATCTGATGGTGCTTTGGGCAAGCACAAGAGAGTTTTACAATATAATCGAGGCTGAAAAGCTGGGCGTTGACGCAATAACAGTTCCTGAGAGTGTGCTCAAAAAATTCAAAGGCTACGGCCGTGACCTTACAGAGCTTTCGCATGACGCCGTAACGGCGTTTGCAAAAGACATAAAAAGCCTGAACATGAGCATATTATAATGAATTTTATTTCTCGGATTTTGTATTTTATGTTCACTTGTTCCGTTTTTTGATGTATAATCATATCATATTAGAGAAGGGAAAGGCTTTGGCAGCCTTATTGGGTAAGGGAATATGAAACCTGAAATAAAAATGCTTCTGCCGTTTGTGTTGGTGTTTATATTGGCAATTGGAAGACTTATTGTAAAGGGTTTTAACTGGCTGACACTCATTGCCCTCATACTTTGTGTACTGATGTTTATACTGATGTTTATTTCATCAAAACAGAATAAGGGCTGACGGATATGCGCATCGGATATGGCTATGATGTACACCGGCTTGTAACGGGACGCAGGCTTATAATAGGCGGAGTGCAGATCGGTTTTGAAAAAGGACTTTTAGGTCATTCAGACGCCGATGTGCTCTTGCACGCGGTTATGGATTCTATACTTGGAGCGGCGGCTTTAGGCGATATAGGAAGGCATTTTCCTGATACTGACGACAGATACAGGGATATTTCGTCTTTGGAGCTTTTAAAAAAGGTTTCCTACTTGATTAATCAGAAAAAGTATGCTATTATGAACCTTGACGCAACCATTATAGCCCAAAAACCTAAAATGCTGCCGTATATTGACCAAATGAGAGAAAATATTGCACGATGTTTGGGTATAGAGCCTGAATGTGTAAACGTAAAGGCTACCACGGAAGAAGGTCTCGGCTTTACGGGAAACGGCGAGGGAATAGCCGCCAACTGTGTGTGCCTTATAGAAAAAATTTAATACTGCTTAAAGACTGTGAAGGAAAAAGAGTAGCTGGTGGATTTTCCCAGAGAGGTCGGCGAAGTGCTGAAAGCCGTCCGTGATGAAATCGGTGAAGTGCGTTTTTGGAGTTTCCGGCAAGGACGAATGCCCGCGTTAAGGGTTTAAAGTGACAGCCATTGGCTGTAATTAGAGTGGAACCACGGTAATGTATCGCCGTCTCTGGAAAAAATATTTCAGAGGCGGCTTTTTTATTAAACAAAAACAATTATTCAGGAGGAATATATATGTCATTTATTAAAGAGGAAATAAGGGTCGTAAAAGAAAAAGATCCTGCAATTAAAAGAACGGCGGAGGTATTTCTTTATTCCGGATTCTGGGCAATACTTTTTTATCAGCTTGCACATAAGTTTTACCTGAAAAAAATGTATTTTACAGCAAGGTTTATTTCACAGTTTGCCAGATTTCTTACCGGCATTGAAATACATCCGGGCGCAAAAATAGGGAAGGGCTTTTTTATCGACCACGGCATGGGCGTAGTAATAGGAGAAACATGCGAAATAGGTGAAAATGTATTGCTTTACCAGGGCGTAACGCTTGGCGGCACAGGAAAGGACGTAGGCAAAAGACACCCGACTATAGGCAACAACGTAATGATAGGTTCAGGAGCAAAGGTGCTTGGCCCGATAAAGGTTGGAAACAACGTAAAAATCGGTTCCGGCTCTGTAGTGCTTAAAAACGTACCGGATAACGTAACGGCTGTCGGAGTGCCGGCAAGGTGGAGCATGGCCTACGACAGAAATCCGGAAAACGCTCATCCTTCGGATACCCTTGACCAGCTTAAGGTGCCGGATGTTTTACAAGATGAAATAGACTCGCTGAAAAGCAGGGTAAACAATTTGGAAAAAGAAGTATGCAGAAGAAACAGCAAAACAGCTAAAGATGAATTGGAGGCCGCAATATGAAGCTTTATAACACACTGACAAGGAAAAAAGAGGATTTTGTGCCGCTTGAGCCGGGAAATGTAAAAATGTATGTCTGCGGCCCTACTGTTTACAATTATATCCATATTGGAAACGCAAGGCCGTACGTAATATTCGATACGGTACGCAGATATTTCGAGTACAAGGGTTACAAAGTAAATTACGTTCAAAACTTTACCGATGTTGACGACAAAATAATTAAAAGGGCCAACGAGGAACATTCCTCAATGGCTGAAATTGCCGATACCTATATCAAAGAAGCTCTTACGGACGCCGACGGGCTTAACGTAAAAAGACCGACCCATGCCCCGAGAGTTACTCAGGAAATGGACAACATAATCAAAATGATACAGACTCTTATAGACAAAGGTTTTGCCTATGAGCACGACGGAACGGTTTATTACGACACAAGAATGTTTGCCGGATACGGAAAACTTTCGCATAAAAAGCTTGACGACCTTATGGACGGAGCAAGCGAAAGAGTTGAGATTGACGAGGCAAAGAAAAATCCGGCCGACTTCGTGCTTTGGAAGCCGTTTAAGCCGGGCGAGCCAAAGTGGCCGTCACCGTGGGGCGAAGGCCGTCCGGGATGGCACATTGAGTGCTCCGTAATGGCAAAAAGGTATCTTGGGGACACAATAGACATTCACGCCGGCGGCGAGGATCTTATTTTCCCTCACCATGAAAACGAAATAGCGCAAAGCGAAGCCGCAAACGGAAAGCCGTTTTCTAAATACTGGCTTCATAACGCATATATAATGGTAGATAACGTAAAGATGTCAAAATCGCTCGGAAATTTCTTTACGGTAAGAGAAATAGCGGAGCAGTTTCCGTATGACGTAATACGCTTCTTTATACTCAACGGACATTACAGAAGCCCGCTCAACTTCAGCCGTGAGCTTTTGCAGGCGGCGCAAAACGGTCTGGACAGAATTAAAAACTGCAACGCAGACCTTGGGCATTACATTGAAAACAGCACCGGAGACATTACCGAAGCCGAAGCCGAAATGAAGGACGAAAACGAAAAATTTGTAAAGCAGTTTGAAGCTGCCATGGACGACGATTTCAATACGGCTGACGCGGTTACCGCCGTTTACGACCTTGTAAAAAATATAAACAAAAATATAAAAGAAGGAAAAATGTCAAAAGGTTTTGCACAGCTTCAGATGAAAACCCTGACCGACCTTACCGACTGCCTTGGCATAAACAAGGAAAAGGAAAACATAACAGGCGAAGACACATCTGAAATAGAGGCGCTTATAGCAAAGAGAACAGAGGCCAAGAAAAACCACGACTTTGCAAAGGCCGACGAAATACGTGACAGGCTTTCCGCAATGGGTGTTACGATAAAGGATACACGTCAGGGCGTACAGTGGTTCAGGAGCTGAAAAACATGGAAAGCATAATAGTTGACGCCTTTGACAAAAGCCATTTGAACGATTATTCGCCTCTTGTGCTTGCATATGTAGGGGACGCGGTTTTTGAACTGATAGTAAGGACGATGGTACTGTCGGAGGGAAATGCGCCGGTAAACAAGCTGCATAAAAAAAGCAGCCAGGTCGTCAAGGCAAAATCACAGGCGGAGATTTACTTTAAAATAGAGAAAATATTAACTGAAGATGAGTTTTCGGTGCTTAAAAAGGGGCGCAACGCCAAAAGCTTTACAACACCGAAAAACGCTGATATAGTTGATTACAGACATGCAACCGGTGTAGAGGCGCTTTTTGGGTACTTGTATCTTCATGGCAGGCTTGAGCGCGCCATCGAGCTTTTCAAAGCGGGTACCGCGGAAAAAGGAGAAAACGAAACTTGAGCGAAAAACGTGAATTTCAGTCAAATGAAGAAAAAGAAGAAAGACCGTTCAATGAAAATCAGGTAGAAGGCAGAAACGCCATACTTGAGGTTTTCAAAAGCGGCAGGGACATCGAAAAAATAACCGTTGTAAAGGGAAATACCGACGGAACAATACGCCGCATACTGGGCATGGCTGCCGAAAAAGGCGTTATTGTTTCACAGGTGGAAAGAAAACGTCTTGACGAAATGAGCCAGACGAAAAACCACCAGGGAATAATTGCCACGGTATCAGCCCACACATACGTTGAGGTGAGTGACATAATAGCGGCGGCACGCCAAAAAGGCCATGATCCGTTTATAATAATTTTGGACGAGATAACCGACCCGCATAATCTCGGCGCAATATTGAGATCGGCCGATGCCGCCGGAGCCGACGGAGTTATAATTTCAAAAAGACGTTCAGTCGGTCTTACGGCCGCTGTTGCAAAAACATCGGCAGGAGCCATTGAATATGTTCCTGTGGCAAGAGTTACAAATATTTCAAACACCATTGAGGAACTGAAAAAAGAAGGAATATGGGTTGCCTGCACCGACATCGGCGGAAAGGACTATTTCGGCGCCGACCTTAAAGGGCCTATCGCTCTTGTAATAGGCAACGAAGGCGAAGGCGTTGGAAGACTTGTAAAGGAAAAATGCGATTTTACGGTATCGATACCTATGTATGGAAACATACAAAGCCTTAACGCATCGGTTGCGGCGGCACTGTTTATGTATGAAGTTGTAAGGCAAAGGAGAGGAAAATGAGTTTTAGCAGGGAGTATCTTCTTGTGGACGGCTACAACATAATACATGCCTGGGAGGAGCTTTTGGGGCTTACTCAGATAAGCCTTGAAAGCGCAAGGCAAAGCCTGCTTGATATTATGAGTAACTACCAGGGCTTCAACAGCGGCATAACAATAATTGTTGTTTTTGACGGATACCTTGTAAAGGGAAATCTCGGAAGCGCCGAAAAGTACAACAATATTTATGTTGTGTTTACGAAGGAAGCCGAAACCGCCGACCGGTATATCGAAAAAACGGTAACTCACATGCCTAAGGAAGTAAAGATACGCGTGGCCACATCCGACGGCCTTGAACAGCTTATAATACTTGGAAACGGCGCTACACGGATATCCGCAAGAGAGCTGAAAATAGAAGTTGAGGCTTCGAACAAAACAATAAGAGAACGTTTTATAGAAAATAAGCCGCCCAAAAACAATTTGCTTTTGGATAACCTTGACCATGATACAAGAAGCCGGCTTGAAAAAATGCGAAGACAGAGATAAACAGATACGGAGAGGGTCAAGTGAAGGAAGAAATATACAACACATTAAACGATGAACAGCTTATAGAAAAGGCGAAAAACGGCGACACGCTTTCACTTGATTTTATAATGAACAAATATAAAAACATGGTGAAAAGCAAGGCGCGCATGTATTTTCTTATGGGTGCCGACCGCGAGGACATTATCCAGGAAGGAATGATCGGGCTTTATAAGGCGGTGCGTGATTTTCAGCCGCAAAGGGGAATAGCATTCAAGAAATTTGCCGAGATATGTGTAAACCGAAAAATGATTTCGGCAATCAAGGCGGCGTCAAGGCAAAAGCATATCCCGCTCAATTCTTCGGTGTCGCTTAACAAAAAAGTTTATGAGGACGACGAAGAAGAAACATTCATGGATTTTATTGAGCCTGACGAGGAAACAAGCCCTGAGGCTATATTTATAGGAATAGAGAACAAAAAGGTTATGACTGAATACCTTGCTAAGGAACTAAGCAAATTTGAATCGAGAGTTTTGTCACTCTATCTTCAGGGAAAAAACTACAGCACTATTTCAGAAATAACAGGAAAGCCTGAAAAATCAATAGACAATGCTTTGCAAAGAGTGAAGAAAAAAACAGAAAAATTTATGCAGAAACCAGACAATTAAAAAAACGGCCGGACAGGCCGTTTTTTTGTGATAACAATACAACAAAGGGTAACCGCCACACAGACAAAAGTGAAAAAATAGCAGCAAAGCTAAAAAACACTTTTGATAAGAGGACGGTATAAATGAAAAAACTGATAATAAAAAAAGACAAGTACGACGCGGAAAATATACTTGATGACGATTTTATGCAGGTAAGCCTTAGAATAGATGAAGCGGTTAAAGAAGCGCGGACGGAAAAAGAAAATGACGAAAATGCAAAATAGCTGTTGCTTGGTTTTGTTTTGTGGTAATATTCAAATAAAATAAAATATAAGGATGTGACCGTATGAATATTGTGTTTGCGCCGGTTATTCTGTTTGTGGTATTTCTGCTTATTTATTTTGTATACAAGTCAGACTATGACAGAACTTTCTACCATAATGACAGAAAAACACCTTTTTTGAGGCTTATAAGAGATAAAGGAGCCTATGGCGAGTATCTTACATATAAGGCTGTAAAAAAACTGCCGGGCGTGAAAAAATGGCTGTTTAACATTTACATTCCAAACGGTCAGAATGAAACCACGGAAATAGATGTTTTGCTTATACATGAAACGGGATTATATGTTTTTGAGTCTAAAAACTACAGCGGATGGATATTCGGAAACGAAAAACAAAGGCTTTGGACGCAATCGCTGGCAAACGGAAGAAACCGAAAAATTAAAAACAGGTTTTTAAATCCGTGTATGCAAAACAAGCTGCATATAAGATGCCTTAAAGCGTTTATAAATGATGAATCAGTGCCTGAATACTCGTATATTGTTTTCAGCCAGAGATGTGAACTTAAAAACGTTTCAGTATATGATAAAGACATAACGGTTGCAAAGAGGAATAATATCTGCAGCACGGTAAGCATGCGTGCGGCAGGAGAAAAAATACTTTCTGAAGAAAAAATAAATGAAATATATGAAAAGCTTTATCCGCTTTCACATGTAAGCGACGAGGTGAAGCAAAAACACATAGATGACATAAAAAAGAATATAAACATTGCTGCTGCGCAGGATAATCCCACTGAAAAAGACATAAAAAACAAAGCCATGGAATCAGCTGCAAAAAGTATAATGCGTGATGAATTTACAGATGTGTTTAAAACGGAGGATGATGAAAAGAAGTGTCCGCTGTGCGGCAGTATGCTTGTACTTAGAACGGCAAAAAACGGCGAAAGAAAAGGACGAAAATTCTGGGGATGTTCGAAATATCCTAAATGCAGATATACAGAAAACGTAATAGAAGATGCACAAAAGTTATAGGAAAACATAAAAAAATAAACAAAAGCCTGTACGGTATGGATTTTAACTGTACAGGCTTAATTCTTATCTTGCAATTATCTGCGCTGCCATTGTGGCAAATACGCATAATACCACACTTGAAACTATATAGGCAACAGCACATCCGTATTTTCCGTTTTGCAAAAGCCCAAGGGACTCAAGCGAAAATGTGGAAAAGGTTGTAAAGCCTCCGCATATGCCGACTTTTATGAAAAGCAGAAGCCGAGGGTCGAAGCCGGTGCGTTTTCCGGATACGGCAACTATAAAGCCTATCAAAAACGCGCCTATTATGTTTATGGCAAACGTTATTACGGGAAAACCGCTTTCCGCCTTTATAGGCACAAGCCCGCACAGATATCTGAACACTGCGCCGAAAGCGCCGCCTGCGCCTACCGCCAAGCAGTCTATAAGCATTGTCAAGCCTCCTGAAATCAAATTAACAAACGTATAATATAAAAATTATATAATACGCACCAGTCCAATTCAAGAGGAAAGCACGAAAATGCTTAAAATAATAATGCTTAAGTCAGATTTTATCAGAGCGTGCTTTTTACTATGGCTGAAAGCATATCGGATGTAATGCCTTTTTCACAGTATACACTGTGGCAGAAACCGTCCTTAAACCACACTGCAACACAAATGCTGTCGCCGGTTCCTTTTGTTGACACTTCTGTTTTGTCTATGTTGAGGGTTTTTATTGATTGATATTCGGTATAAACGCCGCTGTTGTCGGTTGTATCACGGCTTATGCGATAGCTTATCTCACTTTCGCCTTTTGAAAAACGTATCTCCGCAAGGGATTTGTCTATGTCCTGAATAAGGGATACAGAATAACCGTCCGGCGTTGCAGGCGTTTTAAAATCAAAACCTACGGCGCTTTTAAGCTCGTCTATGGTTTTGTGCTCAGTAAGAGGATTTGGTATGGACGGTTCGACTTTCGTATCGGCGGAAGTGTCTTTGGAGGTTATGGTTACGGTGCTGTCTTTTACGGTAACGGCTGAATCGCTGTTTCCGAGAAGCACACGGAAAAGCTCGGCAGGTACGTACGTGCGGTCATTGATTATCTTTGGGCCTGCGCCGAGGGAAAAAGGCGCTGTTACGCCGTCAACGCCTTTTATGCTTGTAATGCCGATATAGGAATCCTCGCCCATTGTAACCGTGGTGTGCATTTCACCGCTGTCGATGGTAACGGTTTTGTCCGCGTTCCAGGTAACGGTAAAGCCCATTGCTTCGCCTACGGCACGCGCCGGAACCATTACGCATTTTCCGTCAACGTAAGTATTTACGTCAAGATTTTTGCCGTTTACAACTACGCTGTAGGCAGGTGCCGATACAACGGCTGCTGATGATGCGTCCTGTGCCATTACAGGCATAAAGGAAGAAATCGAAAGTGTGACGATTGCTGCTGCTAAAACTGTTTTTTTCATTTGAAATTACATCCTTTCTGAATTTGGAATTTTTATGCTTCTGACGTATATACAATCCGAAGAGGCTCAATGTTGCAAAAAAAATAAAAAAATTAAAAAAATTGCAGCAAAAAGATTTATATAACTGTATTATTAGTATAGCACACAAAAGGAGTGGAAAAAATGGAAAGCTGTCAAAAGACAGATTCACAATTCTGGCTGAAATGGCTGTATTTCAGAACAACTGCTGCAATTTCGTATTTTTCGGAAATATTTGAAACCGGCCACAGGGAAAAAACGGAATACAAAAACGATATTTCAATGGCTATGAAGCTGTACGGAAATTCCGTTTTAAGAATTTCCTACGCATATCTTCACAGCATGTCCGACGCCGAAGACGTGGTTCAGGATACACTTATAAAGCTTATGCAAAAAGACCCGCAGTTTGAAAGCGGCGAGCATGAAAAAGCATGGCTTTTGCATGTGGCGGCAAATATATGCAAAAACCGGCTGAAAAGCCCGTATAAAAGCCGTACGGATGAGCTTAAGGAGGACTATGCCGCGCCAAAGCTTGACGATGAGCTTAACGAGGTTTGGGAAGCAGTAAAAGGGCTTGCCCCAAAATATGTGGCAGTAATACACCTGTTTTACCAGGAAGGCTATTCAACAAAAGAAATAGCCTCGATACTTAAGAAAAACGAGTCTACAGTAAGGTCGCTTTTATCCAGAGCCCGCGGGTTATTAAAGGATTCTCTTAAGGAGGCGTATGATTTCGATGATTAAATATTCGAGGATAATGGAAAAGGTATTTCTTTCTGAAGAAGCCGAAATGAGGATAATGACGGCTATACACCGATGTGATATCCAAAAGCTCAGGCAAAAGACAAAAACGCGGTTTATAAAAGGCATAACGGCGGCAGCGGCCTGTGCCGTAATATGCGCCGTAAGCATAAACCTTATTGCAGATAAGCATATACAAAATCCGCCTGCGGATCTCGGGGCACAGGGAAGCGTTACGGAATACAAAACGGTTTCGGATCTTGCATCGAGCCTTGACTACAGCCTCATGGTTCCTGACGTGCTTCCTGAAGGCTATTCTTATGCGCTTTGCGTAAACCAGTTTGGCATGGCTCAGATAATATACAAAAACGGCGAAAACGAGTTTAAATATTATATGGAACCGGCGCAAGAGGGAGAAATTGATTATTCGCAGTACGAAAATACAAAGACTGAAGACGGCATAACGCTTGCCGGAAACGCAGACGGCTGGCTTGAAGCGGATACAACTGACGGGAAATTTACGTATTCGTTTATAAGTGACGTGCCTCTTAAAGAAAGCGACTTTATAAACACGGCAAAATCGCTTAAAGCATACGGAAAATAAGAGCTGTAATTAAAAGCAACGGTCGAAATAGCTTGACGAAAAGAACTTTGCATTATACAATAAATAAAAACAGTTTAAGACTCTGCACAACTGGCGGAAAGTGGGTTTACCCACGGGGAGTGCGGATCTGTACAGCCGACCGCCTGGGCAGCTTTTTAGTTGTTCGGGCGGTCTTTTTTATTAGAGGAGGGCAAAAACACATGAAAAGAGCAATAATAAGCGTTTCTGACAAAACGGGAATAATTGATTTTGCAAGAGAGCTTAAAAACCTTGGCTGGGAGATAATATCCACAGGCGGAACACACAAGGCTTTGGAGGATGCCGGAATAAGCGTAACCGGAATATCGGACGTAACAGGCTTTCCGGAATGTCTTGACGGACGTGTTAAAACTCTGCATCCGGCAATTCACGCCGGTATTCTTGCCATGAGAAGCAATCCGCAGCACATGAAGCAGCTTAAAGAGCTTAAAATAGACACAATAGATATGGTTGTTGTAAATCTTTATCCGTTTAAACAGACGATACTTAAAGAAGGCGTAACGCGCCAGACAGCCATTGAAAACATAGACATAGGCGGGCCTACCATGATACGCGCGGCAGCCAAAAACTATCAGGACGTGGCGGTTGTTGTTGACCCGGACGACTACGGCAAAATAATTGACGAGCTTAAGGAAAATGACGAAGTAAGCCTTGAGACGAAGTTTTATCTTTGCGCAAAGGTATTCATGCACACGGCAAACTACGACACTCTTATCGCTTCGTACATGAAAAAAGAAGCGCACATAGAAAAATATCCTCAGACTCTCAGCCTTACATTTGAAAAGGTGCAGGATTTAAGATACGGCGAAAATCCTAACCAAAGCGCCGCCTTTTACAAGGAAATAGGAAACTACAAAGGCTGTGTTACAAATGCCGTTCAACTTCACGGCAAGGAGCTTTCGTTCAACAACATAAACGATTTAAACGGTGCGCTTGAGCTTTTAAAGGAATTTCCGGATGAGCCTACGATAGTTGCCTGCAAGCACGCAAACCCTTGCGGAGTAGGAAGCGGCGAAACGATTTACGACGCATATATGAAAGCTTACAATTCAGACCCGGTATCGGTTTTCGGCGGTATAATAGTATCAAACCGCGAGATAGACGAAAAGACGGCAGGAGAGATAAGCAAAATTTTTGTTGAGATAGTTTTGGCACCGTCATTCAGCAAGGAAGCTTTGGATATAATATCGAAAAAGAAGAACATCCGTATAATGGAGCTTAAAAACGTTACCGAAAAAGCTGCCGACGCCTTTGACATAAAGAAAGTATCGGGCGGACTGCTTATCCAGGACAGCGACGACACTCTTTACGATGACGCCGATATAAAAGTTGTAACAAAAAAAGCACCTACAGCAAAAGAACTTGAAGACCTGAAGTTTGCAATGAAGCTTGTCAAGCACGCAAAGTCAAACGGAATTGCCATTGCAAAGAACAAGCAGTCGATAGGCATAGGCCCTGGGCAGGTAAACAGAATATGGGCCTGCAAGCAGGCTATCGAGCACGGAACAGAGCAGCTTGGAGCAGAAGCGGTTAAGGGCGCATGTCTTGCTTCAGATGCGTTTTTCCCGTTTCCGGATTGTGTTGAAGAAGCCGCAAAGGCCGGTATTGCCGCTATAGTAACTCCGGGCGGGTCTGTAAACGACCAGCTTTCAATAGACGCCTGCGACAAGCATGGAATAGCAATGATTTTTACAGGCAAAAGACATTTTAAACATTAAAACCTTGAGAGCGCTGTCATCAATATACCTGAAAGCGGCTTGACTCTTTACACATAAGGAAACTTGCGTTTCATTATGCCCGGCGGCAAAAGACGGTGTGCCAATGCCAAAGGCGGGAAAACAGTTCTCAAGGTCTGGCTTTTTGATTTTACTTTGGTCAGGGATGATTATCTTTGCTTAAGGAAATAATGGAAAAGACGGCATGGCAGATGCCGATTCTTGAGCCTTACAAAACAGGGCACATACTTATTATGATAACCGGTTTCAGTCTTTGTGCTTTCTTCCTTTACAAGTGCAGAAATTATGATGAAAAAAAGACCGGAAAGCTTATGTTTGTAATAGGCGTACTGCTTACTTTATCAGAAGTATATAAGGAATTGTTTTTGGCAACCGTATGGCAGACGGGCTACAGCTGGGGCGATTTCCCGCTTCAGCTTTGCTCTATGCCTATGTACTTTGGCATTGCCTATCCTTATTTAAGGGGTAAAGCCAAGGATATTGTAACCACGTTTCTTGCAACCTTTAACCTTATCGGCGGCTTTGCGGCTGTGTTTGAGCCGTCAAGCTCATTTTACAGCTATGTTACTATGACCTGCCACTCGGTTATATGGCACTATGTGCTTGTTTTTATGGGGCTTAAGCTTTGGTTTTCGACGATAAAAATAGATAACTTTAAAGGGGCGGAGATACTTTACCTTGTTTTGGGCGCGATTGCATATTTCCTGAACTGGCTTTTGATGGGTCTTTCACAGGGGACGATGAACCTGTTTTTTGTAGGGCCGGGTGTGGCGCCGATAATATTTTTTGATAACATATCCGTTAAATACGGGCCGGTTGCGGAAAGTCTGCTGTTTTTGGCTGTTTCTTCGGGCGCTGCATTTGCGATATATATTGTAGGAAGGCATTTAAGAAACGTTATTGAAGACGGAAAAATTAAAACTGACGAAATTTGATGCCATAATTTGGATATAGCGGAGATTTTAAAAAATATATAATGATAGTTTTTGTGGAAAACATACATAAAAATGTAAAAAACAGCGCAAAAATTCGTTTGTAATTGATGAAAAAAATCCAAAATTATGCTTGCAAATAAAAATGAGATAATGTATAATATCTTTTGTTGTGACATAGAGCAATGAAACGGAGGTTGCCGCAGTTATGCGGGTTTTCCGTGGAGCGATGTCCAGTTCATGAAACCGGGCGACAAGGTCACTGTACTGAATATTGGGAGTAAGGATTCCGCAAGGAGTTCTGTGCGCGGTTTTTACGGCGCATCCGGATAAGTGTGCAGTCACCACTTGTCGTGCTGAAGTTAAAGTACGAAAAGGAGGGGACTTTTTTTATGGCAAATCAGAAAATAAGAATCAGTCTTAAAGCATACGATCACAAGTTGATCGACCAGTCTGCGGTACAGATTATCGAAACCGCTAAAAAGACCGGTGCTCAAATCAGCGGACCTATTCCGCTTCCTACTAAAAAGGAAGTAGTTACGATCCTCAGAGCTGTTCACAAGTACAAAGATTCAAGAGAGCAGTTCGAAATGAGAACTCACAAAAGACTGATTGATATCCTTATGCCTACACCGAAGACTGTTGACGCACTCAGCAGACTTGATTTACCGGCAGGCGTGGATATCACATTAAAGATCATGTAATGTTGTTCCAAGAACGGTTTATATAGGCATACTACGCAAAGGCCTATATCAAACTATTATGATCACCGCACAAAACGGCGATCCGCTGTAGAAAAACAGGAGGTGCAGGAAATGAAAAAAGCTATTATGGCTAAGAAAATCGGAATGACTCAGGTTTTCAATGAAACGGGCAATCTCGTTCCTGTTACTGTTCTTGAAGCTGGACCTTGCGCAGTAGTTCAGAAAAAGACAGTTGAAAATGACGGGTATTCGGCAATTCAGGTTGGCTTTATAGATGAAAAGGCCAACAAGGCAACAAAGCCTGAAAAAGGACACTTTGAAAAGGCCGGAGTTGCAGTTAAGAAGTATTTAAAGGAATTCAGGTTTGAGGACGCTGAAAACTATGAGCTTGGAAGCGAAATCAAGGCTGACATCTTCGCTTGCGGCGACAAGGTCGATGTAAGCGGCGTTTCCAAAGGTAAAGGATATCAGGGCGCAATCAAGAGATACGGCCAGCACAGAGGCCCGGTTACCCACGGTTCCAAATCCCACAGAGTAGTTGGTTCAATGGGCACATCGGCAACACCGAGCAAGGTTAAAAAGAACAAGCATATGGCAGGCCACATGGGTGCTGTTAATGTAACGGTTCAGAATCTTGAGATTGTAAGCGCGGACGCAGAAAAGAACCTTATTCTTGTAAAAGGCGCTGTTCCGGGGCCTAAGGGTTCGATTCTTGTTGTTAAGGAAAGCGTTAAAGCTTGATTACTTTACGAAAGGAGGAAAAAGTAGATGGCAGACGTTAAAGTTATAAACATGAGCGGAGCTGAGGTTGGCACAATCAGCCTTAACGACGATATTTTCGGTATAGAAGCAAACGAACACGCTATGCACATGGCTGTAGTTGCATATCTTGCAAATCACAGACAGGGCACCCAAAGCGCAAAAACACGCGCAGAGGTAAGCGGCGGCGGCAAAAAGCCATGGAGACAGAAGGGTACAGGCCGTGCAAGACAGGGCTCAATCCGTTCTCCTCAGTGGAAAGGCGGCGGAGTGGTATTCGCACCGAAGCCAAGAGATTATTCAATAAGACTTAACAAAAAATTAAAGAGACTTGCCCTTAAGTCTGCTCTTTCAAGCAAGGCTGCGGAAGGAAAGATAATTGTTCTTGACGAGCTTACACTTGCAGAAGTTAAGACAAAGGAAATGGCAAAGGTTCTTACAAATATTAACGCCGGCAAGGCACTTGTTGTAATGGACGGTTCAAACACGAACGTTATACTTTCAACAAGAAATATTCCAGACGTAAAGACCGCGGGCGTAAACACCATAAACGTATATGACATCCTTAAGTACAACAATCTTGTTCTTACAAAGGATGCAGTAATCAAGATTCAGGAGGTGTACGCATAATGGCAGACTTAAAATATTATGACGTTATACTTAAACCGGTTATAACTGAATCAAGCATGGCCGGCTACGAAAACAAGAAGTACACATTCCTTGTTCATCCGGATTCAACAAAGATTCAGATAAAGGAAGCTGTTGAAAAGATGTTCGACGGCGTAAAGGTCGTTTCCGTTCACACAATGAACTATGACGGAAAGACAAAAAGACGCGGAATGATCTACGGAAAGACAGCGAAGAAGAAAAAAGCAATTGTTCAGCTTACATCGGACAGCAAGGATATAGAAATATTCCAGGGGCTGTAATAAAAAAGCAAAACAGTTAGAATAACAGATAAAGCTTATCGAAAGGAGTGTAAAAGATGGGCATTAAGAGATATAAGCCTTATACACCTTCAAGAAGAAACATGAGTGTTTCTACTTTTGAGGAAATCACAAAAACAACTCCTGAAAAATCCTTAGTTGTTCACATAAAGAAAAACTCAGGAAGAAACAATCAGGGTAAACTTACAGTTCGCCACAGAGGCGGCGGAAGCAAATTGAAATACAGAATGATAGACTTTAAGAGAAGCAAGGACAACGTTCCTGCAAAGGTTACGGCTATCGAGTACGATCCTAACAGAACGGCAAACATCGCTCTTATCGTTTATGCAGACGGCGCAAAAAGCTACATTCTCGCACCTGAAGGCCTTAAGGTCGGAGATTCGATAATGAACGGCGAAAGCGCAGAGGTTCGTTTGGGAAACACACTTCCTATGAAAAATATTCCTGTAGGAGCAAACATCCACAACATAGAGATGTATCCTGGCAGAGGCGGACAGCTTGCCCGCGCGGCCGGAATGGTTGCACAGCTTATGGCTAAAGACGAAAAGTACGCAACCGTTAAGCTTCCTTCAGGCGAGATGAGACTTCTTCCTATCGACTGCCGCGCAACTGTCGGCCAGATCGGAAACCTTGATCACGAGCTTGTTAAAATAGGTAAGGCCGGAAGAACCAGACACATGGGTATCAAGCCTACAGTAAGAGGTTCGGTTATGAACCCTAACGACCATCCTCACGGCGGCGGCGAAGGCAAGGCGCCTGTTGGACGTCCGTCACCTATGACACCTTGGGGCAAGCCTGCTCTTGGATATAAGACAAGACGCAAGCACAAGGCATCAAGCAAATATATTATCCACAGCAGAGACTGATAACAAATCTGCATAAATCGGAAGAAATAAAACAAGGAGGAAGTAAACATGAGCAGATCACTTAAAAAGGGTCCTTTCATAGACGAGCATCTTGCAAAAAAGATAGACGCGCTTAACGCGGCTGGCGAAAAGACTGTTATTAAAACATGGTCACGCCGCTCTACGATTTTCCCTTCGATGATTGGCCATACAATAGCGGTTCATGACGGCAGAAAACACGTGCCTGTATATGTAACGGAAGACATGGTCGGACATAAGCTTGGCGAGTTCGCGTTAACAAGAACATACAGAGGCCACGCTGCGAAGGCTGCACCTACTGAAAACAAAACAACTTTGAAATAATCGGTTAAGGAAGGAGGTTTGGTCGTTATGGCAAAAGGACATAGAAGCCAGATCAAAAAACAGAGAAATATTGATAGTATAGACAAAAGACCACAGGCAACTGCGAAATATGTTGGTATCCCTGCTTCCAAGGCTATGATCGTTTTGGATCAGATCAAGGGCAAAGACGTAAAAACAGCGGCAGCCTTACTTAAATATAACCCAAGAATCGCGGCCGAGATAATAGGCAAGGTGCTTAAGTCAGCAGTTTCAAACGCCGAGAACAATCTTGGTATGGATACAAGCAAGTTATTCGTTGAAGACGTAGTAGCAGGTCAGGGTCCTACTTTAAAGCGCGTTCGCCCAAGAGCGCAAGGCAGAGCATACAAGATCCTCAAAAAATCATGCCACATATCCGTCATTCTCAATGAGAGATAAGGAGGTAAACAATGGGACAGAAAGTAAATCCGCATGGATTAAGAGTCGGCGTAATCAAAGACTGGGACAGCAAGTGGTATTCTGAAAAGAGCTTTGCCGACAATTTAGTTGAAGATGTTAATATAAGAAAGTTCATAAAGAAAAAATTATATGAGTCCGGCGTTTCTAAAATATTGATCGAGAGAACGACAGACAGAATTAAGGTAACAGTATACACGGCAAAGCCGGGCATCGTTATCGGAAGAAACGGCGCTTCAATAGAGGAACTTAAAAACGAGATCCAGAAAATGACAAGCGCAAAGGTAAGCGTTAACATTGAGGAAATCAAACGCCCTGAGCTTGACAGCCAGCTTGTAGCTGAAAACATCGCTCAGCAGCTTGAAAACCGTGTTACATTCCGTCGTGCAATGAAGCAGTCAATGGGCAGAACAATGAAGTCAGGCGCAAAGGGAATAAAGACCTGCTGCAGCGGACGTCTTGGCGGCGCAGACATAGCAAGAGCGGAAACATACCATGATGGAACAATACCTCTTCAGACACTTCGTGCAGATATTGATTACGGCTTCGCAGAGGCTGATACAACATACGGCAAGGTCGGAGTTAAGGTTTGGATTTACAAAGGAGAGGTTCTTCCTGTAAAAGCAGCAAAAAAGGAAGGAGGCGCTAAGTAATTATGTTAATGCCTAAAAGAGTAAAAAGACGTAAACAGTTCAGAGGAAGATTAAAAGGCAAGGCTTTAAGAGGAAACACAGTTACTTACGGTGATTACGGCATAGTAGCTCTTGAGCCAAGCTGGATAACATCAAATCAGATAGAGGCAGCCCGTATCGCTATGACAAGATTTGTAAAGCGTGGCGGCCAGGTTTGGATAAAGATATTCCCAGATAAGCCTGTAACGGCAAAACCGGCAGAAACTCGAATGGGTTCAGGAAAAGGCTCACCGGAATATTGGGTAGCAGTAGTAAAACCAGGCAGAGTTATGTTTGAGCTTGGCGGTGTAAGTGAAGATATAGCAAAAGAGGCTCTTCGTCTTGCTACACACAAACTCCCTATCAAGTGTAAAATCGTTTCTCGTGCACAACAAGAGGCAGAAATGGTAGGTGAAAGCAATGAAAACTAAGGCTTATTTGGACGGATTGAGAGATAAGACCGTTGAAGAATTAAATCAGGATCTCGTTGCTGCGAAGAAGGAATTATTTAATCTCAGATTCCAGAACGCTACAAACCAGCTTGACAATACCTACAGAATAACCGAGGTACGCAAGAACATAGCAAGGATCCAGACTGTTATAACTCAGAGCCAGAGACAGTAATTGTGAAAGGAGGAAGTAATAGTGGAAGACAGGAACCTTCGTAAGACCAGAATAGGTATGGTTGTAAGCGATAAGATGGATAAGACTATCGTAGTAGCAGTTGCAGACAGAGTTAAGCATCCGCTCTATGGTAAGATCGTAGATAGAACATATAAGCTTAAAGCACATGACGAGAACAACGAATGCAAGATTGGCGACAGAGTAAAGGTAATGGAAACAAGACCTTTATCCGCAACCAAGAGATGGAGACTCGTTGAGATAATAGAAAAGGCTAAATAATTCTGTTGCGAGAGGAGGCAATGTTATGGTTCAGCAGGAAACCAGATTAAAAGTAGCAGATAATTCAGGCGCTAGAGAACTTCTCTGCATTAGAGTTTTAGGTGGATCCACCAGAAGATATGCAAGAGTTGGAGATATAATCGTTGCCAGCGTTAAAGACGCAACACCTGGCGGCGTTGTAAAGAAAGGCGAAGTCGTTAAGGCCGTAGTTGTTAGAACTGTTAAGCCTATCGGCAGAGCAGACGGCTCATACATCAAGTTTGATGAGAATGCAGCCGTTATAATAAAGGACGACAAAACCCCAAGAGGTACCCGTATATTTGGACCGGTTGCAAGAGAGCTGAGAGAAAAACAGTTCATGAAGATCTTGTCTCTTGCTCCTGAAGTATTATAAGGGAGGAAATAAAAATGGCAAGCACGAAACTTAAAACCGGCGACAATGTAGTGGTTATTACCGGTAAAAATAAAGGCAAAGAGGGCAAGATCCTTGTTGTCGACAGAAAAAAAGGCAAAATAATCGTTCAGGGCGTAAACATGATTTCCAAGCACCAGAAGCCGAACGCTAAGAATCAGCAGGGCGGCATAATCAAAAAGGAAAACTTCATCGACCCTTCAAACGTTATGTACCTTCATAACGGCAAGGCGACAAGAATCGGTGCAATAATAGAAAACGGAAAGAAAGTAAGGATTGCTAAGTCAACAGGCGAAGTAATCGACTGATCCTGAAAGGAGGTAATCAAGTGAGCAGATTAAAGGAATTCTATGAAACAGAAGTTGTAGACGCATTAACTAAGAAGTTTTCATATAAAAATGTGATGGCTGTTCCAAAGCTTTCAAAGATCGTTATAAACATGGGCGTTGGCGAAGCAAAGGAAAATTCAAAGGTGCTTGACGGTGCAGTTAAAGACCTTACAATAATTTCCGGACAGAAGCCGGTTATCACAAAGGCTAAGAAATCCGTTGCCGCTTTCAAGCTCCGTCAGGGTATGCCTATCGGCTGCAAGGTTACGCTCAGAGGCGAAAGAATGTATGAGTTTGCAGACAGACTTATAAACATCTCTCTTCCTCGTGTACGTGACTTCAGAGGCGTTAAGGCAAACTCCTTCGATGGCAGAGGCAACTACACAATGGGCATAAAGGAACAGCTTATTTTCCCTGAAATCGAATATGATAAGGTAGACAAGATCAGAGGCATGGATATAATTTTTGTAACAACAGCCGAAACCGATGAGGAAGGCAGAGAGTTGCTTAGATTATTCGGAATGCCATTCGAGAAATAAGGAGGAAAATTAAATGGCTAAAAAATCAATGAGACTTAAGCAGGAGAAAACACCTAAGTTTTCCACCAGAGCTTATACACGTTGCAGAATTTGCGGAAGGCCACATGCTGTACTTAAAAAATTTGGAATTTGCCGTATTTGCTTCCGCGAATTAGCATATAAGGGTCAGATTCCTGGAGTTAAGAAAGCCAGCTGGTAATCGGAAAGGAGGATTTTCACCATGTCAATGAGCGATCCAATCGCAGATATGCTTACAAGAATCAGAAACGCAAACACAGCTAAGCACGACACAGTTGATGTTCCTGTTTCTGTAATGAAGAAAGCTATCGCTGATATATTAACAAACGAAGGCTACATCAAAGGCTATGAAATGATCGAAGACGGTGCAAAGCGCACAATGAGATTAAGCCTTAAATACGGAAAAGACAAAAACGAAAAGGTTATAACAGGCATAAAGAGAATATCTAAGCCGGGCCTCAGAGTTTTTGCAGGCAAGCAGGATATGCCAAAAGTTCTCGGCGGACTCGGAATTGCTATAATTTCAACAAGCCAGGGTCTTATGACAGACAAACAGGCAAGGGCAAACGGCATAGGCGGCGAAGTAGTTGCCTTTGTATGGTAATCGGATAAATAATTAACGGAGGTGCAGAACATGTCAAGAATTGGCAAGTTACCAATCGCTATACCTGCCGGTGTAGAGGTAAAGATAGAGGATGGTAACCTTATTACTGTAAAGGGCCCTAAGGGTACATTACAGCGTAAACTCTCAGCTGACATGAATATCGCAATGGAAGACGGTCACGTTACAGTATCAAGACCGAACGACCTTAAGAAATTCAGAGAATTACACGGTTTAACAAGAACACTCGTCAACAACATGGTTGAGGGCGTTACAAAGGGTTATGAAAAGACTCTTGAGATAAACGGTGTTGGTTATAGAGCAGCAAAGCAGGGAAAGAAGCTCGTGCTTACTCTTGGATACTCACATCTTGTAAACATGACCGATCCGGACGGAATTGAAACCGTTGTAGAAGGCCAGAACAAGATTATCGTTAAGGGTATCGACAAGGAAAAAGTAGGACAGTTCGCTGCTGAGATAAGAACAAAGCGTCCGCCGGAGCCTTATAAGGGCAAGGGAATCAAGTACGACTTTGAACATATCAGACGTAAAGTTGGTAAGACCGGTAAGAAGTAATTTTAAAGCCGCATAGCTTTTAAATTCTTATATCGGAAAGTGACTAATAGAAAGGCGTGAATTTTAAATGATTACAAAGTCATCTCGTGCAGAAGCACGTGTTAAGCGTCACTACAGAATCCGCAATAAAGTAAGCGGCACAGCAACAGCGCCAAGACTTGCGGTATTCCGTTCAAACAAACACATGTATGCACAGCTTATAGACGACGTTACAGGCACAACGCTTGCGGCAGCGTCAACAATGGAAAGCGAAATAGCATCCAAGCTTGAAGCAACCTCAAATATTGAGGCAGCAAAGGCTGTAGGCGAGGCTATTGCAAAAAAAGCAAACGAAAAAGGTATAACAGAAGCAGTATTCGACAGAGGCGGCTACGTTTACCACGGCAGAGTTGCGGCTCTTGCTGAGGCAGCCCGCGAAGCCGGTTTACAGTTCTAAGCGAGGAGGAATATTCGTTGAAGAGAATCGATCCAAGTACACTCGATCTTAAAGATAACGTAGTAACAATTAACCGTGTTACCAAAGTTGTTAAGGGCGGACGTACGTTCAGATTCGCAGCACTCGTAGTAGTGGGCGATGGTAATGGCCATGTCGGCTGCGGCATCGGCAAGGCAGCAGAAATTCCTGATGCTATACGTAAAGGCAAAGAGGACGCAATGAAGAACATAATAGAGGTTGACAGAAATGAAGCTGACAGCCTTTATCATGAAACAACTGGTGTTTTCGGAAGCGCAAGAGTAAAGCTTATGCCGGCTGTAGAAGGTACCGGAGTTATCGCCGGCGGCCCGGCACGTGCAGTGCTTGAGCTTGTAGGCATCAGAAATATTAGAACAAAATCTTTGGGCTCAAACAACAAACGAAACGTAGTAAGCGCAACAATCGAAGGCCTTTCAAGAGTAACTACCCCTGAGAAAGTAGCAAAATTACGCGGAAAATCAGTTGATGAGATCTTAGGCTGAGGAGGAATTTAAAGTGGCTGAAATCAAAATCACACTTGTGAAATCGACTATCGGTGCAATTCCGAAGCATAAAAGAACAGTTCAGGCTTTAGGGCTTGGAAAAGTAAATTCTTCAGTTATTCAGCAGGATAACATTGCCATAAGAGGTATGGCTAAGCAGATAAGCCATCTTGTTAAGGTAGAAGAGATATAATATTTGATTAAGGAGGTGCCAAAATGAACTTAAGTGAATTAAGACCGGCTGAAGGTTCAAACGAGAAAGCTTGGAGAAGAGGCAGAGGTCACGCTTCAGGCAACGGCAAAACAGCAGGCAGAGGACATAAAGGTCAGGGCGCTCGTTCCGGATCAGGCGGAAAGGCAGGCTTTGAAGGCGGCCAGATGCCTCTTTACAGACGACTTCCTAAGAGAGGCTTTACATGTATCAACACTAAAGAAATAGTGGGCATCAATGTCTGCGCATTAAATACGTTTGACAATGACGCTGTTGTAGATATCAAAGCGCTTCAGGAAGCGGGAATAGTAAGAAACCCGAAAGACGGAGTAAAGATCCTTGGCGTAGGCGAGCTTGAGAAAAAGCTTACAATAAAAGTTAATCAGTTCAGCAACACAGCTAAAGAGAAAATAGAAGCGGCAGGCGGAAGAGCTGAGGTGATCTAATTGATTAAGTTGTTTGTGAATGCATGGAAAGACAAAGATATCAGAAAGAAAATACTTTACACTTTCCTTATACTTGCTATAATTAGGTTGGGCGTTCATATTGCGCTTCCAGGCATAGACGTAGCGTCACTTCTTGCTACGGAAAGCAGCCAGAGCACAGGTACACTTTACAACATAATAGCGGGTGGTGCAAATTCAAGATGGTCCATATTCTCACTGGGCATCGGACCATACATCAACGCATCAATTATCATTCAGCTTTTAACTGTAGCTATTCCGAAGCTTGAACAGCTCAACAAGGAAGGCGAAGACGGCAGGAAAAAATTACAGAAGATGACACGTTATCTTACTGTTATTCTTTCCATAGTACAGTCGGTTGGTACAGTATACAGCTATAGGAGTGTTTTTGCCACAAGCTCAATGCTCATATACGTTATAGATGTTGTAGTTCTTGTATGCGGCTCCACATTCATAATGTGGCTTGCAGAGACAATAACCGAAAAGGCTGTTACAAACGGCTCATCGCTTATAATCTTTGTAAACATCGTATCAAACCTTCCAAGCGGTATACGTTCCATAGCATATTACGGTGCCGGCGGAAACTATACCTCGGTAATAAAGACTATTGTAATACTGCTTATTTTGCTTGCTGATATTCTGTTCATTGTCTTTATAAACGAAGGCGAAAGAAGAATACCGGTTCAGTACTCAGGCAAAATGGTGGGCAGAAGAACCTTTGGCGGACAGACGACATTTATACCGGTAAAGATCAGCACATCAGGCGTTCTTGCAATAATCTTTGCAATATCCATCCTTCAGTTTCCTGAAACTATCGGCCAGTTTGTGCCGGTTGGAAATGTATTCCAGAAGATAATTGATATATTGAAGATGTCAAACCCTATCGGCGCTGTTTTGTATATCGTGCTTATATTCTTCTTCTCGTATTTCTATACATCAATCATTATCAATCCTAATGAGATGGCTGAAAATATGAAAAAAAGCGGCGGCTTTATACCTGGTATAAGACCGGGACAGCCGACAAGCTCATATATCGACAGAGTTGTAAACAGAGTAACCTTCGTAGGCGCGGTTTCGTTTGTGCTTATAGCACTGGTTCCGCTTGTACTTCAGTGGGCATTCGGACTTAACGTAGGCTTCGGCGGCACAACGCTCATAATCGTTGTCGGCGTTGCTCTTGACATAATTAAATCTTTGGAATCGCAGCTTCTTATGCGTCATTACAAAGGATTTTTAAACGCTTAAATTCCGCCTGTGGGAAATGCCCGGCGCATTTCCCATGCGGCAGATATTTGGGAAAGAGGGAAGCAAATGAAGTTGGTACTTATTGGTGCTCCCGCCGCTGGCAAGGGAACACAGGCCAGAAAGCTTATAGGAAAGTATAATCTTGCCTACATCTCAACAGGCGATATGCTCAGAGAAGAAGTTGCAAGAGGAAGCGAGCTTGGGCTTAAGGTAAAAAGTATTATGGCATCGGGAAGTCTTGTTTCCGACGATCTTATAATAGCTATTGTAAAGGAACGCATCAAGGCTGATGACTGCAAAAACGGTTTTATCCTTGACGGGTTTCCGCGTACCGTAGTTCAGGCCGAGAAGCTTGACGAGCTGATTGGGCATGTAGATCATACGATTTACATCAAGTGCCCTGACGAAGTTCTCCTTGAGAGAATAACAGCCCGTGAAACATGCCCGAAATGCGGCGCTTCATATAACAAAATTTCCATACCTTCAAAAGTAGCCGGAATATGCGATGTATGCGGCGAAAAGCTTGTACAACGCAAGGACGATACTGTTGAAGCGGGAAAGGCGCGTCTTTTGACATTCCACCAGCAAAGTGAGCCTCTTGTTGCTTTTTATAAGGCTCAGGACAGACTTTTTGAAGTAGACGGAGTTATGGCCCCTGACGAAATCACAAAGGCGATTTTTGAAAAGCTGGGAGAATGATTTTCAAATGGCAATTACCATAAAGACAGAAGAACAGATAGAAAAAATGCGTGCGGCAGGCCAGATACTTAAGGATTTGGACGAAATACTGCACAGAGAAATAAAGCCTGGAATAACAACGGCGCAGCTTGACAAGATTGCTGATGATTTCATCAGAAGCCGCGGCGCCATACCGTCGTTCAAAGGCTACGGCGGTTATCCCGGGTCGATATGTACCTCGGTAAACGACGAAATCGTGCACGGCATACCTTCAAAGCGTCTTCTTAACGAAGGCGACATCATAAGCATCGACATGGGTTCAATACTTGACGGTTTTAACGGCGACTGTGCAAGAACATACGGCGTAGGCAAAATAAGTGAACAAGACCAGAAGCTTATAGACGTAACAAAACAAAGTTTCTTCGAAGGTATAAAATTTGCCAAAGCCGGCAATCATCTGCATGATATATCGGCAGCTGTTCAGGCGTACGTTGAACGCTTCGGTTTCGGAGTAGTAAGGGATTATGTTGGCCACGGCATAGGACGACACATGCACGAGGATCCGGCAATACCAAACTACAAACAGAAAAACAGAGGCCCAAGGCTTGTAAAAGGAATGTGCCTTGCCATAGAACCGATGGTTACAGCCGGAACATACGAGCTTAAGGTGCTGGAGGACGGCTGGACGGCGGTAACGCTTGACGGACGCAACGCAGCGCATTATGAAAACACCGTGTGTGTAACTGACGGCGAGCCTGAAATACTCACTTTATGATTTGGGCGGCTGAGTTTAAGGCGCGGTTCGAGGTGGAAGACATGGAATTAACCAAAGGTCAGGTAGTATATTCTAAAAGCGGACATGATAAGGGCCTGCCGTTCATAGTTTTGGATTTGCAGGAAGACTATGTGTTTTTGGCTGATGGAAAACTGCGTAAGCTTGAACACCCTAAACGTAAAAAAATTAAGCATGTTCAGATAACCAATTTTGTGGTTGAGGATATTAAAAAAAGGCTTGAAAACGGAGATTATCTGCTTGACGCGGATATATCCAAAGCGTTAAAAGAGTGGAGATAACTAAGGAGGTTCAATTTTGTCTAAGGACGACGTAATCGAATTGGAAGGAACCGTTATAGAAAAATTGCCTAATGCCATGTTTCAGGTAGAACTTGAAAACGGACACAGGATATTAGCCCATATCTCCGGAAAGCTTCGTATGAATTTCATAAGGATTTTACCTGGAGATAAGGTATCTATAGAAATGTCACCGTATGATCTTACAAAGGGCAGGATCATCTGGAGAGCAAAATAAGGCAGTTTAAAGGATTTAGAAAGGAGTAATCACAATGAAAGTTAGACCATCAGTTAAGCCTATGTGCGAAAAATGCAAGGTCATAAAGAGAAAAGGCCATATCATGGTCATCTGTGAAAATCCAAAGCACAAACAGAGACAGGGCTGATTTAAATATATTTTCACTGATACTGAAAATATTGTGGTTGAATTATGGCTCAAATTAGGTGCATTGAACCTTGAGAGCAGACTAAATTAAATCCGTCATTTTGATTTTCGCCTTTTTGCCGAAGCGGCTGAGAAATATTTTTCGGTCAGAAGCGAAAACGCAGTCAGAATTTTTAATAATTGTTAATTAATGGAGGTGCAAAGTACACATGGCACGTATCGCTGGTGTAGATTTACCAAGAGAGAAACGCATTGAAATAGGCCTTACTTATGTATACGGTATCGGACGCGCTAAGGCAAACCAGATCCTTTCTCAGGCAGGCGTAAACCCTGACACAAGAGTAAGAGACCTTACAGACGACGAAGTATCAAAGCTTCGTGACGCTATAGATGCAACACAGACAGTAGTGGAAGGCGATTTAAGAAGAGAAAGAGCTCTTAATATTAAGCGCCTTACAGAAATCAACTGCTACAGAGGCACTCGTCACAGAAAGGGTCTTCCTGTAAGAGGCCAGAAGACAAAGACAAACGCAAGGACAAGAAAAGGTCCGAGAAAAACTGTTGCGAATAAGAAGAAATAAGTAAGGGGAGGTTTAGGTCAAATGGCAAACAAAACTGCTGTAAAGAAAACGACAACACGTAAACGCCGTGATAAAAAGCATGTAGAGCGTGGTCAGGCACATATCCAGTCTACATTTAATAATACTATAGTTACAATTACAGATGCTGCGGGCAATGCTCTTTCATGGGCAAGTGCCGGACAGCTTGGCTTCAGAGGCTCAAGAAAATCTACTCCTTACGCTGCACAGATGGCTGCTGAAACAGCTGCAACAGCCGCTGAGGATTTTGGCCTTAAGACGGTTGAAGTATTTGTTAAAGGCCCTGGCTCAGGACGTGAGGCTGCAATCCGTGCGCTTCAGGCAGCCGGACTTAACGTAACAATGATCAAAGACGTTACACCTGTTCCTCATAACGGATGCAGGCCGCCAAAACGCAGAAGAGTATAACAGGGGGTGCAAAATTAAATGGCAAGAGATATGGTTCCTGTTCTTAAGAGATGCAGATCACTCGAGCTTGATCCTATATTCTTAGGAATAGCAAAAAAATCAAAAAAACAGCCGGCTAACACAAGAAGAAAAGTTAGCGAGTACGGCCTTCAGATGAGAGAAAAGCAGAAAGCAAAATTCATATACGGTGTTCTTGAAAGACAGTTCAGAGGCTATTATGCAAAGGCTGTTCAGATGTCAAAAAAGGAAGGCGTTCCTGGTGAAAACCTTCTTATGCTTCTTGAACTTCGTCTTGACAATGTGCTTTTCAGACTTGGCTACGGCAGAACAAGAAAAGAATCAAGACAGATCGTTCGTCATAAGCATGTAACAGTAAACGGCAAGGCTGTTGATATCCCATCCTACGAATTAAAGGTTGGCGATGTTGTTGCAGTAAAGGATAAATACGTTGCAGCTCAGAGATATAAGGACGTGCTTGAGGTAACAGGCTCAAGAATAGTTCCTGAGTGGCTTACGGCTGATCATGAAAAGCTCAGCGGCACAGTTGTCGCAAAGCCTACAAGAGCACAGATAGACGTACCTGTAGAGGATACGCTTATAGTCGAGCTCTATTCAAAATAATTGCTGTAAACTTCAAAAAGCAGTGGAGCGGTTTTGTTCCACTGCTTATGAAACTTATAAAAAGCTGTTATCGTATTACCAAATTAAGGAGGTTTAAATTGTGTTAGAATTTGAGAAACCTCGTATTGAGATAGCTGAAATGGCACCGGACGGAACATACGGCAAGTTTGTTGTTGAGCCTCTTGAAAGAGGCTACGGCACAACGCTTGGAAACTCCCTGAGAAGGATTCTTCTTTCATCTCTTCCGGGGGCTGCTGTAAGCAACATAAAGATAGACCGTGTAGTTCATGAGTTCAGTGTGATTCCTGGTGTTAAGGAAGATGTTTCAGAAATTATATTAAACCTCAAAGGTCTTGCAATTAAAAACACAAGCGACGGATTTGAACCAAAGCTGGCTTATATCGACGTTGAAGGCGAAGGCGAAGTAAAGGCATCTGATATTAAGGTGGACAGCGACATTGAGATAATGAACCCGGATCACCATATCGCAACGCTCAGCGGCGGCCCGAACAGCAAGCTTTACATGGAAATAACTATCACAAGAGGCAGAGGCTATGTAGGAGCTGACAAAAACAAGAAAGATGATCAGCCTATAGGTATGCTTCCTGTTGATTCTATTTATACACCGGTCAGAAGAGTTAACTTTCTTGTTGAAAACACACGTGTTGGACAGATTACAGACTATGACAAGCTTACACTTGAGGTTTGGACAAACGGAACGATTACTCCTGATGATGCAGTAAGTTACGGCGCAAAGATTCTTAACGAGCATCTTAACTTATTTGTAGATCTTTCGGAAAACGCTAAAAATGCCGAGATTATGGTAGAAAAAGAAGAAGGCAAGAAGGAAAAGGTTCTTGAAATGAGCATAGAAGAACTTGATCTTTCTGTTCGTTCTTACAACTGCCTTAAGAGAGCGGGAATAAATACCGTAGAGGATCTGGCAAGCAAAACGGAAGACGAAATGATGAAAGTACGTAATCTTGGCAGAAAATCCCTTGAGGAAGTTCTTAACAAGATGGCGGAGCTTGGACTTAGCTTAAAGCCGAGCGACGAATAATATTATTGTATTGTTATGGCAGAATTACAGCAAAGCGTAAGACCAGAAGCGCGGCTTTGCCGGGCTAAATTCTGCGGAAAGCGGAGGATTTTGAAATGACTGGATCAGGTTACAGAAAGCTTGGAAGAACATCATCACAGAGAAAGGCAATGCTCAGAGGCCTTGCTACAAATCTTCTTTACCATGGTAAAATTACAACAACCGAAACAAGAGCAAAGGAATTAAGAAGACTTGTTGAAAAGCTTATTACACTTGCCGTAAAGGAAAAAGATAACTTTACAGAGGTTGAGGTAACAGCTAAGGTTGCCAAAAAAGGCAGCGACGGCAAGAGAGTAAAAGAAACTGTAAACGGCAAAAAGGTTACAGTTTATGATGAAGTAAAAAAGACGATCAAGAAGGATAATCCTTCAAGACTTAATGCCAGAAGAAAGATGCTTGCTGAGCTTTACACTGTTACAGAAGTGCCAAAAGACGGCAAAAAGGTAAGAAAGCTTTCAAAGAATGTAGATATGTCCGCAAAGCTTTTTGATGAAATAGCACCAAAGTATACTGACCGTAAGGGCGGATATACACGTATGATAAAGATCGGCCCGCGTAAAGGCGATGCGGCTGAAATGGTTATAATTGAGCTTGTTTGATTTTAAGACAGTCAAGTGAATAATACCAAAGAGGGTTAAGATTTTCTTAATCCTCTTTTTTAGTTATGGCTGCAGAAGCAAATTGTACCCATACGATTGCTCTTTAATATGCTTTTGATATTGTAACAAAGCCGGTTTTATGGTATTTTCACTATGGTATAGTTTAAAAAGGAGGCGCAGTTATGGAAGAAATGGTAAAAACCGAAAATCTGACATATAAATACAAAACTACATACGAACAGGACGGAAAAACAATTACCAAAGAAGTGACTGCTCTCGATGAAATTAATCTCTCAATAGAAAAAGGCAGTTTTGTGGCTGTGCTTGGGCATAACGGCTCAGGCAAATCAACATTTGCAAAGCATATCAATGCTCTTGTAAAGCCGACAAACGGCGTTATTTGGGTTAAGGGCATGGATAGTGCCAATGATGAACTGCTTTGGGACATACGCCAGAGTGCCGGAATGGTGTTTCAAAATCCGGACAACCAGATAGTGGCGACAATTGTTGAAGAAGACGTTGCTTTCGGGCCGGAAAATCTTGGTGTGCCTCGGGAAGAAATAATAAAAAGAGTAGACAGTGCGCTTAAAAGCGTTGGAATGGAAAGCTACCGTAAAAATGAGCCGGCAAGGCTCAGCGGCGGGCAAAAGCAGCGGGTGGCAATAGCCGGCGTGCTTGCAATGATGCCGGAGTGCATAGTATTTGACGAACCAACGGCTATGCTTGACCCTGAAGGCCGCCGGGATGTAATGGATACGATACATAAGCTTAATAAAGATAAAAATATAACCTGCATACTTATTACGCATTATATGGAGGAAGCGGTAACGGCCGACAGGGTAATAGTAATGGATGACGGGAAAGTAGCGATGGATGGCACGCCGCGCGAGATTTTTGCACAGGTGGAAAAAATAAAGGATTACGGCCTTGACGTGCCGCAGGCAACAGAGCTTGCGTACAGGCTGCGAAAAGCCGGAATAGACATGCCGGCTGATATTCTGACAGCGGAGGAAATGGTGGAAGCGTTATGCCGATTAAAGCGGAACATTTAACACACGAATATAATACCGGCACATCAATGGCGCAAAAAGCCGTTGATGATGTAAGTTTCGAAATAGATGACGGTGAGTATGTGGGTCTTATAGGGCATACAGGCTCAGGAAAGTCTACACTTATTCAGCACCTTAACGCGCTTATCAAGCCGACAAGCGGAAAAATTTATCTTGACGGCGAAGACATTAACGCCGACAAAAGCAAGCTGAAAAGTGTACGAAGCCGGGTCGGACTGGTTTTTCAGTATCCTGAATACCAGCTTTTTGAAATGACAGTAATCAAGGATGCGGCTTTTGGCCCGACAAACCTTGGTCTTAGCGAGGCGGATGCGGCTGCGGCTGCAAAGGAAGCTCTTGAACTTGTGGGTATAGGCGAGGAATATTTTGAAAAGTCGCCTTTTGAACTAAGCGGCGGCGAAAAAAGACGTGTTGCCATAGCCGGAATACTTGCCATGAAGCCACGGGTGCTTGTGCTTGATGAACCGGCGGCGGGTGTTGATCCAAAAGGGCGAAACGAGATACTGGAAGCTATAAAAAAAATGCACGACGAAACGGGAATAACCGTCATAATGGTAAGCCACAGCATGGAAGATGTGGCAAAGTACGCCGGACGCATACTTGTAATGGAAAAAGGCCGGATAGTTATGGACGGAAAGCCGAGGGATATATTTTCAAATATAGATGCCCTTGAGGCAATGGGTCTTGCGGCGCCGCAGATAAGTTATATTATGCGCGGAATAAGCAAAGAACTCGGGGTTTCAAAGGATATTTTTACAGTTGAAGAGGCAGCAGAAGAAATTTATAAATCGCTTAAGGGTGGTATGCAATGATAAGGGACATAACAATAGGACAATACTACAGAACGGATTCCTGTATACACAGCCTTGACCCGCGCACAAAAATAATAGCCACAATGGCATACGTTGTTGTGCTTTTTGTGATAAACGATATTTATACGTATGCTTTTACAATAATAGCCCTTGCTTTTGCCGTGGCTCTTTCAAAAGTGCCAATAAAGTTTATAATGCGCGGAATAAAAAGCATTCTTTTTATAATAATACTTACGGGGATACTTAATCTTTTTACCACGCCCGGAACGCATACCGTATGGCAGTTGGGAATAGTAAAAATGAATACCGAAGGCATATTGATGGCTGTAAAAATGGTTGTACGCCTTATTGTGCTTATAATATGTTCGTCGCTTCTTACTCTTACAACAACGCCGATAGAGCTTACAGACGGAATAGAATATCTGCTGAAGCCGTTTAGACGCTTCGGTGTTCCGGCCGGTGAAATTGCGATGATGATGAGCATTGCTTTAAGATTCATACCGACGCTTTTAAACGAAACTGACAAGATAATAAAGGCTCAGCAGGGCAGATGCGCGGATTTTGACACAGGCGGAATAAAGCAAAAAGCAAAAAGTCTTATACCTGTGCTTGTGCCGCTGTTTATTTCGGCTTTCAGGCGCGCAGACGAACTGGCTACGGCAATGGAATCACGCTGCTACAGGGGCGGCGACGGAAGAACACGAATGAAAGTAATGGCCTTTGGAAAAAACGATTATATATGTCTGTCTGTACTTTTGATATTTATAGCGGCGGTTATAATAATGATGACGGTGCTTTAAAAATGGGAGACACGAAAAGAATACTTTTTACAATAGCATATGACGGCTCCGATTTTTTCGGTTGGCAAAAACAAGCCGATAAAGGCATACGCACCGTGCAGGGTGTTTTTGAAGATGCGCTTTCGGTTTTTTTTAAGGCGGACATTTCCTGCATAGGCGCAAGCCGTACCGACAGAGGTGTACATGCATTCGGACAAAGGGCTGTGGCTGATATAAAAACAACTGTTCCGGCAGAAAGAATGCCTTTGGCATTGAGATCGTTTATGCCGCAGGACATATCGGTAGTTGCGGCGCAGGTAGTGCCTGACGACTTTAATCCGCGATATGACTGTGTTATGAAGACATACGAATACAGAATATATAACGGAAGATACCAGAATCCGGTTTACAGGAAATATTCTTGTTTCTGTCATTTTCCGCTTGACGAAAGCAACATGGAACAGGCGTCAAAGGCGTTTTTGGGAACACATGATTTTGCGGCCTTTGCCGCTTCCGGAAACAGTTCAAAAACAACTGTACGCACTATTTTTGACATAGGCACAAAGCGTGACGGAGACTTTGTGGTGATTACAGTTACAGGCGACGGCTTTTTATACAACATGGTGCGCATAATAGCAGGAACGCTTATGGAAGCAGGAAAAGGCAATATTGAAAAAAACGATATAATCAGGATAATAGAGAACAAAAACCGCGCGTTTGCCGGAAAAACTGCGGCTGCGGAAGGGCTTACCCTGGTTGAGATAAAATACGACAAAGCTTGAAAATAGCCCTTGACAACGCTTAGCTATGTATAATATAATCTAACTATTGTGTAATAGCCACTTAATAAATCCGTTAGCCCCGGGTTTAGAAAAATATAGCAATTTAATTGTGCAGTGCGTCTGAAATTCCCGCAGAGGCACAGCTGCGAACAGATCTTTAAGGAGGTATAGTTTCACTATGAGAACAACATATATGCCTAATGCAAATAATGTTGAGAGAAAATGGTATGTTGTAGATGCCGAGGGTAAGACCTTAGGCCGTCTTGCTTCAGAGATAGCAAGGGTTTTAAGCGGAAAGAACAAACCGATTTGTACGTCATTTGTAGATACAGGTGACTATGTAATAGTTATAAACGCTGAAAAGGTTGCAGTTACAGGCAAGAAGCTGCACAACAAGATTTATACACATCATTCAGGTTACATCGGTGGCCTGAAGCAGACAGATTTGAAGAAAATGCTTGAAACAAAGCCGCAGGCTGTTATAGAGCACGCTGTAAAGGGTATGCTTCCAAAGAATGTACTTGGCAGAAACATGATCAAAAAGCTTCACGTTTATGCCGGAAGCGAGCATCCGCATACAGCACAGAAGCCTGAAGTTCTTGAGATCAACGCTTGATTAGTATAAATAAGGAGGAAGCAAAATGGCAGTAGCAAGATATTACGGCACAGGCAGAAGAAAGTCATCTGTAGCCAGAGTATATTTAGTTCCTGGAAACGGAACCATTACGGTTAACAAAAGAAGCATAGACGAATATTTCGGTCTTGAAACACTTAAAGTTATCGTTCGTCAGCCGCTTGAACTTACAGAAACGGCTGCAAGATTTGATGTACTTGTAAATGTATCCGGCGGCGGTCTTACAGGCCAGGCTGGTGCTATAAGACACGGTATTTCAAGAGCACTCCTTGAGGCAGATGCTGATTACAGACCATCACTCAAGAAGGCAGGATTCCTTACTCGTGACCCGAGAATGAAGGAAAGAAAGAAATATGGTCTCAAGGCTGCACGTCGTGCACCGCAGTTCAGCAAGAGATAATTCAAGACCCAACAGAATCAACAAAGACCCAAGGTTTTCAAGCCTTGGGTCTTTTTGCATTTGTGTGAATTTTTGTCTGTTAGTAACAAAACAGTAACAAGGAATCATGTGTCTTCCGTAAGACTTTCGCTGTCTTGTGCAAGATATAAATTTGGTTCTGCAATGGAAGGATTAACCATCTTTCAGAACAAAATTATAACCATCGTGAAGAATGAACTTGCTGACATTACACGGCTTTTGGAGTGTAAGGTCGGCAGTATGTTACCGAACAAACGTGGCTTGATATAGCGGTTGCAATAGGCAAATATGATGAAAGCTATCCGCGCCATAAGCACAACAAATACTTATAACGTGCCGAAAATGCCGATTTATAAATGCTATAATAACAGCATGGGAAAAATGACAATATTTCCCCCAGTGTACCGGCGTCGTTATATGCGGCGCCGGTTTTTATTTAAGTAAGTTATAAGGCAAAACCGCATAAACTATCAAGTGTGACTTCTAATGCCGCAGCTAATTTTATAGCCGTAGAAACTTTGCAGTCATTACGTTTTTCAATATCTTCAATAGTTCTTATCGGTACGGAGCTTATTCGGCTTAATTCGGGAACGGACAATTTTTTTGATATTCTGATTTCTCGCAGGTTCATTTTGATCTCCTTTCTGTTATATATATTTATTATATATCGTTATAATATGGTATCCAATAGAAAAGAAGAAATAATTCAAATATTTTCGGGTGCTTTCATAAAAGAGAGTGTTTTTTTATAGGGAAGAATGTGACATTATGATAGCGTGGATTTCTGGAGGACATGGGGATTAACCGATTGTCCTCTTTTTTATAAAGATGAGGTTTAAGATGGATACAGCATCACCGCTTGGGGCTGACGAGATACAAAAGATTGCGACAATATTAAAACAGAGTTAAGACAGAGATTATACAATGTTTGCGTGCGGTATTTATCTTGGCCGGCGCATTTCAGACCCAATATCTTTACGGGTAAAAGACAAAGGTTTTATATATTTCAAAGGAAGAAAAAGAAGTAAAGATTAAAAGGCTTTCAAAGGCATGGGGAAAAGATGTAATATTCAAATGCCGCGCAATAGGCTACAACCGCGTGGCGGAGATAAAGAGCATGGTAAGCGAGGAAATACCCGTACACATACTGCTTGCGGGAGTAAAAGAGCCGGATTTCAAAAACAAAGACCTTATGGAGAAATTCAATGCCGCAACACCGGCGGAGGTTATAAAGAATCTGCTTCTGCCGGGAGAGGTTGAGGATCTAAGCCGTATGATTGAAAAATTAAGCGGATACAGGGAAAACACCATTGAAGAAATTAAAAAAAAATAACGCAGGACGAAGAGCTAAGTGTAATTTACTATCTGTTCAGGGTTAAAAGCATAATGCCTTTACAATATTACAAAATGCCGAAGGGCGAAAAGGATATTGTAAAGGCAATGGTGCTTAAGGAAATTGAGGACGGAAAAACGAAATAAAACGTGACATAGCTCCTTTGAAGGTCTATAATAACAGGTAAAGGGGAAGGGGCGTGAAAGCATGGGAGCTACATTGTTTGTAGGAGTATTATCGATAGGTATTGCAATTTTGCTGCTTACGCCTAATAAAATATCAAAAAAATTAAAATATGACTTTATTTGGCATAGCGGCGATTTAATGGGATATTATGCGTTCGTTGTACTTGATCTTTTGTGTGTATTTGTATTTGTATTTCTTCTGTTTTGGCCATAGTATTTAAGCAGGTTCTTTTGGAGAAAGCTTATTTTTATATTTGTTCCGCTTTTACAGCTAAGCATTCTTATTAAACGTAAGGAAGCTTTTATAAATCAGTATTAAAACAGAAATCGGGAGAAGATTTCTGCTTTTTTTAATGCAGGGAAGGTGAGAAAATGCCGGATGTAAGCATAGTCGTAAGCGCACAGGACAATTATTCGACAACTGTCAAAAATATAAGCGAGCCTTGGGTCTTTTTGCATTTGTGTGAATTTTTGTCTGACAGCATCAAGAAATCAGGAGAAATACTCATTATTTATTCTTTATTATCTTTAAGATTACTTGTGTATGCCGAATGTTTTGATTGTACAACTATCTGAAAGCAAATCAGCTAAACTCCGGCGATAAGGCACCTGTCAGAATGAAATTGACATTCTGCTTGCCGGGAATCTGCGCCGTCAAAACATTGATCCGGATATGGCCGGATAAAGTGCCGCGTCGATACCGTTCTCGCCCAAGCCGAAAACGTTTCGAAAGCGAAAGCCGGTGTGACTGAGATACTGCATCGGGCACAGGCTGCTCGAAAAAAAGATGTGTAACGTTAAAGTCTTGGAAAAATATTTATCAATTATGATAAGCATATGGGAAAAATGAGCATTTACAAAAGCAAATTCTATCTTTTATGGATTTCAAGTTGATTAAATCAATTCAAAGCAGTATAATTTGAAGTAATCGGAGGTGATTCTCTTGGAGAACAACGAAACAATCAAAGAGGGTTTGCGAAGAATCAACCGAGCCACGGCAATGTTTGGCAGGAACTTTGATTTTCCAGGATATACCTTCAATGAAATGAACATCCTTGGAACCATCGTGCGGAATCCCGGTATAATTGCCCGCGATATTTGCGAGTATAATGTAATTGATCGCGGTTATCTAAGCAGAATATTGAAAAAGCTGGAACAAAACGGACTTATACAGCGAACAGCGGAAAGGCGCCCGCCTTTTGAAAAGATTCTTTCAGTTACGCCCCTCGGCGAAAAGGCATATTCCGAAGCAGAACTGCTGGTTGATCAAGCAATTGCACAACGATTATCTGTAATGCATGAATCAGAACGTGAGGCGTTCTATTACGGCGTAAGAGGGTTGCTGCAATATATGAAAAAGATAGTGCCGGATGTCCCGAAGGGTAATGCGGACGAAGAAAATTCACATAAAGACATATAATGCCGTATGCTGCTGTATTTGCATCATACGAACATGTTCAAATGAAAGAGCACCTTCTGAAACCTTTAACGTAACATTTTATATATTCTATCACGCTGATTTCAACAAGTGTGGGAGGCATGGCAATGAAAAAGCACAAGCTATTGAAGATCATTGCGATCTGTTTCTGCGCTGCGGCCGACTGCTGCATGCTGAATGGCTGCTCGTCCTCCAAAACCGTCGCGAAAGAAACCGTAACGATCTATACAAGCATTGAGGATTACAGAATCGAGTATTTGAACAAACGCCTGGAGGAAAAATTTCCAAGTTATGATGTGAACATCGTGTTTTATTCAACAGGCGATCATATTGCAAAGCTTTTAGAGGACGGAACCGGAACCGACTGCGATATAACCCACAGCCTCGGATACAGCTATCTTCAGCAATTGGACGGGAAGGGCTATCTTGCCGACCTCTCTTCCTATGACAAGTCTATCTATGATGAAAACCTTATTAT
>Ga0183095_10195_pt2 | contig 80113 bp, 86 predicted proteins | sample BioMet4_FD_130346 | JGI IMG/M metagenome (GOLD analysis project Ga0183095, IMG submission 130346) | Microbial communities from bioreactor (seeded with sewage sludge) at LBNL, California, USA - Biofuel metagenome 4 (v2) (version 3) | ecosystem: Engineered > Bioreactor > Anaerobic > Unclassified ... | reverse complement strand
TCCACTTCCACACGCTCACATTCGTCCAGAAAATCCAGAGTTTTGTTTCGGATCTCATCTTTCTTTGGCCTGCCTAGCGCGGGACCGGAGAGCCGGATGCCATGCTCCTTACAGAATCGCAGATTCTCCCGGTTGCGGTAGATCTTATCCGCCAGAATCCGGCTGGGATAATGCCCCTCCCGTTTCCAGAATCGCTCTGCCATCGCCGACAGGTTTCTCGCTTCATTGTAGGCATCAAAGGAGAAACACTCCAGTCTTGTCCAGCCGTTCACCACACTGATGTCCAGCTTCGCGCCGAACTCCACAGGTTTTCCAGCCTTGCCCCGCACAATGGGGCGCAGGAAAGGCTGGCTGACGCTGACGATTCTGTCTGGAACCGTGTGGCAGCAATGGTCATACATGTATTTCTGCTGTTCGTAGAGCGTGCGGATGGCTGCAAGACGGGCCGCTTTCCGCTCGGCAAGAGTCCTGCCCAGAGCGAGCTTTTCTTCAATGGCGGCAAGGTTTCGCGCCAGATGGCGCAGCTGTTTTCCGACCGCCTTGCGGATCTTCTTTGCCGTCTTCTTGCGACTGCGGCTGAACTGCAGGAAATCCCGATGCGCCTGGGTGCGGTAAGTGCGTGGCTTGCGGCCGTCGGCCGAATCATGCAGCTCGTCCAGGAGCTTTTCCGTGTTTTCCCGGGCTTCGTTGAGCAGAGATGCGTCCTGAGGGTAGCGAATATTGGAGGGTGCGCAGGTAGCGTCCACGATCATGGTACCGCGGTTGCCGCCGTTTCCATGGCCGTCGTCGTAACGGTTCTCCTCTTTTTGTGCTTCGGATAAAATCATCTCGTTGATTTCGCCCAGGATCTCCGGCGTCAGACGCTTGCGGAAGTACACCATCAGCGACGGGTCAAAGGGCAGCTTGGAATCGTCATAGCCGGGGTAGCCACAGAAATACTGAAAATATGGATGCTCTTGTATCATTTGAGCAGTTTCTTCGTCCGAAAAACCGTACTCCGCCTGAATAATGCAGGCCCCCAGGGCCAGGCGCAGCGGCTTGGCCACGTTGCCCTTCCGGTTGGTAAACAGGGCGGCATAGCGCTTCTCGATTTCCAGCCAGGGGATGGTCTGCGCCTTCTTCACCCACCGGTTGTCCTCCTTCAGGTGCATTCCCACCGGCTGCCTGAAATCCGCAAGACTGATCTGCCCGTTGCTATATTTGTACATCCACATCACGACCTTGTGCAAGCTTTTGATCTTTTAAGGCTGTTTTCTTTGCACCTATTATACCATATATCGGGCGCTAAGTCTTGCGCTGCAAGGCACTTTGCATTATTCAGGAGACATTAAATAGTCTTGTTCCTGTTCCTGATTTTTTATCAGCATATCAAAAGGCGATTTGAGGATAGAGATGAAGATAAGCATTATTGCACTGCATGCAACGAAGAACTGTTTGGTGATGAATAAAATCTACCAAGTGCTTTCGGTTGCGAATGTAATGCTCGGCACTCGGTTCCCATCCAGCTTTAAAAATCAGGTATGTATCTCGCGTGACTGCCGCGTGAGTTACGCACCTTTGGGACATTTTGGGTTTTGGTTCTTGCCGACTGAAAATTACATTGTCGGCAAGTCCAAAATAATGAAAACGAGCCAGTTTCAGCATTAAATTACCATTTTATTGTTGGAATTGTGCTAAAACCGGCCCGGGCGGTAGAGTGCCGCGTTCGCAACGCGGAGGTCGCTCCTAACCGGAAGTGGCTGACAGATATCACGCAGATCCAATGTAAGGACGGCAAGCTGTACCTGGCAGCAGTTCTGGACTGTTATAACGGAGAGATCGTCGGTCTTGCCATGGATGACAACATGAAGAAGGAACTGTGTATCCGGGCTTTTCGGTCCGCCTGCCAGGCGCAGGGGGCCTATGGGATGATCCTGCACAGCGACCGCGGCAGCCAATTCACCAGCGCCGCATTTCGGAAGGTGCTGGTGCAATACGGTGCGGTTCAAAGCATGAGCGGTACGGGCCGCTGCTACGACAACGCCAGGATGGAGAGCTTTTTTGCGACGCTGAAGAAGGAAAAGCTTTATCGAATCAGGACGGAGCAGATGCCCATGGCACAGGTTAAGAGCATCGTGTTCCGGTACATCATGACCTACTATAACCGCCAGCGAATCAATACTGCGAACCCCGGCGGTCTGCCGCCGGCCACATATCGTCAGGCCGCCAGAGGCCTGGCCGCATAAGCTGCAGATTTTGGGTATTCACACTCTGCACGGTTCTTGACTTCTCCACTCCATACCATATGGATGCCGGAATATGCGAGTGGGTTTCTGCAAATTACATTCTATAGCGCGCGGGCAGAATTCGTGGGCTGCAGGGATTTCGCATTTGGACTCGGTCTGCTGTCCCGCCCGGGAGCATTGCGTATAGACTTTCGTTTATTCCGTAAACTAAAACGACAAATCCGCTATGTACGGGTTCCAAAATTGGAACCCGTCGAGAAAATCTGTGATTACAGGGACTTCTCGTAGCTATCGATCATCTTTTTGACCATCTGTCCACCGACAGAGCCGGCCTGCTTGGAAGTCAGGTCACCGTTGTAACCCTGCTTCAGGTTGACGCCAACCTCATTCGCGGCCTCCATCTTAAACTTATCCATGGCGGCACGAGCCTCGGGGACACTAATGTTACTGTTCTTAGCCATAATTGTTTCTCCTTTTCTCATTCATACATCGGTTGAGGTTTACTGGGTATCGCAAGCATAGTTTGACTCAGAAAAGAGCGAATATCCGACTTTCTTGCCGGTAAATTCTTGAAAACAAAAATCAGTGGTTCCAAAGCGTCAAAAAAACCATGACGTTAACCCGGCTTTCCCGTCGCCGAATCTTGTAAATCGGCTCAAAATGTGATAAATTAATCAGGTCTGTATGTAGAAGGAGGCAACATTATGTCCGCCCTGAAAGAAGAAATCTCCCGGCGCCGCACGTTTGCGATTATCTCGCACCCCGACGCCGGCAAAACGACGCTTACGGAAAAGTTTTTGCTCTACGGCGGCGCCATTGCCCAGGCCGGTGAAGTCAAGGGCAAGCGCGCGAAGGCCGCGACCTCGGACTGGATGGAGATCGAGAAGCAGCGCGGCATCTCCGTCACATCCTCAGTGATGCAATTTCAGCATGACGGCTATTGCATCAATATTCTGGATACGCCGGGCCATCAGGACTTTTCCGAGGATACCTACCGGACGCTGATGGCGGCTGATTCGGCGGTTATGGTCATCGACGGCAGCAAGGGCGTGGAGGCGCAGACCCGCAAACTGTTCCGGGTATGCGCCCTGCGGCACATCCCCATTTTTACATTTATCAACAAAATGGACCGGGAGGCCCGGGACCCTCTGGAGCTCTGCGAAGAAGTGGAGCGGGAACTGGGTATTGACACCTGCGCCGTCAACTGGCCTATCGGTTCCGGCAGGGAGTTTCAGGGCGTTTACGATCGGGAAAAGAAGCAGATCCTGTTTTTCCATGGGGAGGGCCGCGGCAGAAAAGCCGGTACTTTGGCGAGTGATCTGCACGACCCCGCGGTGGGTGAACTGATTGGCGAAGCGCGCTGGAAGACCCTGCAGGACGAGGTTGAGCTTCTGGGCGCAGGGCGCGAGTTTGATCTGGAGGCCGTCCGGGCCGGAAAGCTCAGCCCGGTGTTCTTCGGATCGGCGCTGACCAATTTCGGCGTGGAGCCGTTTCTGGAGGAGTTTCTGCGAATGGCCACCGATCCGCTGCCCAGAATGTCTGACAGTGGGGAAATTGACGTGTTTTGCGAGGATTTTTCCGCCTTTGTGTTTAAGATACAAGCCAATATGAACAAGGCCCATCGGGACCGTCTGGCATTCATGCGGATCTGCTCCGGTAAATTTGAACGGGATGCCGAGGTCTATCACATGCAAAGCGGCAAAAAAATGCGCCTGAGCCAGCCGCAGCAGATGATGGCCTCCGAGCGCGAGATCATTGAAGAGGCCTATGCCGGCGATATCATCGGCGTGTTCGACCCGGGAATCTTCTCCATCGGGGACACCGTGACCGTACCGGGTAAAAAATTCAAATTCTTCGGAATCCCCACGTTCGAGCCGGAGCATTTCATGCGGGTCAGCGCAAAGGATACCATGAAGCGAAAGCAGTTTATCAAGGGCGCTCAGCAGATTGCGCAGGAGGGCGCTATCCAGATTTTCAAAATGCCGGATGCCGGCCTGGAAGAGGTTATTGTGGGCGTGGTGGGCACGCTGCAGTTCGACGTGTTTGAATACCGGATGAAGAACGAGTACGGCGTGGACCTGTACATGGCAGGTCTTCCCCAGGAGCATCTGCGGCTGATTCAGGCTTACCCCGGGGAACTGAAAGATCTGTCGCTCTGCACCGACGCCATCCTGCTGGAGGATTTCCGGGGCCGCTATCTGGTGGCATTCGGCGGAGCGTGGTCCGTGGGCTATCTGCTCAAGCACAACCCGGGACTGGAGCTGCAGGAGTCTCTTTCGGTATGACCGAGCTTTCTGCAAAAAACTAAGATTAGAAGTGAATTTACAGGCGGCGCCCAAAACGGGCGCCGCCTGTAAGTGTTCTTGCCGTGCATGCTCCGTAGGCGCGGCAAATCCTTGGATCCCCTCGATCGGCTGCATGGGAAGTGAGTTCACGGCCATTATAAGTTTGTTGATATAGCACAAGCTGCTTTCTTCTGCCGATACGCTCAAGGAGATTCAAAGGATCAACCTGGCATCTCTCCAAAATCAACCGCTCGAATCAACCGAACGGTTGATTTTTTTATCTGCCAGTTGCCGTATGATTATCACTGGAGATGATGATAACATGGAAAACCTGATCAGTGTAAAAAATCTTGAGAAAAGTTTCAAAGACAATAAAGTGCTCAAAGGAATCAGTTTTGATGTACGTTGCGGAGAAATCCTGTGCATTCTGGGTCCTAACGGCGCGGGAAAATCAACGACGATCAATATTCTTACGGCGGCGCTCGGTGCCGACAGCGGTGAAATCACCTTTAACGGTGCTCCAATCGGACGGCAGCTGAGAAAATACAAGCAATCGCTCGGGATCGTGCCGCAGGAAATTTCTCTTTATGAGGAACTGAGCGCGGAACAAAATCTGAGTTTCTTCGCATCCCTCTATGGCCTGCATGGAAGCGGACTCAAGGACGCGGTTGACAAAGCGCTTCTGTTCGCTGGGCTTGACGACCGAAGACACGATAAGGTAAAGACCTTTTCGGGCGGCATGAAACGGCGGCTCAATATCGCCTGCGCGATTGCCCATGAGCCGGAAATCGTCATCATGGACGAACCCACCGTCGGCATTGACCCACAGAGCCGAAATTATATTCTGGAATCCATCAAAAAGCTGCGGGATAAAGGAATGACGGTCATCTATACGACACATTACATGGAGGAAGTGGAGGTGATTTCTTCGAGAATCATCATTATGGATCACGGCGCGATCATCGCCGAAGGGACCAAGGAGAGCCTGAAGGAGAGCATCGAGAATGAAAAGCGGTATACGATCAATATTGAGGAGAATGGAAAGATCAAGCGCGATGAGTTCTTTGCCGTCGAAGGCGTAAAAGCGGTAAAAATTGAGGAAAACTCCATTGAAATTACATCCATCCGAGGTGTTGAAAATCTGGACCGCATCATTGCGCTGCTTTCAAACCACGGAGAGAAAATCAAAAATATAACGAGCGAAAACGCAAGCCTGGAAATGGTTTTTCTGAAGCTTACAGGCCGCAAGCTCCGAGACTGAGGGGGATGGATATGAGACGGTTTTTCTCGGTGTTCAAAATGGATTTAAGAAATCTTTTCAAAAATCCGGTGCTTGTCGGCTACAATACGGTGTTTGCCGTGCTGCTTATCCTGATTATGGGGTTTCTGACCAGCGGTAATTACGCTGCGCCAAAGGAGGCTTATCAGTATTATGCAGTTACCATGCTGATTTACGGCATCCTGAACGGCGCTATGACGGCGTCCAACTGCTTTTTGGAGCGGGATATCAAGCGTCCGAACCTCCGGATTATCTACTCACCTGCTGGCAGCTTCTCCATTTACTTTTCAAAGGCGCTGGCGTCCTTTGTCTTTGACTACGCACTTCACGTTTTGCTGATTGTCACACTATGTCCGCTGCTTCATATTACGCTGGGAAGTCGGCCGGCTCTATTCCTTCTGCTCATGGCACCGGTTGAATTCGCGGCGGTTTCCCTGGGGACGTTCTTCTGCTGCGTATTCCACTGTGAGGAGACCACCAGCACTTTGCTGAGCCTGACCGTGAGCCTGCTTTGCATTTTGGGCGGAACTTTCTTTTCGCTTGACGGGATGGGCAGCGCACTTGCCATGGTCTCGAAGCTTTCACCCGTCAAATGGCTGAACGACGCGTTCTTTGCGCTTTGCTGCGACAACAGCCTTACATTGTTCTGGCCGGTGTTTATCGGAGCGTCTGTCATTTCGGCGGGCCTGATCTGGGGCTGCCGCCTCTTCTTCAGAACGGAGGATTATCTATGAAAACTCTTTTTGCCGTGCTTAAAAACGACTATCTGCGTCTTATTCCGCGGCTTGGTTTAGTAGCTGTCTTTACGGTGTGTACGCTTGCCGCCGTCATCTTTGCCGTCTATATAACCGGCACTCAGCAGGTGAAGGCGCACGTCGTCTATATCCCGCAGAGCGAGACTGAGACAGCGCCGCAAAGCTCGAAGGTTCTTGCCATAACCGTATTGTCGGAAAAACCGCCCCAATCCAGCCTCGTGCAGCAAAAGTACGACGCTTTCGTGACGGCGGACGGCAACGGGAGCTATCACATCGAAACGCTGCGAAGCGATGGGTTCAAAAATATGCTGCTTCTGTTGCTCAAAAATCCGGACGCCGATGTTTCGGGCTTCACAACCGAGCGGGGTGCCGGCGTAAATATTATTGGTTTTATGATGATGTTCGTACTTATGATTGCCTTCTTTAATCTTTTCACATTCGCTGACGACAAGGAGCAGGGGCAGCTTCATCGTATTGCCGCAGCACCGGCCTCGTTTGGCTGGTATCTCTGTGCCCACTGTGTATACTGCCTGTCAATGCTCCTGCCGGAATATATACTGCTGATTGTTTTAAAGCTCTTGGGATGGGATGTCGGTTTTTCGCTTCTGCAATACGCGGGACTGATGGCTGCGCTTTCTTTCCTGGGAATTTCGTTCGCCCTGCTTTTAAACACGATGATCAAAAAACCGGACAACGCAAACATGCTTGGAAATTCGATTACGGTGCTGTCGTCAATTCTTGCCGGAAGCTTCTATTCCATCAGTGAAAATAATACAATTCTTGACGGCATCATAAAGGTGCTGCCGCAAAAGGAGTTCATGGATTTTGCGGCTTTTCTGCAAAACGGCAGTGCCGCAGAACACATTGGTTCCATCATGTATCCCGTTGTGTTCGCGCTGGCCATGTTTGCTTTTTCCGTCATTGTCTTGCAAAAAAAATATGTGAAATGCCTATAATCGACAGATCGCAGCTTGCTATTAGAATTAGATGGTAATAAAATAAAACAAATTGAAACAACCGATCAAGGTGACTTATATGGAGTTTTCGTCTGATACCCTGCTTCTCTCGACAAAATTGAAAATCCCGGCGCCGCGGAAAAACTATGTCGTGCGCAGAGCACTCTTTGGAGAGCTTGATTTATGCGCCGAAATGGGCGTGATTTTTGTGCGCGGCGGCGCGGGAACCGGGAAGACAACGCTGCTTTCCTCGTTCATCCGGGAAACTGCACTTGAGAACGTTTGCTGGGTATCGCTGGATGCGTCCAACACGAATGTCTATACCTTCTGGCTCTATTTTACCGCGGCTGTGAGCGCGTTTTGGGACGACGGCGAAGAATTTCTGACCCTGATGCGCTCAAATCCGGACACCTCGCATATGGAGTATATTCTGACGCTGCTGATCAACCGGCTTGCGGGCGACCGGGACTGCTATATGGTACTGGACGATGTCCACTGTATCAGCGATGCGGCTTTAATACGGACATTTGAATTTTTCATTGGAGCCATGCCGCCAAATTTCCACTTTTTTATGCTGTCGCGAGAGGACCCGCCGGTCTACCTGGGCCCTCTCGCAATGTCCGGAAGACTGCTCTTTATCGATGGAAAGCAGATGCAGCTCACACCCGAGGAAGGAATGGCCTTTCTGAAGCAGACACTTAAGCTGAAAGAATGCGACGAGGAGCTTGTCAGGCTCAATACCTATGCGGAAGGTTGGATCGGCGGGCTTCAGCTTGCGGCTGCGACTGGAGCTTCCGGCAAATTCGGGCAGCTGCTTCGTGCCGGCGGAGGAATTGCCGCGGAATATCTAACCCGCGAAATAATCGAATCTTTGACGCCGAATGAAAAAGAATTTCTGATTAAAACCGGATTTTTATCATATTTTGATGCAGAAATCTGCTCTTCAATATTTCGGGATTTTACAAGGGCTGATTTTGATCGGATGATGGAAGCGCTGGTCAGCAAAAACCTTTTTATCATCTGCATTGATGAAGATGGCGGCGTGTACAGGTATCACAACATTCTGCTGGATTACCTGTCCCAACAGTTTCAGCGCCTTCCGGAGGAAGAAAGGCGGGAGCTGTATACAAAGGCCGCGGCGGCCTTTGAGCAGCGCGGCGACGATGAGGAGGCCCTTCGGGAATACTGCGCGGCGGCGGATTACGGCAATGTAATGCGGGTGGCCCGGGCAACAGGCGGACGCATTGAAGCATGGGGGTACCTGGACAAGGTGCCGGTAGACATTCTGATAGAGGACGCAGATCTTGCCGCCCAGTGCTTCTTATTCAATATGGGGAATCTGAATATGGACAGATGCCGTATTCTGTTTGAACAATTTAAGGAGAATTACGGGAATTCGGACATTTTCAGCGCAGTACAGTATGCCGAGACTTATATTACAAAGAGCGGCTGCATTTTGCCCGGATATCACGCGCTGACCGCAGAACAGATTGACCGTCTGCATTTCGGGCCCGTGGTAAAGGCGATGGTGCTGATCGGAAATGCGGTGGCGCTTGTGGAGCTGACGCAGTACGAGGAAGCGCAAAACTGTGTGGAACAAGCCATTCAGACGTGTGCCGGCATTAATAGTTTCGTGGATTTCTTCGCGTGTAACGAGCTTGCACAGGTTTACGAGGAAACAGGCCGTCTGAACGACAGCCTGCTTTGCTATGATAAATCGCGAAAGCTTCTTGATTCGCCGTCTATGATGTCCTGGTACGGGTCCAATTACTATTTCGGTCTGGTGGGGGTCTATATGCGGCGGATGGAGTTGGACAGGGCGGACGAAATACTGAAAAAAGTCAAAGACCTCCTGGATTCGCAGCACAGCCATATTGACATTACGGATCTAACGCTCCTGCATCATGAGGCGGAGATGAGATTTTTAACCGGAGATGATGAGGCGGGCGCGGCTTATGTCGAAGGGATTCGGACGGAGTATCCGTCCTTCAGCGTGCTCACCATGGGGAGGCTGATTCATGAGCTTGACTGCGCGGATAAACTCCGCCCGGACCTTGCCGATCAGTTTTTAAAAGAGCTGGAATCCACCGAAAGCTATCAATGCCAGCTGTTTATGAGGCTTTTACGTGCAAGGCTTCTCTTCCGGAAGGGAGAAACAGCGGAGGCATTACGGGAAACGGACGAGATTCTTACGTTTTCCCGCCTCCATTCAAACAAACTCCGCTTGGTCGAAGCGGGATTGCAGAAGATTTGCATGCTGACAAAATCCGACGGGACCGGCAGAAAACGCGAGATCATGAATCTACTGCGGGAGACGGTCCATTATGCACAGGAAAATCGCATTCTCATGCCGTTTTATCTTGACCGGCGGGTCCTTCTGCCGCAGCTGCAGGAGCTTGTATCCGCAGCTGCCGGAAAGAATATAATGGACGCGAAGGAGACTTCGTTTCTGGATGACATTTTGAAAGCCTGCGGCCACACGCCGGCGACTCAAAGAGAGCCGGATATTCTTTCGGCGCGGGAACTTGAGGTTTTGAATGAGCTCTCTCTCGGCATAACGAACAGGGAAATTGCAGATAAGCTTTGCATCTCACAGGCCACGGTTAAAACGCATGTGCTCAGCATTTTCGGAAAGCTCGGCGTTTCCTCCCGGATGCTGGCGGTACAGGAAGGCCAGGTAAAAGGTCTGATCAAACAATAAATCGGCGACATGCTAGTTCAAGTGTTCACTTTTCAGGCAATCCAGCTGTGAGGCTTGTACTCCGTCGAGCGGGAATGTACGGCATCTGCTATGACGAAGCCATGAAGGGCAATGCATTTGAATATCTCATTGCCGATAACTTTAACCCCGCCATGAGGGTACCCGAGGGTTTTGTCACGAAGGCGATCTCGGCGCATACCTGGGCGGTATTCCCCTGCAAGGGCGATTCAGCAGGGCGGTTCATCGTGCGATGGACCGCCCTGCTGGTTATTTATTAAATGCCACGGCTCCTGCGGCACCCAGCACCTGGCCGCACAGGGCACTGACGACCCCAAGGAGGAGGGCGGGGCCTATAGCGGCCAGCGGCGACATGTACGCCGCTGCATACACAATCCTTATTCACTTGCTGGCAATTCAGATAGAAAACCGCTGATTTTTGACCAGACCTGCTGGACTTCAATATACTTTTGATAATGCTTTTTTACATTTTTGTGATAGCGCTCCAGCTCCGAGGAGACGTTCATAAACGCCTCGTTTCCAAAATATGCGCATACCTTGGGGAGCGTGGCAGCGAGGCTGCTGCGCATCTGGTCGATAATTTCTTCATAGTGCTCTCTCTGCGTGATATAGAGCAAAAGAGGTTTATATCGTATCCATCCAATGCAGGCAAGATAAAACCGTGTGATAATCGGTTCTGAATCGGCCTGGATATACTTGAGCTTAATGGGGAGAACCCCATCCATCAAATGGTGGTACGTAGAAAACCCGTCATGAAAGGTATAGCACGGCACGCGTAATACCTTTCGCTGGCCCAGACAGGTGCTTAAAAAAGTATCTTCGCCCCGTGCGCCGGGTGGATTGTAGAATGGGCTTACCCGATCCGGTTTTGTCAAATTAATACACAGATTTGCTCCGGATATAAACTTCGTGTTGTTTATCTCCGGAACCTCCTCTGCACGATCGCTCACCAAAATCTTGGTATCAGCATAGGTAACTCCACCGTTGTTCATCACCGAGCGAATGGTGTCCCAGTTGACAATATCGTTGCTGATTGCTTCTATGAACAAGCGAAAATCTTGCTCCTTCATAGTATCGTTAAACTGAATGTACGGAATGGGGGAGACATAGCCGCAGTGATGTCCATTTGTAATATCCGCCTGCTCAATATTCTTCAAATGGGTGACCAACACATGCTGACCGCCCCAAATGGCGGAGGACCGGGTATTGGTTACAGCCATTGGATACTCGTCGTCATCCAGGAAAAGAAGGTAGTCCATGTGATTTTTTAGTGCGGTATACAGCAGAATGTTGCGTTTTCCGGCATATCCGCTGGCAAAAACCAGCCGCCCTTCCTCTCTGGTAACCACATGATTCTCAACTAAATAGTCGATTTCCGTTTGAGTTTCCGTTCTGCCGATAAAGTAGGTATCATCGATCAAATCCAGGAGCTTTTTGCTGACGTTCGTATAGTCTGTACGCCTTGTGTTTGAATATTTCAGATCATATGCGGCGAGAAGGTTGATGCGGATATCCTTCTCTTGGGTTACTCCACTTTCACGCCAGTTATAGATATTGGTTTTCAATATTCTCTGAAAGCTTTTGCGCCCCGTTGCAAACCCGATTCCAACTTGTACCTCTTTACTTTGCTGCAATTAAACAGCCCCCTTTCTCCGTAAGCCACTGTGTTTGTTTGGAAAATACATAGCCCCTGCATTACGCAAAAAGCCTGATTAATATTTATTATACCACAGAATCGGGAGAAAATTGGCGGTTATTTATTAATTATATTTCAATTACAGCTCTGGGGAGTGTTATGCTGACTTTCCGCGCCTGAGTATGCTTGATGGGAGGCCGGAGTTTTGCGCTTCCAAAATATCTCTCTCGACCTGAATCCTCTCCGTTGGACACTGAAACTATACGTGAATAAAAGTTGTTTCACAATTGGCCTGCGCCCTGCGCAGAGCTTCTTCGGGGGAGAGAATTCCGATTACGGCGTTCTTGATTTCAATACTCAGCAGCTTTTCCAGCCGTTTCTCACTGAAATTGGCGTATTGCTTGCTGCAGATGCGCCGCTGTCCGATTGGAAAACTCTTGGCAGCGGCCGACAGCCAGGGATACTGTTCCAGAATATCCCAGTGCTGATAAACCGACCTGCACGGAGACAGGCCGCCCAGCATGGTCAGTGCGCTCGCCACCTGATCGCTGTACAGCCACTCATAAAATCTGCAGGCGGCCTCCGTGCTTCTGCAGGCTTTTGTGATGCCGATCACGCCGCCGCCAATCAGAGGCTTTCCGCCGGGGACGGTGGAAAATCCGATTTTTCCGGCAATGGAGGACATTTTGGAGTTGATGATGTCGGAAGCGTGGTTCATGAACACCACAGTCATCGCCGCCGATCCGTTGGCAAAGCCCTCCAACGCACTCTTCCACCAGCTGTGGATGGTTTTATCTGAGTACTCGTAGGTCTCCATATAATTTTTCAGCGCCAGTAGCGCTTCGGGCGTATTCAGATCGATAGATTCGTCGCCGTCCAGAATGTGACCGCCGAAGCCAAACAGGCGGGGCATGTATTCACTGGGACTGACAACCGCGTTTCCGACCGCCACTGTTGAGCCGAAATTGACAGGAGAGTGGGAATTGAACCTGCGGGTAAAAAAGCGCGCCACTTGGTTATACTCCTCAAACGTCTGGGGAACCGTCAGCTTTCGTTTGCACTGCTCGTAAAACATCCGCTGACAAATCGGATGCTCCAGCAAATCCTTACGATAAAACAGAATCTGAGTACTGGGATCATACGGGAGGCAATACTCCTCGCCAAGCACAGAGATATAGTCCTGCAGGAAGACCGGCATCAGCTTCTCTTTAATCTGCTCCCAGGGATAGCTGATTTGCCCGAGAGGCTGGTAAATTTTTGCGGCCAGCTCGCCCATCCACGCCATATCAGTCCGGATCAGGTCGTACTGGGAACAGGCTTCCTGCGAGGAACAGACATCATATAAATCGTCCAGACTCAAAACCGTCATCCGGATGTCGATGCCGGTTTCTTTTTTAAAATGGGGGAGGAGGCGTTTCAGGGCCACGGAGGCCGGAGACGCCACCGTCAGAAAGTTCAGCTGCTGCGCGTGGGGAAAAGGCCGGACCTCCTTTTGGAAGCCGGAGCTTGGAAGCTTGATTTCCTTCGGCGCCGGCTTGCCATTTTCCAGCCGGTCAACCACAGCACCCACAATTTGACGGGCCATCTGCTGATAGTCCATCTCATACATCACTTCATTGCAGGAGGACACGGCTTTCCTCGTCCCGATGGTGACAATGGGCGGGCAGGGGTACTGGCTGGCATAAGAGTGGGCTGCCAGAACCGAATCCCTTCGGACCGCGTCCATGCAAACAATAAAGTCATACGAGCAGTCCGGGTCAAAGAGATCAAATGCGGCGATTGCCGTATGATTGTCGGCGCAGGCAACGGTTTTCATGGGAAGCTCCATTCCGTAAAACACCGTTTCGAGGCCCAGCTTCAGCTGCTGCGCGGCATGGATATTCGACGGCAGCGTAAACAGTCCGACAGTCCTGGCTTCCTTTGCGATCAAATAGCTTCCGATTTCCTGCCCCGCAGAAAAAAAGTCAAAGCCTGCGGAGGTCGCCAACGCATAGTTGATATCCGGGCGATTGATGAAATATACGGGGGTATTCAGCGCCTCTCTGCTGTAGAGGAGCCGGGCATCCTCGGAGCACGGTGAAGCGATGATCGCAGAAACGCGCGTCGCCAGAGCATTCCGCAGTGCGTCTCCCTCATCTGCCTCCGTTGAGCGCGTCAGATACAGACTGACGGAATACCCGAGCGCAAGGAATTCTTTTTGCAGAACCTCGTACAGCTGCGCATATTGAGCGCTGGTTACGTTGGGAAGAATGACGGCAATTGCCTTGCTGCTTCCCTGCCGAAGGACCTGCGCCTTAGCGTTGATTCGATAGCCCAGTTTCTGGGCGGTTTCCTCCACGAGACGGATTTTCTCAACGCTGACGTTCCCGCGGTTATTCAAGACGTTCGATACCGTTCCGTGCGAAACACCGGAAGCCTTTGCAATATCGTTGATGGTAACCATTTGCGTCGCCTCTATCTGTTTGAAATTGACCTTATTTTACCTCGTTCCTTAAAGTCCTGCAATATCTTTCGTGGAATGAAAGGTTCCAATTTATATGCAATGTATTATTGTACAAATTTATCAGGCAATCATATGGCGTATTGATGAATATAAGAGATAATGCACAAAAAAATTGCAATTATTTTGGCCATTAGTCTTTGCATAATTATTGACACGTTCCAATAAAGGATGTACTGTGTAAGGGAAGACAGCACACGGTAAATTTTTTGACAGTGGTAAGAAAGGAAAGATGAAAGATGAGAAAGGTACTCAGCATCGTTCTCGCGGCGATCATGGCTCTTGCAATTCTGACAGGCTGCGGCAATACGGCGGGCTCCTCTTCCGCCTCCGTTTCCGGCATCTCCTCCAGCGGCTCCTCCAAAAGCACAGGCGGCAGCGGGAAACTGGTCGTTTATTCTGCTCTGAATGACGACGACATGGTAACGCTTTCCCAACAGTTCAAAAAAGACACTGGAATTGACATTGAGTACATAACCCTCAGCGGCGGGGATGCCACCGCCCGTGTTCAGGCTGAAAAGGACAATCCGCAGGCAGATGTGGTGGTGGGCGGTTCCGTTGACCTGTACGGTTCACTGAAGGATGCCGGCGCGCTGGCCGCGTATGACTCGCCCAACAACGACGATCTGGACGCCATGTTCAGCGATACCGACCACTGCTGGCAGGGGTGGTATATGGGTGTTCAGTGCATTATCCTCAACACCGACCGGTTTGACAAAGAGCTTGCACCCAAGGGGCTGGAGCGCCCCAAGACCTGGGACGATCTTCTGGATTCCCGCTATAAAGATGTTCTTGTGTGGGCGAATCCCTCCACAGCCGGCGGTGCCTACATTTTCACGGCCTGTCAGATTTTCCGGCTGGGCGAAGACAAGGCCTGGGAGTATCTGAAGGCACTGGACGCCAATGTGCATCACTATTATGAAGCAGCCGGCGGCGTTATCAGCCCGGTTGCCACCGGCGAGTTTATCACATCGATCGCCTGGGCGCATGACTCCTTTAAAATCAAACAGCAGGGATATCCCATGGAGATCATTATTCCCACGGACACAGCGTTTGAAATCGGCGGAGCGGCTGTGATTGCCGGAGCCAAAAATGAGGAAAATGCGCAAAAGTTCATTGACTGGCTGCTGACGCCGGAGATCCAGAAGCTGAATACCTCCATCTCTTACCGGTATTCTGTGCGGGATGACGTGGCGTCTCCCGAGGGACTCCCCAAGCTGTCCGAACTGAGCCTGGTCGACTATGACCGTCAGAAGGCTGCCGACATGAAAAAGGACGTTCAGACCAAGTTCGAGTCTGAAATCATCTCCAAGCGCGCGAACTGACCCGCTTGATCCGGAGGGAACGCCTGTTCACACGGCGGGCGTTCCCTCTAACTACATCACAGAGAAAGGCAGGAGATAGAATGGCAAAGGGAGCAGCCAGCGAATCCTGGAAAGAACTCAAGCGCCTGAAAAATGAGCCGATTGTTTTGATTGTGATCATAGCAATCATTGCCATGGTTTGTTTTTTTGTCGTGTATCCGGTAATCAAGGTCATCGCTGTCCCTACCGCAGGGGAATATGCGCAGCTCTTTTCAAAAGGGCGGTGGCTCAGCGCCATTAAAAACAGCCTGATGATGACCGTGCTCTCCACGATCACCTGTACGATGGTGGCTTTTTTGTTTGCCTATGTAAATGTCCGGCTGGACGTACCCTGCAAGGGACTGTTCCGGTTTATCGCATTGCTCCCCATTGTATCCCCGCCGTTCATTATCGCGCTGAGTTACATCCTGCTGTTTGGGGTAAACGGAATCATCACCAGTGTGCTCCTGGGCATCCGTATTGACATTTACGGGCGGATTGGTCTCTGGATCGTCCAGACGGTGACCTTTTTCCCCTATGCCTACTCTGTGATCTACGGGGTGATGGGAGCCATTTCCCCAAACCTGGAGTATGCGGCATATAACATGGGCGCCACGCGCTGGGAGGTCTTTCGGGACGTTTTCTGGCCGCTGTGCCGTCCCGGTGTGGCGGGCGGCGCTCTGATAGCCGCGATCAGCGTATTGACGGACTTCGGAAACCCCATGATTATCGGTGGCGACCTGGCACTGCTTGCTACCGAATCCTACATGCAGATTTCGGGTTGGTATGACATGTCCATGGCCGCGGTTCTTGCGGTTGCACTGCTGGTTCCCGCACTGGTTTTGTTTTTAGTGAAGAACTACTGGGTGGGCAAACGGTCTTTTGTCACGATTACGGGCAAAGAGATTTCCCTGAATCCGTTCCCGCTATCCAAATGGGTTAAGTGGACGCTGTGGGGATTGACCATGCTGATCTCCCTCTTCATTTTGCTGGTCTACGGCACGCTGCTGTACGGCGCTTTTGCAAAAACCTGGGGATATGACTGGTCGCTCACGCTGGATAACCTGTCCTATGTCTGGGCGAAAGGCATACAGATCTGGCACTCCATTGAGTACGGGTTTCTCTCCTCCGTGGGCGCCGCGTTTCTGGCAATGATTCTGGCATATATCGTGCAGAAAAAGCAGGTGGGAGTGAACCGCTTTCTGGATTTTCTGGCGATCCTCCCCGGCGCCATTCCGGGGATCTTTCTGGGCATTGGCTTTTCCATGGCATTCAATGCCAAGCCGTTCCAGTGGAGCGGAACCAGCTTCATCATGATCATGGCCCTGCTGTTCTGGAATATCCCCACCTGTTATCAATCCGCAACCGCGGGGCTGCAGCAGATTGGAAATTCCGTGGAGGATGCGGCTTTGAATCTCGGGGCCAACAGCTTTCAGTCCTTTAAAGACATCATCATGCCCCTGCTGAAAGCTCCGTTCCTGTCCGGGTTTGTTCTGTCGTTTCTTCGGTCCGTAACTTGTCTGAGCGTTGTGATTTTCCTCTACGGCCCGTCCACATCAGTCGGGACAATCTCGGTGATGAATCTGGTCAACGCCGGCATGTGGGGGAAAGCGGCGGCCTTTACTGCCGTTCTGATTGCGATTGCATTTTCTGTGCTGAAGATCGCGCAGTATGTACTCGGTAAGCAAGGCATCAAACTGGTGCTGTGATGGAGGGAAACCGTATGGAAAAGCAAGCGGATGCGTACATCCAATTGAATCATATCGTAAAGCGGTTTGGAAAGTTCACCGCGCTGGATCACGTCTCGCTGACCATCCCCAAGGGAACGTTCGTGACATTGCTTGGCCCGTCGGGCTGCGGCAAGACGACGCTGATGCGCCAGATCGCCGGCTTCTCGGAGCCGGATGAGGGCGATGTGATCATCGACGGCAACCGAATGAACGGGCTGCCTCCCTATAAACGGAATACCCCGCTGGTCTTTCAGGAGTACGCCCTGTTTCCCCATATGACCGTCTATGAGAATATCTCCTACGGCCTGCGGCTGAAAAAGCTGCCGAAAGAGGAGATCAGCCGGAAGGTTGCGGATATGCTGGAGATGTTTAATCTGACGGGCCTGGAGGGGAGATTCCCGAAAGAAATGTCCGGCGGGCAGCAGCAGCGGGTGGCCTTTGCCAGAGCACTGATCATGGGGCAGGAGATTCTGCTGCTGGACGAACCGCTGTCGAACCTGGACGCCAAGCTGCGCGTGGAGGTCCGCACGGAGCTGCGTCAAATTCAGCAGAAGTTCAAGATCACCGCCATTTATGTCACACATGACCAGGATGAGGCTTTGTCCATGTCGGACAGGATCGCCGTCATGCGGCACGGTGTCGTCGAGCAGTACGGCTCTCCGTGGGAAATTTACTTCAAACCGGCCAATCGCTTTGTCGCGGATTTTGTCGGTACGGTCAATTTTCTGGAGTCCACGGTGAAATCCTGCGCTGACGGCCAATTTGTGGTGGAATATGACGGGCATCCTCTGAAGGGAAGCACGGAACTGCAGTTGGCCCCGGGGGATAAGGTCGCGCTGACCGTCCGCCCGGAGGGCATCCGAATCGCCGGAGACACCGAGACGGTGGAGGATGGTTCCTTTTTACAGGGCACCATCACAAACAGCAGTTTCCTTGGACGGGTCATCCGGTATTGGGTGCGTGCCGGCCAGCAGACATTTATCATCGACGACTCCAATCCCAGTATGGCTGGAGCAAAAAGCGGCAGCGTCAGAATGGTTTTGGATCAGGCAAAGATGCATCTTTTGCGAGATGAGGGATAACGCATGCTAAAGCTGGACTTCATCAACGTCGGCTATGGGGATGCGGTGTTTGTACAGGAACTGCTTGAAAACGGCACCCGGTATTCGATGCTGATCGACAGTGGCGATTTGTCCGTCGGCGAACCTTATCCCGGTTCGAAAAGAATCTCTGCAAGCCAATTCCTGAAACGGCAGGGAATCCGCTGTATTGATCTTCTCGTGGTATCCCATCTGCACCTCGATCACACCGGCGGCTTAGCGTCGCTTCTGCCCGGAATCACCGTGAGGGAGCTGTGGGCAAACTATCTCCCCGACAGAGCGCTCTGGAAACCCGTCCTGCCAGGCAATGCTGGCTTTTCCAACGGAGCGAACTGCCTTCTGCAGTCCATCGGCGTTTTTGTGCAGGCGCTCTGCCGGATGGAGAAAATGGGGACAAGATTCCGATATATCGGACATGATGCACTGGTACATCCGTTTCCGGGGGGGAATCTCTGCATGCAGATTTCTCCCGGAAAGGCGGGGCTGCTGTCCCGCCAGAGGGAGATTTTCGATCATGCGCTGGAGGGGAACCCGGATGGGGGAGAGCTGGAGGAGCTGGATCATTTCATCAACAACACCAGCATCCGAGTCCGGCTTCTGTACGGAAAACGGGTGATCGATCTGCCGGGAGACGCCTGCGGCGTTGATTGGGCTGGCAACCCCATCACGAAATGCGACATGATAAAATTGCCCCACCACGGGCACAGGGATTCCCTGACCCCAAAGCTTCTGGGTGAGCTGTCCCCGGAATATGCGGTCATTTCCGTGTCCAACGACAGGACCGACGACTGCCCCAGTGAAGAGATTCTGTCCATGTTGTCTGACGCCGACTGTAAGGTACTGTTCACCGATGCCGTTCGGAGCAGATTTTCAAAACGAAGGTTCCATGAAAGCGTGTCCTTTCTGATTGACAGCGCGGGAAATATCCGCGGTTCTGCCGATAGCCGGCCGCTGCCGGGAGAATTTGAGGAAGAAGAAACATAAGAAGGAAACCGGGCGCCTTTACATTGTGTTTGGTACTGTGTACAGCTCTGTGTTTCTGCTGTGCAGCCACGATTGCGTTTCAAACCTTGCTGGGGGCAAAAACCATTCAGGCATGGTGAAGGGGCTCCGTTGCCTATATACTGATTCCGGCCGGTGGGGGGATCCACTCTCCGATGGAACTACACGGATAAAATTCAGTCTCTTCTTGCTGTTCGGTCTTGACAAGCTAGCGTTCACTAGCTTTTGATTGCAAGGAGGCGTCAATCTTGAACACAGCATTCAATCTTGAATCGTACTTAACCGACGGAGTGGAAAATATTGTATCAGGCATTTTGAAAGCGACTTTAAATAACCCGAAAGAGAGCTGCTGTATGGCGAAACATGCCATACAGAGCAGACGGGCCGGCAGACTGCGACAGGCAGCGCAGGAGGGCGGACAGCATATTCCGCCGTTCCTGATTGCAAGTATCACCACACAGTGCAACCTGCACTGCAAAGGCTGCTATGCAAGAGCCAATCACAGCTGCTATGACCGGGATCCTGCCGGAGCTGCTCCGCAGCGTTTAGAGGCAGAACAGTGGGGGAGCATTTTTCAGCAGGCGGAAGAAGTAGGCATCGAATTTATCCTGCTGGCCGGGGGCGAACCCTTTGTTCGGCGGGATGTGCTGACAATAGCCGGAGCGCATTCCGGCATTCTGTTCCCGGTATTTACCAACGGAACGCTGATTGACCGGGACTATCTGGAGCTGCTGGATAAGAACCGGAATTTAATTCCGATTGTAAGCATTGAGGGGAAACAGGAGACGACGGATGCCCGGCGCGGTGCAGGAATTTATCAGCGTCTGCACACCGCCATGCAGGAATTACATAAAAGGGGACTGCTGTTCGGCGCTTCCGTGACGGTGACAACGGAGAATATGGTCGAGGTTTTGTCGGATTCTTTTATCCATGAATTGTGTATCAGCGGCTGCAAAGCGATTATTTATGTAGAATATGTCCCCATTGACCATCAGTCTGCCGACCTGGCATTGGATGACGAAGCCAGAACCATAATGGCGCAGAGGCTGGACGACGCCAGGGAGAGACTCTCAGATCTGCTGATGGTTTCTTTCCCGGGAGACGAAAAAGCTTCGGGAGGGTGTCTGGCAGCCGGTCGGGGGTTTTTTCATATCAATGCCGCCGGAGGCGCGGAACCCTGTCCGTTTTCTCCGTATTCGGACATCAGCGTGGTCGACACGTCTTTGCGGGAGGCCCTGCGTTCGCCTCTATTTCAGGCGTTGCAGCAGCAGGGAAATCTGATGCAGGAACACAGCGGTGGCTGCGTTCTCTTTGAACAGGAGGAGCGGGTCAGACTTCTGGTGAAGGAGCCGACATGACAACCAAAGAGAGAATTGCCGATGAAGCGCTGACACTGTTCTCCACAAGAGGCTATAAGGGAACCAGCGTCAAGAACATCGCGGCTGCGGTGGGGATCAAGGACAGCTCGCTGTATAAGCACTTCAAGAGCAAAAAGGATATCTTTGACACCATTGTGACAGAAATGCAAAACCGCATGTCCGGACTGTCCTTTCAAGTGGGGCTGCCCTTGGGACAGGACTGTGAGGCAGAGGCGAGCGCATATGGAAATTTGACCGTTGACGATCTCCGCGCTCTGAGCAGACAGATTTTCCTGTTTTATCTGAAAGATGCGTTTGTTTCTCGCTTTTGGAAAATGGCGATGATGGAACAATACCATTCGCCGGAGATCTATGCGGTATACCAGAGGATCTTTATGGAAGAAAGCATCACATATCAGACGGAGCTGTTTCGTGAGATGACCCGACAGGGGTATTTTCATTCCGCTGACCCACAGGTCATGGCGATAAATTTCTATTCTCCTATTTTCTTTCTGCTCATTAAATATATGGGAGAGCCTGAGAAAGAAAGCACAGCGCTGACTTTGCTCGATCAGCAGGTCGCAGAATTTTGCAGAATCTACCGAAACGCGGACGGATAAAGTTCATCTTCGTCCCTGTTCTCATGCCGCAGTCGGAGGTTATCTCTGCTGGTCTGCCGGCGGGGCGGGTGCGGACCCACTCAATGCCGGGTTGGATTCCGCCGCCCGCGCGGCTTCCCGGCCTCGGTTTCACAACGCGCACGTTCCGACCGCGTATCGCACATGTTCAAAAAGCTGCGGATGTTTTCCTCCTCGCGCTGCCGGTCGGCCCCTGTTCGGCCTAGCCGATCGCAAAGACCCAACAGGGCAACCTCCCGGATATCTGTCTCCCGCAGCATACCCTCCACATCGGCAAAGGGCAGATCCCTCACCACAAACAGAATCTGCATATGATACCGAATCAGACGGGTCACCCGCTGAATGAATTCCGCGTCCGCTGTGAAACTGCTCAGAAACTCAATGGCGAGCGGCACACCGGCTTTGTCGTGGTCATAGGATGTGATTCTGCTTTTTCTGCGAACGGTTGTGGCGGGCTTCCCAATGTCGTGCAACAGCGCGGCCCACATAAAAGCACGGAGATCGCTGCTTTTGTCCCGAACTTTAGCGGCCTCGTCCACTACCAGCAGCGTATGATTCCAGACACTGCCCTCCGGATGGTACTGGGGGGATTGCGGCGTGGTCTTAAGCCGTTCCAGCATGCTGAACGGATACTCACCGAGCGCGGGAGTGTCGGCGAGACCCGATAAAAAATGGGACGGTTTTTCATCAAAAAGCAGATGCTGCTCGATCTCCTCAAATAAGGCATTGCCTTTTGTCATACCATCACCCCAAATTTAGTATTTGACATCCATCCGGAATAATGCGCGGCTCACGGCAAATCCTAATTCAGGGGTGATGGTATGGCAAAAGACAGCCAGATTGATCCGAAAGAGGTTCGCGAACAAAAGACAAAAGGCGGGCCTACTGCGGCGCAGAGCGCCAGCGACGGAGAAGGGCGCAATCATAAAAAACAGTCCGCCAGCAGGCATAAGCCGGGCAATGATCAATAACCACAAAATGGCTGGCAATCCGCTGCGCGTCGGAAGATAGGAAATGCATCCGCTGCTTTCCTGCGAATATCCAGCGGGATATAAAAACGATGTGGTTCGGGGCATTGCTGTTTGGCGATTTATCCCCGTGCTTGCAGATAGACTGCTGGATGAAAAAACATTCTTTGTACCATCATGAGAGCGGCTGATTGCCACTGGGGCAGTTCAGAATCTGTTTCCGTTCCTACAGTGGGTTTGCCTTCTGAAACAGAACAGCATGTACAAGTGTTCGTACTTGTACATGCGGTTCTTCTCATTTTTATGATACTTCAGCCCTCGGCCTTGGTACTTCGTAAGCGTAAAGCGAACCAGCGGATTAAAAACACGCAGAAGATGTGAGATAATGTTCTCGAGAAGTCTAAAGATTTCTCGAGAATTCACATTTTCGGGGGTGTCTGAGTTGGGCGCAGAGGAATTAAAGCATCAGGTAAAGCTGGAACAGTGGAAGGAGCAAATCACTGCCTGCCGCAGCAGCGGGATGAGTGTCAGGAGGTGGTGCATAGAAAATCAAGTAAACCAGAAGAGCTATTATCGTTGGGAAAAAGAAATCCTGGCTGCGGCAACGAATGAACTTGTTCCTATGCACAGCCAGACTCCATCACTGTCGGCTACGACCTTTGCAGAAGTACCGGCACTGCCTGCACAACCATTTAAACAAGCGGAAATAGTTGCCAGCATTCGCGTTGGAAAAGCCAAAGTGGATCTCTATTCCGGAGCAGATGCCAGCGTGGTGAAGGCCCTTTGCCAAGCGCTGAAATCATGCTGAATGACTTCACTGGAGCCGACCGAGTTTACATTGCCTGCGGGTATACAGATCTGCGCAAAGGGATTGACGGGCTTGCCAGCATGGTGCAGCAGCAATTTCAGCTCGACCCATTCACCAATACGCTATTTCTGTTTTGCGGGCGGAGGCGAGACCGCATCAAGGGCCTCTATTGGGAGAGGGATGGCTTCATTCTTCTCTACAAACGGCTGGAACAAGGCACGTACCAGTGGCCACGCAGTGAAAGTGAAGTCCGAACCCTGACGCCGCAGCAATACCGATGGCTTATGGAAGGGCTCCAAATTGAGCAGGCAAGGGCGCATCGTCCCGTGGCCGGATTGAGTATGATATAACGTCGGTAAACGCTTGAAAACGCTGGTTTTACAGCGAATTTTGTGCTATCATTTAACCATGGAAATAACAGAGAAAAAAGGTACAAGTAACGCCGAAATGGTCTCCAGCTCAGTCTGCTTTTTAATGAGCCCGAATTGCAGCTTTCTACCGAAAGCACGGAGGCTGCCCCTGTTGCCGGGTATACTCGAAAGAAACGTACCGGCGCTGTGGAGGAAATTCTGCCGGAGAATGTGCCGGTGGAGGTTGTAGAGCACCGTCTGCCGGAACGCGAATTGGAGTGCCCGGAATGCGGCACGCTTATGACCGAGATTGGGAAGGATGTCCACCGTACTCTGGTGATGATTCCGGCGCAGGTATCCATCCGGGAGGACTGGTATTTCACGTATGCCTGCCAGAAATGCAAGCAGGAAGGCATGGAAACGCCGATTCTGAAAGCAGAAAAGGAACCACCCGTGATTCCCGGCAGCTACGCCTCTGCGGAGGCCATTGCCCATATTGCGGTACAAAAATATGTGATGGGGTCTCCGCTGTACCGGCAGGAGCAGGAATGGAACCGCGCCGGCGTCATGCTCAGCAGGCCCACCATGTCCAACTGGCTGATGTGGGTATCTGCGCATTGGCTTGCGCCAATTTATGAACAGCTTCACAAACAGCTGGTGTCCAGGCAGGTGCTTCATGCGGACGAAACCACCTTGCAGGTACTCCACGAGGAGGGCAAGAAGGCCGAGTCCAAAAGCTATATGTGGCTGTACCGCACCAGCGGCGATGCAGAGCAGCCGATTGTGCTGTATGAGTACAAGCCGGACAGAAAGGCCACGAATGCAGAGACTTTTCTGACGGGCTTTTCCGGCTGGCTGCACGCGGACGGGTACCAGGGCTACCACAAACTGCCTGAAAACATCCGGGTGGTTGGCTGCTGGGCCCATGCACGGCGAAAATTTGATGAAGCCGTGAACGCTCTGCCAAAGCCGGAACAGGCTGGCTCCGCCGCCCTTGAGGGGCAGCAGTATTGTACGAAGCTGTTTGCCTTGGAGAAAGAGCTTGCAAAGCTTACGCCCGAAGAACGATATGAACAGCGGCTGAAGCAGGAAAAGCCTGTTTTAGACGCCTTGTTGGCATGGTCTCAGACAAAAAATGCACCGCCAAAATCCGCTCTTGGAAAAGCACTGCACTATTTGCAGGAACAGTGGCCGTATCTGATTCGCTATTTGGAGGATGGACGGCTGGAGCTGAGCAACAACCGCGCAGAGCGGAGTATTAAGCCCTTCGTCATGGGCAGGAAAAACTTTCTGTTTGCAAATACACCCAGCGGCGCGCAAGGAAGTGCTGTCATCTACAGTATCATTGAAACCGCAAAGGAAAACGGGTTGGACCCTTTTCGGTATTTGACCCATATTCTGAGCACCGCACCGGCGCTGGCTCTGTCCGATCCTGACTGGGCGGAAACGCTGACACCGGAATTTGCTCCGGCATCCTGCCGTAGCTTACAGCCCAGAGCACAATCCTAATCCCCCTGGGGCCTGCCATTGGCAGGCCCCTTTTCTATAGCTGTTTTACGCTTACGCTACTTCTCCTGCAAGGGCCCTGCCCGGGGGAGACTCATACCCTGACCGCCCACGTCATATATTAGAGTAATATTCAATTCACCGGTTCCGGATCTTGAGTTTAGGAGAGTAATGTATGCGCTCAAAACCGACAACAAAACCACCGAATGTGGTGCCGCAGTACTGTCCTGCGATCAAAGGAACAGGTCCGAGCTTTATCAGGCAGTATGTTGGATTTTTGGTGTATGTGTGGACAGTCGACGGTCACGGCTTCTGGGCATATCCGCTGAGCGTGCAGAACGGCGTGCTGTACGGATATATCTGGAGAACCACCTATTATGAGTACACGCAGTTCAACATCTCCATGATCGACTGTCTTTACTAGAAGGAGGCGCCGTATGCCGAATAACTCTTTCATCCGTCTCGATAAGCTGACGCGGTTTGAGTCGGAGGAGCTCACGCAGGACGGGTTGCTGGAGGTAATCGTTAAGTACAATGGGAACCTCCAGGAGATCGGTACTCTCCTGGGAGCGGACATCGAAATTCTCAGCCCCGACTATGCCATTATCACGCTCAATATCGACCGGCTGGCGGATCTCTATAATTTCCCGCAGATTGAGTATATCGAGCTGCCGAAGCTTCTCACCTTTATGCTGCGCGACAATCTGGAGAGTGCCTGCATCACCTCGGTGCAGAGCGGAACGGGGCTGGGCCTGTCTGGCAGCGGCGTCATTGTGGGGATTATTGATTCCGGAATCGATTATACCCATCCCGATTTCATCAATTCCGGCGGTACCACCCGTATTCTGTATCTCTGGGATCAAAACGCAACCGGAACTCCGCCGCCGGGCTTTCGAAAAGGAGCTGAATATACACAGAATCAGATCAATCAGGCACTGCAGAGCCGGACCCCCCGGGAAACCGTTCCGCTTGTGGATACTGTCGGCCACGGGACGGCGGTGGCCGGGATTGCGGCGGGCAACGGCATGGCCAGCAGGGGAACCGAGAGGGGGGTGGCACCCAACGCCAGCATCATCGCGGTGAAGCTGGGAAATACCGGGAATGAATCCTTTACCCGCACCACGGAGATTATGCGGGCTGTCAAGTATATCTCCGACCACGCGCTGGCCCTCTACATGCCCGTGGCGATGAACATCAGCTATGGAACCAACAACGGCTCCCACACGGGGAACTCCCTGTTCGAACGCTATCTGGACTCCATGTGCGAGCGTTGGAAAACCGTCATTGCGGTGGCAACGGGAAACGAGGGCTCCGCAGGGCATCACTATTATACGAAACTGGCAAAGGACGAGATCGAGACCATTGAATTTACCGTCTTCGGCAGCCAGAGACGTTTGTATATGACCCTTTGGAAAAACTTCGTGGACACCATCACCTTTGAGCTTATTGCCCCCAACGGCAGATCCACCGGAATCATCCAGCCGCTGCAGAGCATCACAACCGCCACCCTGAGCGGCACGGATGTTTCCATTATCTATGCCCAGCCAAACCATTACACGGTGGCGCAGGAGGTGTACTTTCTGTTCCGCACCCGGAATTCCAGCATTGCCTCCGGGGTGTGGAAGCTTGTGGCAAGGGGCGTGGACATCGTTGATGGCAGCTTCAACATCTGGCTTCCCACGGTGGAGGACGTCACTCAAAATACGTCGTTCCTGCTCTCCGACATCAATCTGACACAGACGCTGCCCTCCACTGCCCGCAACGTCATCTCGGTGGGGGGGTATAATTCGGTTCTTGACATCGCCACGGTATTTTCGGGCAGGGGACCTGTGGACAACTGCCCCCAAACCAAGCCCGATCTGGTGGCCCCCGGCGTCAACATACTGACCACCAAATCAGGCGGCGGCTACGATACCTTCACTGGCACCAGCGTGGCAGCGCCCTTTGTGACGGGTGCGGCCGCGCTTATGATGGAGTGGGGCATTGTCAGACAGAACGATCCTTTTTTGTACGGCCAGCGGGTCAAGGCGTTTTTATGCCGGGGGGCAAACCGGAAATTTACTACGAAATTTCCGAATAATCTGTGGGGGTATGGAGCCCTTAACCTGTGCCATACCATGGATGAACTGATTGAATATACCAAAGGCGGGGGGGCATTCATGTGAACGGTGCGGATGCAGTTGCCCCACAGGAGTTTATCTACTCACCCGATGCGGTGGATTTTGTGCTGAGAAGCAACGAATATGTGGACCAGCGAATTCAGAGCAACCCGAATGTGATCGCGACCCAGGTGCTGTCGGGGCGGTATGTGGTTTGCTATACCACGACCAAAACCTTTCGGGAGACCATCAGCCAGTTCGGCAGCAATTTTATCAGTTCCATCTCCCTGGTGCTTGGGCTGCTGGACCGGGCGAGCCTGGAAGCCTCCGGAATCACGCAGGTGCATCGGCAGCCCTATCTGAGCCTGAAGGGGGAGGGCGTCCTGCTGGGCTTTCTGGATACCGGCATCGACTATACGCAAAGTGCGTTTCGGCGTTCGGACGGCACCAGTAGAATCCAGTATATTTATGACCAGACCATCGTCAGCACCCCGCCGGAGGGCTTTCTTCTGGGAACGGAGTACACCAACGAGCAGATCAATCAGGCACTGAAATCCACAAATCCCTACGAGGTGGTGCCCCACCGGGATACGGTGGGACACGGCACTTTTTTAGCCTCTGTCGCTGCGGGGAGCGACACCGGGGACTTACTCGGAGCTGCGCCGGAGTCCGATCTGATTGTTGTAAAGCTGAAAAAGGCCAACCCGTTCTATCTGGACTGGTTCTCCGTTCCCAAAGAGCAGGAGAATGCGTATGAGTCCACGGCGGTGATGATTGGCGTGGAGTATATTGTCAACAAGGCACGAGAGCTGAATCGGCCCGTCGTGATCTGCCTGGGAGTCGGTACGACCTTCGGCGCCCATGACGGATTTACGATCTTCGAAGAGTATCTGAGCGGCATCGCAAATCTGCGGGGCGTCTGTGTCTGCACGGCGGCGGGAAATGAAAGCCAGGCCCGGCATCACACACAGGGAATCATTGCCGCAAAGGGCGAGACGCAAAATATTGACCTGAAAATCGGTGAAAACCCAGGGAATGTCATTCTGGGGATCTGGAACACCACTGCAGATAAAGTCTCGCTGTCCGTGCGATCCCCAACGGGAGAGATGGTGGGGCGGGTGCCCTCTAAGCCTGACACGTTCGTTCAATCCGATCTGATTCTGGAGAAATCTTCCGTTCAGATCCAATATTACTTCCCCTATGAGAGCACAGGAAGCCAGCTGTCGGTCGTCAATATTTTCAACGCGACGCCCGGCATCTGGACCATCACCGTGTACGGGGATATCATCCTGAACGGTGTCTTCCATGCATGGCTTCCGCTTACGGGTTTTGTGTCGCCCACGGTGGAATTTCTGTCCGCAACCCCCTACTATACCGTGACCTGTCCCTCAACGATGTTTGGCTCCATCAGCTGCGGGGCTTACGACAGCACCACCAACAGCCTGCTCTCCGAGTCCTCCTGGGGTCCCACCCGCCTGGATCGGATCGCACCGGATCTGGTGGCGCCGGGAGACAATGTGGTCGGGATCTATCCTGGCGGGCGGGGAGTCATGAGCGGAACCAGTGTTGCCGCCGCGATTACCGCCGGCGCCAGCGCGCTGATGATGCAGTGGGGTATCGTGAATAAAAATGATGTGGCGCTGAGTACCTATCAGATCCGGGCCTATCTGATTCGCGGCTGCAACCGAAGTACCACCATGGTGTATCCCAATACGCAGTGGGGATATGGCTCGCTGAATTTGATTCAGTCCTTTAACTTGATGCGGGAACTATAGGCGGCTTTGATGGACGAGAGGTGTGTTCTGTAATGGACCAACAGGCGCTTCAGGAATTTATCAACCGACCGGATACGGTGGGTTTTGTCATCCGCGGGAGCGACGAAGTGGACAGCCTGATTCGGGAAACCCCTGAGATTGTGGCCACGCAGACGCTGTCGGGAAGATATGTTGTCTGCTATGCAAATGAGCGGGTGTACGCAAATATTCTCGACAAGCTGGGGACCAGCTATCTCAGCTCCATTGCGGTGGTACTGGGTCTGCTGGGCCGGGAGAGCCTTGAAAAATCGGGGATTCTGCAGGTTCAGCAGCAGCCCTACCTCAACCTGAAGGGGAGGGGGGTGCTGATCGGATTTGTGGATACCGGCATTGACTATACCCAGAAGATCTTTCAGTACGAGGACGGAACCAGCAAGATCCAGTACATCTATGACCAAAGTATCATCGCAACACCGCCGCCCGGATTTTACATCGGAGCCGAATATACCAACGAACAGATCAATCAGGCGCTGAAGTCTGCAAATCCATATGAGATTGTCCCCCAGCGGGATACCGAGGGCCATGGAACCTTTCTGGCCTCGTTGGCGGCGGGGCGGGAAGTAGGCGACTTTGTGGGAGCAGCGCCGGATGCGGAGCTGATTATTGTCAAACTCAAGAAGGCACGGAACTTTGCCCTGAATCTGTTTGCCGTGCCCGCAGGGCAGGAAAACGCGTTTTCCTCCATTGCGGTGATGATTGGCGTGGAATATATCATCAATAAGGCCCGGGAACTGAACCGCCCGGTGATCATCTGCCTGGGAATCGGCACGAACGCGGGAAGCCATGACGGCTTCAGTATTTTTGAAGAGTATCTGGGCAGGATTTCCAATCTGACGGGGGTGTGCCTCTGCATTGCCGCCGGAAATGAGAGTCAGGCAAGGCACCATACCCAGGGGCGGGTTTCCGCAAAGGGAGAGTCCCAGAACATCGACGTGAAGGTGGAAAACAGTGCCTCAGACGTCTTTGTATCGATCTGGAACACCGTATCCGATAAGCTGGCGGTCTCCGTCACCTCGCCCACCGGCGAATATGTGGAGAAGGTTCCGCCCAAAACGGGAAGTGTCTCAGTGATGAAACTGGTGCTGGAACGATCAACGGTGCGGGTTGCCTACTATTTTCCGATGGAGGGGAGCGGAGGCCAACTCACGACTGTGCGGATTTTAAACGCCACACCGGGTATCTGGACGGTGACCGTCCACGGCGAGATTGTTCTGAACGGCATGTTTCACGCATGGCTTCCCCTGACGGGATTCAGTACGCCCGGCGTTGAATATCTGGCGGCCAGCCCGTATTATACCGTGACCGTTCCGTCGACGGCGTTTGGTGCAATCAACTGCGGAGCCTACGACAGCACCAAAAACAGCCTGTATATCAACTCCTCCTGGGGCCCGACGCGGATTGAGCAGATGGCCCCGGATCTCGTTGCCCCGGGAGTCAATGTCACCGGCATCTTTCCCACCGGCCCGGGAACCATGAACGGCACCAGCGTTGCCGCCGCGATCACGGCGGGCGCCTGCGCACTGATGATGCAGTGGGGCATCGTACAGGGCAATGACCCGGCACTGAGTACCTATCAGATCCGGGCGTATCTGATCCGGGGCTGCGACCGGTCGGCATCCATGTCGTATCCGAATACGCAGTGGGGCTACGGTGCGCTGAATCTGTTTCAGACGTTTAATCTGATGCGGGAATTATGAGATATGAAATGGACTGGGAGTGTGTGTTTTGAATGGGGACCAGTCGTTGCAGGATTTTATCAACGCCCCGGACACGGTGGATTTTATTGTCCGGGTGAGCAGTGATCTGGATCTGTTCCTGCGGGAGAATCCCAATATTATCGCGACCCAAATTCTGGCAGGCAGGTATGCCGTCTGTTATGCCAAGGCCGCAGAATTTTCGAATCTGATCAACAAACTGGGAACCAGCTATGTAGGCTCTCTGTCCATTGTTCTGGGATTGCTGAACCGCCCCAGCCTGGACGCTGCAGGAATCATCAAGGTTCAGCAGCAGCCGTATCTTGATCTGCGGGGGAGAGGAATCCTGATGGGCTTTATCGACACCGGGATTGATTATATGCAGCAGGTATTCCGGTATGAGGACGGCACCAGCAAAATCCGATTTCTTTACGATCAGTCGGTCATCGGAACCCCGCCCGCCGGATTTTTTATCGGAACGGAATATACGAATGAGCAGATCAATCAGGCTATCACCTCGGAAAATGCCTATGACATCGTCCCACAGCGGGATACCGACGGACACGGCACCTTTCTGGCCTCGGTGGCGGCCGGCCGGGAGACGGGGGATTTTATCGGAGCGGCGCCGGATACGGAGCTGATCGTGGTGAAGCTGAAAAAGGCCCGGCCGTACTATCTTGATCTGTTTGCCGTGCCCAAGAATCAGGAAAACGCATTTGGGTCCGCGGCTGTCATGCTCGGCGTGGAATATATTCTCAAAAAGGCGGCGGAATTGAAGCGCCCGGTGGTCATCTGTCTGGGAATAGGCTCTAATCTGGGGAGCCACGATGGGTACAGTATCTTTGAGGAATATCTGGTCGAAATGGCGAATCTGCCCGGCGTGTGCATTTGCGTTGCGGCGGGAAATGAGAGCCAGGCAAGGCATCATACCCAAGGGGTGATCCAGGCCAAAAATGAATCGCAGAACATCGATGTAAAAGTTACGGAGGAATCCTCCGACATGTTTGTGGTGATCTGGAACAGCGTCGCGGATAAGATGTCCGTTTCCATTCGCTCACCGACAGGAGAGATGGTTGCCAGAATCCCTCCGAAATCCGGCGATGAGAATACTACAAATCTGATCTTCGAACACTCTACCATCAGGGTTGTCTATTTTTTTCCGCTGGAGGGAAGCGGCGGACAAATGACGGCTGTGCGGGTAAACAACGCGACGCCCGGGATCTGGACCATCACTGTGTACGGAGACATCATCCTGAACGGCACATTTCACGCCTGGCTTCCGTTGACCGGATTTGTACCTCCCGGTGTGGAATTTCTGTCTCCGAATCCCTACTATACCGTCACGGTTCCCTCCACCACCATGGGAGTTATCTGCTGCGGCGCCTATGATAGTTTTAACAACAGTCTGTATCCCAACACGTCATGGGGACCGACGCGGATTGATCTGATGGCGCCGGATCTGGTGGCGCCGGGGACCAACGTGGGGGGAATCTATCCCACGGGAAGCGGAACCATGAGCGGCACCAGCGTGGCCGCGGCAATCACCGCCGGGGCCTGCGCGCTGATGATGCAGTGGGGCATTGTCCAGGGAAACGACACAGCCTTCAGCACCTACCAGATTCAGGCATACCTGATCCGCGGCTGCAACCGAAATCCCAATATGCGCTATCCCAACACCCAGTGGGGATATGGAACACTGGACCTGATGCAGACCTTCAATCTCATGCGGGAGACGAAATAGCCTGCCTTGCGCGGGCGGAGAAAAGAGAAACTCCGCGAACCGGCTGGGCCGGCACGCGGAGTTTCTTCCTGTGCGTATTCATTCGCTCGGAATGCCGGGCCCCGATGCCGAAAAGAACAGCGGCAAAGGGCGGCGGAAAAACTAGGAATCAGTCCTTGGGCTGATCGGAGGTACCGTCGGGGCAGCGGTGGCTGCAGGCATCACAGCAGCCTGAGCAACCGAAACAGCCGCCGCCGCGTTTTTTTTGCAGGCGGATGGAGCGCACAGCCAGAATGCAGCCCAGCGCAACCAATCCGATCAGAATATAATCCGGAATGTTCATACGATCAAACTCCCCAGCTGATAGACCAGAAATGCGACAATCCATGCGACAACACACTGCATCAGCACCACGCCCGCTGTGGCAAGGGCGGAGTGCAGCTCCCGCTTTATGGTGGCGACCGCCGCCACACAGGGCGTATACAGCAGCGTAAAGACCAGAAAGCTGACAGCGGACAGCGGCGTAAACAGGCCAGCCAGAGCCTCGCTCAACTGTGCCATGCCGGTATTCAGCAGGACAGACATGGTGCTGACCACTGCTTCCTTAGCGGTGAAGCCCGTAACCAGCGCCGTTGCAACCCGCCAGTCGGCAAAGCCGAGGGGCTTGAAAACCGGCGAGAGAAACTGCCCCATCAGGGCCAGCAGACTGTCCGCACTGTCGGATACCACGTTGAGCCGGGTGTCGAAGGTCTGCAGGAACCAGATGATGATTGTGGCGATAAAGATGACGGTGAAGGCACGCTCCAGGAAGTCCCGGGCCTTTTCCCACAGCAGGAGCGCCACGCTCTTGACGGAGGGAAGCCGGTAGTTGGGGAGCTCCATGACGAAGGGAATCGGATTGCCCCGGAAGGTTGTCCGCTTCATCACCAGCGCCACCAGAATCCCCAGCAGAATGCCCACCGCGTACAGGCTGATCATCACCAGCGCCTGGTACTTCTGAAAGAACGCGGCACAGAACACCGCATAGATCGGAATTTTTGCCGAGCAGCTCATATAGGGCGTCAGCAGGATGGTCATTTTCCGATCCCGGTCAGAGGACAGGGTCCGGGTGGCCATGATCGCCGGAACGGAGCAGCCGAATCCGATGAGCATGGGGACGAAGCTGCGGCCGGACAAGCCGACTTTCCGCAGCAGCCGGTCCATGACAAAGGCCACACGGGCCATATAGCCAGTATCCTCCAGAATGGAGAGAAAGAAGAACAGTGTCACAATGATCGGCAGGAAGGAGAGTACGCTGCCCACACCGGCAAAGACGCCGTCGATGATGAGACTATGTACCACCGGATTGATGCCGTAGGCGGTAAGTCCTGCGTCCACGGCGCCCGTGATCTGATCGATGCCAAGGGACAGCCAGTCCGAGAGTGTGGAACCGATGACGTTGAACGTCAGCCAGAACACCAGCAGCATGACTCCGAAGAAAACCGGCAGGGCGGTGTATTTTCCGGTGAGTATCTGATCGATCCGCATACTGCGGCGGTGCTCCAGACTCTCGCGGCATTTCACGACGGAGGAGGCGACCACGTTTTCAATGAAAGAGTAACGCATGTCCGCCAACGCGGCGTTGCGGTCCAGTCCTGTTTCCGACTCCATCTCCACGATGCAGTGCTCCAGCAGATCCTTCTCGTTCTGATCCAGTTCCAGCCGTTCCGCCATGGGCGCGTCGCCCTCAATCAGCTTGGCGGCACAAAAGCGGGTGGAGATGCCCAGCCGCTCGGCATGATCCTGAATCAGATGGACCACCGCATGAATGCAGCGGTGGACGGGGGAACCCTCCGCGCAGAAATCCCAGACTTTTGGGAGGACACGATTCTTTGCCACTTCGATGGCCCTGTCGGTCAGCTCCGACACACCCTCTCCCTTGACCGCGCTGATGGGGACTACCGGAATGCCCAGGGCCTGGCTCATCAGATGGATATCGATGGTGCCGCCGTTGGCGCGGACCTCGTCCATCATATTCAGCGCCAGCACCATGGGGACCTGCAGCTCCAGCAGCTGCAGTGTGAGATAGAGGTTGCGCTCGATATTGGTGGCATCCACAATGTTGATGATGCCGTCGGGCTTCTGGTCCAGAATAAAATCCCGGGAGACGATCTCCTCCTGCGTATAGGGGCGGATGGAGTAGATACCCGGAAGATCAACCACGGAGCAGTCTTTCGCACCCCGGATTTCCCCCGATTTTTGATCCACGGTCACCCCCGGAAAATTGCCCACATGCTGGTTGGAGCCAGTCAGGGCGTTGAACAGAGTCGTTTTTCCGCAGTTTTGATTTCCGGCAAGTGCAAAGATCATACGGTTCTGCCTCCCGCTTCCAGTTCGATTTTCCTGGCGTCCTCAATTCGCAGTGTCAGCTCGTAGCCACGCACATGGATCTCAATGGGATCCCCCATGGGCGCAACTTTCTGCAATGTCACCGCAGTGCGGGGGATCAACCCCATATCCAAAAACCTGCAGCGAAGCGCACCCTCACCTCCCACGGTCTTGATCGTGCCGGTAGCGCCCACCTTCAGCTGATCCAAGGTCATTTGTAATTCCTCCTCCAAAAGTTAGCCTTATCTAACGTTTATGTTAGCATTAACTAACTTGTTTGTCAATACAATAGAGGAAGAAAAGGGCGGAAAATCTTTTGATAAAAACGCTCCGCAGCCACCGCCGCAGGAAGGAAACGGGTAAACGAAGGCGGAAATTCCGGAGAGGTCTTGATTCCGGCGGGAAAAGAACCTATGATAGAGCTGTAAGAAAAAACCGGCGATGATGTGAGCACAGCCGTATGAAAGGACGATCACATGGAACTGTTGAAATCATACCTCCCGTTCTGGGAGCAGCTGTCGGAGCCGCAGAAGGACCTTCTGAACTCCGCGGTTCACGAGCGCCGTTTTTCGAAGGGGGACCTGCTGCACAGCGGATCGGCGGACTGTATCGGTCTGCTGCTGGTCACCGGCGGCCAGCTCCGGGCATATATGGTCTCGGAGGAGGGGAAGGAGCTGACGCTCTATCGCCTTTTGAATCGGGATCTGTGCCTGTTTTCCGCATCCTGCATCATGAGCAGCCTGCAGTTTGACGTGATGGTTTCGGCGGAGGAGGACACCTCGACTCTGCACATCCCGTCGGACGTATACAAGCATCTGATGGGGGAATCGCTCCCGGTGGCGAATTATACGAACCAGCTGATGGCCTCCCGGTTTTCCGACGTGATGTGGCTGATGGATCAGATTCAGAACAAGAAGATGGATTCCCGCCTGGCGGCGCTGTTGCTGGAGGAGCGGGAGCTGCGGGGCAGCGACGAGCTGGCCATGACCCATGAGCAGCTGAGCAACCATCTGGGCAGCGTACGGGAGGTAGTGACGCGGATGCTGAAGTATTTTCAAAGCGAAGGCCTGGTGCAGCTGGGACGGGCAAGCGTCCGGATTTTGGACGAGGCCGGCCTGCTTCGGCTGGCAGGGGAAAGCCTTCGATAATCTTTGTGACAAAGTTACGGTAAAGGCAGACGGATTGGGGTATGCTAGGACCATAAAAACAGTAAGGAGTGACTGATATGTCTGTCTTTTCCATTAACAAGAACAACTTCAAAGAAATGGTGCTTCACGCTGAGAAGCCGGTCCTGGTAGATTTCTGGGCCGGATGGTGTGGACCCTGCAAGATGCTCTCTCCCGTTGTGGAGCAGTTGGCTCAGGAGCACCCGGAGATCTCCGTGGGCAAGATCAATGTGGATGAGGAGCCTGAGCTGGCACAGCGGTATCAGATCATGGGTATCCCGGCGCTGCTGCTGTTCCGCGACGGAGAGGTGGCGGCTACCTCTGTGGGAGTGAAGCCCAAGTCTGCTCTGGAGTCACTGCTGAAATGAGCTTTCTCAATTTGCTGACCAAACAGATTAATATCAATGACGGAGTCTCCGCATTTCGCAAGACACCCGACGCCGTTCTTCTGGATGTGCGCACGCCGGAGGAATACGCAGAGGGGCACATTCCCGGCAGCAAGAACCTGCCGCTGAACCGGCTTCCCGCCCTCTCCGCCAAGAAGGATACCCCGCTGTTTGTCTATTGCTACAGCGGCGCCCGCAGCCGTCGGGCCTGCGCCTGGCTGAAGCAGAACGGCTACATGACCACAGACATCGGCGGAATCATGAATTACCGCGGCGCAATGGAATAGAAACCAGCGGCACCGACGACAGCCGCCGTGAACCGGGAAAGTCCCGCAGAGAATTTCTCTGCGGGACTTTTTTCTGTTCCGGGAATAGGCCGTGATCTGCGGCAGAGAATAGGGACAGACTGCGCGGAAAGGGGGGGAATCGGGATGAGTCACCGACCCTGTCGGAAACGGTTGATTGCCGCACTCTGCGTTGCTGCCATCTGTGTTTCCGGATTTTCCTCAGCGGGCAATGTGTCGGATATCAAGCTGACGGCGCACCGGGGCGCCTCGGCAAATTGCCCGGAAAATACCATGGCGTCGTTTCAGGCCGCGGCTGTTCTGGGGGTGGACTGCATCGAGCTGGATCTTCGGCTCACCTCGGACGGAGTGTTTGTAGTCTCCCATGATGAAAACCTTGCCCGAACAACCGGGGTGGATCGGGACGTAGACCAGATGAGCTGCGAAGAGCTGCGAAAGCTGAACGCCGGGAGCAGATATTCACCGGAATATGACGGGGAGCGGATTCCGACGTTCGAAGAAGTATTGCAGATGGCGAAGAAACTTGGGCTCCGGCTGGATGCGGAGATTAAGCCGGACACGTTTCGCCCGGAGCGTGATGTGAAGCGTCTGATCGCCCTGATTGAGCGGTATCAGATGCAGGACCTGTGCACGCTGTCCTCGGACGACTATGAGGTGCTGCGGCGGGTCAAGGAGTACAGTCCGGGAGTAACCACCGATTTTGTTGTCGGGAAGGTGCCGGCACGGATCGACACCCTGGAGTATGCCAATGAGATCAGCATGAATCTGGCTGCGGTGACCTCCGAAACGGTGGAAGAGGCTCACAACGCGGGGAAACGGCTGTTGGCATGGACGGTGGACACCCCGGCAGAGGTCCGGGCCATGACCGATCTGCGGGTAGACGGCATCATTACGGATAACCCGGTCATGGTGAAGCTGGTCTGGATGTTCGGGCGATGATGATTACGGAACAAAAATCGCCCGATTTTTCGGAAATACGAAGTCTGTCCGGGATTGGCCTTGCGGGTGAAAAGAAAACCTGATATAGTTTTCCCCGGGAGGGATGCAGTATGAACAGACAGATCCTGGTGATTGACGGACAGGGCGGAAAGCTGGGCCACAGCCTCATCGAGGCCATCCGGGTGGCCTGCCCCGACGTGGAGATTACCGCCGTAGGCACCAACGGCATGGCAACCTCGGCTATGGCCAAGGCGAGACCGGCCCATCTGGCCACGGGAGAGAACGCCGTCATCGTCTGCTGCCGCACGGCGGACGTGGTGATCGGCCCCATCGGCGTGGTGATCGCGGATTCCATGCTGGGGGAGATCTCTCCCGCCATGGCGGTGGCCGTGGGGCAGTGTTCGGCGAAAAAGCTGCTGCTGCCGGTGGGGAGTCAGTGCAGCAAGATCGTGGTGGGTGCCACGGAGCTTCCGGTCTCCGGCCTGATCGAAGAGGCCGTCCGGCTGCTGAAAGCGCTGTGATCCGGGTTGACAGACGCTACCGCCTCGGGGTATAATCCATCTTGTCGGCAGGAAGCCGGCGCTGCCGATCCAGTCGGTTCTCTCTGCACCGGGATCACCGGTGAGCCATTTTCCACAGGCGCAATGGATACTAGCGAAGGTATCGGTTTTCAGCAGAAAACGGATACCTTTCTTTTTTTGGAGGAACTGAATATGAGAGTAAAACGACTGGTGGTAGCGGGACTGATGCTGGCTTTAGCCATGCTGCTGCCCTTTCTGACGGGGCAGATTCCCGAGGTTGGCAGCATGCTCTGTCCCATGCACATCCCTGTGCTGCTGTGCGGCTTTTTGTGCGGCTGGCCCTGGGGATTGGCGGTGGGGTTTGTGGCCCCGCTGCTTCGCAGTGTGCTGTTCGGAATGCCGCCGATTTATCCCACGGGTGTCGCCATGGCCTTTGAGCTGGCGGCTTACGGCGCCTTTACCGGGCTGCTGTACCATCTGCTGCCGAAGAAAACCGGCATGGTCTACTTTACGCTGGTGGCGGCAATGCTGCTGGGCCGCGTGGTCTGGGGCATTGCAGAGTGCATTTTGCTGGGTCTGGGCAACTTCACCTGGGCGGCGTTCATCGCGGGAGCATTCGCCAACTCCCTCCCCGGCATTCTTCTTCAAATTGTTCTGATTCCGGCCGTCATTCTGGCCCTGAGAAAGGCAAAGCTGACCTTTAATGACTGAGTTTGAAGCCATCCTCCGCCGCCACGCGGCGTCTTATCCGAATATGGAGCCCCGGGATGCGGTGAAGCTCTGCTATCAGGCGGAGTTTGGCGGAGAACACCTGATCTGTGCCGAGGCGGATCTCCTGCCCCGTCTGCGGGAGGAGTGGTACACCGCCCCGGCAAACCGACCATTGACAGAGCCGGCAGGGGAGGAGATTTTGCGTGTTCATCTGGGGCCTGCCCGGGAAGCCGGACTGTCTGCGGAGCTGGTGAACCGGATGTTTGTCCGCTCTGGGTCTATGCGTCAAGGCAGCTTAGATGGTCTGGAGAAACGGCTGACGTGCCTGCGAAGCTGTGCTGACAGCTTTGCCTTTTCCGCTGGGGAGCTGGAGGAGTTTCTGCGCGCCTACCGGAGTGCCGGCTGCCCCGCGCTGCATCACAGTGAGCACTACCGGGTGACATACCGGCCTGCCTATCGGCTGATCGCGGGGGTATACGGCCTGCTCCTGCCGGCTCTGGCGCGGATTGAGACCTTGCGCCTCACCCGGGAGCGGGTTGTGGTGGCTCTCGACGGCAACTGCGGCGGGGGAAAGACTACGCTGGCGGAGGCGCTGGCGTCATTGTATGACGCGCCTGTCATCCATATGGACGACTTTTTTTTGCCACCGGAACTGCGGAGCGAGGAGCGCCGCCGCAGCGCCAACATCCATTATGAGCGGTTTGCGGCGGAGGTGCTGGCGCCGCTGTCGGCGGGCGTGCCCTTCGACTACCGGCTGTTTTCCTGCCGATTGGGCCGGTATGACGGCACCGCCCATGTGGAGCAGTCACCACTTACCGTGGTGGAGGGAACTTACAGCTGTCACCCTTTGATGGGGCGGGACTACGATCTCCGAATTTTTGTGGAGACCGGACGGACGGAGCAGGAGCTCCGGATTCGCCTCCGGAACGGAGAAGACGGCTGGCTGCGGTTTCGGGAGGAGTGGATCCCCCTGGAGAACCAATATTTTGCACAGCACCAGATCCGGGCGCATGCGGATCTGGTGATCCGAACCTAGAGAAAAGGCCACGGGCAATTGCCCGTGGCCTTTTTACTGACAAAGCCGGAAACGAACCGGTTGCATCAGGGCTCCGTTACCGAAGCGGCTTGTTCTGCTGCAAAACGCTCGTATTGGGCCTGAAACCATTGCTTCAGAGCCTCGACGCCCGCGTCGTCCCAGGAAAAATCACGCGTCTCCACGTCCGTGGCCAGCTCGTAGCAGACACGGGAGTAGGTAGCGGCGTGAAGAAGCGGATGCTCTTTGTCCGATAGATCCTGTTCGTAGCGGAACCGGAAATCACGGTTGAACGGCCCCACGGAGCCGGTGAAAAATGTTGCCCGGTTAAACCAGGGGGTAGTCATCTGTGTAAAAATATCCAGCATGGCAATGCCTCACCTCCAAAGATCTTCCCCGAAAGTATAGCGCGGAATGACCGGTTCCGCAACCGATTTCTCCGGATTTTAAGAAGAGCGGGCGGGCACCGGTGGTGTCCGCCCGCTCTCTGATCAGCGTTTGATTACTTGTTGGGGCTCTTGTCGTGCCAGTAAGTCCAGAAGTCGGAGGAGTCCAGATAGGTGTTGTACACAGCCTGGAGATCCGAGTTGATGGTGTTGGTTCCATCAATGCCAAACGGGTTCTTGTCGTTGGTGTAGTCGTCGCGGACAGACCAGCTGCCTTCTTTCATAATGGTGGTATAGCCGTCACCGGAACCGTTATCGCCGCCCATCATATAGCGAATGAACAGGCGGGAGCCCGCCGGGCTGTTGGACTTGGGAACGGTGTAGACATAGGAGGTGTTCAGAGTGGAGACATAGGGAGCCAGATCGGTCACCCAGGCGATGGGCCATTTGTTGTCATCGCGGTTGGTGATCTTCCCGGCGGAGGCCAGACCCAGAACGGGGTGATCGGCGGTGGAGTTTGCGACCGCCTGGACGATCTCGTCGCCATCGCTGATGAAAGTGACCTTCAGCTGGGACAGGCGATACAGATACTCGTAGCCCGCGTTTTTGGTGCCGAAGCCCAGATCATCCGCGTAAGTGTATTCAAGATCTTTGCCGTACTTATCCTTATAGGCCTGTTCCAGCTGCTCGGGATGGGCAATGAAGTTGGAGAACAGAGCCAGATAGGTGGACTCGGAGCCGGGTTCCTTCATGTACAGATCATAAACCTGCTTGCCGCTGGAATCGGTATCGATGATATCCCACCAGTTGTTGACAGGAGCGGCATTCGGGAAAGCCTCGGTGTTGTAGAACCAATAGGAAACGCTGGAATAATAGGGCATGCCGTAGGTCATCATATCGGGATTGATGTGGGAGCAGATGTCGGTGGGGAAGTAGGCCTCCAGATATTTACCGTAGTAATTGAAGGCGATGTCGCCCAGAGAGTCGGAATCCTGCACTACGTCGCAGAGTACGTTGCCGGAATCGACCTCGGTGACCAGCTTGGTGATGGACTCGCCGGCGTCCAGATCGTTGACTTCAACCTTCAGGTCGGGGTATTCCTCCATGAATTTTTCGGCCACTTTGGACAGCTTGCTGGTGGTGCAGTAAACGACAATGGTGGTGTCCTCTTTTTTGGCCTGCTCATATAGCTGGTCGGCGGTCATGGAATTGTAAGAATCGTCAGTCGGTACAGAGTAATCCGAGCCCGCGGAGGAGCTGCTGCCGGAGGCGCTTCCGGATGCACTGCCGGAAGCACTCCCACTTGCGGAGGAGGATCCGCCGCTGCCGCAGGCAACCAGGGAGAGAAGCATCATCAGTGCAAGGATCAGTGCCAGTGTCTTTTTCATTGCTGTTCTTCCTTTCATTTCAATCTGTTTTCTCTTGTGATCTTGTGCGGGGGAGTGCCTGTCTGCAAGGACAAGCAGATCACTCAGGTTCGCAAACGTTTGCGAAAATGGAATAAACAATAACCAGTCCCTTGACCTGGTTCTATTATGTATCATACACAAAACGAATAAATAATTCAAGAGAAATTTTGAGCAATATTGCTTTAATCCGTAGAAAATTTTGCAATCTTTTGGCTTATAAAACCATCTGAGCAATGAAAGGCAGGGAATTCCGCTGTTTTGAAAACGTTTTCACAATTTTCATCAAAAATGAAAATTTCCTCGTTCCCAGAAAAAACAACAGATTCCGAAGGAAATGCGGTCCGGAGAATTGAGATTACCGAATGCCGGTCAATCTTGGGGAGAATCCGCGCATTGTGACAGAAAGCGACCTTGCAATTCTGCGAGAATAAGCGTATAGTTTAAACTTGCAACCAATATTGCTGGAGTGAAGATATGAATCAAAACCGAAAGAAAAAAGTGTGGATCATTCTGGGCGTGAGCTTGGGGATTGGTCTTCTTTGCGTCTTCTTTTTCTGGGTCCTGCCCGCTGTTTTTACAAGGTGGGTCAGTACCGAGACAATCGAGTCGTTTTTGGAAAAGAGAGCCGGATACAGGGGAATGGTCTTTTTGGCGCTGTTTCAGACAGCCCAGGTTCTTTCAATATTTTTCCCCGGCGCTGCAGTACAGATTGCGGGCGGGCTGGCCTACGGAACCATCCGGAGCTTCTTGATCTGCCTGACCACGTTTGTACTGACGAATATCACGGTTTTTTCCATCGCCCGGTACCGCAACAGCCGTATGGCCCGGCCGGGCGCCAATGTGAACCGGAAGCTGAAAAAGGTGCTGGACTGGATCAATTCCAGTGATCCGCTGTTCATGGTAATGCTGGCCTACATGATGCCTGGTATCCCCAACGGCTTTGTGCCCTATGCCGCCTCTCATACCAAAATTACAGTGCGGCAGTTCTCCGTGGCGGTGTTTTTGGGAAGTTTAATCCAGATTTTTATTATGTGTTCCATCGGCAGCCGGATTATGTCCGGAGATTATGCCGTCTCGTTTTTCCTCGTCCTGGCAATGCTGGGTCTTATTTTCCTGCTCTACCGGGTGAAGAACCGGCTGGTGGGCATTTTTGAGCAGTACCAGAAGACGAAGCGAAGCCGTTCCATCGCGGATAAGCACTGAACGGCGGCGGTGTTCTGCTTCCGGGGGCGGCACGGGGCGTTAGCAAGAGGACCGTCTGAAGCGGTCCTCTTTTATTTCTGGTTTCCTGAGAAAAAATGTTAACCTTTGTTAGCCGGTACAGGGCACACACGGGATGGTGTTAAAGTTTGATAGAAAATGTTGACGGCGGTTGACATTGCATCGACAAAATGATATGATACGGTCGGTTAAAGGAATACGGTAACGCTTATCAGACGGGTTTAATTTGTAGAAGCAGAAGACGCTGCAATGAGGCAGAAGAAGCTGCAACATGGAAAACCTGTAGGGTAGGTTTTTTTGCTTTTGGGGAGGATAAGATGAACTATAAAGAGTATCTTGTGGAATCCGGGAAGCGGATGCTGCATAAGGGCCTGACGGTGGAGACTTGGGGCAATCTCAGCATTCGGGATCCGGAGTCGGGCTTGGTTTATTTGACGCCGTCTGCCATGCCATACGACAATCTCACCGAACAGGACATTGTGGTTATGCGCACCGACGGCACGACGGTGGAGGGGCGCCGCAAACCCACGATTGAAGTGGGCATGCATCTTGGAATTCTCCGTGCCCGGCCGGAAATCAACGCTGTCGTGCACACGCATCCCGTCTATTCGCAGGTGTTTGCCGTGCTGCGCCAGCCGATCCCTCCGGTGATTGATGAGGCGGCGCAGGCACTGGGCGGAACCGTTACCGTTGCGGAATACGCTCTGCCGGGGACGACCGAGCTGGCGGAGAATGCGATCGCGGCGCTGGGCGGGCATGGAACTGCCTGCCTGCTGGCCAACCATGGCGCCGTTTGCCTGGGCGGAACCATGGACCAGGCGTTCCGGGTCTGCACGGTGCTGGAGATGACAGCCCGCATTTATCATCTGGCGCTGGCAGTTGGCAAGCCTGTCATTTTGCCGGACGATCTGGTTGCCTGCATGAAAGACTTCGCTGAAAATCACTACGGACAGGACAAAGCGTAATAGGAGCGGTATTATGAAGTCACTGCCTTATGCCAGAAAAAAGGAAATCCTGGAAATGCTCAAGCGCAGCGATTTCATTGATATCAACCAGCTCTCCCGGAAGTTCAACGTCTCGTATATGACAATTCACCGGGATTTGAAGGAGTTGGAGGACGAGGGAATGGTCTCCCGGATTTACGGGGGCGCCGTGGTGAACGATCCGGCCAGAATTCCGGCGGGAAGCGAGACGCCGGTGGCAGCGGATCTGACACTGGAGGAGCGGTTCGGGGTTTGCCAGGACGAGAAACGCTCCATGGCGGCAGCGGCTGCCGAGTTGGTTGAGGACGGGGAGATGATCTGCCTGGATGCCAGCACCTCCGCGCTGCAGATGTGCTCATTGCTGCATGAAAAAGACATCACCGTGGTGACCAACGGGCTGAACATTGCCTTGCAGTTCTCCGACTCCGAGACGGTGAATGTTATGGTGGTGGGAGGATTGCTGCGAAAATCCTCGCTGTCCCTCAGCGGTGTGCGCGAACTGGACCTGCTGCGGTATGTGAATATCGACAAGTGCTTCTTCTCCGCCACGGCGCTCTCTTTTGAAAAAGGAGCCATGGAGCTGAGCATGGAGGAGTCGGAGATGAAACGAGAGATGATCCGGCGGAGCGACAAGCTTTTTATTCTGGCGGACCATACGAAGCTCGGCGGCGTTGCACCCTATGTGGACTGTGCCTGGGAACGGATATACGCCGTGGTCACGGACCGGCATGACGGCGCGACGGAGGCTGAGCGGCTGTGTCTGCAGAATTTTGAGAAAAACGGGATCCGCGTGATCTATGGGAAATAAACAGGAGGATACTATGGACGACATTCAAAAAGTAACGCATATCGACAATGTGAGACTGGCCGACGACAAAAAGAGCGTGACCATCATCGACCAGACGGAGCTGCCCAACCGCACGATCTATCTGACGATGGATTCGGAGGAGGCCTGCTACGAGGCAATTTTGAAGCTGAGGGTTCGGGGCGCTCCCGCCATTGGCATTTTTGCGGGATACGCCATGTATGTTCTGAGCCAGAAATACGCCGACAGGCCCTATGAGGCGTTTGCCGCCGAATTTCACCGGCAGAAGGAATTTTTGAATTCCTCCCGCCCCACCGCCGTGAACCTGAGCTGGGCGCTGAACCGCATGGAAAAGCTGGTGACCGGCAGCGCCGGCCGGCCGGTTTCCGAGATTGTGGAGCTGCTGGGCCGGGAGTGCGTCATGATCCATGAAGAGGACATTGCCATGTGCCGGAAGATCTCCGAGTACGGCCTGGGTCTGCTGCACGAGGGACAGGGCATCCTGACCCACTGCAACGCCGGCCCGCTGGCCACCTCCCGCTACGGCACGGCCATCGGTCCGATGCTGCTGGGCCGGGAGCAGGGGATGAACTTCCGTGTGTTCGCCGATGAGACCAGACCGCTGCTGCAGGGCGCCCGACTGACCTCCTACGAGCTGCAGAAGGCCGGCGTGGATGTGACGCTGATCTGTGACAACATGGCCAGTCTTGTCATGCGGAACGGCTGGGTGCAGGCCTGCTTTGTGGGCTGCGACCGCATCGCCGCCAACGGCGATGTCGCGAATAAGATCGGTACCTCCGGCGTGGCAATTCTCGCCAAATATTACGGCATTCCGTTTTATACTCTCGGACCCACCTCCACGGTGGATATGAACTGCCCCGACGGCAATCACATCAAGATCGAACTGCGGGATCCCGAGGAGATCAAGGAAAAGTTCTACGCGGAGCCGATGGCCCTGAAAGAGGTCAAGTGCTATAACCCCGCGTTTGACGTGACCAACCACGAGCTGGTCACCGGCATCATCACAGAGAAGGGCATCTGCTATCCTCCGTATACCGAGAGCCTGAGGAAGCTCTTCGAGTGACTCTGACAGAATTTATAGTCGTATGACTGTAAATAAAGAAGCATTGGATTATGAAAGGAGTAACAAAATGAAAAAGAAATTCAAGGTACTTCTGGCAGTCCTGTCCCTGGTTGCCATGATGGCAACTCTGGTGGGCTGCGGCTCTTCCGGAACGTCTGCCGCGGGATCTGCCTCCGGCTCCAGCTCCGCCAGCGGAAAGGGGTTCAAAATCTGCATTATCACCTCTTCCGGCATTGATGACGGTTCCTTTAACCAGAACTGCTATGAGGGCATTCAGGCGTTCCTGAAGGATCATCCCGACTGCAGCGTCACGGACATCAAGGAGTCCGACTACAACCAGCTGGTTCCCACTGTTTCCAACGTGGTCGGCGATTATGACGTCTTCGTTCTGCCCGGCTACAACTTCTCCGCCATCGGCGACATTGCCTCTGCCAACCCCGAGAAGAAGTTTATCGTCGTCGACTCCACCATCACCGACAGCAAGGGCACAGCCATGACGCTGGACAATGTCTACACCATGACCTTCGTTGAGCAGGAAGGCGGCTTCTTTGCCGGTGTCGCCGCTGCTCTGACCACCAAGACCAATAAGGTCGCCGTCGTCAACGGCATGGCCTATCCCTCCAACGTGAACTATCAGTATGGCTTCATGTCCGGTGTGAACTACGCCGATGCCAAGTACGGCACCAAGGCCCAGTGCGTTGAGCTGCCCTCCTACTCCGGAACCGATGTCAAGGGCACGGTTGTCGGCGGAAACTACATCGGCGACTTCACCGATGAGGCCACCGGTAAGGTCGTGGGCGAGGCCCTGATCGACCAGGGCTGCGATGTTCTGTTTGTGGCTGCCGGCGCTGCCGGCAACGGCACCTTCACCGCGGTCAAGGAAGCCAAGGATGTCTATGCCATCGGCTGCGACGTCGACCAGTACGACGACGGCGCCAACGGCAGCAGCAATATCATCCTGACCTCCACGCTGAAAGTGATGGATGTCAACGTCCAGAAGCAGCTGAGCGCTATTTATGACGGCACCTTCAAGGGCCAGGACGCCACGCTGGGCGCCGATACCGATTCCACCGGCTATGTCTCCGCTGCCGGCCGTCAGCAGCTGTCCGACGACGCTCTGACCAAGCTGGCCGACTGCTACAAACTGGTGAAGGACGGCACCATCGTCCCCGCCTCCAACTTTAACGGCCATACGCCCACGGATTTCCCCGGCCTGAAGTAAGAGAGGAGTTTTCATGACAAAAGAGTCGATTTCCGCCAGCATCGCTTTGACTGACGGAGAGATCGCCAAGGTTGTACTGATGCCCGGCGATCCCCTGCGCGCCAAGTTTGTGGCGGAGCATTATCTGGAAAATCCCGTCTGCTTCAACACGGTCCGCAACATGCTGGGCTACACCGGCACCTATCGGGGCAAGAAGCTCTCTGTAATGGGCAGCGGCATGGGGATTCCGTCTATGGGCCTCTATGCCACCGAGCTGTACAACCAGTTCGATGTGGACGCCATCATCCGGATCGGCTCCGCCGGCGGCCTGTCCGATCAGGTCAAACTGCGGGATGTGGTGATCGCCATGACGGCCTCCACCAACTCCAGTTACGGCGCCGCCTATGATATGCCCGGATATCTGGTTCCCGCCGCAGACTACGGGATGCTGGCTCATTCCGTGGAGGCAGCGAAAAAACTGGGTGTGAACGCCGTGGTCGGCTCAATCTACACCTCGGACCATTTCTATTATCCCCGCCCGGACATCAACCAGAAGCTGCGCGACCTGGGGCAGCTGGCGGTGGAAATGGAGACCGCAGGCCTGTACTGGACTGCTGTCGGCTGCCATAAAAAGGCGCTGAGCATCCTGACCATCTCCGATCATCTGTTTACCGGTGAGGCGCTGTCCGCCGAGGACAGACAGGAATCCTTCCGAGATATGATGGAAGTGGCACTGGAAACTGCCTGGCAGTGCGTTGAATAAACACGTTTCAGTGCTGTCCTTTCCGCCGAAGACGGCGGAAGGGGCAGCACTGCGCGGTCTTAAGGCAAACCACTGATCCTCCGGATGCGCGGCTGAGGCCGCGCGCCGGCCGGATCTTTCGGCGGCGGCCCGCTGCGGAGAGATTCGAAGTCACGTTCCCGCCATGGGAAAATAAAATCCCGCTCTTTGAGCATCAAGGGGAGATAACATGGAAGATTATATTGTGGAAATGCGCCACATCACAAAGCGCTTTCCGGGGATCGTGGCCAACGACGATGTCACGATCCAAGTCAAACGCGGCGAGGTTTATGCGCTGCTGGGCGAGAACGGCGCGGGCAAATCTACGCTGATGAGTATGCTGTTTGGCATGTATCAGGCGGACATGGGCGAGATCCTGATCGAGGGAAAACCGGTCCATTTCCGATCCTCCAATGATGCCACAGCCCACAATATCGGCATGGTGCACCAGCATTTCAAACTGGTGGACAATTACACGGTGGCGGAAAATATCGTTTTGGGCGTGGAACCCATGAAAAAAGCCTTGGGCGTTCTGCCCTATGTGGACATGAAGACGGCCAACCGCGAGATTGCGGAACTGTCGAAAACCTACGGACTGGAAGTCAACCCCACAAACAAAATTGAGGACATCCCTGTGTCCGTCCGGCAGCGTGTTGAAATTTTAAAGATGCTGTACCGGAAAGCTGAGATTCTGATTTTCGACGAGCCTACTGCGGTTCTGACGCCGCAGGAGATTGAGTTTTTGCTGAAAATCATCGACGGTCTGCGCAAGAGCGGCAAGACCATCATCCTCATTACCCACAAGATCGAAGAGATTAAAAAGATTGCGGACCGCTGCGCCATTTTGTATCGGGGCCGTCTGGTCAAGGTACTGGACGTACCGTCCACGTCCTCCCAGGACATGGCCAACCTGATGGTGGGCCGCCAGGTGGACTTCAACCCCCACAAAAGTCCCGCAAACTACCGGGATACGGTGCTGGATGTGGAGCATCTCACTGTCCGCAATGCCAACAAATTTGACGTGGTCAAGGATGTGTCCTTCCACATCCGCGGGGGCGAGATTTTTGCCATCGCCGGTGTCTCAGGCAACGGTCAGGTGGAGCTGGCGGATGCCATCGCGGGGATGCTGAAAATCCATGAGGGCACGGTGAAGCTGTGCGGAGAGGAGATCGGCAGTCTGCCGATCCGGCAGCGCACGGAAGCCGGCATCTCCTACATACCCGAGGACCGGCAGGGAACCGGGGTTTTTCTGGACTTCAATCTGGGGGACAACCTGGCGCTGCGCCAGTACTACCGCGCGCCCTTTGCAAAAAAGGGGATCCTGCAATTCAATGAATTTGAAAAATACGCCAACGATCTGATTCAACGGTATGACATCCGCTGCGGCCAGGGACGCAAGACCTCTCTTCGCTCCATGAGCGGCGGCAACCAGCAGAAAGCCATCATCGCCCGGGAGATCGAGGAGCACGCGAAGCTCATCATCTTCGTCCAGCCCACTCGTGGCCTGGATATCGGCGCCATTGAGAACATCCACCGACAGATTTTGGCGGAGCGGGACAAGGGCGTGGCTGTGCTGCTGGTGTCGCTGGAGCTGGACGAGATTATGGAGCTGGCTGACACCATCGGTGTGATCTATAACGGCGAGCTTCTGAAGATCGCGGACGCTTCCACGCTGACTTCCCACGATGTCGGCAAATATATGATGGGGGTGAAAGAGGCGTGAAACCCAAACAGAAGAACAGGTTCGCGTCCCTGCTGGACAGCGAAAAGTGGTCCTCCGTCACCATTCCGGCTCTGAGCGTCATCCTCTCCCTGATCACTGCCAGCATCATGCTGCTGATCTTGGGCAAGAACCCGGCGACCGCGTTTTTAAGCTTTCTGCAGGGCTCCGGCTTTGTGTCCAAGCCCGGATACGGCGGCGGCGGCGGTATGCTGACTGACTTTTTCACCTATTTAAACGTGCTGGCCCCCATGCTGCTGGCCTCGCTGGGGTTTGTCATGGCCTTCAAGGCGGGCCTGTTCAACATCGGTATCGCCGGTCAGATGCTGGCCGCCGGCTTTTTGGCTACCGCCATTATCGGATACAGCGGCCTGAGCGCCTGGCTTGCCAAACCGCTGGTGATTCTGGTGGGTGCGGCGGCGGGCGGTCTGCTGGGCGCCTTCGTTGGCTTTCTCAAGTACAAGTTCAATATCCATGAGGTGGTTTCCACCATCATGCTCAACTACATCATCAGCTATCTCACCGGCTTTTTCATCAACGACCGGTTTGCAGACTCTCTTACCCGGTCGATGAAGATCTGTTCCGATTCGGCCCGCCTGAGCTGGACGGATGTTCAGATTGCCGGCATGAAGTGCAGCATCCCGCTGGGCATTGCGCTGGCGCTGGCTGCTGCCTTTGTGGTAAAATTCATCTTTGATAAAACAGTGTTTGGTTTTGAGCTGAGGGCCGTGGGCCGAAACCCCATCTGCGCCCGGTACACCGGTATCAAGGTGGGCCGCCGCATCGTGGTGTCCCTGATGCTCTCCGGCATGCTGGCGGGTTTGGCCGGTGTGACCTACTACTGCGGCTACTATAACACCATTGTGCCCAAGAGCTTGGCCGGCATGGGGTATGACGCCATCGCCGTCGCCCTGCTGGGCAACTCCAGCCCCATCGGCGCCATTTTTGCGTCCATTCTGATAACCATCTTCCAGAACGGCAGCAACTACATGAGCTCGACGCTGGGCGTGGCCAAGGAGATCGCCTCCCTGATTACCGGCATTCTGCTCCTGTTCTCCGCCTGCGGCGGCTACTTCCGCTATCTGGCTCATCGCCGCCTGGAACGCGCGGTGGACGAGGAGGCTCAAAAGGCCGCCGCTGAATCTGACGCGCCGGAGATTTCCGAGAATGGGAAGGAGGGGTAAGCCATGGAAAAAGTGTTTATTGACGGCCTATCCTTTGCGGCGCCTCTGTTTGTGATGGCCATGGGCGGCATCTATTCCGAAAAGAGCGGTGTCACCAATCTGGCGGTGGAGGGCTTTCAGGGCTTCGGCGCCTTCGTGGGCGCGCTGGTGGCGGTTATGCTGATGCCCATTCTGGGAGACGGCTCCCAGACGGTCATCTACATCGCCATGGCAGCCGCCTTTGTCGGCGGCGGAATCTATGCCTGCATCCACGGCCTGCTGTGCGTGAAGTTCCGGGCCGATCAGGTCATCAGCGGCGTGGTGGTCAATATTTTGGCGGTGTCACTGACCACCTTCCTGACCAGCGCCGTCAATAAGGCGCTGACCGGCGGACAGTCTTCCAATAAATTTATTCTGGGGGTGTCCGACCGCTTCACCATTCCCGGAATCAGCAATATTCCGGTAATCGGAGCGCTGTTTAAAAACATGTACCCCTACGAAATCGTGATTGTGGTGATTGCTGTGGCGGCCTGGTACCTGATGTACAGAACCCGCTTTGGCATGCACCTGCGCGCCTGCGGTGAAAATCCCCAGTCCGTCGACGCCGCCGGTGGAAATGTGACCCGGACCCGCTTCATTGCGGTGATGATCTCCGGTGCGCTGTCAGGCGTGGGCGGCATCTGCTACGCCTACTCTATCTCCGCCAATTTCTCGCCCAACATCTACATGGGCTACGGATATCTCGCCATCGCGGCCATGATTTTCGGAAACTGGAATATTCTGCCCACCGCGGCGGTCTGCCTGTTTTTCGGTCTGGCCAAGTCCGGCGGCTATCAGCTGTGCCTGGGGATGGGGCTGTCCAGCAACTATTCCGACCTGTTCATGATGCTGCCCTATATCCTGACGCTGCTGCTGCTGACATTCTTCTCCAAGAAGAACCATCCTCCCAAGGCCGTCGGCGAAGCCTATGACGCTGGCAAGCGGTAAGCGCCCATGAGAGCTGCAATCATCGGAACGGGCGGCATCGCCCAGACCCACGCCGCCTCCATCCGGGCGCTGGGCCATACCGTGGCTCTGGTGGCGGGGCACAGTCTGTCCTCCGCCGAGACATTTGCCCGAAAAAACGGCTGCGATACCTTTTCCAATACTCTGACCGCCGCCGATCTGGCAGACATCGACTGCGTCCATATCTGCCTGCCGCCGGAGCACCATGGGGAGATTATCCGCCTGTGCCTCCGGGAAGGAAAAAATATCCTGTGCGAGAAGCCACTCTCCCTTCGCCCCGAAGAGGCGGAGGAGCTGGCCGCACTGGCCGAGGAACGGGGTGTGGTCGCCGCCGTGGATTTCAACAACCGCTTCTATCCCGCCTGCACCCGTATCCGCGGAGCTGTGGCGGAGATGGATCGGGTGGTGCTGGTCCAGGGCCACTACCGGCAGGAGTTTCACATGCTGCCCGCCGCCTACTCCTGGCGGTACACTGACCCGCTGCGTGCCACTACGGAGATCGGCTCCCATTTTATCGACCTGATGCGGTACCTCACGGGTACGGAAGTGGAAGCCGTCAGTGCGGCATTTCTGAACGCCACCCCGGAGCGCCGGGTGCGCGGCGGCATCATGTATCCGGACGGCGAGGGGACTCCCCTCACCGTTCACAGTGAGGATGCGGCTCTCGTGACGTTCCGCCTCTCCGGCGGAGCACTGGCCGGCGCCGTGTTCTCCGAGATCTCCCCGGGGCGGGGAAACGATCTGACCATGGAAATCTCCTCGACGCGGGACTCTGTCTCCTGGTGCAGCGAGCAGCCCTATCAGACCGTTACCGGACGGCGAGGGGAGGGATTGACCACCCGCTGCAATCCTTTTGACGGTGGCTTTACCGACACGTTTACAGACTGTTTTCAGGCGATGTACCGTGCCATCGAGACCGGAGAGCGGGACCCGCGTCTGGCGTCATTCCGGGACGGTGCGGCGAACGCGGGCATTTGTGACGCCATTGCCCGAAGTGCTGCGTCCGGCGGCGGATTTGTGGAGACCAACTATATGGATTCAAGGGCAAAATAAACTTAAATGAGGACGTTCACATAAGTGCATGCTAATACCCGCCGTTGGAGAAGCGGCGGAGTGAAAGTGGCATAGGCTTGCGGAACACGGAATCTGTTTTGAGCAGATGATCTGGAATTTGCTTTTTGCCTGAATGGCTTATGGTGACAGGCTGCTCCCGTGATGGAATATGTGAGATTTAAGCTGGCTGTAGCCTCGGCGGTAAAAACAGTCATGCAAATCCCACCGCAGGTGATTTAACCAGTCCACAGCGCAGACATTAGTTTATCCCATAATCGGGAGAAAAGTAACGGAGTCCTTTCGGACTCCATTATACAAGGTGTGGTCATGAACGAACGAGCGTGGGAACTGATTCGAACCTATCGCATGCGCATGCTGCCCAAGGAGGATACCTATCTCTGTGAGCTGTATCGCTCCGAGCAGAAAACCGAGAGCGGCCTGCCCACGGTGTCTACCACCTACGGTCTGTACTGCAACGATCCACCCAGCCACTCCAATTTTCACAAATTGACCCGGGACGAGGTCTGGAGCCATTACGAGGGCGATCCCATCCATCTGTATCTGCTGTATCCGGACGGCGCTGCCCGACGGGTGGTTCTGGGCCGCGACTCGGCCCATGGGCAGGTCTATCAGTATACCATCCCCGCCGGCGTGTGGCAGGGCGGCTGCCTGGCCGGGGGCGGCAGCTATGCTCTGTACGGCTGCACTGTGGCTCCGGCATTTACACCGAGCTGCTTTGAAAACGGAAATCGGGCGGCGTTGATTGCCCGATACCCCGACTTCAAGCATGTGATTGAGCGGCTGACCACCGGCTGAAAAGCGAAAAAAAGAGAGCCCGGCAGGGCTCTCTTCAGTCCAGCTTTGGCTGGGATTTTTCGTTACCATTTGGTACAATAGGTGTTGCGCAGGAACTGATGGACGACGTGAACAACGACCGGGAAGCACACAGGAAAAGGCCCTTTGAGGAGGAAGAGCAGCCGCTGAAAAAGCGTTGGGACAACACCTCCCGAAAGAAGCAGGCACGCCGAAAAAGAGACAAGACCGCACCGTAAGCAAAAGCGTGACCGATCCAGACTGTGGCTTGTTTGTGGAAGGCAGCCACGAACGGAAGTTTGCCTATGAAGCGCACACGGCCTGCGACGCCAACGGTTTTGCGCTGGAAACCGTAGCGACCCCTGGAAACGTCCATGACAGCGTGGCTTTCGGCGATGTGTATGAGAAGGTGGCCGAGGCGTTTCCCGAGATTGAAACGGTTGTTGCGGATTCCGCCTATAAGACGCCCCATATCTGCAAAAAGGTCATCGGCGACGGTCGAGTCTTGTCCACCGCCTACAAACGTCCCATGACCATGAAGGGCGGCCACGAATGGTGGAAGTACGTTTATGATGAATATTATGACTGGGTGATCTGGAAGGACGACGAGGAACTGGCGGACGACGCCCGTTGTACGCCGAAAAATCAGGAACTGTATGCGCGGCGCAAGGAGACCATAGAACGGGTCTTCCCTGACGCGAAGGAAAAACACGCCATGCGTTATACGCAGTACCGAGGCCTCGCTCAGGTGACCAACTGGGTGAAGCTGAAGTTTGCTGCCATGAATCTCAAAAGAATGGAAAATTGGAGATGGAAAACTTCTTTCTCTTGCTTCTTATTCCTGATTTTCAGATCTAAACACGCGAAAGGGGCGGTGTTAGTTGTTCACAGGTGTCCATCTTACTACACGTTTCCGGTTTCCACGATTGTGGGGAATTGCATATATTTTTTTAGCGACTTTTGAAAAATTCTGTTATAATAAGAAAAATGCGGCAGCTGATTTTTCGCTGCTGCGCATGCCGGGCCCTGCACGCCGGAAGGGATCAATCGGGGGAGGGAGTGTTTCCCGCCGCCTGCTCAAACAGGCAGAGAAGATCCGGAAGGATGGTCTCCGGGCTGACGCCGGTAGCATTGAGCGTGATGCACGCGATCTCATGCCCCATTGCTCTGTTTGCGAGAATGGCCCTTTGTTTCCATGGACTGAGACGACGGATGTATTTTGCCTCATCCGGGATTACCAGCTCAATGAAACGCTGGTTCATCACGCTGCCGATATAGATTCTGCGAATATCGGACCAGAGGATCAAGCCGAATGACAGCGCAGAGCTGTTGTCTGTAATTCCGTGTTCGTCCGCAATCAGAATCGCCTTGCCCTGCCTGGCTGTTTTGAAAAAGAACAGGGTGCCGTAGCAAAAAAACACGGCTCCGCCCAGCAGGATGAGCTTCAGCACGAAATAGAGAATGCTGTTTGCTGTGAACAGGCCGAAAGGCCCCGCATCGGCATCCCGGAAATCGATCAGCACCATGAACAGGCAGAGCCCGCTCATGAATGCGGCCCCGGCAATGTATCCGATCGTTCTGCCTGGTTTCTGTGAGACTACGATGGAATGTTCCGTTTTCGCCACCTTAATTCAACTCGCAATTCAAGTAAAAGTATGCAGAAGAAGGAATTCAATCCCGTTAGTGTTGTGGTTTCAGGAAATTGCTTTCCTTCCATTATATCTAACCGAAGGCAAAATGACAAGGATAGAAACGATGTCATGCCGTATGATTCCAACGGATAGGAGCATTTTGATGGGTGAATTGAACTCTTGTGATCTGGAACCGGAAAAGCGTGCGGAATACCGGGCACAGAGAGCCGTCCGGCGGCAGCGGAAACAGCGTGCAAAATTCCAAAGGCGGATGCGCCGGCTTGTGCCGGTCTTGGTGGCGCTGACTGCGGTGGGGGTGGTGCTGGCGGGGACAAAATTTGCCCGGGGTCAGGCCAAGGCCGCACAGGCGGAGATTGCGCCCCTGACGGAAGAGCCGGCTCCGACGGAGAATAAGGCGCCGGCATATTCCGCGTCGGAGACGCCGGATACCGTGCAGCTGGGCGAGGAATTTTCCAGCAGCTATGCCATCCTGATTGATCTGAGCAGCAACAGCATTCTGGCGGAAAAGGCTGCAAAGACGGTGATCAGCCCCGCCTCGATGACAAAGATTCTGACGGTTCTTGTGGCGGCGGAGCATGTAAAAAATCTGGACGATCCTGTGACGATCACCCCGGAAACCACCGACTACTGCTATCGGAACGACTGCAGTGCGGTGGGCTTCTCTCCGGGGGAGACCGTCACTGTCCGGGATCTCTTTTACGGGACGGTTCTGCCCTCCGGCGCGGACGCCGCACTGAGTCTTGCCGATTATGTGGCGGGTTCTCAGGATGCGTTTGCGGCGCTGATGAATGCAAAGCTGGAGGAGCTGGGCCTTTCCGACACGGCTCATTTCACCAATTGCATCGGACTGTACAGCGCCGATCACCACTGCACCGTTTACGACATGGCCATGATTTTAAAGGCCGCCGTGGATAACGCCCTCTGCCGGGAGGTACTTTCCGAGCGTACCTATACAACCACGGCCACTGCGGAGCATCCCGACGGAATTCTGATCTCCAACTGGTTTCTGCGCAGGATTGAGGACAAGGACACCGGCGGTCTCAGCGTCCTGTGCGCTAAAACCGGCTATGTGACACAGTCCGGCTCCTGCGCTGCCAGCTATGCCCTGGACAGCAGCGGGAAGGGGTATCTCTGCGTCACGGGAGACGCCCACAGCAGCTGGCGCTGTATTTACGACCATGCAGAGCTGTATCAGCGGTTTTGGAAACCGTGAACGGATGAAGCTGCAGTTTTCATAAGGAAAAGAGAAGCATCGGAGGTCAGTGCCCCCGATGCTTCTCTTTGTGTTTTTCTCTGCGTAGTGCCTGCTGATGTGCCTGTTCCGCCTCCCGCTGTTCACGGGAACGGCTCCGGTGTTCCAGCTTTCCCTGCTCCTGCTGCAGCTTCAGCGCCTGCTGCGCTTTCGTTCCGATGCCGGCAATCCCCGCCTGCTTCCGGATCTCCCGCTGCATCCGCTTGGGGTTGACGCGCCCCTCCGCTGCCGGAGAAGACTCCAGAGACGGGCTGAACTGCAGCCCGTCCCCACGCGTGAGCAGATACTCATAGACCTCGCAGTCTTTCGGCTCGGCGCCAAACGTGATCTTGCAGACCTCGTAGCGGCCTGCGTCCTCCCGCTCATAAAGACCAATCCAGAACGGGTCCTCAAACAGGACCGTCAGGCGGGACTTTGCCATATGAAATTCCTCCTTATTGATTCGCCTGCAAAGAACGGACAACCAAAGGAGGCAGGTTACTGATACCCAAAAGGGTACTCCCGGACTACTGAACTGCACCCCAATTGTTAGACAGTATGATATACTGAATAACGATTGGGGTGTTTTACTATGCCAAAAGGGATACCAAATAAGCGCTACACGCCGGAGTTCAAGGTAATGGTAGTGGAGACGATGCGGCGCGAAAAGCTGAGTTGCCGCGAGACCGAACGGCAATTTAATCTACCCCGCAATCGAGCCGTAGCGTGGGAACGCATTTATCTCACAGAAGGACCGGAAGGCCTTGCCATTGAACGGCGTGGGCGGGACAGCAAGGGCCGGCCGGCAAAGCTGTCGTCGAAGGTGGAAGAAGACCTTTTGGCTGAGAACCAGCGTCTTCGTGCAGAGGTGGCATACTTAAAAAACTTGCAAGCCTTGGTTTTGGAAGACGAGCGAAAAGCGCGCAAAAAACGCTGGTAATTCGAGGACTGAGGCAAAGTTTTTCACTGGAAATTCTGCTGGAAGTGGCCCAGCTTGCGCGCTCAACCTATTATTACCACGAGAAACGGTTGACAAGGGCAGACAAATATGCTGAAGCTAAAGGGACCCTTGCCACAATCTTTCACGAGAACAAAGGCCGCTACGGATACCGCCGCATCACTGCGGAACTCCGGCGTTGCGGCTTTACTCTAAATCACAAGACGGTGCAGGTGCTGATGAAGCAGATGGGCCTTGTCTGCCGGGTTAGGGCGAAGAAGTACCATTCCTACAAGGGCGAAGTGGGAAAAATCGCGCCGAATCTGCTGGAACGGAACTTTAGGGCTGAAAAGCCAAACCAGAAGTGGGTGACGGACGTCACGGAATTCAGTTTGTTCGGGCAGAAGCTCTATCTGTCGCCGATTCTCGACCTGTGCAGCCGAGATATTGTCAGCTATTCCATCTCCGATAAGCCGGTGCTCTCCATGGTGACAAAGATGCTGGACAAGGCTTTTGCAAGGATTCCCCATGGGACAAATCTCATCCTGCACTCAGACCAGGGATGGCAGTACCAGCACAAGCAATACCAGCGGATGCTGAAAGCAAAGGGTATCCGGCAGAGCATGAGCCGCAAGGGAAACTGTCTGGACAACGCCGTGATTGAAAACTTCTTCGGCCTGCTGAAAAGCGAGCTGCTGTATTTGCAGGAATTTAAGTCGATGGAGCATTTCAGAAAAGAGCTTGTAGACTATCTCGATTACTACAACAACCGCCGAAGCAAGGCAAAGCTAAAGGGCTTGCCGCCTGCAATTCACAGACAACAAGCCCTCTCGGTTGCTTGATTTAAAATATTTGTCTAACTTTTTGGGGTCACTTCACTACCTACCGGGACGTGTTTTTATCTTTGCAACTTTATTTTAGCGCATTTTCAGCTTGCGTCAAGAGGGAATCAGACGGAATTCAGATTTCAGAGGATGGTGTGGAATTTGGCCGGTGACTGTGTTATAATCAGAAAAAATGAATGCCCGGACTCTGCAGAGCCTGAGCAACAGCCTTTGGGAAAAACGGAAAATCAATGAGAGACAATATCTGTAAAACAAATTTACTTTACAGATAAAATGCGCTGAGATGGGGAGGAAGCATGAGAGAACTGACGTTGCGCGCACCCGCAAAAATTAACCTGACGCTGGATATTCTGCGCCGCCGCTCGGATGGCTACCATGACCTGCGGATGGTGATGCAGACGGTCTCTCTCTATGATCTGGTGACGGTACAGACCGAAACCGGTACCGGGGACATATACGTTCGCACCAGTCTTGCGGAACTGCCGAACGGGCCAGGCAATCTGGCGTGGAAGGCAGCACAGGCATTTTTTGACGCGACCGGTCTGGAAAACAACGGCCTGGAGATTGCGATTGTGAAACAGATTCCAGTCTGCGCCGGCCTGGCGGGCGGCAGCACCGACGGCGCCGCAGTGCTGAAGGCATTGCAGCAGCTTCTGCTCCCGGAGCTTCCGGAGGAGAAGCTGGAGGAAATAGGCGCGCAGGTGGGGAGTGACGTACCGTTCTGTATCCGGGGCGGCACCGCCCTTGCGGAGGGCAGGGGAGAGGTTCTGACCACCCTGCCGTCCATGCCGGAATGCTGGATTGTCCTCTGCAAGCCGGAGTTTGGTATATCCACGCCGGAGCTGTTTGGGCGGGTGCGGGTGGAGGCACTGCCGTTTCACCCAGACACGGAGGGGATGCGGGATGCTCTGGCGGCGGGTGAATTGAGAACGGTGGCGCAGCTGACGGGAAATGTGTTTGAGTCCGTTCTCATGACGGAGAAGAGGGAGATTGCCGCCATAGTGAGGGCACTGCGGGACGCGGGGGCGCTGGCCGCAGCCATGACCGGCTCCGGCCCCACGGTGTTCGGTGTTTTTGAAGAGGAGGAGAAGGCTTGCTCAGCGGCGGAGCAACTGCGGGGGCGATATACTCAGACGTATCTGACAGAGCCTGTGTAACTGGTATAAAATTCAATAATTCCGTCCAAAATTCTGAAAAAGGACCTGAATGGGGCCTTACATACGAAAGGACGGAATTTATGAAAGTTTTGGTTAAGAAGCAGAAGCGCTTTCATGTGATAGAGATATCCCTGGCAGTGGGGCTGGCGTGTTTTCTGCTTTGGGGCTTTGCCGCGCAGCATCAGCAGCAGGCGTTGGCAGAAAAGGTGGTTCGGCTTCACATTCTGGCCAACTCCGACTCGGAGGAGGATCAGGCGCTGAAGCTGCGGGTGCGGGATCAGGTCCTGGCCAGAGCCACGGAGATTCTGCAGCAGTCAAAGGACCGTACGGAAGCTGAGGAACTGCTGCGGGCGGATCTTCCCGAGCTGGAAACCATAGCGGAGGACGAGGTCCGGGCGGCGGGCTATTCATATAACGTATCGACTGAGCTGGAGAAAACCGCATTTCCGACCCGGGAGTATGATGGCTTTACACTGCCTGCGGGAGAGTATCTTGCTCTGCGGATCATCATCGGCGCGGGTGCGGGGCACAACTGGTGGTGCGTGGTGTTTCCGCCGTTGTGCACCCAGTCTGCGGAGCAGGTGGCATCCACGGCGATGGCCTCCGGGCTCAGCGAGGACGACGTCAAGCTCATCACCGGGGACGGTGAGGGCTACGTGCTGAAATTCAAGTCCATCGAGCTGTGGGAACAGCTGAAGGAAAAACTCTCCTAACGGAAGGATCTGAGAACATGGAGTTTAAAAACGTGCTGATGGTGGTGACGGATCTCCCTAGGTCGGTGGAATTCTATCATAAATACCTGGGGCTGAACGTGGAGCTGGACTTTGGGGCCAATGTGACGCTGACCGGCGGCATTTGCCTGCAAACCCGGGAGAGCTGGCTGGAGTTCGTGCAGAAACCGGCGGGACTGCTGCGCTTCGGCGGAAATGACGCGGAGCTGTATTTTGAGACCGAGGATTTTGACAGTTTTTTGAACACACTGGGCGGCGTCAGGCTGGTGGCCCCGGTTGTAGAACACCGCTGGGGCCAGCGGGTCGTGCGCCTGTACGATCCGGATGACCACATCATCGAGGTAGGAGAGCCGCTGCAGGTGGTTTGCCGCCGGTTTCTGGAGAGCGGCCTGACCCAAGAGGGGATTGCCCGGCGGATGGATATTCCGCTGGAGCTGGTGGAAAAGTGGCTTCCTGACAGGGACTGAAAGACTCCCGGCTATGCCTGTCCTTCGGCACGGGATGAAGTGGATTTTCGCGCCGGCAGGGGTGCGCTGAGGCAGCTGCAGATTTTGTGACAATTTTTGAAAAAATGCTTGCAATTCCCAGAATAGTGTGCTAAACTGACTTTTGCTTGTGAAAGCAAGAGTTTCGAGAGAAAGAGGTGAACGAGAGCAATGAAAGAAGGAATCCATCCCAATTATCAGCAGACTACTATTACATGCGCCTGCGGTAATGTGATTGAGACAGGTTCTACCAAGAAAGATATCAAGGTGGAAGTCTGCTCTAAGTGTCACCCCTTCTTCACAGGTAAGCAGAAACTGGTGGATACCGGCGGACGCGTTGCCAAGTTCAACAAGAAATTCGGCTTGAGTAAGTAATTGCCGACATGATTACAAACCCGTGTCCATGAGGATACGGGTTTTTCTTGTTTTTCCCGGTTTTTCGGGATATAATTGAACGGAAAGCAGGCAGACTGTGGGAATCCCTGCAGGAGAGAAGGCGCCTCGGCGCTGCGGCTGATACAAAAAAATCTGCGCAAAATAAGGAGTGTATTATCATGAATCTGCATCCGGTGAATTTTCATACACTGACGCCCGAGGTATTCTCCGTTTTCGGAGCAAACAATGCCCTGCTGACGGCGGGCAATCAATCCGGCTGCAACACCATGACCATCGGCTGGTGCCAGCTGGGCCGCGTGTGGAATCAGCCGACCTGCACCGTTTTTGTGCGGCCGGAACGCTACACGTACCAGTTCATGGAGTCCGGAGACTATTTTACCGTATCTGTCCTTCCACTGTCCTATCAGAAGACAATGGCGCTCTGCGGCACGAAAAGCGGCCGGGATCTCGACAAGATCAAAGAGTGCGGCCTGACGGTGTGCTATGGCGCGGGCGACGCTCCCTTTTTTGATGAGGCGGAGTGGGTACTGGTGTGCCGGAAACTCTACGCCCAGGATCTCACGGCCGACTGTGTGCTGGACGGCGGGCGCATTCTGCCGTCCTACGGCGTAAAGGGCGGCTGGCACCGGATGTATGTCGGCGAGGTTGTGGAAGCCTATAAAAAAGAATAAAGAGGAGTTTTCATGGAGCAAACACAGGAAATTCGAGATAAGGTTGTGCTGGTGGGCCTGAATTCCCCGGTGCTGAAAAAAGAGGGGAACGCCGACAGCGACAGTATGGAGGAGCTCAGTGCTCTGGTGGAGACTGCCGGCGGAGAGACCATGGGCATCATTATGCAGAATCGGGAAAAGCCGGACCCCCACAGCTTCATCGGTGAGGGGAAAGTGGCCGAGGTGCAGCTCTACTGCGAGAATGTTGGGGCCACGCTGGTCATTTTTGACAATGACCTTTCGCCCTCTCAGATGCGGGTGCTGACGGAGATGCTGGGGCTGCAGGTACTGGATCGCTGCGGTCTGATTCTGGACATCTTTGCGCAGCGGGCCAAGACAAGAGAGGGGCGGCTGCAGGTTGAGCTTGCCCAGTATCAGTATTTGCTGCCCCGCCTGACGGGCATGTGGAGCCATCTGGAGCGTCAGGGCGGCACCAGCGGCAAGGGGCCCATCGGGTCCAAGGGCCCCGGCGAAACCCAGCTGGAAACCGACCGCCGCCATGTCCACCGCAAGATCGATAAATTGCGGGAGGATCTGGATGAGGTACGCCGGGTACGGGGAACCCAGCGGGAGCGCCGCCGGAAAAATGAGATTCCGGTGGTGGCCATCGTAGGCTACACCAACGCGGGCAAATCCACGCTGCTCAACCAGATGACCGGCGCGTGCATTCCGGCAAACAACCGTCTGTTTGACACGCTGGACACCACCAGCCGCCTGCTGACGGTCAGCGATACGCTGGACGTGGTAGTCTCCGACACCGTGGGATTCATCCGCAAGCTGCCCCACCAGCTGGTAGAGGCATTTAAAGCCACGTTGGAGGAGCTGGAATACGCTGATCTCCTGCTGCACGTCATCGACGTGTCCAATCCGGATTGGCAGCAGCAGGCCCAAGTGGTGGAGGAGCTGATCGGCGAACTGAGAGCGGACCACCTGCCCCGCATTAACGTGTTCAACAAGTCCGATCTGGTGGGCGTTGGCGAGATTATGCCTCATGGCGAGGATATTGTGTCCATCTCCGCCAAAACCGGCCAGGGCGTGAACGAGCTGCTTGCCATGATCGACCGGCGGCTGGATAAAGGGGCGCGCCGCGTGACCATCCATCTTCCCTATGAGAACGGCTCGTACCTGGATATGCTGTACCGGGAAGCAAAAGTGGAAAAAGTGGAGTACAGTCAGACCATCGACGTGGTGGCTGTCTGCGCACCCAAAGTATTGGGACAGGTGAGTGTATGGATCGAATCGAAACAGAGCGACTGATTCTGCGGCCCTTCACACAGAATGACGCGGAGGACGTATTTGACTATGCGAAGGATCCGCGGGTGGGGCCGATCGCCGGGTGGCAGCCCCACAGGGATGTTGAGGAGAGCCGGGAGATCATTCGTACCGTATTCTCCCGGGACGGCGTATCGGCCATGGTGCTCAGGGACAACGGAAAGATTGTCGGTTCCGTGGGTTTTGTGGATCGGCATCCCGTTGGGGAGCGTTCGGATTGCCCCGACAATGAGATCGGATATGTTCTGAGCCCCCGTTTTTGGGGCAGGGGTCTGGTTCCCGAGGCGGTGGAGGCCGTTCTTCGCTGGGGCTTTGAGAATCGGGGCTACCGGCGCATCTGGTGCGGACACTACGCCGGAAACTGGCGCTCCGCCCGTGTGATCAACAAATGCGGATTTCGCTATCAGTTCAGCATAACAGAATATGTGGCGCTGATGAAAGAGTATCGGCAGTGCTACGACTATGTGCAGACGCTGGAGGAGTGGCGATTCCGCACGGCGGAACGCTGATCCTCCGCGGGATATGCCCCGTCGTGTTCTGCCTGCTTCCGACGCACAGAGAGGGACTCGATGAACGATTATCTGGTGCCGTATGAGACGGCGGAAACTGAATTCACGGAGAAACGCTCGCGTTTTATTGGCCGGGTCTGGCGTGTGGAGAGCGAGGCGGAGGCCCGCTCCTACATGGAAGAGACCCGGAAGCGGCATTACGATGCCCGCCACAACTGCTGGTGTTATCTGTTAAAGGACGGCGCGGTGCGCTACTCCGACGACGGAGAGCCCCAGGGCACCGGGGGCCAGCCTATGCTGAATGTGTTTCAGCGGGAGAGCGTCACCAACGTGTGCTGTGTGGTGACCCGGTATTTCGGCGGGATACTGCTGGGGGCCGGCGGCTTGACCCGGGCCTATGCCAGGGGGGCAAAGGATGCCCTGGACGCTGCCGGCGTCTGCCGGATGAGCCTTTGGACCGGCTGGGAGATCCCCTGTACCTACCCGCTGTTTGAACGGCTGAAGTTGGAGATCGGGGACTACGGCGGCGTGGTGCGCAGTGTGGACTACGGCGCGGACATTTTGCTGCATACGGCGTTTCCTGCGGACGGTGCGGAGCGGTTCCGTCCCAGACTGACGGAGCTCTCGGCAGGTCGGTTGGCCATGACGGGGGTGGGGGAGGAATTTTTGCCGGGCCCCCGGGAAGAGACAAAATAAAAGACGCCGCGCAGAGCGGCGTTTTTTAGATAGTAGACAATGTACCCTCAGAGCCGAGAGGAACTGGCACTGGGGGTATTTATCTGGTAAAATGAAAGCAAGGAAGTGGGGTAAAACAGTTGGTTGACGCGGGAAGCGGCTAGGAGACGGGAACGCTCAGCCTTATAATCTGGTGCCGAAGGATCATCAGGCGCGGAAGATAGAAGCTGCCCTCGACTGGAGCTTTATTTCACGCTCGTCAACCTGCGATCCTGTATGAGCAGATATTCCAGCGAATCCTGGCTGCGTGCTTTGCGGAAAAGATGGCGGATTCGGATCAGTCGCTGCGGTACGCAGGAGAACGGCGGAGGAGGTACAAAAAGACCGGGAGGCGCATGGTAAGGGGGAGCCTGTGAAGGACTTGAAGCGCCCGCTGGCGAGGACGACGAGCCGCCGGAGTCCGGCAGCCCCAGCAGAAACACATCAAAGAAGAGGCACAGCGAAAAATGGTGTTATCCTCGGCAGCAACGTCTATTCCGGCAAAAAAGTTGGAAGAACCGTCAAGGCTCTGCTGGACAAGCTGGATAGTTTTTCGATTGAACTGGTGGTAGGCGGCACGGCGTATAAGACCACGGCAATCGCAAGATTGCTCAATTTACAGGGCATAGAGCTTCTGAGTACTTACCGCAGACCGCAGACCAAAGACGGCTTCTTCCCAAAATATGAATCTGTGTATGATGCGCAGTACGACTGCTGTCTCTGCCCCGGAAATGAGGTTTTGCACTACCACACCACGAATCGGGACGGGAACAGAGCGCATTGCAGCGACCCCAAGGTATGCGTGCAGTTTCTTCTTCGCATCTGATGGATTGTACACGGTGACGCGGCAGGTATGGGACAATGCACGGGTTCCGATATACAAAAATGTACGGTAAGGCGCGGATGGAGATGAAATCGGCGCTGACATTTGCGTGCATGAACCTGAAAAACCGGCAAATAAACGCTGGCGGGAGCATCTACTGCATTTGTTTTCTGCCTCTTTTGCCCCATATACGACACAAAACCGGCCTGCGCTTCATGTGCCAGCCGGCTTTGTCTACAGCCAGAAAGACGCCGCGCAGAGCGGCGCCTTTTTCTCTTTGTTACGGCTGGGGTTTGGTGTCCTTCAAAGTGCCCTCCAGCGTGTTCAGCTCACTGCCCAGCTGATCCAGAGCCCGGGGCAGCTGAGAGAGATTGACCTCTATTTTGCGCAGCTCTCCGGTTACATAGCCGGCGGTGGTATCAAAGGTGGACATGAGCTCCTGATACTGGGTGCGGAACGAGGCCAGCAGACCGCCCAGACGGGCATTGGCGGAGGACTCCAGATCGGCGGCGCGTTTGCGGGCCTCGCACTCGATGGCGCCGATTTTTTCCCGGAACTGGGCATAGGACTCCGCGTCAGGACGAAGCCGCTCTACCTCCGCGGACAGACGGTCCAGATCGGGTTTCAGGGGCTCCAACGCCTGCCGTGCTGATTTTTCACGCTCCAGCGCGGAGCTGAGCCGATCCCGCTCTGCGCTCAGGGACTCCACTTCTGAGTGCAGCCGACTCAGCTCGTCCCGCTGCTCGTCCCGCTCCTGTTGGATCGTGTCCAGCTCCTGCTGCAGCTGCTGCGCCGCCGCAGAGGCTTCCTGGGCGGTTTTTTCGATATACTCAATGACGGACTGCTTGTCAAACCCGCCGAACGTAACGCTTTTGAAGGTGTTGTTTTCCATAAACCCACCGCTTTCTTCTGTAATCAGCAGTACTTTACCATAAAAACGCAATATTTACAAGTCTCAGGTGAAAACGGAAAAAACTCCAAAAAAGGACTTGCTTTTTGAATGCACCCATGCTATTATTATTAAGCTGTCTGCAGGGACAGGAGATGCGCCGTTAGCTCAGCTGGATAGAGCGTCTGGCTACGGACCAGAAGGCCGGGGGTTCGAATCCCTCACGGCGTACCAAAGAGACCGCTGATTTCGGATGAAATTGGTGGTCTTTTTGTATGCCTGCGTCAAATAGACTTGCGGCTCCTGTGCGCACCATCATAGACCGGCGATTCAGAGAGGAAAAACTATGAAAAGCAAACTGTCGGAACTGATTCGAGGGATCAACCGGATTGAGGTTGTCCTTCTGCTGCTTCTGGCGCTGCTCAACATCGCAGCGCCTTTTTATACATTTTACGGAATCAAAAGCCAACATTTCTTTGGTTATCTGATGATTCACCATACAATCCGGCGACTCATCGGCGTGGTGATTCTATTTGTATCCTGGAAACTGTACAAGCGGGTCAGCACCGCCTGGACGATTGCCATGGTCGCTCTGTCCCTTGGAATTTTCCAGTACATTCTCATCTACCATAACCGACTTGATAATCTCTGGTTTGCATTGGAACTGTTCAGCTATTTTGTACTCCTCTTTTCGAAGAATTACTATTGCCGGAAGACCAGCTGGAGCTCTCTCCAAAAGGGATTTCTCACCTATCTGGGATATGCTGTCTTTGTGTTTTTCAACGCGATGGTCGCCATTCTGAGGGGACGCGGTACGGTTTCGTTTATCACCTGTGTTCGCCAGACGGTGGATGTCATGCTCGACACCGACAACTTAAATCTCGTAGAGTTCAGCCGGCCGCTGCTATACCACCGATTTGTCTTCTGGTTCAGTTGGGGCTGCATTCTGATCGGACTGCTCTTTTTCCTGACGCCTTACATCGGAGCGAAAGCCCGCACGCAGGGAGAATTCCGCAGAGTGCACGAGCTGGTAAAACGATACGGAGACAACTGCAGTGCTTATCTGGCGCTGGAGAAGGATAAACACTATCTGTTCGCCCAGACGGTGGAGGGGGCAATTGCGTATGGGATTGTGCAGGACACCATGGTGGTGCTGGGGGAGCCCCTGTGCGCTCCGGCTGATCTTCTGCCATTTTTGACGGAAATCAAAGAATACTGCCAGAAGAATGCCTACAGTTTGCTGTTTTTAAATGTGACCAGTACTTCGTTAGAGGAATATCGAAAAATGGGCATGGGCACCGTGAAGTGCGGAGAGGAGCCACGGTTTTATCTGCCCGAGTACTCCATCGCCGGCGGTAAGGGCGCAAAAATCCGCCTGAATATCAATCACGCCACCAACGTGGGATTAAAGGTGCTGGAGTACCGCCCCAACGAGCAGAGAGACCCGATGCTGGAACAGGAGATTACGAGTATCTCTCAGGAATGGTTCGCCATGAAAAAGTCCAGCGAGCTGGTGTTTACCATGGGGGAAATCGGGTTTGAAAATCCCATGGAACGGCGGTATTTCTATGCGGTAAATCCGCAGGGGACGATCCAGGGGTTTATTGTTTTCCTTCCCTTCAAAAACATGAACGGCTATGTGGCGGATGTGACGAGATACCGGAAGGATGCCGCACGGGGCATCGTTGAAAAGATCTTCTATGAGTCGGTAATGACCTTCAAAGCAGAGGGAATCGAATGGGCAAGTCTGGCTTTGGCGCCGCTTGCCCGGCTGGAGGAGGAATCGGACGCGGCGGCCAAACTCCTGAACACGGTCTACGAGCGGATGAATGACGTTTATGGATTCAAGGCGCTGTATCAGGCCAAGCTGAAATACAATCCCACCCACTGGGAGCCTTGCTATTATGTCTACTATCCGCCGCGCCTGACCCCGGCGGTAGCGTACTCCGTCATCCGTATTCAGAATTCCCGGGGCGTTCTGGACTATGCCAAAGCACTGCTTCGGAATGGCTTTCGACGGCGGTCCGGTCGGGAGACGGCGTAGCGCTGCTTCAAAGCCCGCGGCGTCAGGCCGGATTGTCCGGAGACAAGCTGGGAGACAAGCTGCTCAAAATTAATGTTGATAATCCACAAGGGATGATTTAAAATAGAAAAGAACACGATTAACTGCGCGAAACGATACGTATCCGCAAAATTGCCGGATGCGCGGCAGCAGGGAGCCCGCATGCCGCAGGGAGTGTCAGAAACCTTCCCGATGCGTGAAGAGACAGCGGCACGGCAGGGTTTCCCGCTTGATACAGATGATCTAAGGATGTGACAACTATGTACTGTACTCAGAAGATTACGGACGATTTGTATTGGCTGGGGGCTTCGGACCGGCGGCTGGCCATGTTTGAAAATGCCTATCCCATACCACGGGGAATTTCCTATAACTCCTATCTTGTGCTGGATGAAAAAACCCTCCTGCTGGATACCGTGGACCGGGCGGTGGGGGACCAGTTCTTTGAGAATCTGGAGCATCTGCTGAACGGGCGGGCGCTGGACTATGTGGTGGTCAATCACATGGAGCCGGATCACTGCGCGACACTGGGCGACCTGCTGCGCCGCTATCCCCAGGCTCAGGTGGTGGGCAATGCCAAGACCATAGACATGATCGGTCAGTTTTTCTCCGTGCTGCCGACGGTGCGTATTATCGCCGTCAAGGAAGGGGACACCCTCACAACCGGAACCCACACCTTTACCTTCCTGATGGCACCCATGGTTCACTGGCCGGAGACCATGGTGACCTACGATGCCAAGGATCAAGCGCTTTTTTCCGCCGATGCCTTTGGCACGTTCGGCGCCTTGAGCGGCAATCTGTTTGCCGACGAGATGAATTTTGAACGGGACTGGCTGGACGATGCCCGCCGCTACTATGCCAATATTGTGGGCAAGTACGGGGTTCAAGTGCAGAACCTGCTGAAAAAAACTGCGGGACTGGAGATTTCCTACCTCTGCACACTCCATGGCCCGGTGTGGCGCCGAAATATCGATTGGTATGTGGAGAAGTATCAGAGGTGGAGCACCTGGTCTCCCGAGGATCGCGGCGTGGTGATCGCATATGGCTCCGTCTACGGTCACACCCAGAACGCCGCGGAGATTCTCGCCGGGCGCCTGGCGGAACGGGGCGTGAAGAACATCGCTATGTACGATGTCTCTGTTACCCATCCGTCGGTGATCGTCAGTGAGGCATTCCGGTGCAGTCATCTGGTGTTGGCGTCCGCAACCTATAACGCGGGAATTTTCACCCCGATGGAGACCCTGCTGCTGGATCTGAAGGCCCACAGTCTGCAGAACCGGACGGTGGCGCTGATTGAAAATGGTACATGGGCCCCCCAGTCCGGGCGGCTCATGTTCGAAATACTGGGCTGTATGAAGAATATGACCGTGCTGGATGACACGGTGAGCCTGAAATCCTCTGTGAAGGATTGCCAGCGTGAGGCGTTGTTTGACCTCGCGGATACTCTTGCTGCAGACATTTTACAATAGAGAAACGAGTAGGAGGTTCCCACTAATAGAGTGACCGGCCGCTTATTTTTATTCCGGGTGATTTGGCCGTGAATATTGATACCCCGCGAATCGCAGCTTTGTCACCGCAGATATCCGTTTTTGACCTCCAGACCGCCCGATTCCCCGGCCGGAACAGCGCAGGGCGCAATTGCATAGGTGCACTGAATCAGGCAGTCAAGCAGCGTTTGCCAACCAAATACGGTACAGAGCGAACATTGCACTCAACCGCTGGCGCGGTGGCTCCGTGGTGGAAACCCATATCGTTTTCTGAAACCTGCCGCAGACGCGGCAGGTTTTTATTTTCTTCGTCATAATGGAATCATCAATTTAAAGGAGATAGTTCCGTGACCGATGAAGAAGTATTCAAAAAAAATCAATGAAGAATTCATTCTTCGTGGGATGTCCGCAAAAGCAGAGGGCTCTTACCTGTGCGCATTTCGTATTTTCCTTGGATACTGTAAAAACCGCGATATGGTGAACATTGGCGAAGAGGATATTCGAAAATTTTTATTCCATCACATCAGCATCGGGAAGTCAACCGACACAGTAAACATCTACAACTGTGCTTTGCGTCTTTGGCGGCGTGCGAAAAATCTGTTGTTGCAGAATCCCAAGACATAGTCATCATAGGGAAAACTCCTGACATTATGAGCAAAACAGAAATTAATCGTTTTTTATAGGCCATTGATAATCTGCGTGACAGCAAATTCTTTAAAACAGTCTATGGTGCAGGGCTGCACGTATCTGAGGTAGCCAGGCTGCACATTTTGGGTGTTCACGTCCTGCTCTGTTCGTGACTTCTCCAATCCGCATCTGCTTCGCGCTGATTTCCTCGGACAGCATGACCGCTTCTTCCTTGATCTCCTTGCCATATTAAGAAGTGAAAATGCATGCAAACTGCAGAGTAACAGGGGCTCCAATTGGTGGAGCATCCACAGTTTCTAATGTCAGCAGACCTTTCTCAACTGAATAAATTACATCTGGCTGCATAATGTTATTTACAAACAGTTGGTTAAAAGAATACAGCGCCGGATCCGGGATTCCCTGATCGCCATACATGGCAATTTCATCGGCATTCGTATATATTTTATTTCCGTATGATCGGGCATTGTATTCATAGACTTGGGCATTCAGCAGTTTGCTCTGGATATCTTTAATGATAAAGTACTCCAAAACAATCATTGCCCCGGCAGGCGGAATATCTGCCGTTGTCAGTGAAAGAATGCCTTCGCTGACCGTATAATTTGTTCTGGGCTGCAGCGTGCCATTTATAAAAAGGTTCATAAAAGAGACATCATCAGGCGAGGGAATTCCCCGGTCGCCGTACTCAATCAGTTCATCGCTGTTATAAAACACGCGTTTAGTGCCGGTGGACTGTGTGACGTAGGTGTCATTGGATGCAGTGACATCTTTACCATTGTTCTGGCCGAAAGTAATAAAGGAGATGATCACTGGGGCGCCCTCTATCGGTGCGTCATTTGTCAGTAAAACCAGATTTCCGGCCCATAGTGCATAATTTACATCCGGCTGCAGCATTCCATTGACGAAAAGGCTGTTGCATGTATTATCACTTTGCGGGATAATACCGGTTTGACCGTACTGCGTTAATTCATCAGCATTTGTATAATGCTTTTTTGTTCCGTCTGATAAGGCGTTGTACTGACGCGCAATTGCCATAATAAACATCTTTAGGACAACAGATGTTTCACAGCAGAAGCAAGTACAGTCACAGACTTTTTTTTCACAAATGAGTATTTGATCAGACATATCCGCCGGTTGCACCAAAATATCAACCTGGCGGCAGGAACGTGCAGCTACTTTCATGCTGATTGCAGCATCTACTTCCGCGACATCTGTCCCGATCATGATTGGAACTGCGGTACATTCAAATTCTCTGACCTGAAATTCCAAAAAGGTATCATCAGGGGTAAAAATATTAAAGTGCTTTGTCATTCTGAAGGGAACAGGGGGTGACATATCCCTTCCATCCACATAGATGACTACATAGCCTGAAATCAGAAGCGTGATGAAAGAAGAACCAGACCGCCCCTCGGCCCATTTTTCAGACGAGCACAATCGTGTAAAAGAAATTGCATTCGGAGCGTAAGGGTTCAAGATCTCTCCGTTTTTATTTGCTAAACGACATATAATCAAGGGCGAATTACATTCAGCCATATCAATTTCTCCAATAATATTTTGGCTATGTACCGTTTCCTCCGATCCTATAGGTTAAGGTAACACCGTAAAACTGAAGGAATACGTTTACCCATGTCCGCCAGACCGTAAAGATTTTGAAGCATTTGAATCCGCAGCATGGTTTCAAGCGGAAAAGATTTGTTGCCGCTTTCTCGTTTGCAATAGTTCGGCTGAATGATCCCGATCCACTCGCTCCATGGTCATGGTATGATTGATAAGCGCTGCAGGGTACTGGAGCAAAACTCATTGCATCCGAGGCGGCATGAATTCCAGCCTTTACGGCATAGGCGATAGAAATGGTGGTATATGGCCCACTGCATCATATGAAGCAAACGTGATATTGTTTCCCGCATCCTCCCTTTGTTACCGTCAAATTGTAATTATTTGTCGAACATATAGATCTTTTGAAGTTTCAAGGTCACTGAAAAAAACCAAACCTATGTTAAGAGTTGGACTTCTCTATGGAATTGATTGAATCACTTGCTTTGCGGCACATGCAAATATATATCATTTCGCTTCCGAGCAACTTTGAAATTGCAGGTTCGCGGCATCAGTACAGCGGATACGCACGGAAAATTCGCCATCAGTTGCAAAGTAATTTGACCAAAATGACAAACGGCAGTACAAGAGCCGGTGAGGCTGCCGCATTCAATAATGCGTTTTAAGTGCGGCTCCCTAGATCCAACGCCAGCAAGCCCAATAAATACAGGAAAAAACGAAAGACCGGCGATCAAAATCGCCGGTCTTTCAATGGTCGGAGTGAGGAGATTCGAACTCCTGGCCTCTTGGTCCCGAACCAAGCGCGCTACCAACTGCGCTACACCCCGAATTCGATTGTCAGAATTATGCCGTCTGCGGGCGCTGCTGTGGCCTTGCTCTGATTATTGGAAATTTGCAAGATATGATGATACGCCACCAAACTTTGCTTCGCCATAGAACAGCAAAGTTGATTATAGAAAATTTTTCGCTGGATGTCAAGGCTTATCTTCAAAATGCATATCCGGAACCGCTTGTTCATAGATTGAACGGACGGAAAGGAGGTGGCAAAGATGACATCCAGACAAGCCGGACGTAGAATCAGCGAGCTGTCCGTCAGAAGACAGGCCCAGAGCCGGTCATCCTTTCGAACCAATGCTGGAAAAGACCAGAAAATGACCGCCCGGGAAAAACGAAGACTGGCCCAGATGATGATTAGTGCCGTGATCTTCATGTTTTTGGTGGCGGCAAAGCTCCTGTTGCCCGGTCGCATGAGCAGCTTTAACCAGAAGCTGTCCGGCGTAATGGAACAGAACATTGACGTTGCGGAGGTGTTCTCCTCCGTGGGGAGGGCTTTTTCCAAGGAGGGGAATGTCCGTCAGGCGTTCGGTGACGCATATCAGGCTGTGTTTCACCCGCAGGAAGAGGGCAAGGCGGTGGAGACCTCCGGCGAGATGAACCAGCCGGAGGACCAGACCGTCTCCGATAATCTGCAGCGCCTGCGCCAGTTTGCCGGCGGCAGCGGTACCTGTGACAGCTGGCTGCGGGAGACAGAAGCAGAAAAGGCGGAAACCTCGGCAAAGGATCAAAACGCGCAGACCACCAAGGCAACGCAGACCAAGAACGTTTCTGAGGCTACGGCCACCGGCTCCGACGCCGGGACGATCAATCTCTCTTACATCCTATATTCGGACGATAACCTGCCGGACAACGTCAGCATGGAGCAGTGTATTTTGGGGTTTGACTACTGCACGCCTGTGTGCGGGGTTATTTCCTCCGGCTTCGGTTATCGGGAACATCCCATCGAGGGGGAAGAGAAATTCCACTACGGCATTGACCTGGCCGCCGACACCGGCACAGAAATCCGATGCTTTGCCAACGGAACCGTGACGGCGGTGGGGGAGAGCAGCAGCTATGGAAAGTACCTCACTGTCTCCCACAGCGGAGGCTATTCCACGCTCTATGCCCACTGCAGCAAGGTTGTGGTCACCTCCGGCACCAAGGTGAAGGAGGGGCAGAAAATTGCGGAGGTCGGTGAGACCGGCCTTGCGACCGGACCCCATCTGCACTTTGAGCTGCATGAGGGAGATCTGTATCTGAATCCTGTCTACTATGTCCAGCAGACATGAGCCGCCGGTGGAAATTTCCGGCGGCTTTCTGCTTCTGACGGCCTGGTTCGCACTGGAGAACGGATGGCGTCCGCTTCTGGCGCTTTTGTCGGCGGCGGCGCTGCACGAATTGGGTCATTTGATGGCACTGCGGTTTTTCCGTGTCCCGGTGGCAAACTTCCGGCTGTGTATTTTCGGTGCGGAACTGCAGGCAGACCGGGGGCGGCTGTCTTACGGCGAAGATCTGACGGTCCTGCTGGCCGGACCGGGCGTCAATCTGCTGTGCGGCTGGGCGCTGTCCTGGGCGGCCCGTGACCGGGAATGGATGTATTTGGCGGCCGGCGCCCATCTGCTGCTGGGCTTATTCAATCTGCTGCCGATGCGGACGCTGGACGGGGGGCAGGCACTGCGCCTTCTGATCCAATGGCGCCTGGGGCCTGACGCGGGGGATCGGCTGTGCGCAGTCGTCAGCGCGCTGTGCGCCGCGGGGATTGCGGCGTGTCTTGTGCTGCTCATGCGCGTCAGCGGGGGAAGTCTGTGGCTGCTGCCGGCTGCTGCTGCGGCGCTTTCCGTTATCGTTCCCGGAGAGCAGAGAATATGACAGGGGCCGAGAAGCCGTTCTAATCGGCAAAATGCAAAAAAATCAGCGAATGTCAAGAAGTAAATTGACTTTTACCATATAATTTCCAGTAAGGCAGCGCAGGAGGATAACTCCGGCGCTGCTTCTCTTTTAGCTGGGACAAGGAGGACGAGAGAATAATGTGTCCTGCGGACGGCGCCGCAAAATATCGAACAGCCGTCAAGACCGCAAAATTTTTCCCGTGGGATGAAAATTTTTGCGCGAGAAGGCTTCCGTGAGACGCCTTGTCTTGACAGCTGTTAGAAATTTCGCTTTCTGTAGTCAAGCCAAAGCGCCGAGCCGCTTTGGCGAGGCCCAATAACTTATTTTGGAGGGACGCTGCTATAATGAAGATTACCTTTTCCAAGCCCGACGGGAACACCGCATGGTTTATCTGTGAAGCCCTGGAATACAACAGCCTAGACGGCTACATGATGGATTGCGTCAAGGAGACCAGCTACCATAGAGGGCCGTCCAGCGGCGCAGCGACACCGCCGGACTGGCAGATCGTCAGCGTTCAGGAGGTGTAACCATGGAAAAGAATCGTTTCTACTGGGCGAAATCCCCAATTTATGGGGATACCGTCTACGAGCCGAGCCGCTTTGGCGAGGCCCAATAACTTATTTTGGAGGAATCGAACATGGAACGGAATTTTGTGCTTACAAGAGGCAAAGTCTACACCAATCGAAACGGAAGCGAGTACCTTTGCAAGGACATTTCCCCGTGGACCGGTCTGCACCTAATGGAGCGTGTCAAGGACGGTTGGACACTGGATGCCCATGTCATCACCATGTATGAGGACGGTACCATCGAGTGGGACTATTCGACCGGCGGGAGATGGACACGATGAGGAGCAACAGTCCGAAAAGCAACCTCCGAAGTTTTCGGTACTCCGATGAAATCGCCGCTATTCTCGAAGCCCAGGAGGGGAACAGCCTGAACGAAAAGTTTGAGAGCTTGGTATTGTTTTGCTTTTATAAACTGGAAAAGCGAAAAAAGGATCTGGAGCTAATTGAACAGGATATCAAACGGGAAAGGCAGCGGCTTTATGACCTCCAGCACGCCACCGAAGAACTCCGGTTACTGGAGAAGGAAATAAAAGACGCACAGTTTTACTTTCGCATCGTAGAACACCGGGCAAAGGCTATTTCCGAAGCAGCAGAAAAAGAAACGTAACACAAAGCACCGGCGCTGCTCCGCTGGTTGCCGGACAAACTTGTGTTACAATAAGACCCACCCCCGGCAATAGTCGGGGGTGGAACTGTTTCAGATCACGTTACCAATTCACGAAAGTGGAGGGACGCATGGTGAAAAAGCAGCATTACATAACCAGAGACGAAAGAACGAAACTTGAAGCCCTGTTACAGGCCGGTCTGCCCGTCGCGCAGATTGCCCTGCAGCTGGGCTTTTGCCGTCAGACGATATACAACGAGATCAAAACAGGCACGTATCTGCATACCTGCGATTATTGGGATGAAAAGCGATATTCTGCCCAAAAATCCGAGAGTATCCACAGAAACAAGCAGACTGCGAAAGGCAGACCGCTAAAAATCGGAAATGACCACGCCTACGCCGATTACATAGAACAGAAGATTATCCGGGACAGGTATTCCCCAGCGGCGGCACTGGCAGCGGCCCGAAAGGCCGGATACCAAACCAGAATTTGCACGGCCACGCTCTACAGCTACATAGACAAGGAAATTTTCCTACATCTGACCAATAAGCATCTCTGGGAAAAGTCCAAGCGCAGGAAACACGGATACCACCCCATACGCCGAATCGCACACCCGCTGTTACCGTCCATCACAGACAGGCCCCAGCACATCACAGAGCGGCAGGACTACGGACATTGGGAAATGGATTTAGTGGTGAGCAAAACCGGCAGCAGGGCCGCGCTATTGACCCTAACGGAACGCATTTCCCGGCAGGAGCTTATTTTCAAACTGCCGGACAAGAAAGCCGCAACGGTTCGAGCCGTATTTGACCGGCTGGAGCGCACCATGCCGGACTTTAAGGAAAAATTTCAGAGCATCACCACGGATAATGGTTCGGAATTTATGGAATACGAAAGCCTACAGCGCTCCATCTATGGCGGCAAGCGCTTTGATATTTACTACTGCCATTCATACGCCGCATGGGAAAAGGGCAGCAACGAGAACCATAACCGCATGATACGCCGCTGGTATCCCAAGGGAACAGATTTTGCAAAGATAAGCAAAAAAGAAATAGCCGTTCTCCAAAGCTGGATGAACGGCTATCCGAGAAAAATACTGGGCTGGCACCGGAGGAAGTAGCATGATATACCTACACAGGGGTGAGGGGCCCCGCTCCGGCAAGCCGGAGAGCGGGGGCCCCTCTTGTTTTTCATGATGCTTTTTTCTTTCTGCTTTTTTGCCAACGCCGGGAGGGTTTTACAACGCCGTCCATATTCGTCTGGTTCTGGTTCTGCTGCAATGCGAGTATTTCTTCCTCGGACATCATATTGCCGTCCTTCATTTCCTTTTTCAGATTACCGACACAGGCCAGCGTATCATAGGCGTTATAGTCCCGATCACGTACAAACCAGGCACGGCGGCGAAGCGGAGTAAGCAGCGTTGCATTCGTGGCGTTTTCCATCTCCCAAGCGTCATACTCGTTATTCCCCTGAAGCCGCCACGTTTTGTCACAGTCCACCACATAGCTAGTCACCTGACGAAGCAGCGCATCTACCTGCATAAACCGCTGGGCCGTATAGAACAAAGAAATGTAATAATGACGGCAGGTCAGCAGCGTATTCAGAAATAGCGGGTCTATGTTCTTTTTAAAGTTTCGGCTGTTCATCTGGACGCTGAATTCATCCCCGAGGACGAGCGTAATCGTCAGGACATCGTGAGCGTCGTCATACTCGGTTTTTCGCTCCGCATCCAGCACGATCTGTTCCAGTGATACGAAATCCTCATAAGGGACGGACAGAGAGACATTCGAGATAATTTTAATTCTCTGAGTCACCATCTTATGCCGACGATAGCACCAGACCGGCAGGCCGTCATAGTGGTTATAGGCCGTTACCACCCGATGAACGGCGGAAAGTGTTTTCCCTTTACCAAACAAGCCTATGTAGGCAACCAAGGAGCCGGTAGGGCACAGGTTTTTCATGTTCAGCCTGAAATAGAAATAAATGTCCTTCACTCCATAATAGACCGAGGACACCGGATGAAAAACCACACAGCGGATTTTCGGGAAAGCAGCCAGAATCAGGAAAGCCGCGATCAAGGCAATAAAGATCACTTAATCACCCCCAAATTCTGCAACCAGAAGAAAAAGCCGCAGGAAGAAAGGATAAAATCCAGAATAATCCAAATCCAAGAAGGCCCCGGAGGTGGATTCTTCAAATTATTCCAGAGGTTACGAAGCCCGGGCTTTTTAGCAATCATTCAAACCACCCCAACATGAGAAGACCGACAACAAGGACAATGATACCAAACAAGGAAATAACAGCGAAATCGCTCATTTAAACCACCGCCAATTACAGAAGATCTGGACAATGGCAGAAATCACCTTAAACACCGCCAGCACCAGAACCACGGCAACGATGAATTGCAGCAGATAGGGAATCAGCTGGGTGAGGTTATCGGGCGGCACCATGTTCAGACCAGACAGGCCGAAGAAGTCAGTTACTACCTGAACCATCAAAACCACCTCCGAATCAGGTTCAAAAAGAAGTCCAGCAACAGGATAACGAAAATGAGAAGCAAAAGCCCCTCGGTCACCGTATAGTCGGAAAAGCTAGTGGACAGCAGCGGCCGGGATGTATCCGCAGGGACTTCCACCGTCTCAACCGTTTCGACGCTGGACGCAGCCGAACTAACCGCCGCCGAACTCGTACTATTTTCAGGCATCAATAACCCTCCCTATAAACCAGATAATCAAACCGGCCACGATCACCCAAATAAACACTTGCCAGTAGGAAAACGTATAGCCGTATAACGTGAGTGGTGTATCCATGAGATTTTTAGTAATCTCGAATAGTTTCCCAATATCCTCCATACGATCACCTACCTTTTCAGCATTTTGATAATCAGAATCACAGCAGCCAGCGCGGCGCCGAGAATCAGGATATCAAAAAATTCCTGTGGCAGGAACGGAAAGACGGCGGTTAAGAAAGCGGTAAAACCGGTAAACAGTTTCGGGACATTATCGAACAGACTAAGGATGGAATTAACGATTGTCCCAATTTTGCTGTTGATAAGATCAAGAAGTGAGGTTAGACCGTCCAGCAGCTTACCAATAAATGCTTTTAGGACTTCAAGGAATCCATCAGTGATCGAGCCGAACAGTTTACCAAGTTTCGTCCAAATGCTCTCGGTATCACCGCCAGAACTACCGCCGCCAGTCGTTGTGCCGTAATAATAATTATACGTGGTGGAGATATTGCCGGAATCCTTGATGGTTACGGCGGCGGCATCATCACCGGATACAATGGTATATGTGCTGCCATCCGTGGCAGTGATGGTATAAGTACGGGTAGCATAGTCGTATGTCCAGCTGGAGGCCGTGGCCGTGGTGCCGGTTGCGGGATTCGTTACCGAGTTGTTCGTTTCGTCAAACAAATAGATATTCTCGGCCTGAACCATGGTGCCGTCATCGCCCTCGTAGAAGTAATCACCGCAGAGGGAGCCGGTACGGGTTTCGGTGGAAATATCGAGCGACCCGGCAGCAGCGGCAAGATCACCTGTGGGATATTCCAAGCGACAAGCACCCTGAATATTCCATGTACGAGGAGAAGAGCCAGAAGACACATAAGTAAGCTGAACAGTATAAGTTACTCCAGCAGTCAAAGAAGCCGACAAATTTTGACCCTTAAAATTCGGATAACTGACAACAGTAGTACCAGAACTAGTTTTCACATAAAGGTAATTCGGGGAAAAGGTACTATTGCCGGTTCCGGAATACGAGAAATCAGTAAAGGGAGTTAAAACGTATGTACCAGAAACAGGAGCGACAAAAGTTGCATCCACGGCAAAAGTAGAAGTCCAGTTGGAAGAAGTGCTATACGTACAAGTCCACGAGAATGTAGATCCAGAAGTAAACGTTCCATTACTAACAAAGTAAGAATTGGTCAAATCGGTATCCAACGACCAGTTACCCAGATAAACGCAATTATCGCCTACCGTGGAGGTGCCGAGGGCGGACTGGACGGTGGAAACGTAATTGGAATAGGCGGTATTAGCTTGAGAAACGTCAGTCATGGAGGAATCGCTAGATTTCCATTTATCAAGCCACCATTGATAAGGTTGATACTCAGCAGAAACCGAAGCCATTTTTTTAATCCAATTCCACCAGTCCATAGCTTCATCCGCTGGAGTAGCAGACGCAGGAACAAGCAAAATCGTAAAACTAATGACAAACGCCATTAAAAATGATATTATGCGTTTAAGATTTTTTACCATAAATACACCTCCAAACGTAAGAAAGGGGACAGAAAATGAAAACAGCAATAAGTTTAACGATAACTGGATTGATACTTGTAGTAATTGGAATGTGGCCATTTGCAATCCCCGTACTAGTTATAGCAATAATAAAATTCAAGCAAAAACCTCAAACGGAAAAACACGACATATGCGAATTTGATATTTACAAGCAAGCCGCAGACATTGAAAAACATTTAAAAGAGTCCTGCTAACAAAAGTCAAGGCCAAAATGCAGGAAAATCCCGGGCAGAAAAATGAGCACAACAAAAAGGCGGCCGCAATATGCGCCCACCTGATTAAGCGAAATCCAGAGGCTGGCTATGTATT